>Ga0187854_10000944_pt1 | contig 31318 bp, 30 predicted proteins | sample June2016WEW_6_15_FD_132445 | JGI IMG/M metagenome (GOLD analysis project Ga0187854, IMG submission 132445) | Peatland microbial communities from SPRUCE experiment site at the Marcell Experimental Forest, Minnesota, USA - June2016WEW_6_150 | ecosystem: Environmental > Terrestrial > Soil >...
GTGATCGTGATGGTGGTACCTGGGATGAGTTTACGAATGCCTTTATGAATAGTATAGGGGGCGGGGATGCAGTTGTGCCGCAAGTAGAGGGCAACAGCATTGCGATCAATATCGGCATGAAAGGCAGGATACGCCCTTAAGGCCTTCAGTTCTGAACCGAACAGGAAGACATCACCGCACCAGCCGTAATACAACGGTTTTTCCCCAATGCGGTCACGTACCAAGGTCAGACTGTGCTCCTGCCTATCCCACAGTGCGAAAGCGAACATACCGACAAACCTCTTCAGTGCGGCGTCTATACCCCAATGTTCAATCGCGAAGAGCATAACCTCCGTATCAGACTGACCCCGCCAGTCATGCGGTGAGAGTGAATCCAGCTCTTTTCTAATAGACAAGAAGTTATAAATTTCACCATTGAAAACGATAACATACCGACCGGAAGAAGAGTGCATCGGCTGATGGCCGGTGGGGGAAAGATCGAGAATGGAGAGGCGGCGATGGCCAAGCGCTATTCCAGCAGCCTGATCATACCAGATGCCGAAGTCGTCCGGACCCCGGTGGGACAGGCACTCTGTGGCGAGCCGCAAAAATTCCAATTGATCTGCGTGAAACCCTCTTTTTCTTATGAATCCGGTGAATCCGCACATGTGGTTAAACTAGTATTCCTTAACTACTGATTTAAGCAATGTTGCAAGTCTGCTTGAGGTGACCTGCACACAGTAGCTATTTTCAACCTTTTCTCGACCGGCCCTTCCCATGAGTGAGCGCAGAGACTCATTACCGAAAAGGATCCGAAGTGACTCCGACCATTCGTCTAAGGTCGAGGCAAGAAAACCGTTACTGCCATGGTCGACGATCTCTTGATTAACGCCTACGGGAGATGCGATAACGGGCTTGGAACATGCCATGTACTGGATCAATTTATATCCGCATTTACCGCGTTCCCAGGGACTGTCCGGCAAGGGCATGATTCCTACATCGAAATCGTAAATATCGGCGACTTCAGTCTTATCCGACCACGGACGAAATTGCATCGGTACGCCTTCGACCTTTATATTGTGTGCCCCAATGAGGACAAGCTTAATCCGTGCTGACAAACCGGATATTTCGGCAAGTACCGGTTTGAGATAGCCCAAATATCTTTCCGTCACAGGTGTTCCGATCCACCCAACCGAGAAATAATCCTTTTCCGTCCGGGGAAGGAGACGATACCTATCCAAATCGATTACTGTTGGAAGTACCTCTACGCGTTTCGCGCCTGCCTGCCGCGCCTGTCCCGCCAAATAGCTGTTTCCAGCTATCACCAGCGCAGCATGTCGCATAACTGTGTCAATCTTCTTTCCCAAAATATTGCGGAACGGGTTCTTTGAATGTGTGTCGTAAGTGTGGAAAACTGCATCGTCATAGTCAACCACGTACGGAATGCCCAGTCGTGCCAGCAGTAACTCTGCGAAAGAAGGCAGCCATGGGAACAATTCTTTTTCCACGAGGAGCAAATCGAATTTGGAGCTTTTGAAAAGTAACATAAGCCTGTGTAAATAGGCAGAGAAAATGCGCGTAATATTCAAAGGTTTTTGTGTGTACAAATTCTTCAGATAATTGTTGTCGAGCAAAGGTGCAACAGTCACGTCGATACCTGCAGCCTGCAAAAACGGCAGATACTGAAGAAAACGCATCCTGCTGCTCGCTCCAAGGTTTTCGTATCGACTGAGGAGAAGGATCTTCACGGGAAATTACGTTTCATCCCTGTAACAATAATACCGGGCAGAGCCTTCGAAAACATCTTGTATGCCGTTATAGTTTCGGCGACATCCTGGACCGAACGCCGGCCGATCCCCAGGGCTAACCGCGACAAAGGCTCAATGAAGGCCGTAGCCAACATAAGCGATGTTGCACTGAACCAACTGAAGTGCTTATATCCGTATAATACCCGGCTGCGTAGCGAATAAAATAACCGACCTGCTCTTATTTGTTCCGACGATCCCCCGCCCTTGTGGTAGGCTTGTGCTTCCGCAAGATAGAAGCATCGGTATCCGACTTGTTGAGCCCTACGTGAGAAATCAACCTCCTCAAAATAAACAAAGAACCTTTCGTCAAACCCTCCTAAACTTTCAAATAATGAACGTCGTACAAAAAAGAAAGCGCCCATTACTTCATCAACGTAGCTATTCGAGGCATGATCCCATTCCGTCATGAAGTGGTTTGGGAAACAGCTCGGGAAAAGCTTGTCAAGAGCAAGCATTTTAACAATAAACCGGCCGGCAGTGGGGAAGCAGGCACAGGTTCGTAACACAGTGCGAGTGTCGTCAACAAGTTGGATACCGACTATTCCAACTGCCGAATTCTCCGAGTTTCCCAAAAAATGAATCGGCACAGATAATGACTTTTCAAATAGTAGTGTATCCGGATTCAGAAAAAGGATGTAATCAGCTTTACCGTCTTTTGCCCCCCGGTTACACGCGGCTGCAAAGCCCTTATTGTCAGAATTGAGGATAAGCGCGATTGGTAAATTTATGTCCTGCAAATCGGCAACAGAACCATCCGAAGACCCGTTATCCACTATTACCACCCGACTCAAGTCAAACTCCATTCGATTCGCCGTAAGGATGGACCGTAGACACTCCCTTAACAGAGGTCCCGCGTTCCAGTTTACAATGACCACATCCAGGGTGTTTTTCATGGTTTGTTCGGTAAGTCAGCCTGCACGACAAAGCTCCAAGCAATACCCCCGCATTTCCTGCACCGGCAGCTTATGGCAGCCTGTTGTCAGATCTAGGACCAAGAGCGGCCGCAAAAGAGCTCCGTCCTCGTCCGCCATAAAAGGGTAGACGGCAGAGCACACACGTGAAGAATACCGCCTGTATCCAAAAACTTAGTCCGGTAAAAAAAAGCTCACCGGCACTGCTTGTCACTAAACTCCCGAATGTCAACCCGTATAGAATTACAAAGGGAGCGCTATAAGCTGTTGCTTTCTTATAAATCCATGTTGTAATAATTCCGAGACAGAACATAATGATCGCCAATCCAGTTACGCCAAAATCCGTGTAATAAGGATAATACATTGTGTATACATTGGTTGGCGATGGCACAAACGTGAAACTAAGAATTCCGGAAGGAACGACAACGGTCGGATCAAAAGCTTTGGCAGCAGCCTTAAAAAATCTAAAAGTTAAGCCAGTAGTCTCACCCAGATTATCAGGTGCTCTTACAACTTGATCAAACGCTACCGGTCCGCTAAGAGCATACACCAGAGCACTCTCCGCTATGCTCGCCAAATTTTCTGTGGCACTTTGATCCTGCGAGCCCCCTTTCTTGAGCAAGATGGCAGGTATAGAGAAAACAAGGGAAAAGACTATCAATCCAATTATTAAAGTCTTAATTCTCAACCTGCCCGCGCGAAGCGAGGCCATGCCGATGAGTCCGAAAATAAGTACTATGGCACCGGACCGCGCTGCCGAAAACAGATGATAGGTTAATGTTATGGCAGCTAAAGTAAAAAAGCGAGTTCTTTGAGCACGCGAGCCATCATCCATATAAAATGAAGTAAAGGTAGCGAAGGTAGCGAGGGCAGTCAAATAGCCAAACATTCCGAAGGCCTGGTCCCGCGGAACGTCAGTGGCGGTTTGCATTCTGAGGCCCGTATAAAACTCCACACCTATCCCATGCATCATACTAAGTCTCTGTAAGCGCATCCAATAAAAGGGGAACGCCAGGAATAAGACCGCTATTGTTATATCGATGACATGCCTTAGAAATGCTTGCTGGTACCTTGTTGGCGATCCGTGGGATACGTCTATTCCTCTAGAGAAACGGAGGATTAATAGGCCGCCTAAGCTAAACATAACCGCACCGAGTAGATATATCATTAAAGTTTCTTCTGAAATTCGATCAAAAAAACCTCCGCATAAGAATAGAGTAAACATCAAGACTGTCCATAAAGTTGAAAAGAGTGCAGGCGGATACAAGACCGATTTTCCTATTCTGGCGTTAGCCCAACCCAGTATTCCGAGTACAATAACAAAAACGAGAATCATTTATCTGACATCCATAAATTGGTTGTTAAGCCTGTTGATACGCCACCGCTCCAAAAATGTTGACAGAACGAGGCACACTACTAGCATTGCTGTCGCCTCTACCCGCTTTTGGAGAGAGCTTTCTTTATGGATCAACCGAGTATATATCCGCCAAACATCTCGATATGATCGAGCAACCCCATACCGATATAACGCTTTCTTCAAATATTGAGCGGTAGAAAAAGGATCATGCTTGAGAATGTCCTTATGGTTTTCTAAAATCATCTCATAGGACCGAGCGATATCACGGGACCTAGCGATTGTGGTTTCCGCATTCGATAAGTTGTCGGATTGGCGGTGGATGACCCTTAGCGGCTTATTAACCGCCAGAAAGTTAAACCTTTTTGAAATTTCATAAACAAAAACCTGCTCACATCCCCGCAAACCCTCAGGAAGTAAGAAATGGTCAAACACTTCTCGTCGGTACACATAAATCATCTCACCACGGCGTAAAACGCCATGACACAAAATATCCCTTTCGTCAAGCACCTTGCCATCCGCGACCTGAACATTTTGTTTGCCCGTAGCAGCGATGACGCATGGAAACAGGGCAACACCAATATCATCGTTTGCATCATCCATGACCCCTATCATGGATCGTAAAGCATCCGGGCATAGTTCATCGTCACTATCAAGAAAAACCACATAGCGGCCGAGAGCCAACGCTGCACCAGCGTTGCGAACTGCATTTACTCCCCTGTTGTCACGAAAACGCAAGTAAACAATGCGTGTGTCCTTAAACCCATCGACAACATCCTTTGTATCGTCCGATGACCCATCATCAGCAATTACCCATTGGAAATTAGCCTTCTGGTCCTTAATGCTCAGCCACGCACGCGGAAGCAAGGTCGATCTGTTGTAAGTAGGGGTCACTATAGAAATGTCTACCATTCTCTTTCGGTTCTTCCGCTCGATGCGTACTTTTCGCTTGAAAAAGATGTGAACATACAACCCAATAAAGAGAAGCAGCCAGCGTCTCTTATCAGAGGGGAAGTATATCCACAAGTCTGTTGTACCATGGATTCGGTCTCGGCTACACGCATGTAATGACAGCATATGAGGAGGGCAAGGCGATCTTTACCATGAGGCATAACATTAAATGTCAGTGGACGGAATATTAGTCATGTAATCCGTCTAGTTGATCTATCAAAGCTCACTTGTCAGCATATCGATCGGCAATGCGCGCCCACCGCTTGCGTTGCGTTGCCCGCGGAAGACTCCAGAATACTCGACTGCGCAATCCATTATAAATCCGTCGCCACATCTCTCTTCCCTGCATGGCTGGCCGATATTTAAGGTCAATGTCGATTCCTGCCTGCCGGCAAACCTGTCTGCCCCACGGCAACCACTGGCCGCGTTCGACACAATGCTGATATTTGATAGCCGGTTGCCATACGCACCATAGCGGGTCAGGCAAGTTGGGGCTGCTACCGCTACCTTTAAATTCGAAATCCCAAATGCTGTACTCTGGTTTGAGCAGCGACCGTAATGTATCGGCCTTCCAAAACGAGACTTGGCTGGTAATTCGATAAGGGTCACCCGGCACCACCCGCCCCAATTCGGGATAGCCTTCAACGGGTTCAGAAGGAGCTGGATTGGGTGCTAGCCGCAAGCACCCCACGCGATTCTCGACAGCCACCTGCGCTAATCGCACCACTCGAGCCGTCTCGACCTTGTCTTCGATAAGAAAGTCTTCTAAAAAAGTAAGGACGTACGGCTTGTCAAGCGTGTCTAGCAATTGCCGGAGTTGTGTCCCCCATGTGACTTCATCACCCGTTCTGATCGAAATGACGCGCGAATCCTCATATGTCTGATGATTCGTACCCAAGTACACCTGAAACGGACAATCAGGCCACCATTTCCAGAAGAATGTGAAGAACGGTTTCCACAAATCTGCATAACGGTCATGCGAAATGACAATCAGCGGAATGTCATGCATTTCTCCCCTCCTTCAAAAGCTATGAACAGTCTCATAATACTCCTGTCATGCCGGCCTTGATCCGGTACTAGGAAGGGCCCGGATTCTGGCAGCAGCCTGAATGACAACGCATCGAATAATTATGAGACGGCTAATAATTCCTCCAACTGAAAGATGATTTGTCCCGGTGCGGAAACAGATTAGTCAGTCAGGATAACGGCATAATTGGCGTACTGGAAGTTCTCCAAGGCAGGCGTGTAGTGCAGTATACGTCGTGCACCAGTTGGCCCCAGTTTATGAAACTGATAACGCGGATTGACCTCTTTCACAAATTCCCAGACATCACGTAGCAAGATAGAGGCATCAATGTAAGTGCCACCATACTCAAATTGAATGGCGCGCACCTGCCCTTGTCGGAGTGACTCACGCATCCCTCTTAAGACACTCAATTCGTGGCCTTCCGTGTCGATCTTAACCAGGTCGACTTGAGTCAATCCCGCCCTCTGGCAGTACCGGTCGAAGGTATCAATCTGGATCGCAACAGTCTTCAGTTTTTGATATTCTGGCAGGCTTGATCGGACGTACAATGAGTTAAGACCGCTCTCTTCCCCTTCGCCGGCGACATGCAACATCGCTTGACCGGGAGCACCCCCCAGCCCGCAATTATTGAACACAACCCGGCCAGTGCACTGTTTCAATAATATCCGGCTTTGCAACAGCCGAAACGTGGTCGGGCTTGGCTCAAAGCAATGAATTTGAACCGTAGCATTGAGTTGCAGGGCCAACGCGGTCCAATCGCCGATATTAGCGCCAACGTCAAACGCTACGCGAGCCTGCCTAAGCATTTCTTGTAAGAATCGCCGCTCGCCGTTTATGGCGAAATCAATCTCTTGCTCACCGTTATGCAAATCGACAATTCGCTTGGACACCCGATAAACCATGGGAACCCTGGAGACATAGTACAGTCCCAACTTAATGCTGCGTTTGAGTGGCGTTACCAGATCGTTGTTCATGGACACCAGTTCCCTTACATTAGATTACATTACTTGGTCTTACTGAAGACAAACAAACCACAGCCACAATCACATCGGCGGGCAGTCTCAAACGAGGCATTCGCCACAATTCTCAATCCCTGATCCTCAATCAGGTGAAATTCCTTCAACTGAAGCGGGCGAATCGCTTCGACAATAGTTTGCGGATCAAACACCCGATGCGCGTCGAAACACAGATGTTCTCGCCCAACCGGCGTAGATAAGAGTAGAATTCCACCGGGCGCCAACACGCGCGCTAATTCTTGCGCGGCCTGCAAGTAACCATTAGGATCAATCGGACCCCCATAACGACCAAGTCCAATATGCTCAATGACATGCAGACAGCTCAAACTTATAACACTGTCGTCGTCAAACGGCAGATCGACAATTGACCCCTGTCGAAATTCAACATTCTTTACTTCTGAAGCTAAGGGCCGGAGGTCAACGTATACAACTCGACTAAAGACGAGCAAATGGGCAATAAAGCCATCCAGACGACTTCCGACATCGACATGCTCAATCACGGGTTGTTCGTAAAGATACTGGGCCGCCCAGAGGTCTTGAAAGAAGTAGTGTCCCTTTGCCGTTCCGGCACCAGCAAAACGATCCGCCGATGTATATAAGACATCGCCTATCTTTATTCCGAACCGCCGATCCTGATTTCTCCTGCTATATTGAATCCAGTGGATTACATAGTATGGAACTGCTCGGCATCGGTTAATAAACGCCGCCGGATCAAATAAGAAGGAGCGGAAACAGTAATACAGCTGCTTTAGCGTAGGACTATCCGAGAATCTCATCTCTAAAGAACCAGCCGTAGTTGTCACAGAATGCCCTTCGTGCGTAGCTCTCAATTTGTGATCTTGAGACTGGCACCAAACCACTCTTTAAGCGGTAGGCCCTATAGCCGCATTTCCAGAACTCCTCAAAGGTCGCCACAAAATCCTGATTAATCTCCAACCTATTCTGCTGCAAGCAAATCTCGACGAACCACATGGGTTTAGGCGATTGCACCAACAGCTGCTGAGCCCCTTGTAATACGCCGAGTTCGGCCCCCTCCACATCAATCTTGATCAGCAATCGCTGCTCAAGAAATCTCTGGCCTACCGCGATATCCAACGAAGTTAATGGAATAGTTGTTGCCTCGCCAGCAGAGGCTGAATGCCCGCCACCCCATTCATTTAGCAATGATGCTCCTGTCGCTTCACCATATATGGTGGTCAGGCGCGGTGATCTTGCCAATCCCATTGGCCAAACCTCAACATCCTCAAAATGATTCGCCTTCAAGTTGTATAGCAACACCTTGAGATTCGCGGGAAGCGGCTCAAAAGCCATAACATGTTTGCCATGCGAGCGAGCTAAGACCGTGTACATCCCTACGTTCGCCCCTACGTCAACAAACACATCGATTCTACTCAAGAGTGAGCTTATCCAATTGATCTCTAGCTCCTCATGGGCTCCCCAGTGACCTCCACCGGGCATTGCAAAGTAAAACCCAAGCGGCGTCACCTCCGGTCTCAGCTGTCTGTATTGCCACCATCTACGGATGCATCTAGCTGTACGCGTGACTACCGGCAATCGCGATCTTATCACTCCTCCTAACTGCAGCCTCAGAGACTGAGAACGCTTCATGTTCGTTTCCTGCTCTTGACGATGAAGATCAGTACCAAATAGAACATGGCTCCAGCCACGTCGGCCCAAATTACGCCGCTTATCCCGGCTATATTTGCGCCAACCAGAACGGCCGAGGCGGTCACTATTGCTGTCGCACTCTTGGGTATAATAAGTGGATGGCTCTCAGTCCCTGTCAAAACGATGAAAGATGCAATCTGTCCGCACCCCGATAGTCCACCCGCTAAGATGGCAACAGGTAAGAGTGCTGAAACATCGCGAAAGTCTTCGGCAACAAAAATCGAGAAAATCTCCCGGTGAAACAATCCGGCCCCAACTAAAATGAGCAACGTGACTATAAACATCGATAGCAACAACATCATGTTTAATCGGTCTGCCCGAGCTCGCCGAGAATGGTCACGTCCATCACCGGCGAGGCTATATAGCACGGGCACTCCCATTTGGGTTAAATAATTAGAGAAAATCGCCATACTGGCTAATCCAAGCTGCGCTAAAGCCGCATACTGTCCGACCGCTGCTGTATTGCGAATGATTCCCAACCCCCACCGCTCAGACGAAGATTGCAGCCATGCAAAAATGCCAAATACCGAAAAAGGCCAGGAATAGCCTTTCACTCTGCGCACCCAATCGGTTATCCGATCTGGATGGTCAGCTGCCTGTGTCAGTAGTGTATGATGGCGATAACGCTGATATTGCCAATACTGCGAGCTAAATACGGTAATGGAAGCTACGGCGTACGCCCACATCGCAACTGTCGCGGATGCCCCCAACACTACAAAAAGCACAACGGCAAACAATAGACGTAGCCACTGACTCAGGCCTGCATGCCACGCGACTATGGCGCGCTGTCTTACTGCATTTTGCATTCCGTCCAGAATTGTCGACAAACCGGTGAATCCACCATATACCAAGGCGCCAGATGACAACCTCCACCATTGACTCTGACCGGTTATCCACATGAGGATGGCGATGCAAACTGCGAGTCCGATTAAGATAATCGTTCGTTGCCACATCGTCTTCCAAGCCGCCTGCATAAGTTCGCACGCCTGCTTGGCCTCAAGCGAAGCACTGAAGAAACGCATGACAGCTTGGCCAGGACCAGCGAAAAAACAGTTTCCCAGCAGGAGCGGTGCGGTAAGGGCTAATGTTAGCACACCAAACTCAGACGCGCCTAGCATCTTGGTGAGTACCTTTAACGCAACCAGACTTCCAACGACCGAAGCTGCTTGGCCGATACCAACCCATACAAATTCACGGCCAATTTTTAGGTAACGCGTCGAAAGTACTTCCTGTAGAACAGTCATATATCAAATTCTGTAGGCAGGCATGGGGTCAAATCTTTCCTTGACAAGGAGAAACAGATTGGGATGCTGGTTGTGTTTTGGCTGTCTGATTTACGCTTTAATAACTTCAAAGCTCAAAGGAACTGCGTTCAGGCGTGAATGGGTGAATGCGTTAAAGCGCAGATGCGGCCGTCGTTCGAAACGATTCAGAAGTTTCTTGAGCTTTCCTCCATTTTCCACGGTCAGGAGATTTTGGAAGGAAAATATTCCAACAAGAGCATGGCTAAATCGTGTCGCCGTAATTTCTCTCAGTAAGGCACATAATGGGCTTCCTGGTTAGGTGATTCAAGGTTTGTGAGGTTTTTATTACCATCGTACAACCCACTCATCAAATTCACGAATTTATTGCTGCCCACATACAGATGTTCTATCTTCGTAGTGGGTAGGTTTCGGAAGACTGCCCTATATTGCGGTCCGTTTTCCTTTGTATTGCCTATAGAATTATCGGTAATCCTTATATTGTTCGCATAATAGCTTTGGGGTGGTAGAGTTGAATATCCGTCGTGGGCAAAGAAAATGCCCGTGCTATATTCCCGACTTTGGACGCCTTCTCCGCAATCGAATATAGTGTTTTTTGTGATATCTACATTAATGCTTCCCCAGGGGGAGCCGATAAATGTTATTCCGCCTCCTGTCACCCCACTATTCTGTTTTGGGTAATTTCCGTATCGTGCACCGAGTGAATGACCATGCCAACACCGCGATATTTATCATTGCGCCGTAAATTACTCGCAATATCATTGTTGGTAATTTTTAGGCCTATTATAGGTCCTGCATTGGCATAAGCGCTACAAAACGTACGCTGTGCACCATTTGCAATCTGAATGCCGACACATTCGCCGGCCGACATTCTTAGAGTTGACCGGTTCAAAAGTATTGCATTGGAACTGATAACGACGTTTTTAAGGGGTGTCGCTGTCAAAAAGAAAGAAACACCCCGAGCACAATTATGCATGCTATTTTCCTGATCGATACATCGGATAGATTGTTGCCTCCCATCATGTGAGCGGTGCTTTCATTATCGTTTTGATTATCTAGCATGCGATTCGCAAGTTTGAGTATCGATTGCTCGCCTCTTCCAGCTATAGATAAATTTGAATGCAAGGTTAGAATGCGATTTTCGAGATAATTTCCTTGAGTGGTTATTTTTCGCAATATGTAAACGCCTTCTGGTAGATGAATGTTCGCGGCAGCATCTATGGCTTTTTGAGTTGCATAGGTATCATCAGTATACCCGTCACCTTTTGCCCCCCACCATTGAGGATAAACGTTCTGACTGGCAGTTTTGAAGGCAATGGCTCCATCACCAACAAAAATACGTGCAATGGGCGCTAAAAACTTGCCATTGATGGTTAATCTATGCGGTGCCGGGATGGTAAGGCAGGCGCCCTCTTCCAATTTAAGCGTAATGTACTCCGGAACTTCAAGATCTGTCGTAATTGTCCAGTTGCGGGAAGATAACACTAACGTCTGGCGATCACGACTTGCTTTACTGCTAACACTTTGTAAATCATTCGGTTTGCTCCCTTGCAGGGGCTCGCTTGTTGCTGAAAGTGAGAAAATCAAAACACTAAAGAAACCAAGAATAAGCACGGCAATTTTAATCAAAAGAATTCCTCGGACCTTCCGGGATAAAGGCGTGAATAAAAACTGTTCTCTCCCGAAGGCTAGACCTTTATCTCTTGCCATAATAGGGGATTACCTCTTTTTTTGCTCCCTTGTTGGCGGGCGATAGTTCCAGCGTTTTCTCGTAGCAAAGCCCAGCTTCCTGGCGACGACCCAGCATCTCAAGGATATCCGTGAGGGCGATCCTGTACTTCGCCACAGTACTGGTTTGACTCGAGTAGTCTTGTGTTTGTTTTCACTGCTGAGAACAACAGAACGTTGGAGTCAATGGAAGTAAAAACACGATTTGAGTTGTAGGGTGTTGAGACCGGACGTATTTTAGTCTTCCGCTTGCTTGTTCGACTGGCCGGCATCCGCGTCAAACCCTATTCCACCGAGGGAAGGAGGCTGATACTGAAATCCTAAACCCCGGGCATCGGGAAGCAGTCAACGCCACGTGCTATAATACTCCAACACCTTCTTCTTTGCCTCCTGGTTTGCGGGGGATAATTCCAAGGCCTTTTCATAGCAGAGCCTCGCTTCCCGGCGCAGGCCTTGCTTTTCATACACCTCGCCGAGGGCCAACCTGTAATCGGCAACGCGGGGTCTGGCGACGACCAAGGACGACAGTTCCTCCCGCGCCAGATCGAGCCGGCCTTGACGAACATGGAGATCGGCAAGGAGGTAGTTGAAATCCTGGAGGACGCTTTTCTTTGCTTCCACCTCGATCACCCCCATTTCAGGGGGAGAAAGGCTTTCATCGGCGAGTATCTTCTTCCATGTGGAGATTGCCTCGACCCTCTCGCCCAGCGCGAAGCAGAGCGCAAGCTTTTTGATGGCAAAGGGCCAATCGACAGGGGGCTGTATAACAGTTCGTTTCAACCAGAAGACGGCTCGATTTGTGTCACCTTTCTCGGCGGAGATTGAACCGAGGGCGAGACACAGATGCGGGTCGGACACAAGCGCGTGGTCAAGGGCAAGGCTGAGGTTCAGATTCAACTCCGCCAGATTCCTGTAAAGGAACCTTTTTTCTTCCGGGATCTCAGGAAGGGCATCGGACAGGTAAAGACCTGTTCGAAGGTACGTTTCAGGCCGGCTGGGGTTCAAAGACAGGGCCTTTTCGCACCGCGCAAGACCTTCATCGATCCGGCCATGTTTCCCTTCAACCTCGCCCCGCAGCACCCAGGCTTCGGGGTTAATTGCATCGACGCATACGGCCCCGCGCACCGATCTATCGGCATTCGGATCATTGATCGCCATCAGTGACCGGGCGAGAAAGGTCTTGTAAGCGGAGGAGAGAGGGTCGAGCATCGATAACCGTTGCAGGATCAAAAGCAGAGTCTCAGGTGTGTAATGGGCGGCGGGAGACGGGCAAGTCCAGAGAGAACTCGAATCAATGGCAATGACCAGCTCGCTGAAGCATCTCACGCCGGATAGGTAGACCAGGATGGACAAAAGGAAGGTGAGGAGAATCCTGGCCACTGCTCACTCTCTTATATCCGCGTGAATTTCCCCCGGGTAATTACGCTCAAACCCGATCCTGCCAGGCCCAGAGGCTCGATGATCAAATCCCAACGTGAGATCGGCGGGAGGTGGTGCGGCCACGGCCTGTCCCTCCACAGGTTGCAGCCCGGTTTCCTGGTCGCCGCCTTCCGCTCCCCTGTCTTTGTCAGAGATTCTGCTACTGATGTTCTTTGTTTTTGCGCCGTAGTCGATCTTACGCTTGTTGGCTTTGACCCCCTCTGTGCCCGGTCCGGGCGTACCCTGGGCATCGGCCGGACTTGCCGCCGAGTCGAGTCTGTCGACATCCAGCATATTCTCAGGTGCATCGGCGGTCTTTCCGCACGTATCCGCCGTATTCTCGAATACAGGCAGATTGGGCAGGACCGGAAGACGCATTTCACCTGCCATACTCAAGGTGGAAAAGAGAAAGACGATCAGCGGGGCGCATAGTGCGCATCTTTTCATCCTCTCCGAACGCATCGGCGCCATGTCCTTACGCTCCATCCTCTCTGCTCCACGAGAAAGACGTATGTACTACCCGCCACGTAAGGCCCATGATCAAAAAAAGCAGCATGGCGTTGGCCGGGATCTGGAGGTTGAAGTCGGCCAGGGAATGGACGAGCAGGGCCACGATGGCAGCCAGGCCGCTAGCCCCGAGGAATATCGAGTACCGGCTGCGGCGTGTAAGCAAGGCGCGAACGGAAGAGGCGAGGAACAGAAGAAAGAATGCCAGCCACGGAATGAAGCCGATCAGCCCCACTTCCGAAAGAAACTCCAGGTAGTCGTTGTGGGCGTGGTCCATGATCATTGCGCCAAATTTCTGCGGCTTATAAGGGGGGTACGCAAGCTCATAGGTACCGAGCCCGGTCCCGGTGAGGGGAAAGTGCTTGATCAACGTAAAGGTGGTTTGCCAGACGAGAAAGCGGTCCTCGTAGCTGGTTTCAATCGTCTGCCAACGCTCCTCAACCGGGGCCAGGCCTTTCCACATGCCCCAAAGGCACCCCAGACCGAGCACGAGCGCCAGGACAATCGGCAGGGCCGCGTGGCGCGTTTTTGTCGCGGCCATCAGCAACAGGACGAAGAGCACGGCCGCAGCCAGGCTCAAGTGGGCCATGCGCGACATGGAAAAGATGAGTCCGAGGACCATGACGATGATCCCCGCAAACAGGAAATAGAGAAAAAGGAAACGACGGGCCTTGACGCGTGAAGTGATACCGGAGACAAAGAGGCCGATCGAAACAGGTATACACATGTTCATAAGCCCGGCGAAATGGTTGCGGTTGATATAGGTTCCGGTTACACAGTCTATGCAGTACTTTTTCGTGAACCATAGAAGAGAGCCGGAGTGATTAAGATAGACATAGAGGCCGTATATCGCGTCGGCAAACCCAATGATGAAGACGGCGACAAGCAGCCGCGTAATCGAAGAATGAAGAAGTGGGTGAGGAAGTGTTGAGTGTTGAGTGTTGAGTTTTGAGTTTTGAAACCAATAGGCTGGCGAGGGACGGAATGGCGAATCCTGAGGCGTGAACGTGGCGACGACAAAGAAAATAGATGCATAGGCCAGCCATTTCAGGAGAGCGGCGCTCGTGGCGGAGAGGCTGAGACTCAAAGGGAGCAGAGGGCATAGAGCAGAGGGCATAGAGCCGGGACCGAAGGTTGGAGCGAGACCCAGGCGCTGGTAGAGGCCGGCGGCGTTGGGAGACATTTTCTGGAGAAATGAGAAAGGCAAAGGCGCCATCTGAAAAAGACAAAAGAGAAGGAAGAGGAAGAGGGGAAACATGAGCCACAGGGTGCGGTGCAAATAGGAAGAATGTGTTGAGTTTTGAGTTTTGAGTTTTGAGTTATCGGAAGAACGCGACATTTCCGCGTCGAGGCGGGAAAAGTCGGTTGTCCAGAGGTGCAGAAGAAGTAATGAAAAGATCAGAAGCTCCATCGCTGAGTAGGTAACGATGTAGACCGAACCAACGGCGGCAGGAGCGCAAATGATGAGCATGATTAAGCCGATGAGAATGATAGGGGAAGAGAACATTAAGAGCCGTTCACTTAGAACTCAAAACTCGACGCTCCGGAAGCCCTGCCTAAGAAGACGCGAAAATAGCCCCGGCTTCTTAGGCAGGGCTTCCGGAGCGTCGATGTGTTTGCCGGCGATGATGGCGGCGGGATACTCTTTCACGAGTTTGTGCGCATATTCAGCGCCGATGAGAGATGAAGCGAGCTTGAAGGCCTTCGAGAGCACAGGCGGTCGCCTCTTGGCTGAATGTGCATCCGACGCAATCACATGGACTAGCTGATATTTGAGCAGCTCCTCGGAGCACTTCCGGATCTCGGGACCGAAGTCTCCGGTGAGGCTCATGGCCGTCAACTGGACGAGTCCGCCTTTCTCGACCCAGTTCCGCACGATGTCCGTCTTCCCGTGCACGGCGGTGTTCCGCTCCGGGTGCGTGAGAATCGGGGTGAAGCCGGCAAGGGTGAGATGGAACATCCATTCGATGTACCTGGGCGGTATCACATGCCGGGGGAATTCCACCATCACGTACCGCATGTTGTCGTTTACGGTCAACACTTCCCGGTTCTTTACCAGTGAATCGAGATGCTCGTGCACGTGTATATCTGCGCCGGGCAATACCTCTAGAGGGATTTTGCCCCGCTCGATCTCTGCATTCAGTGTGCGGACCCCGTCGAAAATAACATCGGGGGTGGTATTGTACGTCCCGTTGGGTACGTGCGGCGTGGCAACGATAGTCGTGATCCCATCACGGGCTGCGACCAGGCACATCCGGACTGCCTCGTCGAGGTCCTTAGCGCCGTCGTCAAGACCGGGGAGAATATGGGCGTGGAGGTCGATCATGCGTGTGGCGTCACCGGATCGATTTCACTACCTATGCCTGCTGGTCGGGCTGTTTGCTCCCCTTGTTTCCGGAGGGGGATTTCCTGGAAAAAAAACCTTTTTTGGGCTGGTCCCACTCGTGACGCTTGCGCGTTTTCTTGCCCTCGCCGTCGTGGCCGTAGTAATCATAGTAATGGTAGTAGTAGTGGGAGTAGTGGGAGTAGTAATAGCTTTCCCGGCCGATATCTATGTTGTTCAGGACAGCGCCTATCACCTTCGCGCCGCTATCTCTCATGACCCTGGACCCGTGTTGGGCCGTTTCCCTTGTGGTAGCGCCTCCATGGACCACATAGACCACACCGTCCATAAGCTTGCTCAACACCACCGCGTCCGTGACCGAGCTTATCGGGGGGGAATCGAGGATGATCTTGTCGTAGGCGCCCTTCATCTGATCGATAAATTCCGCCATCTTCTTCGAGCCGAGGAGCTCCGCCGGGTTGGGAGGCACGGGGCCGCAGGTCATGACATCGAGCTTTTCGTGCAGGACCGATCGATAAATGTCCGGCTCCTCACCTACAATGACGTTGCTCAACCCTCGACGGTTCTCCAGGCCGAAGACCTTGTGGATCTGAGGCTTCCTCATGTCTGCGTCGACGAGGAGGACGGATTCCCCGGAATAGGCGATCACGAGGGCGAGGTTGGCAGTGATGAACGTTTTGCCCTCCTTCGGGATAAAACTCCCGATCAGGATCGTTTTGAGGGGGGCGTCGGGTGACGAAAAGAGCACGGCCGTGCGCAGGCTGCGAAACCCTTCCGCGACCGTGGACTTTGGCTTATGGTGCACGATGATCTCCGGGCTCGACACTTTTTGCCCTATCTCTTCCATAAAGTTTATCCTGGGGATGAGGGCCAGGCACGGGGTCTCCAGATACTTCTCGATGTCATCGGGGGTCTTGAGGGTGTTGTCGAGGTACTCGAAGAAAAAGGCCATGCCGCAGCCCATGAAAAGACCGACTACAACCGAGAGTAGTATATACTGCAGGGGCTTGGGCCGGGCGGGCAATATCGGCACTTCGGCCCTGTCCACGATCCTTACGTTGGTAGTCCCCAGCTCGCCCGCCACGCTCGTCTCTTTCAGCCTCTTCAGGAGGTTCTCGTAAAGCTCCCTATTCTTATCCGCCTCCCTGGCGAGCACGCTGTACTCTATCGATCTTTCACTCAGCTTCTGGGTCTCCGCCTTTTGGCCTTCCACGGCGATGCGCGCATTGGCTTCCCTCGCCCTCGCGATAGCCAGCTCGTTCTTGATGGAGGCCAGCACGTTCTGTGATTCCGACTTGATCTTCTGCCGGTTGGCCTCGATCTCCGATTTGAGCTGGGTCATTTTCGGGTGCTTTTTACCATACTTCTGGGATAGCTCCGACATCTGTGTGACGAGCCTCGCCTCGTTCTCTTTGAGCCTCTGGATCAGGTAATTGTCCATCACCTGGGGCATGGACTCGATGGGTACCCCTTTTGAGAGAAGGTCCTGCACCTCCTTGTAGCGCGCTTCGACCTCAACCCTCCTCGTCTGTTCGTCGACGAGCCTGCCGGTCAGGCCGCCCAGCTTCTGCATGGCAATGTTTTCTTTCTCCTTGTCCCCCTGAAAGGGAGTGATCTGCACGATGCCGTACCGTTCTTTATATGCTTGCAGCGCCTGTTCCGATTCCTCGAGGGTCTTCTTCTGCTCCTCTATCTGCTTCGTGAGGAAGTCCTTGGCCTCACCGGACGTTTCACTCGCCCATGCAATGTTTTGCTCGATGAACCCCTTTGCCGTCATATTGACGATGTCTGAGGCGAGGTGCCTGTCCGTGCTTTCGTAACTGATATCGACAAGGCGGCTGTTCCTGATCGGGTCAATTTTCAGGCGCTTTGATAACTTATCTGCGAGTAAGGTTTCTTTGGCCTTTTTGTCCAACGTCGAGCCGTGCTGCGATTTCGGTGGATTGAACACGGGGTTCTCTGACAAGTTGAGCGCCTGGATCACGCGCAGGGCCAAAGAGCGGCTCTGGAGGACCTTGTACTGGGTCTGGTAGAACTCCGTGCTGTTCACATCAACCGGCAGAAGATCCTGCATGTTGAGTACTTTTGGCGCTTCCCTTTCAATCAGTATCCTTGTCGTTGCCTTGTATACGGGCGTCATGACAAAGGAAGCGATGGCAACCGTACCGACAATGATTGCAAAACAGACCAGGGCAGGGCGACGCCACTTGTAGAGGGTGCGGAGATAGTCATAGATGTGTGTTTCGTTGGTTTGGCCGGGAATGTTCATTTAAATAATCCCTCCGGGTGCGCGTTCACTGCTCAAGGCTCAGGGTCACATGGAGCCGTCTGTCACCAGAAGCTTTCGGGTACGACGATCGTGTCGCCCGGTTCGATGAGGTTTTCCATAGTGAGGTAGAGGTCCACCTTCTTACCGTCCTTCTCCCTTACCGTCTTTGCCTTTCTTTTGGCAGCCTTTTCTGTAAAACCACCCGCCGTGCTGATGGCGTGCAGGACGGTCATCCCCTTCATGAAGGTGTACTGGCCCGGCCGCTTCACTTCTCCCGTCACGTAGAATACCTTGATCTTCGGTACAAAAATGGTATCGAGGTTAAGCACCTGGATGTTCTGGCTCCTCTCACCTTCGAGGACGTCCCTGAGCCTGACTTTGATAAGCTCGGAGGGATCGGCCTGATCAGGCAGAAGCGGGGTTTGCACTCCGACTTTTTCCTTGGGCCTGACGATCATGATCTCCTGGTCCGCTTCCGGCTTTACCCCACCCGCCATGGCTATGGCCTCCACAAGGAGGGTCTTTCTTGTCAAAGGATATGCCCCGGGGGAGTTAACCTCTCCTATGACAAAGATCTTCTGGCTCCTGTACTCGGTCACTTGCACGCTTACCTGGGGGTCCACGATGTACCCGTCCGCGAGCATCTCCCTCAGCTTCTTTTCTACCTGAAGCTGACTGAGGCCCGTGACCCGAAGCTCTCCGATAAGGGGAAAACTTATTTTTCCCTCTATGTTGATCCGCGCTTTCCTTGTCAGATCGGGATGATCCCAGACCGTGATCGAAATCTCGTCTTCGGGGCCTAGCACATAATCGGCATCGGCGAACACGGCGGAGGGGAGGAGAGAACAGAGAAGGAGAGCCGCGAGGGCGACGCAGGAGGCGCGAAGCACGAAGACAGATAACGAATGACGAACGACGCATAACGGGTTCTTGCTATTCATGCACTTATTCACCTGTTGTGGTATGTGAGCCAGGGCCCGAAAGGCCGGGTGCCGGTCTTTGCCTTAGGGAGTAAGGATAATCTTGAACATTATGCGGTGGTCGGTATAGGAGTACTGATCAAAGGTGGAATGTGCATCCCTGTACTGGTATTCGAGCCTGGCCTGAAGCCATTTTTGTATGTTGTAAAAGGCTGCGGCTCCGCCGCTCCATATCTCGTCGCTGCGCTTTTTCAGCGCACCTGTGACAGGCTCTGTCAGGTTGTCGATATAGGCGCGTTCCTGATAGGAGATTGCTGCCGTGGCGCCTATCTTGCCCGTGAAGAAATGCTGAAGGGTAAGGGTCATCAACGTGTTGACATAGGAAGCGTTGAGCAGCATGGTATCATCCGCAAGGGCGCGAAGGGCGTCAAGGGTCAGGCTTGTCCTCGCGTCAAGGTCGTCAACGAGCTGGCCGGCCATGATCCAGTTGCGGGGACTGTTATCCCTGCCCGCCACGGTCGTGTCAAACTCCTTCCAGCCGTAGCCTACCTTGAAATTCCCCTTCAGCTTTCCCGCAGGGTCAAAGGCAACACCCAGATAGGCCAACCGGTCCTTGTGATCTGCAAGACGGTCGGAGACGAAGTCCTTGGCGGCGTAGTCGTACTCGACCAATCCCGACATGCGTGGGAGGAAACGATAATAGAGGCTTGCACCGACGAGATTATTCGTATATTCCGCGTACCGGTCGCGATACTCGTCGAAGGCCAGATCCTCGCGGTTATACTTCGCCTCGATCTTCCACCTGTCCGCAAAGCTGTAAGCGGCAGCGGCGTTAAGGAAATTATCATGGAAAGGCATCTGGTGCGTCATTAGCTGGATACGTTCGATGGTGCTTTTTGTAAAGTTGTCTCCCAGGGTAAACTCCAGGCCGCCCGGCGCAACGAGATGGAGAAGCCCGTTGGCCCGGTGATCCTGGTAATTGTTCGCCGAGTACTTGGCGAAGTCGACGAACCCCACCTTGTAGCCGAGGTCGAACGAGCTCTGCCCGAAGAGGTACTTGAGGCCCATACCGGGGGTGACCGTGGTGACGTAGTCCGACTTCTTGTCCGATTGCGTCAGAAAGAGATTGCTCCTGAACATTTCCTGGAGGTCAAGCTCGGGCAGAAGGGTAAAGTGTCCGTATTCTATTGCGGCGCCGGCCGGCCTCAGGAGCGAAATCGATAACGCGCAGATGAGCAGCCCCAAAGCAAGGATTCTTTTCAGCCGGCCCATGTTATGCTCCTTTATAAAACTCACTGAACTTTACCTGGAGGGACTTGCCACGCCACCGCCGCCGGTTGCTCCGATGCCTGCGGTGCCGAACGTTGTTCCACCCGGACCCACTCCGCCGGGGGCCGGTCCTGCCGGAGCCGTAGTGGCGACCAGAATTGCCATATCCACGGTAGACCGGGAGATGCCATCATTCAGGGCAGCTGTTCGCAGATTATTGAGGAGACCCACATTACCGCTGACCGCAGTCGCGGCACCGGTGATTACGGAACCGGGGTTGACCCCCGGAATGCCCAGGGCGGCTTTGAGGACGTCGATCGCCCGGTCCGGCTTTGCCTTCACGGCCGCATGGACGATGCTGTACGCCGACGTTGCTTTCACGGCTATCGCTTCACGGATTACCGGGATACAATCAGCGCCGGCGGCTATGCATTGGGTAACGATATCCTCTATGGTCACGTTGGCCGTCAGGGCGTTACGTATTACCTGGGACAGGGGCATGCCCGTCGCCATATCGCTTCTGACATCAGCTCTCGCGTGTGCATGGATCGAGACAAGGAAGATAAGAAAAAAAAGTGCGAATGATAGTTTTTTCACGGTACCTACCCTCCTCGTAGGGAATATCGCGCCAAAAAACACCATCCGGGAATGAAGCCGGCCATGCTGACCGGTCAAACCGGAACTTCCCTCACAGCCTGAGGCGACATGCCCGCCCTTGCCAACAGGTAATGGCTCCCGATTGTCCTGGATAGCGGGCTCCACACGTTTATCGGCCGGAAAGAGCCTAGTTCCCGTAGACCAGTTTCACGATCGAATCCCGGTATATCCGCAAAGACCCCTTGACCTTGATGCCTTTAATTGTCCCCAGCCGATGCCAACGATATACTGTCTTGAGAGAAACGCTGAGGAATGAGGCAACGTCATTTGGTCTCAAAAGAGTTTTATCGGGTAGATCCCGATACTTCACGTTATCCACGACACCTCCGAAGCCATTGTGTTAAACTCGTCAGTCATCGCTCGTCACTTCCTGCGGCGGCAAGTGGGCTCGCTTGTTCCGCGACCTTCGCTCCACATGTCGAGGCGGCAATGAGATGCAGCAGACTTTCGGGATCAAAAGGCTTGAAAAGGAAGGCGCAAGCGCCCCTCTGAATCGCATCCTCTCTCACATGAACGTTTGCTGTACCACTCATCATGATTACAGGGATATCCAGGTTCTCTCTCCTGATGTCTTCGAGTACTCCAAACCCGTCAGGAGCCACGCCCAAGTCCACATCCAACACCACCGCACTGAACGCCATCAGCCGGAATTTGTCGATCGCTTCCCGGCCGTTCGATGCCACTACTGATTTGAGGCCGGCGGCTGTCAGCCAGGAAGAAAGCAGGTCAGCAACCAGATTGTCGTCGTCTACCAGCAATATTAGTGACTCGTTGTTCTCCCCCACAATATCTCCCCAGGATGCCGTCTTGAACGGCGTATTTTCCACCCATCGCAAATCGAGGCCACTCTCTTCTTCGATGAAGTCCCGGAAACGGGACGCTGTTGCCACTGGTTCGGAAGTGCCGCGGATACCATAGCCATGCAAGGCACATCGGCCAACCGGCTTTTAGACAGGTGATACCGGAGGCAATGACATGAGTCCGGATGGTGGGCAAACTACCGCCTGGGATAGCTTATCAACGGTCCATAAACGCCAGGGCTGCCACAGTTGCTATCTTTCGGCACCGGACCTTTGCAATAGAGTCAGGATCGAGCCACGGGTTATTCGAAGGGACTTGTTGATCCTGACCCCCTCGATCAAACCAAGCTCAAACCAACGGTAAACAGTCCTCTCGGAGACACGCAAAAACGACGCCACTTCGCTGGGCCTTAACATGGTTCTCGGCGGCAATTCTGCTTTCACGTTCAGCTCTTTCACGCTGTCTTTTTCCTCTGAACCGAGCATATTATTCACCGATATAGGGAATGATACCATCCGGCGAAAAACCGTGTCTAAGACGCATGGCGGCAATGTCGCTACTGTCTGAAAAGTTTACAAAAATCCGCGATGGGTACGAGACAGCCTATAAAGAGATTCTATGCGCAGTAGTCATCACCCCGGTCACAATAGAGCAATTGCGAAAGGCTCACCCGGCGCGAAAAACCGATGAGGGACGATCCAGGCATCCCCACATCACTTCGTTTTCGTTGATTTCTCGCAGGGGAAACTTCGAGTGTCTGCCTCTTCTTTAGATGGCTACAGCACGGAGATGCATGATTAAAGAAGCCACGGACCGACCCGCCGCCTTCTCTTATCCGAGTCCCACGTTCTTTCCACAAGACAAAAAGTCGACGACGGAGGTGCGCAACACCCTGACGGACCTGTTTAACTTGACGCTTTCCATCAGTCCCATGTCACACCAACGATAGACAGTCTTGGCTGACACGCCTAGATAGGCGGCCACCTCCGCAGCCTTCAACAATCTTTTCCTTGGCATATCATCCAGCATAATTTCGTTATTCTCGTTTGCCATTGCCTCCCCCCTATGGTCACTCTAAGACTGATTTCCAGCCGCATCGTGTGTCTTTCAACATTCCCAGGGTCTTTGCAAACAGGCATCAGGCTGATAGCCTTTCAACAACGCTATCACAATTCGGACATCTAGTGAAGGGCTTTTACGACGTCCTCCTTGTGTCCCTCCAACCCCCTTCTGACCTCCCGCACTTTGTCCCGGCCGAACAAGATTTTGCCTCCCTTTCATATAGACTCCCCGGCGCACGGAATTCTTCCCTTAATTTCGCTCCATCTTCTGAAAATCGACAAGCCGATGCCATATCCTTCGCTGCCACCCACGCCCAACGGGTGCGGGGCCCGACCCGCAAGCGTGTACCCCGAAAATTCAACGTTGTCTTTATGCCGCGTCAACATGTTTTACAGAGTCAACGATGCCGCCAGGAACTGTGGCGGCCTGGAATTTCTTCCATGAAATCGTTGAGGTAGTAATCACGGAAACCCCCGGTATTGCGTTCAGGCTATCACACCCGCTCCCGCTGTAAGTGTAAACTGCGTCGACATGTCTATCACTATCCTGCGCTCCCATCATAAAAGAACTGCTGTCCGGCCCCCTTGCTCGGACTCACCTTGAGTGGAGTAGCGCGGCCCGCCTCATTTCAGAGGGTGATGTATGTAAAGGACCGGGACACTGCGCACGAAGTTGCCGGGCCTTTTCCGGAACCTGTTTCCCGCACCGGGCCGCCGCTCTCCGTGATTTCAACCACTTGGACGAGTGGGCACCTCATGTGTGCGAGAACCTGCCATGTGGCATGCTTATTGTAAACATCGGATTCGAGCGCAAAGGCAGTCTGTCAAGGTCATTCATCGTGCTCCCTCTTTTTAGGTCCTGTAAGCGAAGGCAGTTGAGGCGCGGTAACTGGCGCCAATGAAGACATCCGCGGAGGAAGTCAGTGCTTCAGCGGGAGGACCGGGGCATGCAGATGACATATCTGAAACGCGTGAACCACGCACCACGGGCATTCATCCGATGGCGGTAGCCTATCCGTAGTACGTCGTCTCCTTAAGGACTTAGCATATGGAGCCTACTATGCAGGCGGAATCTTCAAGTTTGGCGGTAAATCAGGGGAACCGCAGCGAGAACGAACTCGCACTGCAGGGTTTTCCCAGGCAGAAGTTGTTTCTTCTCGCGGGTGATATGGGCTCGATCCTGGCGGCAGGCCTCGTGACGTCCCTGAGCGCCGCGGGGTCCGTGCCGGCCATATCGTCGCTGCTGACAATTCTGGTGGTCTCGGTCATCTGTTATCCGGCTGCCCTCTATGTCTTTGACATGTATAACGCGGAACGTTCTTTCCACCGCGGAGACATGGTAAAGCGATGCCTCTGCGCGATACTCCTGGGCGGCGCCGTTTCAGTCCTCTTTAGCGCGGTGGTCGGAGAACACGCCATCGCCAGGGGCCAGCCTCTCCATATGGCCATGTTGTTGGCCCTCTTCGCCGGTTGCCGCTACGCCTACTCAACGCTTTCGCAAACCACCCTCGTAAAAAAACCTGTGCTGATCGTAGGCGCGGGCGATACCGGCCTGGCCATCTATAATATCCTCCGCTCCCCGGCCTCGCCTTATACCGTGAAAGGGTTCGTGGATGACGACGGAGCGTCAGCAGCCTGGGCCTACCCCAAAATAGTAGGCACCACCGACCGTGTGACAGAGCTTGCCGGCAACGTCGGGGCCGCTTCCGTGATACTTGCCATTCCCGGAGACCGCTCAGCCCGGCTCACCCGGCGCATCCTTCAGGCACGGCTGCAGGGGACAGTAATTGAAGAGATGGCAGACGTGTATGAGCGACTTACCGGCAGGGTCCCCGTGGAGCACATCCAGGACGAGTGGCTCATGTCCGCTGAAGGGTTCGACATCCTCCATAAAGCCTGCCTCCGTCATGTCAAGCGTTTTTTGGACCTGGTGATATCGGGCTTCCTGCTTCTCCTTACCTTCCCGGTGATCCTGGTTGCCGGCCTCCTGGTCCATGTAGATTCGACGGGTCCCGTCTTTTATACCCAGGAGCGTGTGGGAAAAAACGGAAAGGTATTTAAGGTTTTCAAGTTTCGCTCCATGAGAGTGGACGCCGAGAGCCAGGGCGCCCAATGGGCCGCCGGTGACGATCCCAGGGTCACCCGCGTAGGGAAATGGCTGCGCCTCTACCGCATAGACGAGCTGCCGCAGTTGTGGAACGTGGTCAGGGGCGACATGAGCGTGGTAGGCCCTAGGCCGGAACGACCTGAGTTCGTGCACTTCCTGGAGCAGAGGATCCCCTACTATAGCCTTCGGCATTATGTCACACCGGGGATCACGGGTTGGGCGCAAGTGAGCTTCAGATACGCATCATCGGTAGAGGACGCGCTGAACAAGCTTGAGGCGGACGTCTACTACATAAAGAACATGTCACTTCTCCTCGACCTCAAGATCCTGCTAAAAACTATAGGGGTGGTCTTCCTTGCACAAGGGTCACGTTAAGCCGGAAAGTGTAGTGCCCATGTCGGAGCATGAAAGCCCCGTGGTTCGCCTCGTGAAAAACACTACAAGCCCCATCGTGATGACCGTCGACCTTGAGGACTGGTTCCAGGTCGAAAACGCGAGGTCCGCTTATCCGGTCGCCACATGGGACTCTTGTGACCTCCGTGTAAATCTTTATACAAAAATCCTCCTCGATATCTTTGACTATTACAATATCCACTGCACCTTTTTTGTCCTTGGCTGGCTGGCCGAAAGATGCAAGGGCGTCGTCCTGGATATCCAGGCCAGGGGCCATGAGCTGGCATCCCATGGATATGGTCACCAGCTTACGTATGAGCTGTCGAGGGAAAAACTCCGGGAAGACCTCTATAGAAGCAAGAGTCTCCTCGAAGACATCACGGGCATGCGCGTTCTTGGCTACCGCGCCCCCAGCTTCTCGATCACCGACAGGGTCCTTGAAGTCCTGAGAGAACTCGACTACGTCTACGACTCCAGCTACAACAATGCGGCCGTCAACAAACGCTACGGGAAAATCGAGGGGCAATGGCACGCATCGTCGACAGGCCACCTGATGGCGCGGAACGGAATTTTAGAGCTGCCCGTCAGCAACCTGAATATCGACAGGCTTGCCTTGCCCTGGGGCGGCGGGGGTTACTTCAGGTTCTGGCCTTTCCCCCTTTTTAAGTGGGGGGTCAAGCGTATCCTGAGCACCCAGGGCAGTTACCTCTTTTACTTTCACCCCTGGGAGCTCGACTCTGTTCAGCCAAAGATCAAAAATATCGGCATCACAAAAAGGTTTCGCCACCGCGTAAATCTTGTCAACACATTTCATCGCATCAATCTGTTTTTCTCTGCGTTCAAACATTGCCGGTTCATTTCATGTACCTCCTTCATTGAAAATGGATAGACAAGAAGGTCTGGGGGAAGCGCAGGAGACGCGCGCAACCTCGGGTGCATATACCGGCAAAAAGGAGCGAATTCGTTCGCTCTCTTCGATCCCATGGCGTCGTAAAGGAATCGGACACTGTAAAAGAAACCGTCGCATCTTTTTTTACGGTCGGACTTCCGGCAGGACCGCTCACCTCATGTGATATCGGATACTTAGAAACACAGCAGGCGGCATCTTTGACAGCCGGCGCCTGGCACATTTATTGTAACCACGCATATCAAGCGCAAAGAGACCTGAATCCAAGGTGTTCATCTTACGCGCTGTCAGAACCAATGCAGGCGAAAGAAGTCCGGCAGGGCGAGTTGCTGGTTCGTCCACATGCGTACGGGCGAGATTCATCCCGCGAGATGCGCTGCCGTACCTTTAGGGGAACATGGAAGACGCAAGTTCATACCGCACAAACCTTTTCCAATGGCGGTAGCCTGCCCGCATGACGCCTTTTTCAAGAAATGAATCCACACCCGCGAGGGGTGACAAATGAAAGTGCTGGTAACGGGTTCACACGGGTACATAGGATCAATTCTGGTCCCCATGCTCTTGAGAGAGGGGTATGAAGTTCTGGGATTGGACAGCAATCTCTATGAAGAGTGCGTATTCGGGGACGCGAGACCCGACATGCCCGGTCTGAAGAAGGACGTCCGTGATGTCGGGCCTTCGGATCTGCGGGGAGTCGATGCGGTAATTCACCTCGCCGCCCTGTCAAATGACCCATTGGGCGATCTCAACCCTGAGCTCACCTTTGAGATCAATTACAAGGCGTCGGTCCGTCTGGCGCGGCTCGCAAAGCAATCAGGGATAAGCCGCTTTATTTTCTCTTCGTCGTGCAGCACCTACGGGGCATCAGGGGATGAGATGCTGACAGAAACAGCTCACTTCCACCCGGTAACCCCCTACGGTGAATCGAAGGTCTTCGTGGAAAGGGATATAGCGGCCCTTGCGGATTCGACATTCAGCCCCACCTTTCTGCGAAATGCGACCGTCTATGGCGTCTCCTGTAGAATGCGCTTCGATCTGGTATTGAACAACCTGGTTGCCTGGGCAGTCACCCGCAGTCTGGTATACCTCAAGAGCGATGGAACCCCCTGGCGGCCCATCGTCCATGTTGAAGACGTGTCGCGCGCCTTCCTGGCAGTCCTGAAGGCACCGCGTGAGACCGTCCATAACCGGGCGTTCAATGTGGGGAGTAACAGTGAAAACTACCGGATCAGCGAATTGGCAGACATCGTGAAAGAGACCGTGCCCGACTGCCGTATTGAATTTGCGAGCGACGCGGGCCCGGACAAGCGCTGTTACCGGGTGGATTTCACCAGGTTTGCCGACACATTTCCCGACTATAGGCCACAATGGACGGCCCGGCTGGGGGCCGGCGAGCTTTATGCGGCATACCGGAAGACAGGGCTGGATCTCGATGACTTCGAGGGGCCCCGTTTCAAGCGCATTGAGCACATAAAGAAGCTTCTGAACACCGGGCGCCTGGACAGCACCCTCAGATGGGCCGGGCCCCGGGCAAAAGACCATGTCCCAAGGGAGACCCTCCATGCAGAAAGATAAGGATGCGTCCGTCAGTTACGGGACCGGTCCCGCAACCGACGGGCAACAATTGACAGATAACGTCCATGCCAGTTGCCGTTTCTGCGGCACGCCCCTCTATCAGACTGTCGTGGATCTCGGTATGTCCCCCCTTTGTGAGAGCTATCTGCGACAGGACCAGTTGAACGAGATGGAAGCCTTTTATCCGCTCCACGTGTACGTCTGTGACAACTGCTTCCTCGTTCAGCTCGAGGAATACGTGTCTCCGAAAAAGATATTCACCGAATACGCCTATTTCTCTTCGTATTCGGCATCCTGGCTGGAGCATGCCCGCTCTTATTCGAGAATGGCTACGGAACGTTTTGGCATCGACGACACCAGTCTCGTCGTCGAGCTTGCGAGCAACGACGGCTATTTACTGCAATATTTTGCGAAAGCGGGCATTCGCGTCCTCGGGGTTGAGCCGGCCTTGAACGTGGCGGATGCGGCCTTGAAGAAAGGCATCCCCACCCTCACAAGGTTCTTCGGCGTCGAGCTGGCGAAAGAAATGGCCTCTCTCGGCCAGCAGGCAGATCTCCTCATCGGGAACAATGTGCTCGCTCAGGTCCCTGACCTCCATGACTTTGTGAAAGGCATGCAGATCGTGCTCACACCGAAGGGGGCAATCACCATGGAATTCCCCTATCTTATGGAACTCATCAAAAAAAACCAGTTCGATACCATCTACCACGAACATTTCTCATACTTTTCATTTACCACGGTCGAAAAAATCTTTGCCGCTCATAACCTGAAACTCTTCGACGTGGAAAAAATTCCCACCCACGGCGGTTCTCTGCGCATTTACGCCTGCCACGCGGAGGACGGATCGAAGCAGGTGAACAGCCGCGTGGAGGCGCTCAGGGCTCACGAAGAAAAGGCGGGTGTGAAAACCCTCGGTTACTATATTTCCTTTTCCGAGAAGGTGAGAGAGACGAAGCGAAAGCTGCTTGAGTTTCTCATCTCCACAAAAGAGCAAGGGAAATCGATTGCCGGGTACGGCGCCCCCGGAAAAGGGAACACCCTTTTGAATTACTGCGGCGTCAGGTCGGATTTTCTCGACTATACGGTTGACAGGAGCCCGTACAAACAGAACAAGTTCCTGCCCGGCACGCACATCCCCATTTTCGATCCGGCAAAGATCGACGAGACGAAGCCTGACTATCTGTTGATCCTCCCCTGGAACTTTAGGGACGAGGTCATAAAACAGATGGCCCACATCCGGAGCTGGGGCGGTAAGTTCGTTGTTCCCATACCTGAGGTGAGGGTCTATCCGTGATTTTTACCGAAATAAAACTCGGAGGGGCCTTCGTGGTGGAAATCGAAAAGCTGGAAGACCGGCGCGGCTTCTTTGGCCGCACCTGGTGCCGAAGGGAATTCGAGGCTCACGGCCTGAACCCCCAGCTTGTACAGTGTAGTGTTTCCTTCAACACGAGTAAATGCACCCTGCGAGGCATGCACTATCAGTCTGCTCCGTACCGGGAGGCAAAGCTGGTCCGCTGCACATCAGGCTCTCTCTATGATGTGGTCGTCGACCTCCGCCCGGAATCACCGACATTTATGGAATATTTCGGAGCGGTGCTGGAGAGCCGGGACAAGAGGAACACGATATACGTCCCCGAAGGGTTCGCCCACGGGTTCCTTACCCTTGAAGAGCATACCGAGGTCCTTTATCAGATGTCGGAGTTCTATGCCCCTGGGGCCGCACGGGGATTCAGGTGGAACGACCCATCCTTCGGTATTGAGTGGCCGGAGGCGCCCCGTGTCATCTCGGACCGCGACGGGGAGTACCCCGACTTTACCGCACCGGGAGGGCCCGTATGACCGGCCGCCGAATCCGGGCGCCATTCGCGAAAGATGCCCCCGGCCGTGACATGCATACGTTTATAGCCGACCTTTATCCCCTCTGCAGGAGCATCACGGGCAACGGTCTGCGGGAGACGCTGCGCCGCATACAGACCCACATCCCGTTGACAATCCACGAAGTCCCAAGCGGCACACACGTATTCGACTGGACCGTGCCCAGGGAATGGAACATCAGGGATGGGTGGGTGAAGAACGCTCAGGGGGAGAAAGTGATCGACTTCAGCGCCTCGAACCTGCACGTGGTCAATTACAGCGTGCCCGTACATAAAAAAGTTTCGCTTCCGGAGCTGCGGGAACACCTTTTCACCATACCCGAATTTCCTGACTGGATCCCTTACAGGACCGCCTATTATCATGAGAGCTGGGGGTTCTGCCTGAGCCACAACCGTTTGAGGAGTCTGAAAGACGAAGAGTACGAGGTCTATATAGACGCCACCCTCGAACAGGGGCGCCTCTCTTACGGAGAGTATTATCTCCAGGGGATGAGCGACGAGGAGATACTCATTTCCTGCCACACCTGCCACCCGTCGCTCTGCAACGACAACCTGTCCGGCGTCGCGTTGGCCACCTTTCTCGCAAAGCATCTCCGGACACTTTCCGGCCCCAGGTATTCCTACCGGTTCCTTTTCATGCCCGGCACGATCGGGGCCATTACCTGGCTTTGCCTGAACGAACCGCAGATCGAACGGATCAGGCACGGCCTCGTGGTCGCCTGCGTAGGCGATTCCGGCCCATTCACCTACAAGAAAAGCCGCCGGGGAAATGCCGAGATCGACAGGGCGGCAACGCACGTGCTGGCGCATTCCGGCCGCGAATACAAGATCGTCGACTTCTCTCCCTATGGATATGACGAGCGGCAATTCTGCTCGCCCGGCTTCAACCTTCCTGTCGGTTCCCTGACCCGGACCCCCTACGGCCGCTTTCCCGAGTACCATACGTCAGCCGACAACCTCGACCTGGTCCGGCCCGAAGCCTTAAGCGATTCCTTTGCGGTCTACCTGTCACTACTGGAGGTCCTGGAAGAGAATAACACCTACGTCAACACAACACCGAAGTGCGAGCCCAACCTGGGCTCACGGGGGCTTTATGGGGACACAACCGGAGAGAAAGAACGGCTCAGCCTGCTCTGGGTCTTGAACCAATCGGACGGTACGCCTTCGCTCCTCGATATAGCAGAGAAGGCAGACCTGGACTTCAGCCTCATCTCAGCCGCAGCCGACGCCCTGTCGTCAAAGGGGCTGCTGCGGGAGAGGAAGCCGGAAAGAACCGAGATTGCTCTGGCCTCCGCGGGCAGTACCGATGGCAACACAAACCCCGCTCCTTGCAAAAATTGTGAGATGCTTGAATAAAGAAGGAGGTGCTCAATGAAAGTGGTGCTCTTTTGCGGCGGTCTTGGCACAAGATTGGGAGAATTGACAGAGGACGTTCCGAAGCCGATGGTGAAGATCGGGTAAAGGACCATAATGTGGAACATCAAGAAGTATTAAGCATATTACGGCCAAAA
>Ga0187854_10000948_pt1 | contig 31184 bp, 19 predicted proteins | sample June2016WEW_6_15_FD_132445 | JGI IMG/M metagenome (GOLD analysis project Ga0187854, IMG submission 132445) | Peatland microbial communities from SPRUCE experiment site at the Marcell Experimental Forest, Minnesota, USA - June2016WEW_6_150 | ecosystem: Environmental > Terrestrial > Soil >...
CGTCTATTCTGGCTACGGGGCGAAAACCCTGCCAGGCGTGCGAGAGGCAATCGAGCAGAAGAGGTGGGCGGAGGCAGACTCCGAAATTGTGCGTGTGGCCAATGTGCTGGCCGGGGAGAACAGCTTGATCAACACTGCTGCCAGAGAGCTCGAACAAGCCCGACGATAACCGGCTGACGGCAGACAGCCGCAGGATCCAACCAGGGTTCGCTTGTTTCCTGCGGTTCTCTTGCGTAAAACGAAAGGGCATCATCCCGCGCTGCTATCGCAGGACGCAGGGCGGGGAGCGAATTGCCGGGCCGAAGTCCCCTTCACGTCAATTACCCCTCAAACATGTCATCCAGCCCGAATAGGCTGTTTACGGCATGGCGGATGTTGTTAATGATCGTAATTGACGCGAACGGCGTTTCTTGGGCGCGTACCTGTTTGCGAGTGGCCAACATCCAGACAAGTATTGCAGATTCAACTATCCAGGCCTGTACCGGTCGAATATAATGTTAGCAAATCGGGTCGTTCTGATTGCAGTGCGCGAAATACCAGTAAGGGATCCTCTTTGATCGGCAAAAGCCTCTCGCACTACCGAATCATTGAAAAGCTCGGCGCTGGAGGAATGGGTGTCGTCTATAAGGCCGAGGACACCAAGCTTAAGCGCGTCGTCGCCCTGAAGTTCCTGCCCGAAGAGCTATCCAAGGACAAACACGCTCTGGAGCGCTTCCGACGCGAGGCACAAGCGGCTTCTGCACTGAATCATCCCCACATCTGCACCATCCACGACATCGACGAGTCCGAAGGTCAGACCTTCATCGCCATGGAATTGCTCGAAGGCCAGACTCTCAGGCAACGCGTCGCTCGCGGCACCTTCAAGACCGACGAACTGCTGGACGTGGCCATTCAGGTTGCCGATGCGTTGGATGCGGCGCACACAAAAGGCATCATTCATCGCGATATCAAACCCGCCAATATATTCGTTACCCAGCGCGGGCAGGCCAAGATCCTCGACTTCGGATTAGCCAAGCTCCCTGCCGTGCGACGACAGACTACAGAAACCACGGCTGCCGAGGAGTTGCTTACTCGCCCGGGCAGCCCGCTGGGCACCGTTGCGTACATGTCTCCCGAACAAGCCCGCGGCGAGGAACTCGACGCCCGCTCCGATCTGTTCTCCTTCGGTGTGGTCCTCTATGAGATGGCCACGGGCCAGCAGGCATTCACCGGCAGTACCTGGGCTGTCGTTTTTGATGCCATTCTCCACAAAGCGCCCACCCCGCCAGTACGTTTGAATCCCGAGCTTCCCAGTGAGTTGGAGCGGATCATCAACAAAGCGCTGGAGAAGGACCGCAAGCTGCGCTACCAGACGGCTTCAGATCTGCGCACAGATCTCTCCCGCCTGCGCCGAGACACGAGACCGGCAAGCGAGCCAGGTGTCCAAGGACCCGCGAAGCAGCCTGCGGGATCCTCCATGGGAAGGCGGTGGGCGGTCGTGGCGGCATTGGCCCTCGCGGGCATGCTTCTCCTTGCTTTTGGACTGAATCTGGGTGGCCTCCGCGACCGGTTACAAACCGCGCCCCGTCCCACGACAATCCGTTCGCTGGCGGTCCTGCCGCTTCAAAATCTATCCGGTGATCCGCAGCAGGAATACTTTGCCGACGGCATGACCGACGAGTTGATCACGGATCTCGCAAAAATCAGCGCTCTGCGGGTGATTTCGCGTACATCTGTGATGCAATACAAGGGGGCCAAGAAGTCGGCTCCCCAGATTGCTCGGGAGCTGAATGTGGACGCGCTGGTGGAGGGTTCGGTCGAGCGCGCGGAAGGCCGGGTGCGGATCACTGCGCAGTTGATCGACGCCACGAGCGACCGGCACCTGTGGGCGGACAGTTACGAGCGCGAGCTGAAAGACGTCCTGGCATTACAAAGCAGCGTGGCGCGCGCTATTGCGGGTGAGATTCGGATCAAGGTCACGCCGGCGGAGCAGAGGCTGCTGGAGGCTTCTCAGGCCGTCAATGCGGAGGCCCACGATGCCTGGGCGAGAGGAAACTACCACCTCAACAAGGGTACCGAGGAAGACTTGAAGAGAGCCATTGAATACTTTAACCAAGCGCTCGAAAAGGCGCCAGGCTTCGCTCAGGCTTATGTTAGCCTGGGCGCAACCTACGTGGCGTTTTGTCCGGAATACCGTTCACCTCCCCAGGTCATTCCACAGGCTCGGGAGGCGGCGATAAAGGCTCTGGAATTGGACGATAGCCTGGCCGAAGCTCACGCCCTGCTTGGTGAGATTCGGGTCATGTACGACTGGGATTGGTCCAGCGCAGAGAAAGAATTCAGGCGGGCTATCGAGCTGAATGCAAGCTCGGCAAGCGCCCATGAAGGTTACGCCACTTATTACGGTGCGGTTGGAAAGAGTTGGGATGCCGTTGGGGAGATGAAGCGGGCGCAGGAATTGGATCCGCTTTCACTGGGAGCCGTCATGGACCGCGCCTGGATTTTATACATGGCGCAGGCGTACGACGAGGCAATGGAACAATGCAAACGAGACCTGGATATCAGCCCGTCCTATGGCTTTGCTCACGGCGTTCTGGGGATGATTGCTCTGGAGCACGGTCAACGAGAATTGGCCCTGTCGGAAGCACGGAAGGGGGTCGAAGTGGATGCCAGCCCCTTCAACCTCGCGATGTTGGGAACAGCCGAGGCGGTGCTGGGGATGCGCGCCGAGGCTCTCGCTGTTGCGGATACATTGAAAAAGCGCTCCCCAAAGGACTACGTCTGCCTCTACGAATTGGGAGCGATCTATGCCTGCCTGGGACAGAAAGATCAGGCATTTCAGTGGCTGAATCGCGCTTGTGATGATCGCGACATCTGCGTAATGTGGCTTCAAGCTGACCCGCGATTGAAATCTCTTCATTCCGACCCGCGCTTTCGCGACTTGCTGCACCGTGTCGGCTTTCCAACATAACGGCTGGGTGTGTGTCGCCTCGACCGGCCATTTTTCTCTGCTAAATCGCTGCTGAAGGAAAACGGCTTTACTGAAGGGAGAGGGCGATTCGGGGATGGAATGGCCAGTAAGGGAAGTATGGGTTGATTCCGGAGCTGAGGCTGAAGCGGGTCTGATGTCATTCCCATTGAATTACCCTGTTTGGTTTCCCCTCCGCGTCTCAACGAGGTGCATGAGAACCGATCGTGCCAGCAACGAGCGGGACCGATCAGCTGGGTGATGGCAATCGATATCCCGTCACTTGGCGGTAAATGACGCCTGCCGTAGAATGAAGATCCCCCACGCGGGCCCGAAGTCCCGTTCGAGGAAACAATCCCTCACACGTCATCCAGCCCGAGTAGGCTGTTTATGGCTTGAGCAGCGTCGGCAGCTGCGGCTGGTGGCAACCAAACAGCGAGGACGCACGCGAGCACGAGTCGCAGCAAGGTCATGGCAGCGCCTGGTTGATGAAGGCGAGGATGTCTTTAGCGGAACGCGCCCCGACAGTACTAGCCTTCTCGTGGCCGTGGTAGAACATCGCCATCATCAGGATCGACTGGATGCGATACCGCGGGGAGAGTTTGGGCAGCCGCTCGGTCTCCACCTTGATGACGAGAAAATCGCCGGGATGCTGCGCGGCGATCTTCTCAAGCTCGGGCGCCACCATCCGGCACGGGCCGCACCACGACAATCAATGGCCTACGACGACCGGGATCGTGGAGTGAGTAGCGACCGTGTCGAACATGTCGATCGCCGGGACGCCATACCATCGACTTACACGTCGCCGCGCGACCTTCGATGAGGTCGCCACGCTCAGCGACGAGGGCCGGCGCTACTTCTCCGCTTTCTGTCCTTTGATGGTCTGGCGCGAGTGTGCTCCTTTCGTAACGTGGAGCAGGCATCCGTCCTGCCCGGGCAACCACACTTCCGCCAGCACGTAATCCGTCACGTACTCCGTATAGGACGGTTCGAAGTTCCCGACCACATCAAAGATGAGCTGGGGCTCGGCAATGGGCGGGCCCGTTTGCCCCAGCGTCTTGAGCGCAGTTATCGTTACTTCAGCACCGTTCGGTTCCTGGCGAAGCGTGATCTGTTCGTTCCCTTTTCGGGCGATCCTGTAATCGCCGGCCGGGAACTTCTTGTCGCCCGCTTGGAACGCGAACGGGACCTTGAATGTTCCCTGAGCAAAGCAGACGCTGGCGCCGGCAACGAGGGTGAAAACGAGGGCAGCGACGGCCAAAACGACTGGACATTTCATGTTAGTCGATTCCTTCGGTCATGACGGGGAAATCAGCGTCCTCGGAGGTTGGCACGCCGTTTTTCATCGCATCCTCCATCGCTGAGACGAACGTGTCAATCTCCTCAAGTGTCGTGTAGACGTTCGGGGAAATCCGCAGGGCTTGATAGTCAAAGACCTGGTTGGGGGGAGCTCCGCCGACGAGTGCAACAGTCACGATCCTGTATTTGTCCATCAGGAATCTCGACAAAGATCTGACGTCGATCCCTTCGATATTCACGGCGCAGACCGCCCATGTCTCGGCAGGCTCGCCGAGGTTTGACAAGATCTTGATCCGCGGATGGGCCTTGAGCGCGTTCGCCCAGCGCAGGGTCAGGTAGCGTAGTCGCGCCGCCTTGCGCTCGGCCCCGATGGCCTGATGGAAGGCCAAGGCTTCGCCGAGTCCCGCCCGGATGGCCCATGGGTGTGTTCCGATGGCCTCGAACTTGCGGATGTCGTTGTCCTGTTGTTCCGGCGCGGCCTGCAACGGCCAGAATTTCGGGATCATTTCCCGGCGCACATACAGACAGCCGTTCCCGATCGGCGCCAGCAGCCATTTGTGCAGGCTGACGCCGTAGGCGTCGCATTCGAGGTCCCGCAGTTTGAACGGGAACTGTCCCAACGCATGCGCGCCGTCGACGATCGTGACGATCCCCTTCGAGCGGGCCAAGCGCGAGAGCCTTTGCACCGGGAACATCTGGGCCGTGAGGTTGGTCACGTGACAGAAATGGAACACCTTCGTCCGCGGCGAAATCGCTTTCTCGAACCGTTGATAAAGATCGTCCTGGGTCGTCGGCACGGGGAATTGGAGGCGGGTCACCTTGATGCCCTCGCGCCGCAGCCGCTGGTCCCAGGTCGTCAGCATCCGGGGATAGTCCTGCTCGGTCGTGATCACCTCGTCGCCCGCCTTGAGATCGATCCCGTTCTGGACGATCTGGAGAGACTCGCTGGCGCCGCGCGTCAGGGCCATCTCCTCGGGGTCGCAGCCGAATTCGGCCGCCATCCGGAGGCGGATCGTCTGAACGTTCGCCGCAACCTGGCCCTGATAATAGACGGGCAGCATATTGATCATGTCCATGTAACGCCAGACCGCTTCGAGCGCGACCCGCGGGGTTGGGCTGGTGAAGCCGTTGTTGAGGTTGATGAGCGTGCGGTCGAGCTTGAAGGCCAACTGGATCTCCCGCCAGAAGAATTCATCTTTCGCGACCTCCGCCGGCGTCCGGTCCGCGATCGATTGGGCGGCGGCCGTGACGCGTTCGAGGCCGCTGGCCTTCAACGCATATGCCCCTGTCCCGAGGACACCAGCCAAACGCAGGAACGAACGTCGACCAAACATTTCAGATCTCATTGAGGCCCTCCTCGAATTCACGTTTGCGGTGATTGTAGACTAGGACTCGAAAAGACGTCAAGAACGGTAGGATCTACTTATCAGCCAATTTTGATGATCTGGGGGGTTGCGGGCGAGGATGATCGGTTCCTCCAAGGAGGACGCATGAAAAATCGGCTAAAGAAAGCGATGAAGATCTTTCAATGGCACTCCCGCGAAGTCGCGTTCGCTTCCCTTACCCCTCACAGGCATCCAGCCCGAGTAGACCCCTTACAGCACGTGGAGGTTGTTGATATTCTCAATTGACGCGAATGGCGTTTCTTGGGAGCTTGACTCAGGGTCACTTCTACGGATAGCCGACGATACGGCCCAGTGGCTTTGACCATCGACGGACCGCCGCCATGATTCTCATGGAAGCACGTTTCCCCGGCCAATCTGGATTGTGCGAGCGTTCTATGCAAACAAGGAAATCGCTGCGGCCTCGTCGGCGACAGGTTCATCGCTGAGTTATATAGCCCCCAGTTTCTTGCACATATCGTGGCTGAAACGACACCGCTGGAAATGCCTGACCTGCACCACCTACGTAATGTCGGCCGAAAGGCATGTCGGGATACGCGGCTAAACGCGGAGGGTTGTTTGGGCGGTCAACTTAGCCGCATGGAAAACTGACGGGATGGATTGCATATAGAGGCCGCGAGGACCTCCACGGCAGCGTTGGCGTTCATGCGGCCGTGGAAGCCCTCGGGATAGATTCGGACGGCTAGAAATTGATCCGCAGTACGAGCTGAAGCAGCCGACCTCCATTATCGTTCTGCTGATTCTGGTCCCTGTACGCCGACGTGACCTGGCCGCAGGTTTGGCTGCTGCTGGCGCAGGTGACGCCAGTGAAGTTGATGTTGTTGAAGGCATTCAAGAATTCGGCGCGGATCTCGATGTTCTTCGACTCGGTGAGCCGGACCCTTTTCACAAGGCTCAGATCGAAGCGCTCGAAATGCGGTCCCCTGACAAAGTTGGTCAACGGAGCGCATTGGCCGCTATAGATTTGGATGCAGCTTGCGGTGTTTGCGGGTGCGATGTAGCTTCCGGTGGGAGCACCAAAGGAAGCGCTGTATCCGTTCGATGTCGTGGCGCTGGTGTTGAACGCCGCGATTGTGTTGCTGATGATATTGGCCGGTTCGTAATAGACGAGCTTGTTCGCATTATCGAAGCGCAGCCCCATTGCGTTTTTGAGATCCTGCGGTGACATGCCGACGAGCCTGACGTTGCCGAAGTTCAGCAGGTCGCCGCTCTGCCAACGGCCGGTGCCCTGGAATTCCCAGTTGCCGATGATCTTGTCGACCCAACCTTTGGAACTGGCGAACAGTGATCTCCCATTTCCGATGGGCAATTCATAGACCCAGTTGACCTTGAAAGCGCTCGGTAGGGTGTTGGCGAGGACTTTGGCCCAAGGTGTCCGGAACGAGACCCAAGACGAGGAGAGAGCTTTTGCATAGACGTAGCTGGCTTGAATCAGCAGCCCTTTGGCCATGCGCCGCCGCAGTTCCACGACCATGGAGTCATACGTGTTGAAACCGCCGTTGCCAACGATATTGGCGGCGCTGACGGTCGGATTCACCAGGAAAAAGTTGGCTGGCAATCCGGCAGCGAGGGCGTTGGTCCTCTGCGCCGCGACGCCATACAGACTGCTTGCGAAGCTTGTCGGATTCGGATTGGTCAGCGCCAGATAGGCCGTGTAGGTGCTGCTGCTGAAATTGCTGGAGGTGTACTTCGACGGATCCGATGCCTGCGAAGAGGGAAGGCCCGAGAAATAAGCGAGTGTCGTGGGCAAGGGAGATGTTCCCGTGTTCGCTCCATAATACTTGAAGTTGCTGCCGCGCGCCGCCGCGATGTTCGCCTGCAAGTTGGCCATGGCTAGGTTGAACTCGCTCAGGAATCCGTTCTCTACGATGTTGACGGAATCTAACGCGAACGTGTTCCACGGCCGCCGATTGCGATCGGCTACGTAGCGAACCTCGACCACCATGTCTTTGGTGAGTTCGCGCTGCAAGCCGAACGTCCAGGACATGGTATACGGAGTGCGGATGTTTGGATCGAAGGCATTGACCGAACTGCTGACCGACGCCTGGAGCGGATAAACCGGCGAGGCCGCGAACGGAGCTGGGCTGAGCCTGCCCGTGTTACGGAACAGGAGCGGCCAGGTATCCGTCCCCGTGCCGCTGACGAGATTGCCGAGATTCTGGCTGCGCGAGGCATCGATGGTGATCCCCGGATTGGAGGTGAAGGTTCCTGAGTAACTAGGCATGCCGTAGCGATTGTAGGCAATCGAAAAACCACCGCGAAACACGCTCTGTCCTTCGCCGCCCAGGATGTGTTTCAGCAAACCACTCCCGGCTTTCGGAGTCCAGGCAAAACCGAAACTGGGCGCAAAGTCCTTGTAGTCGAGGTTGTACGCTGGATCGCCTCCTTGGTACTGGGCATATTGTGTGGCTTGGCCGCCGCTGGAGCCCGGCTTAAACAGAGTGTTGACTCCCGACGGGCCCCATACACTGGCAACGGTAGCCCATGTATACACGCTATTGAGAGGAGTCCAGGGCAGCTGCAACTCCCAACGCAATCCATAGTTGAGAGTCAGGCCCGGCAGCACGCGCCAGGAGTCCTGCGCGAACAGCCCGATCTCGCGCTGGTGCATGCGCTGAACGTTCGGTCCAAGAAACTGGTATTGCAGGGTCTTTTCATTAAGAACCGCGCTACCGCTTATGGATGTGACCCGCCCTGTCAAGGAAGCATAGATGCTCTGGGCTTCGGAGAGCTGGCTCGAGGATGCTCCCGGGAAATTCTTCGCGCCATTGTTACTATCAAACATGAACCTAGCCGGATCGTTTGTGGTGTCCACGCCGAAGCTAAGGGTAGGAAGCAGAGACTGAGCCCACGTCCAATTGCCCGCGTTCGTAAAACTGCCACCAAAACTGATGCTATGCGAACCTTTGCTCCAGCTGACCGTTTCATCGATCTCTTTGATTGGCGGGTCGCGCCGGCTGGGACTGCTGGAAACAATCGAGCTGGTAACGCCGTACGGGGTCCAACTAAATCCGTTCATATTGGCGACCGTTCCTGTAAACATCGAAGAGTTGATGGCCGGCCCGAATAGTCCGGACCCGCTCTGCGTCCCAAAACGCAATTCGTTTACCAATCGCGGAGTCAAGGTCGAACGGAGGGCAGCAGAATCTTTGAAGCGGTTTCCGAGATATCCAGAGATGCTCGGAAAGCCAGGATATCTCGGGTCGCCGCTGTTGAGCATGTCAATGGGCAGGCCGTAGTACGAGTAACTCCAGGCCACCTCCAGTTTATGCCGTTTCGTCAGATTGAAGTCGCCGCGCGCGGTCAGGAAATCGCGGCTATCTTCGGAGTTGTTTGTGGGATAAAAGAACTGGTAGCTGGGATCGGACTGAGGTGCCAAGGTGCCTTGTAGGGTAGTCGCGTGGCGAATGTCTGATAGCATTTGTTGAACAGTCGGATCCATCGTGGATGTCTGTCCATTGGCAGCCGCCAACTGGAGTAGGTTTACGCTCTGGGTAGCACCAGCGACGGTGTATAGGAAATTGCCGCTTTCGACCGCTGGACTGAAAATGCTTCTCGTCCGAGTCTGCTGAGACGGAAATCGGTATTCCTCATAGTTGATGAAGAAGAAGATTTTGTCCTTGCCACTGAAGCCCACAGGACCAAAGAGCTTCCTGGGAAGCGAAATGGGCCCGCCAATACGGAAGCCAGGCTGATTCAACAGCACCCGGTCGACCGGCGCTTTGCAGTTGTCAAACTCGCTGGCGAGTTGAGCCGCAGTACACGGCTGGTGATAGGTTGGCCCATCCCCTATGTAAACGGGCGCTTTGTCGCGGTTGTTGAACCAGTAGTTGGCATTGAATACCGGGTCGCGATTGTATTCGTAAACACTCCCTCGATATTGGTTGTTCCCCGAGCGCGTGACGAATCTGATCTGGATGGCACCCTGACCGGCACTCTCCGATCCTGGCGTTGCAGTAGAAACGGTGACCTCCTCCATGGCGTCCAGCCCCGGGGTAAGCATGCTAAAAAAGCCGTCGGAGGTCTTGTTTGAATTGTCCTGCGTGTTGATTCCATCGATCGTAATATTGATCGCGGCCTGCGGCAGGCCCGCGACGGTGGAACTGCGGGCACCTGAAGAGGTCGTGTTCACCCCCGGCAGCAGGACGAGGAAGTCCATCGCGCTGCGTGTTGCCAGGGGGAGTTGTTGGATCTGGCGGGTGCCCATCGTAGTCGTGATGTTCGCCGATGACGCCTGCAAAACCTCAACGTTTGCCTGCACGGTGACGGTCTCATTGGAGCCTCCCACCTCGAGTTTGACATTAATCGACGCGGGCACGTTCGCAACGATATTGATATCCTTCACGATCGCCTGCTTGAACCCTGTCATGGAGACCGTTGCGGTGTACTTGCCGGCGTCGAGGGCCGGAATCGAGAAGTTCCCGCTCTCCGTGGTAACCACCTTGAACTGGGCTCCTGTAGCGTCGTTTGTGACGGTGACATCCGCACCCGGGATCACGCCACCGGATTGGTCGACTACCACTCCGGAGAGTGTTGAGCTCGTGCCGCCACCTTGTGCATAGCCGGTCCAGCCGGACAGCACAACCAGGAGAAATGCAAAGCCTACCCTACTAGAAGCACGTTTCATAAACGCCCCCTGCGTTGAATCGATTAACCTTCGAAACCGGGCTTGATGAGCCCGAACTCACTGCCACAGTTTTCCTAAAAAGCTTCCAACACAAATGAGGAACAGCCCCCGCATGCCTTGCACGAGGAGCATCGGGTCAGCCGCAAAAACGGCCGTGATGGACCCGACAACAAGCGTAAGTCGCCTCCGCAACGACGTAGGTATGAAATCGACGACCGAAACTGCGGGATCAGCCAGGAGACCCACTTGATACAAGGGAACTTCCTTCGGCACCAGTCTCGGCAGACCCAAATCCTGCGTGGCAGCCCTTCGATCCCCCTGACGCAAAAACCACTGGCCCCGCCTTTTCGGGCCGGCCGCTCGTGTTTCCGCTATTTGGGGCCATTTTAGGTAACGTCCCGGCATTTCCACAACAAAAAACTCGTTCTTTGCCGATTTGAGTGCAACGATTCTTCGCCGAAGAACCAACCGGTCGTGATGTGGCCCATTTCGGTTTGAGGAGCAAGAAGTTCTCATCTTGACTGGATTCCAGCCAGTGCTATGCTCGATCATTCCCCTGGAGTCGCATCCGCAGTCGGCTGCTGATGCGAACTCAGCAAGGAGTGGTTTTGTAGCAGACGAGGAACGATTGGAAATGAACATGGAAAAGATATCCGGCAAACAGCAAGGCGTATCACGGCGCGACTTTGGCCGGGGTGCAATCCTGACCCTGGCGGGAGCCGCGGCGGTTCCGGCGTCAATTCTCTCTTCCGGCGGGGCCGCAGCGGCAGCGCAATCGGCTCAACAGGCGCAAGTCCCCGGCGATCTATCCCCGGCAACGATCGCGGAAATTGATGCCAAGATGCAGAACATTCTAAGGAGATGGGGCGACCGCCTGAGCGAGGATCAGCGCACACGCATGCGCAGCACCGTCACCCGCCATGTGCGCATGCTCGAAACGATCCGCGCGGTTCCCTTGGAAAACGGCGACTGCCCGGCATCCGTGTTGAAGCTCGATGAGATTCGCTCCACGCCCGCGAGCAGCCCACGGACCGCACCCAAGGCGCGGATCCCGAGTAAGAATTAGGGTGGTCGCACGCGGGCGGCTTGTACGGAGGAATCGAGGCCAGCCAGGCACTGATGTCGAGGATCAGGAGGATTGATTATGGTAGGTGAGGATGTCTTGTACCTTTCGATTCGCAGTCTCGGTGAGCGGATCCGCACGCGCAAACTCTCCCCGGTCGAGCTGACTGAAAGTTACCTAGAGCGTAGCGAAAAGCTTGGACCGAAGTTCAACGCCTACGTCACGCTGACTCGCGAGCGGGCGCTGGAGCATGCCCAGGCGGCCGAAAAGGAAATTGCTTCCGGCCGCTACCGCGGGCCGTTGCATGGCATTCCCTATGCCGCCAAGGATCTGCTTGCAGTCAAAGGATACCCCACAACCTGGGGTGCCAAGCCATATGCGGACCAGAAATTCGATTTTGACGCGACGATCATTGAGAGACTGGACAAGGCGGGTGCCATCCTGATTGGAAAAGCCGCGATGATCGAGCTTGCCGGCGGACTCGGCTACTCCAACGGATTTGCTTCACTGAGCGGTCCATGCCGCAACCCGTGGAATACCGACGATTGGACGTCTGGCTCCTCGAGCGGCTCTGGGGCGATCATGGCTGCCGGCTTGGCAGCTTTCGCGCTCGGCTCCGACACGCGCGGTTCCATCATTTCTCCCTCCACTTTGTGCGGCATTTCCGGCATGCGGCCAAGCTTCGGACGCATACCTCGCACGGGCGTCATGGCCATCGCCTGGTCCATGGACAAGGTCGGCCCGATGGCGCGCACGGCCGATTGCTGCGGTCTGGTGCTGTCCGCCATGGCCGGCCACGACCCGAGGGACCACGATTCGCTTCCTCCATCGCTGGCCGCGTTCCCCTATTCCGCACGGGGAACGTTGTCACGGCCGTTGAGGATCGGACGCATCAAGAATGCAGCCGGAGAAACCAACGTGGAAATAAAGGCGGCCGTCGATGAGGCTCTGAAGGTGATGGAACAAAACGGCGCGCACATCGAAGAAGCGGAGATTCCGGATGGGCCCTACGAGGAGGCCGCGGAACTGGTGATTCTGATCGAAGCGGCTTCGGCCTTCTGGGATCTGATCCAGTCAGGCCGGTGCGCCGACTTGGCCGACCCTCTTGGTCAGATCAATGGTTACGCCAGCGTGGAGTTTTCGGCCTGGGATTACCTTCAAGTACAACGCGTGCGCACAATTCTGCAGAAGAAAGTGGATGCGCTGTACGATCGCTTCGACGTTCTCGCGGCACCGGGACAAGGATCGGTCGCGCGCCCGCTACAACCGCCAGGGGCTCAGCAGCGTCCGCCGGGAGGAGCCAGAAGCGGAGCTGGGGGCGCAGGTGTCGCAGCACGCGGCCCGCGTCCGCCCGACGCCACCAAACAATGCGACGGTATCTCGAGTCTGTGCGGGCTACCCGCAATCACGGTGCCATGCGGGTTCTCCAAGGATCACCTGCCCATCGGCATACAGTTTATGGGACGCGCTCTCGATGATGACAAGGTCATCGCCGCAGCAAATCTCTTTCAGGCGCACAGCAACTGGCACACAATGCACCCACCTCTTAGTTGAATTTCAAGTGTGGACAGTCCCTGATTGAGATTAAGAGAGAGGTTTAGATGCGATCCTGAAGCTGTTTGGCTGACGGTTCCCAGCGTGGGTTCTCCGCCCGCAGTTTCTGTTCTGGCGCTGCGCGATCCTCTTTTTGCGATTGATGAAGGCCTCGCCCTTAATCCGATGAGAGCCGCTCCGGCGGATAGAGTCCGAAAGTGGGACTTTGCTCCGTGCTGTCGAAGAAAACGGTGATGAAAGCTTTCTTCGCGAAATAAGTGGCGTCGCGACCTTGGCGAGTGGTGCGACGCTTCCTTTTTTCGTTTCGGTAGAGGAGCCGTACTGTTCGAGTGCACCGAGGGCAGTGCCGATTACAGAGGAGGTTTCGCCTCCCTCCGTCACAAAAATCACAACGTCGCCCCGCTCGACACCACGATCCACGAGCTGAAGCCTGCCGATAGCTGGATGTCCTCGGAGCCCTCGAACGAACTCATCAGGGCACGGTGCCCCCGGTCATCTAACCGATGCAGCACATCGAGCATCACCAGCGACGCGCGCACCGACATTCGAAGATCCATTGCTACGAACTGGTGTCACGGCAGGCACGACGGCCACCTGGTGCTCTTGCCGCGACGTGAAATCATTTTTTCGCGGCGGTCCGCACCGGCAGAATGTCCGCCACCCAACAACTGCGGCCGTGGGTGCCGATCACGAGCACGTTCTCCGCGGTTTGCAGGGCCATGTCGAAGACGTAGGCGGTAGGCAACCCGGCGCCCAACACTTCCCATTTGTTTCCGCCATCGGTCGTTACATAGACCCCCAAGTCGGTTCCCAGGTACAGGATGTTTTTATTCGTGGGATCTTCCTTCACCACGTTCGCGATGCCGCCTGGGACTGAGGTCGCGATGTTGGTCCAGCTCTTTCCGTAGTTCTTCGATTTGAACAGATACGTATTGAAATCGTTGTGCCGCTTCCCGTTGACGACGATATAGACCGTCCCCTCATCGAAGCGGGACGCCTCGATGCTTGCGATAAACCGCTCGGGAGGAAGTCCTTTTGTGATCTTTTCCCAGTTTCCGCCTTCATCCTTGGTGACATGGATGTTGCCGTCGTCCGTTCCGGCGTAGATGAGCCCCTTCTTGCGCGGGGATTCTGAGATAGACCAGACCGTGGAATACGGTATGTTCCCCTGTTTTGCCGGATCGAAGTTGGTCAGGTCGGGACTGATCTTTCGCCAAGTCTTTCCCTGATCATTCGTGAGAAACACGAACTGGGCGCCGAAGAGTATCCGATTGGGATCATGCGGAGACACGATGATCGGGGAGACCCACTGGGAGCGCTTCTTCTCAGTGCCAAAATCGGGAGCGATGGTTGTCTGGCCAGCCCGGCCACCACGTCCCCCTTGCCCCTGAACTTGTCCTTGAGCTTGCCCGCGCGCCTGTCCCTGAGCCTGTCCGCGCGCCTGCCCTTGCGCTTGTCCCTGAGCAGCAGCCTGGGCCTGCGCTTGCACCTGTGCTTCGGCGGCTTTGGTGTAGTCCATGACGTACGGCCCGCCGCCGTAACGCGTGACGTAATAGACGACGTTCGGATCGACAGGATTGACGGCGTGACGGCCGGCCTCATCGCCGATCGAGCTTTCCCATTCCTTCGAAGTGATATGGTCGCGGCCGGCGGTCATATCAATCTCGCCCCTCCAGCCTCCTGTATCCTGGATATTCGAGTAGGCCCAGAACTTTCCCTTGGTCTGGCTCACCGCCATGGTAAACAAGTGTCCGATCGGGATATTCACTGGGTGCTGAAATGTGGCGAGCCCGTCATGGGAGATTGCGATGCCGCCGTCGTTTACGACCAGGATATGGTTGGAATCCTTGGGATCAATCCACATGCCATGATGATCGACGTGGTTGTCTCTCAAGGATTCCCAGGTTTTTCCGCCGTCCTTGGATCGCATGAAGTTCAGCCCCATGACATAGACGACATCTGGATTGTTGGGATCGACCCGGACTTGGCCGAACACCCAGCCGTATGCAAAGAGGGCCCTGATTTTTTCGTTCCCCTCGACCAGTTTCCAGTTCCTCCCTTTGTCATCGCTGCGATAGAGATACGCACCTTGTTTAGCGGTCTCTTTCGGCTGTTGGTTGATGACCGCATACACTACATTGGGATTGGTCTGGCAAACACTGATCCCGACGCGCTCGCACTCCCCTTTCGAGAAATCCGGCAGTCCATTGGCCAGGGCCGTCCAGGTTTTGCCGCCATCGTCAGTCTTGTAGATACCGCTCTCGACGCTTTCAATAGGATCGTTCCAGCGGTAGCGCAAGCGTTGGGCCGTGCCCGCATACAGGATCTCAGGGTTGCCTGGGTCCATCGCCAAGTCAATAACGCCAGTTCTCTCGTTTTTGTAGAAGATCTTCTTCCAGCTCTTGCCCCCGTCTGTAGTCTTATAGACTCCGCGGTCAGGGCTGAAAGTGTACTCATGTCCGGCAGAGGCGACGTACACGATATCCGGATTGGTTGGGTGAACTACAATCCGGGCGATGTGCTGTGTATCGGCCAACCCCATATAAGTGAAATGCTGGCCTGCATCGACCGACTTAAAGATCCCGATCCCTGCCTGGGAACTGCGGAAAATGTTCGCTTCTCCGGTTCCGATCCAGACAATCTTAGGATCCGAGGGCGCTATCGCGAGGTCTCCAATCGATCCCGTGGGATAGTCATCGAAAATAGGAGTCCAGTTCACCCCGTCATCCGTGGACTTCCACACGCCCCCTTGTGCGGCGGCGGCATAAATGACCTGGGGCTGTGAAGGGTGAACTTCCACATCCGTCATCCGTCCGCTCGGCCTCATCGGCCCGACCTGGGTCCACTTGATGCCCTTGAACGGCGATTTGGCACGCATGGACTGGTGCTTCGCGAATTGACGCAGCCGGGTCGCGGCCTCGGCAGAATCCTTGGCTTTTTCCTGCATAATCGGCAAGCCCAGGCCCAACGAAGATAAGAGAAGAATGCATGCCGCAAGAAGAAACAGCCGCCCGCGGTTACCTGATTTCATAGTGTCTCCCTGTTTCCGATGTTGTTTCCGATGGCCTGCCTGCAAACAATCCGATGAAAGTACTGCAAGCTGGTTTCGATCCTGCACTTTTTCCGGTCCTTTGTCCAGAATTACGCGCCGCAGCTTATGAAAACGGCGGCTTATAACCACCGAATTTCGCGTGAGGCTCATAAGCGTGATCGTGGTCCTGATCGGCAGTTTATGGCAACGGATAAACCGGTTACGATCACACTTTTTGTGGAAGCAGATATTTGGTAGCAGGCAGCACGGGCGAGGGCACCGCGCCCACGACACGAAGCTGAACCGCGAGGTCGCCGTCAATGACGATGATCCAAGGCGATAAGCTCAGGGGGCAGATGGGATTTGGATTGAAGAGTAGGCATCCCGTCAGCTTCACGTAAATCGCGCTATCCGGGTGGAGTACAATACCCGTCACGAATATGGCTGCCAAATCATCTCTTTATCATGGAGTGCCACGAACTGCGATTGCGTTCCGGCCTGAGTTCCTCGATTTCGATCGGGGCATCCGAGTCGGCCACCTCGAAGACAACGAGCGCATCACACGTCTTTTGAAGGTGGAGCTGGAGCACCGTTTTCGCGAGCCGTTCGTCACCGAGCGCTGGGGCCGGGGAGTTTACTGGCAATGGATCGGATATCTTCCCAAGGCGAACCGGACGGCCAAACCGATCTCGTCATCCGTGAGCTTCGGCTGTTCCAAATTCTTCCTGTCCGTGAACACCGATGCCCGGCGCTTCGAGTGCGGGCTGCAGATCGAACGCGGATTCGTCAAGGCACCGGTCGGGTTTGCAGGGTGCGAACTGAAACATGATTGGGATTGGCATCGCCTGCTCAAATCTCTCAGGCGAGACGGTCCCATGGAACGCGAGATCCGCCGCCTGGTCCGCCGCGAGGGGTTCCTGATTCATGCCGGCACCTGGGAGGCGAGCGCGGGTGAATTCGGCAAGAACAATCTCCCCGATATTCCTGAGCTCCGCCGCATTTTGAAAGCTGCGCAAGAGGACAGCTGGGCGGGGTTTCAGCTCTTCTATCCCATGCCCGAAGAAGAAGTCCGATCCGCGACCGGTCTGGACCTGTTTGAGTCCATGCTAGCCATCTTCGACGAAGTTACCCCTGCAATGAATCTAAGCATGCAGCTGGAACTGCGCAGAAAAGACTGAGACGCGCCCTGGGAAATCGGTGTCAGACACCGATTTCCTACGGCCTTTTTTGATCGGCAGTGGAGTAGTAGCCGCGGCGGGCGTGGATGACGTAGTCAGTTCCCGGTTTTCCATGCGCGTCTGACAATCGCACGATGATGGAATGAAACGCGCCCTGCGCCGGATTGGGAGCGTAATATCCAAGGGAATATCGCATCCTCAGGCGGGAAATCACGTTCCTCATTGCGGCATCGAGCGACCGGGCGTTTGCCACATCGATGATCTCTCCTCCCGTCTCCTGCGTGACCTTACCGACCGAACCGGCGCCCATCATCATCGACGGGAGCCGTGAAGCCAGAGGAGATCCCTGGCCGCCGGTCTTGATGCTATAAACGACGGTTTCGCTCTCCGTCGCCTTCCGGATGGTCTCCCCCTCGCTTGCCTGCGGCCGGACCGTGGCTTGATTATCCGAGATGAGAATGACCGCGTGACGCTGGTCCGGTGCGCTCTTCGCCAGATAGGTGACAGAATCGTACAACGCATCGATGATATCTGTCCCGCCCCCTGCGCGGATACGGGAAATGGCGTTCACGATTCGCTGGCGATCGTCAGTAAGATCCTCGAGCCGCTCGACATTCCCGGCAAATGAAAACAGGGCTACCTGGTCTTCCGGCTTCAGTTGCTGCAGAGTCTCATCGGCGATTCTGCGCAGCTCGGAGATGTAGGGCGCCTCACTTCCACTGCGGTCGATCACAAGGGCAACTGCCAGCGGGAGCTCGTCACGGGAAAAACTCTGCACTTCTTGCGGCACATTGTCCTCGAGCACCTGGAAATCGTCCCGCGTGAGATTGTCAATCATGCGGCCGGCTCGGTCTCTTACCACGGCGTCCACTACCACCATGCGGACCTTGACGCTGACTTTGAGCCCGCTTGTGCCCTCCGCGTGCGGTGCGCCGGGCCCCGGTGCGGGCGTCGAAGGAGGCGACGCGGCCGGCGAGTTCTCCGCGGGCTTTGCGGCGGGCGGATTCTCGACCGGCGGCATACGGTCGGGGTCGTTCCGCACCAGTTTGGGTCGCGGTTGCGAACCATGCTCCTCCGTGGCGGGAACCGTGGTTTGGATTTCCGGAAACGCCTTTGGCGCTGCCGGTCCAGGAGCCTGCGGCGCTGCCGGGGCGGGAGGCTGCAACGCAGCCGCAGGGACTTCGAGCGGTTGATCGAATGTGGCTTCGAACATCGTGCTGCGGGGCAGATCCAAGTCCGGTCCGCGCTTGAAAATCATGCCTGCCGCAGTGATCGCCGCTCCGGCCGCACCGCCGTAGATGGCGCCTTTTGCTCCTGCCGTGAGCACGCCAATGATCGCCCCTTGAGCTCCTCCCGCAATCACCGCGCCGACGTTGCCACCGGGTCCGGCGTCTCCCTTGATTTTGGGGTCGCCGCCGGGGTTTGGGCTGACTGGGTCGTAACCTACCCTGGTAATCGTCGCGTGCACGGGCGCCACGGATCCGTCTGCAAGCCGAACCTCATCGAAACGCAATTGAATCTCGGCCTTTCCTCCCAAACGACCTGCTCGCTTGGACTTGGTGACAGTGCCACGCACCAGCGTCCTGTTGGGAATGGCAGTCTGGTTGTCCACGACGACATCCGCTGCAGTGCTGAATTCCACGCGGTCCCCCACGCGGGTGGTTCGAGTGTGGAGATCGGTCTCGAGCTGCAGAATGAACTTCTGGCCCGAGGGGATCGTCAAACCCTGAGGCGCCGAGTTGGCAGACGAGTTGGAAGGTGGCGATTGCGCCTTGTCCGATCGAGCGACGAGTGCGATCATCGCGAGCGCGATCGCGCCCACAGAAATGCTTCTTTTCATCGGGAAGTTCCTTCCTGATTCGAGAATGGCCCAGATCCTCCGACACGCCGCAAGTTGTCACTTAGATGTCGATCATGCCAAGGAGGTTCATAGTTTGTGTGGCAATTCTAGAGATCGGGGTCGCCGCCCTGGGGCGCGGCGGTCCCAGGTCTTGTCGCCGGGGCTTAGTGGCGTGGGTGGGCTATCGCAAGCACGTCGAAGAGATTACTGAAGTCGTCCGTCCAGATGCGGAATCCGGGCCGGGGCTTGACAGGTCTGGCGACCGAACGGATCGCTTCGTTATCGAGCAGCGCCTTGTTGCTCGTCATCAAGATCTGATCCGTGCTGCAGAGCCAATAGTTCGCTCCGTCACCCTCGCCGACAAAATCGGAAACGAGCACCGCGGTCAGCCCGTACTCCTCGGCGAGACAAGCAATCACGGGTTCGATGTCGACATAACGGTTAGTAGCCTGAAAGGCAAGCACACCGCCAGGCTTGAGATGGCGCATGAACGTCGCCATCGCTTCGCGAGTGAGCATGTGCACGGGAATTGATTCGCCGGAAAAGGCGTCCATGACGAGCACATCGAACTGCTGGCTGGGCTCGCGCTCCAGCAACAGGCGTCCATCGCCCAGCTCCACTTCGATCTTGGCTGGAGATTCCGTGAGAAAGTAGAATTGTTTGTAAGCCAGATCAATCACCTGCGGATCGATCTCATAGAATCGGAAAACGTCTCCTTTGCGCGCAAACGCGGCAATTCCCCCGGGACCGAGACCGATGACGCCGACGCGACGCGGCGCATCGGGCAACACCGAGAGCATCCGGCCGACTCCGCAGGTCGGCCCGTAGTACCCTGTGGGCCGTAGATGCATGGCCGGATCGAGCAGCTCGCCCCCGTGCATGATTCCGCCGTGAACGAGCGACCGCCACGGCACAGGGTATCTCGCTTCGTAGATGCGGAGCGCACTGTAAAAGTTGCGCATCATCACCTGGGTGCCGGCCAGCTGATAGTCGATCGCGTTCTTGGAGAACCATCCGGTTGCACCCATTACCGCAATCGCGACGATCGTGGCCCACCAGCCGAAGGAGCGCGTGCGCAGGAGCAGGAGCAGCCCGCAGGCGACCAACCCGATCTGGAGCTCGAAATAGCCCGGCAGAAGATAGGGGGCGCCGAAACCGACCAATATGCCGCCCAGGGCGCCGCCGATGGCGATCATCAGGTAGTAGATAGTGAGGTGCCTGGGATCCGGCTTGAGCCGGGAAAGCTCGCCATGGCAGAACATGCATATGACAAAAAGCCCCAGCCCAAAGAAGAATAATATGGTTCTCAGATTCAATGAATCCGAGAACCATGCCAGTGTCGGCAGCGCCGCGGCAGTGAGCACCAAGAATACAGGCCTTGCATACCAGCGCGGATGGTCGAAGCACAGGATGAAGCTCAGTAGGTACAGCGCCAGCGGCGCAATCCACAGGAATGGAATCGCGGCGACGTCCCGACAGATGTGGTTCGTCACGGCGAGCAGCATAAAGGAACTCATGGCAGCGAGCGCCAGCCACAACAGCCGGCGCGAGGCCGCCGGCGGCGGGACAGGGGGACTCGAGGCCGATTCCTGGGCATGCCCGCATTCGATGCCGGGCTTGCCGCGCACCCCGAGGTATGCCGTTCCGGCGCATAGCAGCACGAATGCCGCGAATAGTGCCGACCAGACCTTCAGCTGAGCCGTGCTTGCGATCCACGGCTCGACGGCAAATGGAAAGGACAAGAGTGCCAGGAGAGAAGCCAGGTTCGAGAGCGCGAACAGGCGGTACGGCGTCGCTTGTCGATAACGCCGCGCAAACCAGGTCTGCACAAGCGGGCTTGTTGTTGCCAGCAGCAGATATGGCAGCCCGACGGTCGCCGCAAGGAGGACCAGGATCCGCAGGCTTGGGTTTTCTCCCCCCGATGGCTTCCAATACACGTTGGGAATGATCGGCAGCAGGAGCAGACTGGCGGCAAGCAGGGCAATGTGCAGCGCGGCCTGACGCTTCGGCCTGAGAAATCTCGAGGTCCAGTCAGCGTAAGCGTAGCCGGCGAGCAACGCCGTCTGGAAAAACACCAAACAGGTCGCCCAGACCGCTGCCGATCCTCCGAACCAGGGCAGAATCCGCTTGGCAATCATCGGTTGCACGAGAAACAGCAGGAAAGAACCAAGAAAAATCAAGCAGCCGTAAATGCTCACGTGGTTGGTCCTTGAAGTGGATAACCGCTTCTTCCAACGCCGCTGCCGCGCGGCATCAGAGCCAAATGGCAGGTGGCAGAAAAATACCACTCCTTGAGCCAAAAAGCATTCGGTTCTTCACGAATTATCCGTTAAATAGTCCGGCGCACACCGCCTGCAAAAACTCGACATTTCATTTCCCCTCTGGGCAATGGGCAAAATGTGTGATTAAAATTTGGATCAAGGGTGGCGGACGAACAACTCGGGAGGTTCATCTGGCAGCACCAAGGGACTGTGCAACCTGGTCCAGGGAATTTGAGTGTGTAGAGGTGTCTTTTTCTGACCTTGCGCACCGCTCCTGGCCCAGTTTTGCTCAGCCGCTCCCGGGTGAGGGGGAATTCTGAATGAAGTTGTCCAGCAAGTTGAAGTCGTACGGCCGGGAGTTTAGCTTTCTCGCAAAAGCTCTTCGCTCCACAGACCATCCCGTGCTGGCGCACATAATCCCGATGAGACGGTGCAATCTGGCATGCACCTACTGCAACGAGTACGACCACACTTCACAACCGGTGCCGCTCGACGTGATGAAACGCCGCCTGGACAGCTGGCGCGATCCGCAGACCCTGGTTTCAGACGGTCACATCAGTCGCCCGCCGTCCACTGCGTCGGGCGAAGCGCTCCACCAGATTGAGTTCAAAAAGGCTTAGGGCCTGTCAATGAATAACGTTTACACTTTGCTGCTGGCCCCGGGATCCGGGCCACCCGATCAGCGGATGTGAACCAATTCCTCCTTTCCTGCCTGTGGTAGTCGATTTCCTCGTTGAGGATTTTCCGGCGCGCCTCGATGACGCACTTGGGGCAGAGAGAATCCGTGACTCGCGGCCACCCAAGCGGGGGCTTGGATTTCTCCCAGGACTTTAGCAGCCGCTTTTCGGACCCCTCCTTCGCCATATAGTCAAACCACGCAGAAACACTCCAAGCTCCTCCGAGAGCGGAACCTGGAATGCGGCCATCATATCACAGACTTCACGCGATATTGAAATTGGTTTGCAGTTAACCACTTACATGCGATTGTGATCCCGATGCCGACCACAATGTCTGTTGAAGTAGCAAATCTCGGAAAAAGGTGCTTGACAGGTCCCTTTAAACTTGTATATTGTATGCATACAATAGACAAATAGACAATGGACAGCCAAATTCCGATCTTGTGCATCAGCCTCGAATCGCCCGTACCCGTTTACGAGCAAATCTCGGATGGTATCCGGGCCGAGCTTGTCGCCGGCCGGCTCCAGCCGGGCGTCCGGCTGCCGACCGTGCGCGAGCTGGCTGGAAACCTGGGGGTGCATCACAATACGGTCGCGGAGGCTTATCGCTTGCTCGCGCGCGAAGGCTGGCTAGATTTGCGACGCGGCCGCGGTGCGCTGGTGATAAATCGCCCGCATCCGGCTGCGACGCAACAGGCGCAAGGTGAGTTTTCGCGGCGGCTGCGGGAACTCGTCGCCAAGGCCGTGGCGCAAGGCGTCCCCAAGGATGCAGTCGCAGCGGAAATGAATGCTCTCAGCACGGAGTTGGAAAAAGGAGACATCAAATGACGAATCTTAAAGCACCTATCCTAATTCTGGCCGCTATCCTCATTCAGTCTGCGTTCGGCCAGTCCAGCGCGATCCAGCCGGCTAAGCAGGCTGGCAATCCATCCTCGCAGGAGCCTGCGGCGCCAAAAACAGCCCAGGACTTTGAAGCTCTGGCCCGCGCCATCGTGAGTGATCTCGCCACACGTCGCTTTGACGCCGTAGCGGCTCGCTTCACGCCGCAGATGTCGGCCGCGCTTCCTGGCAGCAAACTCGCAGACCTCTGGGACGCTTTGATCGCGAAGACCGGAGCATTTCACTCGATCCGCAGCGCCAGCACGAGCGAGCTGGGGGGATTTCATGTGGTGGTGGTGGTGTGCTCGTTCGGAAGTTCCGAACTCGGCGTTCGGGTAGTCCTGGATGATCAGGGCCGTTTCGCCGGACTCAATTTTGTATCGGCAGCCTCCTCGAAACCCTGGACGCAGCCCGACTACGCGCACCCGGATTCTTTTACTGAGCAGCCCGTCACGGTGGGGCAGGATCCCGTGAAGCTGAACGGCACGCTGACGTTGCCCAAGGGCAAAGGACCGTTCCCGGCCGTGGTGCTGGTTCACGGCTCCGGCGCGACGGACCAGGATGAAACCGTCGGCCCGAACAAACCGTTCAAAGATCTCGCCTGGGGCCTGGCAGGTCATGGAATCGCCGTGCTCAGGTATAACAAACGCACTTTTCAGCATCCGGAATCCTTCAGGGGGAGCAAGTTCACCGTTGAGCAGGAGAGCATCGAGGACGCAAGGGCCGGCGTAACCCTGCTAGCCGCGAGACCCGAGGTCGATCCCAAGAAAATCTTCGTGGTGGGCCACAGTCTGGGGGCAATGCTCGCCCCGCGCATCGCCGCCGAGGATGGTCGCCTGGCCGGCATCGTGCTCATGGCGGGCATCACGCGCCCGCTTGAGGAAGTGATTGTGGAGCAGGTGAAGTATGAGGTCGGACTCGCCGGCAAGCCCACCCCTCAAGGGGACAAACAGATCGCAGCAGCAGAAAAAATGGCCGCCGACATACGCGACCCCAAATTAACCCCAGATCAGACGGTGGACATGTTGGGAGTGCCGATGCCCGGCAGCTATGTCCTCGATCTCCGCGCCTACGATCCGGCGCATACGGCATCGACCTTGAGCATCCCCATTCTGGTTCTGCAGGGGGCGCGCGACTGCCAGGTGCGCATAGCTGATTACGACGGTTGGAAGAAGGCTCTGGCAAGCTACCCGCGCGCCACTTTTCACCTCTACCCGAATCTCTATCACCTCTTTATTAATGTGCCGGCCAGCGACACGACCCCTCTGAGCACACCGCAGGACTATGAACAACCTGGACATGTAGAGACGAAGGTGGTGGCTGACATTGCTTCATGGATCAACAGTTTGACTCCATCGCTTTAACAGGACGGGTGAAGCTCAGCCATGTTGCGAGATCGGTGACAGACACGAATGACACGTGAGCCAAGCCTGTTTGGCTCAGGCCTGCAGGCATTCCGCCACGGATTTCAGAAGTTCCTGGGGAGTAAAGGGTTTCTGTATGAATGAGACGCCATGTTCAAGGGAAAGCCATCCTCCCATGATCTCCGGGCTGTAGCCGCTTAAGTAGATCGCGCGCAGCCGCGGATACTTTCGGCGCAGGGACTCGGCCAGATCCCGGCCGCTGACTCCGCCGGGCATTACCAGGTCGCTCACAAGAAGATCTACCTGTTCCAGTTGCTCGTGCGGAAGTCGCTGCGCTGCCGCGCCTGAGTCGGCCGTCATGACCATGTAGCCTTGGCGCTTGAGGCTGCGGAAGATCAGCTCGCGCACCGATGCCTCGTCTTCCACCACCAGGATGGTTTGGCCGCATCCCGACTCCGAAGGCAGAGCCGTGCGGCCCGATATCCGCGGCTCCGGGGACGTGCAGGCAGGCAGGTAGATATGAAACGTGGTGCCTTGGCCAACTGTGCTGTCCACTTCTATCCAGCCTCGGTGTTGGGTGACGATGCCGAACACTGTGGCCAAGCCAAGTCCGGTGCCCTTGCCCACTTCTTTGGTCGTGAAAAAAGGTTCGAAGATCCGCTCACGGACTTCGGGCGGAATACCGGAACCCGTATCGAGAACGGAAACCCGAACGAATCTTCCGGGCTGGGCCTCGGGATTTGGTGAGGGAGGCGCAGACGTAAAACTGACAGTGCTAGTGCCAATGTGCAGCCGCCCACCATGCGGCATTGCATCGCGCGCATTCACTGCCAGGTTAATGATGACCTGTTCCAGCATGCCCGGATCACCCTGGACGGCGGGAAGATCGGTTTCGTAACTGAATTGGAGAGTAATGTCCTCCCCGAGAACACGGCCCAGCATTTTAGTGAGGTTGCTGGTAAGCTCGTTCAAGTCGATCGTCTGAGGCTGCAATTGCTGCTTGCGGCTGAAAAGGAGCAACTGGCGGGTCAGGTTCGTCGCCCGTTCGCCCGCAGCCAGAATCTGAGTCACCCATTCCATACATTCGGGACTGTCTTTGAGAAGTCCCATCAGGATTGAAGAACTGCCGTTGATGACCGTGAGGATATTGTTGAAGTCATGGGACACCCCGGCAGCCAACTGGCCGACCAACTCCATTTTCTGCAAATGCCGTAACTGCTCCTCCAATTGGCGGCGTTCGGTTATGTCGTTGACCACCGCCAGGATGCCTCGACGGCCATCGGACAGAGGAACGGACATTTCGTGAATCTCCACGCGGAGGCGTTGTCCGTCCTTCCCGACATTTTCGATTTCATGGAAGAGTGTCTTTCCTGCACGAAGATCATCCAGGTGCCATTCAATTTCCGAATGACGTTCGGGCGGAACGAGTATGCGCACATTCCGGCCGCACAGTTCATCGTGAGAGTAACCGAAAATCCGGCACATCGCATGATTGGCTTCCAGTATGTTTGCGGCGGAATCTTCCAGCAGAATTCCGGAGGGCGATAGATCGAAAAGCGAACGGTAGCGCTTCTCTCTTTCTGCGAGGGCTTCCTCGGTCTTCCTGCGCTCAAGGACATTGGCAATGGCATCACACACCATCTGAACCCACTGAACGATTTCCTGCGACCAATGAATGTGGTGGAAATACGATCGAAATCCGATGCAGCCGATGACCCGCTTGCCGCGGCCGCACATGGGGACATCTAGAATTGACTTTGCACCTTCCTGTTCATACGTTCGACGCTGGGAAACGGCTTCCGGCGGGAGATCATCCAGCGTATCAAGCTGGATCGTTTTCCCTTCCAGCAGCTGCTGCTCCAGCCAGACAAGTGTTCCCATGTGGATTTGTTGGTACTTCTGGACCAAGCTGGGAGCATCTGGACTGCGCCATTCATGAGTCGCGGTCCACGTGACAAGATCTTGAGCAACCTGAACGACGAAGGCCAGGTCTGCTCCTATAAACTCACAGGCTCCCTGCAAACCTGTTGTGATGGCGCCGTCTATTTCCGTGCCCGTACAACTGGCGAAACGAGCCAGGATCGTGTTGAGGAGCGTATCAAAGGCCGCTTGCCTGCGTAACGCCTCCTCCGCCCGCTTGCGTTCGGTGACATCCCGCATGTATACGAGCCGCGCTTCGCGCCCCCGGTATGTAATGTCTCTGGCGCGCGTCTCCACAGGGACAATCGTCCCGTCCTGCTTCACAAGATCAACGTCGCATGTATCAGAAGAGCGGGTATTCATACAGGCAAGGAGATGCCGCGTCGATTCCGGGGTGAATCCGAGAACCTCCAGACCGTTCTTTCCTATCAGATCGTCAGGGCCGGAGAAGCCCAGGAGATCCACGATCGCCTGGTTTACGTCCAAGATCTTGCTGCCCTCGTGAATTACGATCCCTTCAGTAGTCATGGAAGAAAGATCCCTGAATCGCTCCTCGCTCGCGCGCAGCTCCTCTTCCGCGCGCATGCGCTTGGTAATGTCCCGGAATGACCACAGGCGAGACCGTGTGCCGTTCAGTCCCACAGGGCGGGAATAGCGCTCAAAAACGCGCCCATCCTTGAAACGGATGCTGCTCCAACCCTCTTCGTCTGTCTGATAGAGTCGCCGCACCTCGCTTAGGAACTCCGGTGGATCAGAGAGCTGATCCGCCACGTAGGCAAGCAATAATTCGTCCAGGCCGGCAGCCATCAAAACATCCGGCACGTGCCATAGTTCCCGGAAGCGACGATTGGCCGCCAACACTTTGCCCGCGGGATCAACAACAAGGATGCCGTCGGCAGTCGATTCCAGTACATTGATCAGCAGCGATTCCCGGGAGCGCACCTCCTCGTCGGCCCGTTTGCGCTCGGTGATATCTCGGGCGATGCCCTGAATTGCACAGGGTTTATCTTGCTTGTAGATGAGCGAAGATTTGATCTCCACGTCGATCTGCTCGCCGTTCCGGCGGCGCAACCGAAACTCCCTGGGTGTCTTCTGGTAACCCGTGGTTTTGATTTCCTCGACTGTTTGTAAGGCAAGCGATAATTGATCGTCACTGAGCAGCATTCGGTAGTCGAGCAACGGGATCTCTTCGCGTTCGTATCCCAGCAAATCCAGGGCGGCCTGATTGGCATCCAGAAACTTTCCGTCAAAATCCGAGAGAAACACGCAGTCCCGGGATCGCTCGAACAAGGCCTGGTAACGATCTTCGATTTCCTGAAGCGCCTCCTCCGCTTGCTTCCGCTTGGTGGTGTCCCGGACCACCGCCAGTACCCGCTCCTGGCCGCCGATTCTGGCCCTGCGAAGCGAAACTTCACACCAGAAAAGCTCGCCGTTCTTTCGCTTCGAGCGCCAGTCAAAGAGCTGGGGACCTGATTCCACTGCCTTGCGGATCCATGCGAGCGCCTCTTCCTCCGAATAGGGGGGGGCGTTGAGGCTGCCCTTCGCGACGCTCATGTTCAGGGCTTCCTCGCGCGAAACGCCGTACATCTCCAGCATCCGGTCGTTCACATCCACAACACAGCCCGTCGCCACGTCGTGAACGAAAATCGCCTCGCTGGTGGCGTTGAAGAAATCCCGCCATCCGGGTTCATCCTCCTTGAGTGCCGTCCGTATTGAGGAATGTGTCAATTCTTTCATTGCTGCTCCCTCAAATAAGCGTAGGCCGTAAGAACACCCCCAACCCACGGGGCCTTTCCACGTTCATTCGCAATAGATCGGCAAACTTTGACCGGACCGTGAGTTTTGGTCTGCCCTGAAGGGGCGCCAGATAAAGCGTACGTTGGTCCACATCACTTTCTGGGCTCGGAGGGGCGCAGTTCGAGGCGGCTTGCCAATGCGCGCGGGTCCATTTCCAGCAGGTTCATCACCGCGCCCGCCACATCATCCGGCTGGAGCTTCCAGCTAGAGGATGATTCCTTGCCCGCGGAGTCTCCGAACTTGGTGTCGACCGATCCGGGCATCACGCAGCTTACGCGAATGTGGTCGTAACGCACTTCCTGCATGAGCGCCTCCGAGAACCCGATCAGCCCGAATTTCGTGGCGTTGTAAGCCGCACCACCGGGAAATGCGTTCTTACCTGCCAGGCTGCCGATGTTGATGATGTAACCGCCGCCCCGCCGCTTCAGCAACGGAATGGCTTCGCGACAGCAGTAGAACACGCCCGAAAGGTTGGTTTCGATCATCGTCCGCCACTCTTCCGGCGTGAGCTCCTGGACGTTGCGAAACAGCCCGACCCCCGCGTTGTTGATCAGGATGTCCAGCCCGCCGAACAACTGCTCGGTTTCGCGCAGCAGGCCGCGCACCTGCTCATAGTTGCGCACGTCACAAACCATCCCGCGAGGCCGGGAATCCTGCACGCGGCGCAATGCCGTAATGGCTTCATCGACCCCTGGCACTGTCGTGCCGCAGAGAAAAACCTTGGCGCCCCGCGCCAGCAGCGCCCTCGCGATCGCAAATCCTATGCCGCGCGTTCCACCTGTGACCAGGGCGACCTTGTCATTGATTTTGCTCATTGTGTTCACCTCTGGTGAAAAATAGCACGGGAGCGCCTGTTGGCATCTGGAATTCACCGCACTTTTATCGGGGGTCGCAGGCCCCTCCTAATTCTCGGAAGGGTTCCTAGGATTCGAGGTAGAGTTCGTCCGTGTCGTCGTCAAAAGCGAAGAGTTCCGCGAAACGTCCCCAATTGATGGCTCTTTCCAGCTGGCTCTGCGTGCGGTCGTGGAAATCCGGTTCCAGCTTGTCCATGAAATAATCTTTGTTGACTCGCTGGTTGTCGTCCTGCTGCAGGGTTTCGTAGATCCAGCTGATCATGGGCAAGCGCAGGATGCGGCCGGCAAACATCTCCTTCCGGCCCAGAACGCTGGCGTCGGCGTATGCCCTTCCGAGTTCTGTGAGCTGCAGGTCTCCTTCCTGCACATTGAGGAAGCCAAGGAGCTCCCCGGCTTCGACGATGGGCAGAAAATCGTCCAGTTCCATGGCGACTTCCGCGCCCAGCCGGTATAGGTCCGCCCGGCCTCCTTCGCCCGCGAGCTTCTCGAGCAATCCGGCAAGAGCATCGAGCCGGGCGCGCGGCAAGCGGCGTATCCTGCCCTGCCCCGGCGCATGTCCCAATTCCTCGGCCTCCGGCATGGTCTTGCCGGCCACCGCCGCGTAAACCTTGTCGACGATGCCCTGGAACGCCGCGTCTTTGCGCTGGCGCGGGTGGCGCAGTCCCACGCTCATCTCGGAAACGATGCGGCCGGGGTCTTTGTCCATGACGATGATCCGGTCCGCCATCAGGACGGCCTCTTCGATATTGTGCGTGACCATGAGGATGGCCTGCGTGGGGATGGATTTGGTCAGCCACAAATCCATCAGCTCGCCGCGAATCGCCTCGGCGGAAAGCACATCCAGCGCGGAGAACGGCTCGTCGAGACACAACAATTGGGGCTCGACAGCCATCGCACGGGCAAAGCCTGTCTTCTGGCGCATGCCGCCGGAAAGCTCGCGCGGGTAAGCCGACTCGAAGCCATCCAGCCCGACGGTGTCGATGAGCTTGACAGCCTTGGATCGGCGTTCTACCGGCGGGACCCCCAAAGCCTTGAGCGCGATCTCCACATTCTCCTGGACGGTGAGCCACGGGTACAGCGCGAAGGATTGAAACACAATCGTGGCATGCGGGTTGATGCCGGTCAGCGGGTTTCCGCAATAGAGCACGGTCCCGGAAGTCGCGGTATTCAAACCCGTTATCATCCTCAGAAGAGTCGACTTGCCGCAGCCGGAAGGGCCGAGCAGGCAAACGAATTCACCGGCCTTGACCCGCATGTTGATATCTTGCAGCGCCACGAACCTTCTGGAGCCGGTCCCGTAGGTTTTGAATATCTGCCGCAATTCAAGGAGGGCAACGGTCGCTTCGGAATCTGCTGCTGCCATGAATCACCCCGATGAGTTGGTTCTTACTCCATGCGATAGCGTTCCTCGGCAACCCGATAAAGCCAGCGCCAGAAAAACCTGTTGATGGTCACGACGGTCACGATCAATGCCAGCGTAGATGCGAGCAGGAGCGGGTAATCTCCCTTGCCGGTCGCGGCCGCGATCGTGGAGCCGATTCCGGCGGTCGCCAGAGTTCGGCCGCCGAACTGCGCGTGTTCGGCCACGATGCTCGCATTCCACGCGCCTCCCGTGGCTGTGATCGCCCCTGTGACAAGATAGGGAAACAGCGCCGGCAAAAGCAGGGTGCGCCAGCGGTCGCGGCGCGAGAGCCCTAAAAGTGCGGTGGTATCGCGCAAATCCTTCGGAATGGCGACCGTTCCGGCTATGACATTGAAGAGGAGGTACCACTGGGTGCCCATCAGCATCAGGAGGACCGCCGCAATGTTGATTCCTCCGGGCACCCGCAACAGTGCAAGCAAAATGACGGGAAACAGCGCCGTCGCCGGCACCGATGCTGTCACCTGCACGACCGGCTGCAGGATGTTCGCAAGCCTGCGGTTGGTCCCGATGGCAACGCCGACGGGAATCGTCCAAACGAGAGCGATCAGCAGCGCGACGCCGACGCGTAGAAGTGTTGCCAGTGTCCCGAGACCGATCTCGGTAAAGTCGTGCGCATGAAGCAGGCGTAACATGACGCCAGCCCGATACGTGCCGTACAGGCCCAGCGCTCCCAACATCGATCCCAGAATCCACAGGAAGAGAATGTGAGATCGTTCGGCCTGCATCGGCTTTGCATCGGATCGATCCTCGAAGCGATTCCCCATGGTCCGGTCGATCCATTCGCCGACGGGAGTGACGACTCGATCCTGGACGCGTTTCACCAGCCAGGAACGGACCAGAATGTCGCGAAACCAGGACTGCGGCGGGTTTTCGCCGGCAACCATTTCCACCTTGAACTTTTCTGCCCAGGCCAGGATTGGCCGCCAAAGAAACTGATCGAGCAGGATAATGGTCAGCACGAGAGTGAGGACGCCGGCGGTTACGGCACCGATATTTCCCGCACTCGCCGCTGTCTGCAGGTACGCCCCGATGCCGGGCAGCCGGAAATCGCGCGAGCCGATGGTAAA
>Ga0187854_10000966_pt1 | contig 30779 bp, 22 predicted proteins | sample June2016WEW_6_15_FD_132445 | JGI IMG/M metagenome (GOLD analysis project Ga0187854, IMG submission 132445) | Peatland microbial communities from SPRUCE experiment site at the Marcell Experimental Forest, Minnesota, USA - June2016WEW_6_150 | ecosystem: Environmental > Terrestrial > Soil >...
AGGTCTGAAGAGCATTAGCAAACGGTATCAAGAACTGCGCTTTGCTTGATGAACCGCCGTATGCGGACCCGCATGTACGGTGGTGTGAGAGGAGGCGGTTAGCCGCCGCCTCCTACTCGATTACGAACTTCATCGTCATTTACGTCGGTCAGAAACTCTGTCGCTCGAAATGCTGCCACAAAGCGAGATCCAGTTTGTATTTATCGGTGTTCTGGTGATAAGAAAATAAGCTTTGGCGATTTCTACCTTCGCCAAGATGCCACCGTGGATACATCCATAATCGTTTCCAACAACCCTGGCCAGTTTCGGATCCAGCCTTCCGGTAGAAGAAGCTTCTAAGTCAATTGAGTATAGTCAACAGTATTTGAGGCGATTACTATTCTGCTTGACTTGTTTCTTACAGGTACCTGTTCTTCCGGGCATGCGCTAAGACCTCATTCAATTGTTCCAGGTTCGCATTCGAAGGGTGCTCTTCCCAGGAGCGGATGGCTGTTTCCAGAGCCTTCTCAAGCACATCCGGTAACCTTTGTTTTGCCGGATCCAATAAAGCCCTGGCATAGCCGATCGCCTGGTCAGGTTGTCGGTTTGCAACCGCCACAGCCATCAACGGCAATAAAGCCGTCCATTCAAAAGCACAACTAGCGTGACCCGCTGGTATTTTTCCCCATTGATCCAGGGCAGCCAAGCCTTTCGCTTGCGTATCTGCGAGGTCACCCCGACACCAGGCTGCCCAAGACAGGTTCGCCCGGGCCGTACCGATATATTCAGGCATTCCCGCACTCTTGGCAGTCTCTTCACTCTGAACAGCGATTCGTTGTACCTGCTCAACTTGGCCACGCATCCGCCAGCAAACCGTCAGATAGGTCTGGCAGCGCGATTCCACGCTTATATCCCCAATCTGCTTGGCCAGTTTGAGTGCAGTCTGCATCTGCTGTTCGGCCGGGTCCAGGTCACCATGCCAAAGAAAAATAAACCCTTGCAAAAAATAAGCAAAAGCCAGATCGCTGGGGTTATTTACTTCCTGCTGGACGGCAAGATAAGCCTGCATATTCGCCAGGATTTCTTCGGAGATCCTGTAGCGTTCCAGGCGGATATTCGCCATGACCAGCCCCCGGTAAAAACCTGCCTTTTGAACCGGAGATCCATAACGCTCCAGAATCGGTCGGACTCGAACCGCTAATCGATTGATTTCCAGAGGCTGATTTTCCCAATAATAAAGCAGCATCCGATCCGTTTGAATTTGGGTCCACTCCTGCCACCAATTCACCTCGGCCTCATCTTGATCCGGGCCCAAGGTAATTTCTGCATCTTGATAGGCCTGCATAGCCTCATCCCAATTATGCTGCAACACCCAGTTATTTCCAATTTTACGTTGGAAGCGAGCGGTCAGGAGAATATCTTTGGCTTCAGTGCAGTCCAAACCGGCTTGGTAAGCCAGTTGGGCCTTTTTCTGCTGCCCTATCAGGTGGTGGACATCGCCCAGGCTTTCGTAAAGTTTCCACCTTTTCGGAAGCAATTCTATCCGCTGTGGATCTTCCTCAGGGACCTGGTTGATAATCTCGATGGCAGAGTTATATAACTCGATCGCTTCCCGGTTGGCAAACTTTGACCGGGCGACATCAGCTGCTACCTCCAGGTAAAAAAGCGCTTTAACTGGTACACCTCCTTTCATATAATGAAAACCGAGCGTGGCTGCCAGGTCTTCTAGGCGGTCCGGATAGGATTTTTCCAGCGTCTCAGCTACAAGACAGTGCAGTGTGCGCCGATCTGATTTGAGCATGGCGGCATAAGTCGCCTCATGGATGATGGCATGATAGAATAAATACCGGAGTTCCGGGCGTTCCATGGTCATCCGTATCAGGCTGGCATACTCGAGGGTATGCAGATGAGTGATCATCTTTTCCTGGCCGGGTGTCGGGCTGCTTGAATATACCTGTTCAAGGATCTTCACGATGAACTCCCGCCCGATGACAGATGCAATCCGTAAGACATATTTAGGCTCGTCAGCCAGGCGGTCGATCCGGGCCAGAACCAAACGTGTAAGGTTGTCCGGTATTTCCAGGGCGTCTAGCTCTGAACTCGTGACCCAACCTGCCTCCTTACGGACCAATGCCCCGCATTCAACTAAAGTTCGGATCACTTCCTCTACAAATAATGGATTGCCCTCTGCCTTTTCCAATACCAGACTCCTGACCTCTTCCGAAAAATCGCGGTTCTCGAGCAGGTCGGAAACCATTTGGCTGGCGGCTGTTTCATTCAATGGTTGTAGGTATATCTCTGCCAAGCCAGCTCCGATTGTTGCCTTTGCAGCGACTATCAGCTGCCAGCCCGGCGCGTCTTGCTCATACCGGGAGGTGAAACAAAAAAACACCGGCGCTTCCAGGGTGAGCGGAAGCAAGTGGGTCAGGATTTCAGTTGAAGAAGGATCTGCCCAATGCAGGTCTTCGCAAAAGATAATCAGCGGTTTCCGGGCAGCCAGCGCCTGGAACAGTCTTCTCAAAGCATTTACATATTCAGCCCGGAGTGAGACAGGGTCCAACCTCTGGATTTGTGCCAGGGCCTCTTGTTCGAGCTTCAGCGAAAGGAGATGCCCAAGCGCCTCATAAACATCCAGCCCGCCTTCTTGATATAGGTTTTTTATCAATACTTGCAAGGCTTGGCGGGTATCAGCCTCGCTGGCTGATGCCGAAACCCCCAGGAGGGAACGCAGGAGATCAATCACCAGATGGTACGCGTTACCCTGCCCAATGGATAGGCAATGACCTTCCACCCAGTGCAGGTTATTTTCCGCGTTCTCAAAACTGGACTTCCATTCCATGATCAGGCGGGTTTTGCCCACCCCGGGTTCTCCGACGATTAGCACGGCTCGCCCAATACCTGCCTCGACTGACGCGGTCAATTCCTGTAGATTGGCAAGCTCAACTTCCCGCCCAACCATTGGGTTTGAGTCCGCATGAATGGCGTACTTTCCCGATTCCTCGCTCTTGATCCCCTCGACCTGGTAGATATGAACCGGTTCCTTCTTACCTTTGACAGATACCATTCCCAGGTCGTTGCAATCAATCGAATCGGAAATACTATGGTAGGTTTTTTCTGAGATCAGGATCCTGCCCGGGGATGCCAGGGATTGCAGCCGGGCTGCCAGGTTGACCGCGTCGCCGACTGCCAGATATTCCATGTGCAGGTCATTCCCAATATTACCAACCACAACCAGCCCGTTATGGATCCCCAATCGGATCTGGAAATTGGGCACTTTTAGTTTGATCTTCTGCCGGTAAAGCAGCATGGCTTGTTGGATTTCCAGCCCGGCCCGCACGGCCCGTAGCGGGTCATCTTCGTGGATGATCGGTGCTCCAAAAAAGGCCAGAACCCCATCTCCGAGCAATTGGGCTATCGTGCCTTCATACCGGTAGACGGATTCACTCACCAGTTGGTGTGCGCCGGTTACGATCTCTCGCCATTCTTCCGGGTCAAGCGCTTCGGCCAGAGAGGTGGAACCGACAATATCAGTAAAGAGGATCGCGACCGGCTTGCGCTCCCCTTCCATCCGGGCCTGGGCGACCCGGATTTTATGCTGGAGAGCTTGCGGCAACGCCTGCTGCAGGCTTGCCAAACGATCCTCATGGGCTGGTAAAGATTCGAGAGACAGGCTGCTGCCGCATTGATTGCAAAATTTTGCCTCAGGAGAATTCGAGTTTCCACACTGAGGGCAAGGACGGGTCAGCGGCTGCCCGCAATTTTGGCAGAATTTCGCACCAGGAGCATTTACTGTAGTGCATGATGCACATTGTATATCCGCTTTATTAGGCGTCATACCATCTCCAATTAGCCCACCATTGTATATCTGATCTCATTCAATCCATCAATGCTGCGATTGTGTTATTGGTATCAGCTAATCGCTCTGCCATCAGGCAGGCAATCCATTTGTGGAAAGCCGCTGCAAGTTCCGGATCCTCAGATTCCATTTTCCGAATCGCTTCAGCAGATAGACGGTAAAGTGTACATGGTTGAACCGTGGTCACGGAGGCGGTACGCTCTTTCCGCAGATACAGGCCTGTTTCACCGATGGTAGTGCCGCCGGTCATCTTTCTCAACCGGATGTTCCTCCCATCGGGAAGTTCCAATACAGTTGTGATCAGGCCAGATTCAATAAAGTAAAGACAGTCCGACGAATCCCCTTGGTGGATGATAGATCTGCCAGAATCGACTTGTTCTTTTTCAACATAACCTAAAAATCTTTCCACATCTGCCTGGTTTGTAAATATCTGCTCGAGTTGTTTCTCCAAGGAGGCGGGGATTTCACAAACATCATAGCCTTTTTCTATAAGGATTTGATCCTCACACCATTCAAGGCCATTGTCCAAGGTCGGAAAGAATTGTGTATGGCCCGTACTACTAAAAATAAGCCCGGCTTGTTCGAGTTGGTACTGCATTTGCGAAGTAAGGTGAGTGAAAATGAGCTGTATATTCTTTGTTTCGGTTAACTGGTTCATTCTGACAAAACTGGACGAAGCAGAAGAATCCAGATCTGGAACCCGCGTAAAATCTAGAACGAGAAATCGCAAGGGTGCCAGATCGGAGTTCATGATTTGGCTGCGTATCTCATTGAGCAGGCTTTGGGCAGTTCCGAAGAAGATATAACCCTGAAGTTGGTATATCTTTAGTTGTTCAGCCATTGAGCTAAGCAATTGACGCTGAGCTACAGATCGGTCAACCGTGCTATGGAAGTTGGCGCCTGTGAGGCTGTGGCGAATAACATTGATCCGACTATAGTTAATGACAAATAGAATCATGGAGATCGCAATGCCGGCTGCTACACCTTCCAGAAACCCGGCGAAACCGATAATTGCTAAAATCAGGATAACGAGACCATAATCGATGCGAGGCAATCGAAACCAGGCGTCATAGACCCATTCGACCAGAAATGATAAGCCCAGGAAAAAAAGCAAACCGCCTAGAACCACTTTTGGAAAATAAGATAGGAGACTGGCGCCAAAAAATAGCATTCCTCCACAGAAAACCGCGACCGTGAGGCCGACCAGGCGGCTTCTTCCCCCAATTCGATGGGCAAGGGTGGATAAGCTGAGTGCGTGGTAACCCACCGGAGAGCCGCCCAGACCCGCAAGAAGATTGGCAATCCCCGCGACCTTAAGCTCCCGGTTCAGGTCGATATCCTGCCTGATCGCCAGTTCCAGCGCGGTGGTATTGAGTAATAGGGCAATCGCGCTGATGAAGGCAATCGTTCCGATCTTGTCCATCTGCCCGAAAATCACCTTCCAATTTACTAGGGCAAGAACACCGGGATTTAGTGGTTGCCACAACCCCTCCTGGGAAAATGGTCCGAGCAGCCAACCTTGTGCGCTCGCCTCGGCGATGGATGTATGCGCAGACAGCATAACACTATAAAAAAGAACAATCGACCCCACAATTAGAAGGGGCATGATAAAAAATGAATTGTTTCGCCGGAGAATGAGGAACATCAGGATAGCCAGGATTGCACCTGGTATCCACTGGACCAGCACTCTCGTGTCAAACAAGTAGCCGAGATGGGTAAGACCTAAAGGAGTGCCTGCCATGACACTTATTGCTCCCTGTACCAGCAGCCATCCCGTACCGGCAAGAAAACCACCAACAACCGGGTAAGGTATGAAGCGCATCAGCCTGCCGAGCTTGAACCACCCAAATGCCAACAAAATAGCTCCTGTAATGCATGTTGTCATTGCAATCGCTGCAACGACGGTATAAAAAGTTTGATTTTCCATCTGTGTGACACCCATGTTGGTCACTATAGCGGCGGCGACCAGCGCAAGAATCGCCGCCGGGCTATCCTGGGGGATGGCAATTGTCCCTTTAAAGGAACTGAAAAGAGCAACCACAGTACTGATGATGACCGCCCCAAAGAGAGTCAGGCCGATCCCTCTGTTTACCTGGCCGGCCAGTGGACCGGAAAAGATTAAAGCAGCGAAGGAAATCTCAAAGCTGATATCGATCATTCCGCTGACGAACCCTGCCGCCACGCTGGGTATGACCTGCTTGAATGCAATCCGACCCGCCATAGATGCCAGCAAGCCATCCAGGAGCCCCTTCGGATTTTTCCATGAGATATTTTTCATAAATCTCACTCCTAATCCATGATTGCTCTTTTTATTGAGAAGCTAGATTTTCACCATTTCCAGTTGGTCTTCCTTCAGAATATCCGGCATCGTTCAGAAACGGGCCTCCCCCTTGATAAAGGCGAAAGATCATTGTCAGTGGACCGGTAGTCTGCCCGGCTAATTGGTCAAGGAAGGATCGGTCAGATGCGCCTTTCTGGATTTGTGGATCATCTTTAATTAGTTCCATAATACCGACCACCCACATCTGTTTGAATCATTTATCCAAAACAATTCTATTTTTGCATTAACAGAGCGACGGCTTTAGCCAGGTAGGGATCATCCGCTACGGTGTACTGGTCCCCGCGGCCATTTACGAGTACATCGGGGACAACCCCGGTCTTTTTCCAGTAATCGGGTGTTTTGCCGACCGGTTGGAAGACTTCATTGGCGATACAAAGAGTCGAACCATCTACATAATCATTGCAGAAATTATTATATACTTCACCATCGGCAGTCTGGCCGACGATGAGAGCACGGCCATTTACCTGGAGGACGCCGGTTATCAATGGTATGCTGCCTGAGCTCAGGTCTTGAATCACGACGAGAGGGAGTTTCTGTGAACCGGAGATATCGGATTGGCTGGCAGTATACACAAGCGGAGTCGAATCCCCACGCGGGGCGATAAAGCTGCCCAAATTGCCGCTGGTAAACAAGCCTACCAGGGATTGGAGGTTATTCAAATCATAATCACTACTACCATTACTCTGACGGAGATCGATGATGAGCCCCTGCAAAGGGCTGCTGAGACTCATTTGCTTGAGCGCTTCCACCGTTTGGGCAACCGTATCACTATTGTTAATATCAAACCATCGGATATAACCAATGGCCGTCCCAGTCACCCGGCAGTAATCTACCACCGAAGTGAGGTCGATGGCGCGGCGAACCACCTTCACATCTCTGGGAACCTGACCGGGCGTCTGCACGGTGATCGTTACCGACGATCCTTCCGGACCGCGGGTGCGAGGTGCGCCGTTTTCATCTAGAAACGGACCGCCATCCACCTTGAGGAGGGCATCGTGGTTCTTTAGACCAGCCTGTCCAGCCGGGCTTCCGGAATATACCCAGGTTAAAACATAGGTGTCCTCTCCATTTTCGGTGAAAGTGTAAAAGGAGGCGCCTATACCGACAAAATTACTGACCGGAGCCGGTGTGGGGGTTGGCTGGCCGACAGGACTCACATAAGAGGACTCGCCATCACCCAGCTCGCTTACCATCTGTTGCATGGCCTGGGGAAAATCGGCCTGCTTCAGCCCGTTCTGGATCAGGAGCTTGTATTTCGCCTGGAGGGAATTCCAATCCACGCCGTTATACTCCGGCGAAAAGTAATGCTCAGTGATATCTTTGACAATTTGATTAAATATCAGCATTTGATAGGCAATTATCTTTGCATCCGGTGGAGTTTTAGTGAACGTCAGCGGTGCCAGACTTGGACTGACGGCGGGTTGGGGGCTGTCAAGGGGAATTTGCGCTGGCCGGGATTGCCCAGGCAGATAATCGCAGGTGCGCACGCCGCTGGAATTCAGCGTGGCCATCGGAGATGAACCCTTCGCAGAGCAGGCTGCCAGGAAGAACAGAAGACTCAAAGAGAAGAACCAGAACCGTTTCATACTTGCTCCTAAGTGGTCGTCAATCTCTGTGCCGGTTCATCGGGAATTGCTATTGGCGAAGATAGGCGGTGTTGGGCGGGTCGAGCAGCAATCCTGCAGGGTGCCTGGCCCGCCCAAACCTCCATTTTGCCTCTCACCCCAGTGATTTCCAAGGAGCCTGTGCGCTCCCGGCCTGCCCTGCGGTGAATTATTATGTTGGCTTCATGTCGGAAGGATCATCGACGAAGCGCCCATCAGGCCGTTGCGATCACTTGCTCGATGTGCTCTTTGACAGGTGTGAGCCGGAATCCAAAGTTTTTCTGGATCGCGCGCATTTCGATCGGGTCACCGGCTGCATAGCAGGCCATCAGGCCGATGAAGGATTTCTGCATGGGATCCGTCGCGCCGTCATACTGGGCCTGCAAGGCTTCGGGCGAGACGTACGTTACCTCGAAGGTCTTGCCCTTGGCTTTCTCGAAGAGTTTGATCACCTGGTGCGGGCTGATGGATTGCGGACCGCCCAATTCCAGCACCTTGTTGCGGACAGCCGGGTTGGTCAGGCTTTCGACCGCGAACTGGGCCACATCCTTGATCGTGATCCAGGCGATCGGCTGGTCACCGGTTCCGTAAATGGTCGCCTTGGCATTGGCGGCGTCAAAACCGACCGCCGGGGTCAGCCAGACTTCCATGAACATGCTCGGGCGCAGGATGGTATAGACCAGCCCACTTTCCTTCAGGTGCTGCTCCACCGCCCGCTTGGCATTACGCAGCGGGAAATCCCGGTCGAGATTGCCGGAGAAGGAAGTGTAGATGAATTGCTTTACACCGTTCGTTTTGGCGGCATCGATCAGGTTGTTTACCCCCTCTAAGTCAACCGATTGGATGTCGTTTGCTCCTGGCAGGTAGCAGAACGGCATGGCGGAGACAGTGCAGATAACTGCGCTGGCACCCTGGCAGGCCGCTTTGAGCGAAGCCGGATCGCACAGGGTTCCTTTGACAATCTTTGCTCCCTGGTCCCTGAGCCGTTCGACCTTGGCCGGGTCCGAAGTTTCCCGCACCAAAGCGCGGAAGGGCATCCCTTTGGATGCCAGCAGCCGGCAGACCTCACTGCCGACCATTCCAGTTGCACCAACAACGAGTAACATATTAGCCTCCTGTCATAAGGATTGGTTCCCGCCTGACGACGGGAAGAAGAATTGAAATATTGATAGGATACTCATTTCCACCTATGCTGTCTCCACCCTCTTGGGATGGATTTTTGGAGGGATAATTGGCAAGTCAGGATTTAATTACAGGTTTATAATCTGCTGGGATATCCGGGCATATATTGATCATGTCTCTCAAACAAGGTTGGTGGCATGACCGGAAAAAAGGCACATATTTCTGCTGCAAGCACAGGGCCATCCATGGGCGGTTTGTCTATTAACCAACCAACTCCCCTGGTGGAACCTCTGACCCGCCGGGAACGCGAAATCCTGGCACACCTGGCCGGCGACCTCTACAGCCACGAGATTGCCGAGGCCCTGACCCTTTCTCCCAATTCGATCAAATGGTACACCCGCCAGATCTATGCCAAGCTGGGGGTCAATAGCCGCAAAGCAGCCATACGGCGCGCCCGGGAACTAGGCCTGCTGGAAACCAAAACCAGCCAGGGCTTCCAGCCGCATGCCCTCCCGGCTTCCCTGACACCCTTCGTGGGCCGGCAGGTCGAGCTGGAACAGGTCCGGCAGTTACTGGCAGATCCAGTCTACCGTCTGCTCACCCTGACGGGGGCGGGCGGGGTGGGCAAGACCCGCCTGGCTTTGCAGGCGGCCGGCGAAATGCAATCCAGCTACCCACAGGGCGCCTGGCTGGTGGAACTGGCCTCGCTTTCCGACCCGGAACTGGTCCCGCAAACGGTGGCGGCCGCCTTCGACCTGCACTCAGAACGTGACCTGCCCATTCTCACCGTACTGGTGGATACCCTTCGAAGTAGGAACTTGTTGCTGGTTCTGGATAACTGCGAGCATCTGGTGGCCGCCTGCGGATCCCTTGCCAACACCTTACTGCGGGGTTGTCCTGACCTGCACATCCTGGCCACCAGCCGCGAAGCCCTCGGAATCGAGGCCGAGCGTACCTATTTCGTTCCGTCTCTTTCCTTTCCCGGACCTGGTGAAAAGATCGCCGTGGAAGAACTTACTAAGTATGCCGCCGTGGACTTGTTCACCCGCCGGGCCCAGGTAGCTTTGCCCGATTTCGAGCTGGACGAGGCAAACGCCGCAGCCGTTACAGGCATCTGCCGACACCTGGATGGCATCCCCCTGGCGCTCGAGTTGGCCGCTGCCCGTCTGCGGGTCATGGATGTAGAACAGATCGCTTCCCAGTTGGAGGACCGCTTCCACCTTTTGAGCGGCGGTGATCGCACTTCACCTCCCCGTTTGCAGACCATGCACGCCTCCATTGACTGGAGCTACCAGTTGCTCACATACGGAGAAAAGAATCTGCTCAGACGGCTGTCTGTCTTTGCGGGCGGTTGGAGCCTGGCGGCTGCCAGAGCCGTCTGCGCGGACGAGTCGCTTCCTGAAGCCAGTATTCCGGACCTGCTGGGCGGGCTGGTCAACAAATCCCTCGTGCAGATGCAGCGCAGGAAGGGCAGGGAGCTGCGTTACCGCATGTTGGAGACCCTCCGGCAGTATGGGCAGGAGAAACTGCTGGAGGCAGGCGAGCTGAGCTCAACCCGCGGCCGGCAACTGGCACATTTCGTTTCCCTGGCTGGGCAAGCCGCGGCGGGCCTGGAGGGTGCAAATGCGGTGCTATGGTTGAAGCAGCTGGATGATGAGCTTGACAACCTGCGCCTGGCCCTGGAATGGGCCCTGGCAAATAACGTGGAAGCCGGTCTGAACCTGGTCTGTCCGATCAGGAGATTCTGGTTTCTGCGAGGGCGCACACGCGAACATTGCGATTGGATCACCCGCTTGCTCGACCGGCTTGCAGAACCGGTTCCTCCCCTCTTACGTGCGCGCACGTTGGGAATTAAAGCCTCCGACCTGCGTTACCTGGGAGAGCTCGACCAGGCGCGCGCCTGTGCGGAATTGAGTCTGACTTTCTGCCGCGAATTAGGGGACCGGCAATGTGAAGCATTCTGTCTGGATACACTCGCAAACCTCCAAAAAGATAATTTCTCGATACAAAGGCTTTTGGAACAAAGCCTGGCCTTGTATCGGGAGCTGGGTGACAAAGCTGGTCAGGCGGAGATTCTGAGCGAAATGGTCGATAGTTTTGATTGCAGTTCCGAACGCGGCCGGCTCTTCGCGGAAGAAAGCCTGGCTCTTTACCGGCAGATGGGCGATCCAATCACCGTTTCCGCACAATTGGTAAACCTGGCAAATACGCTTATTCAAAGTGAAGATTATGCCACCGCTCGAAAATTGGTCGAAGAAGCCTTGCCAATGCAACAACAATTGGGACTCAAATTCGATATTATCTCCACCTTGACTACGGTTGGGCGGCTGGCGTTCTGGCAGGGCGATTGGCAGCAAGCGCGCGCCCGTTTCGAGGAAAGTATTGCATTGAGCAATGAGACCGGTGTCATTTTCCAGGGTTTTTGGACGCACGCAATGCTTGCCTATCTTTTTCTGAGGCAGGGCGAAACTGCTCTCGCACGTATCGAATTCGTGGATAGCCTTAACTTGTCTCGTAACATCGGGAGAATAGTTGGAAAGGTCTTTGTTCTCGAAGGGCTGGCAAGCCTGGCGCTGGCGGAAGGACGGTCGGAATGCGCCGCATCGCTCTTTGCCTGGGCTGACTCAATGCGCGCAACGATTGGCGCCCCTCGCCCTACGAACGAGCAGGCCGATGTTGAGCGTGATCTGGCTGCCATCCGCGCAAAAATGGACAAGTCGGCCATTCAAGCTGCCGAGGCTGCCGGCCGGGATATGACGCTCGAAGAAGCCGTCGCGTTTGCCCTGAAGGAGAAGATAGGGTGACCAGGTGAACCTGCCCGAAGGTTTTGTCCTTCTTTCTGTTCTTTTCTTTCATTTCCCCCTCAAGCATAATTCATCACTCCATTAATCCATCCTCCCCCGTGCCACCCATTTCTCCCTCGCCCAGGTCCGGCAATTCCTTCTCGATTTCTTCCGGGCTCTGGCCTTTCTCAAGGCGTTCCACCACCTCATTGAATTCGGGCGGGACCTCCTCGCCCATTTCGTTTCCCATCTTGCGCATCATGCGCCCCATCGACTGGGGGTCATTTTCCAACCCCGCCAGGGCTGATGGATCGGAGAAATCGCCGGAAAGCGAATCCATGCGGCTTTCTTCCGATTTCGCCACCCTCACGCGCGGAATACCCCTGCGCACATTCCGGCTTTTACAATGGGGACAGGTGACGGGCCGGGTACCGTATTCAGAGAACGGCATGAACACATCGAAGCGCTGGCGGCAGTTGAGGCAGGTATAGTCATAAAGAGGCATGCCCTTATTTTATCGCTTTTTAGCTCCCTGGGGATTGCCGGAGAGAGGGGTAACCAAGCGGTATAGAACGGGCGAAGCTCCCCACCACCCCCAGACCTTCCCATTGTTACGGGAATTTTAAAAGCTCCCGAATTTCTTTGAGATCTGGCTTTCGGTTACAATAGAAGCATGACTGAATCCGAGTTCAACCTCCATCACCCCCAGCCTTTGCTGATCATCATTTCCGGGCCTTCGGGCGTAGGCAAAGACAGCGTGGTCCAAACCATGAAAAGGAGAGGCCTGCCCTTCCACTTTGTTGTCACAGCCACCACCCGCCCGGCCCGTCCCAACGAAGTCAATGGCAAGGATTACTTCTTTGTCTCCAAGGAAGAGTTTGCCCGGATGATCGAAAACGATGAATTGTTTGAGTATGCGATCGTTTACAAAGACTATAAGGGCAATTCCAAAAAACAGGTCCGGGATGCGCTGGCTTCGGGCCAGGATGTCATCATGCGCCTGGATGTGCAGGGCGCTGCCACGGTACGTAAACTGGCGCCGGAGGCGGTGATGGTCTTCCTGACCACCCAAAGCGAACGGGAACTGGTGGAGCGGCTTAAGAGTCGAAAGACCGATGCAGCTGAGGATTTGAGCCTGCGAATTGCCACCGCACAGCAGGAACTTAAACGTGCCGCTGAATTCGACTATGTCATTATCAACTCGGATGGCTGCCTGGAAGAAACAGTGGATACAGTCGTCGCCATCATCCGGGCAGAGCATCATCGCGTGAATCCCCGCAAGGTGAGTCTGTAAATACAACACAAGGTTAAACCATGAATCAACCCCCCAACCCTGATCAGTACCCGCAATCCCCCCAATCGCCCCAACCCCCGCAGCCGCGCACCATCCAGGTGGCGGTGCCGAATGTAAAACCATATGTCACCTATGCCATCATAGGTTTTACCGTTTTTATCTATCTCTTGCAGGTCGCCGGAGTGTATCTGCTGCCGGTTAATCTGGCTAATTCATTGCTGGCTCCTTTCGGCTTATCGACCGCCATTTTCGGCACGACGGATGTTGCTGCAATCCTCGGTGAAAAGGTCAATGACCTGATCCGGGCCGGTCAGCTCTGGCGGCTCATCACGCCGGTCTTTTTACACGATTCCAGCCTGCCTTACGGACTCCTGCATATCGGCTTCAACATGTATGCCCTGTTTCTGTATGGGCGCGGACTGGAAGGCCGCTTTGGGCACTGGCGCTTCACCCTGCTCTACTTCCTCTCGGCGTATGCCGGGAACGTGCTCTCATTTTTGATCACACCTAATGCCTCGCTGGGAGCTTCCACGGCCGTCTTCGGCCTGCTGGCGGCGGAAGGAATTTTCATCCTGCAGAACCGCAAGCTGCTCGGCAACCGGGCCAACCGGGCGCTGATGAACGTGATTTACGTGGCCGGCATCAACCTGCTGATTGGTTTCAGTGTTACCGGCATTGATAATTTTGGTCACCTGGGTGGCATCCTGGGCGGAATACTTTTCACCTGGTTCGGAGGCCCACGCTGGAAGATGGAAGGATTCTTCCCATCCATCCGGTTGATCGATGAACGCGAAGGCCACGGTGCTTTTGCCGGAACATTGGCCGTGCTGCTGTTTTTTATCCCGCTAACGGCGTTGGGATGGTTTTGGATAGTGAGGTGAAAATCACCCCACCAGACAAGACTCAAGATGCACGTAAAGCGAAGCATGCCCTGCGAAACATTCTTGCCGCAGGGGCGGTGCTCCTGTTGCTGGTCATCCTGGCCTTTGTATTTCGTTCCCAAATCCTGACCGGTATTGCCGACTATCTTATCGTCAACGACAGGCTCGAGCCAGCGGATGTCATCGTCCTGCTCAACAGCGAAGTCAACACCCGGCCATTCCGCACCAGCGAATTGTACAAAAAGGGGCTGGCTCCCTTGATCCTGATTGCCCGGTCGGAAAGCACCCCAACCGTTGATTTGGGATTGGTGCCCAATGACACCGATATTTCAGTCGGCGTGATGGAGAAGCTGGGCGTGCCGGCCGATAAGATCATTGTTCTGCCGTTCCCGGGGGGTGTGACCAGCACGATGGATGAAGCCACCGCAGTCCGGCAATATGTCCTATCCCACCAGACTCACAGAATCATCCTGGTTACTTCCGCCTTCCATACCCGACGTGCCAGGTGGACTTTTGAAAAAGTACTGGCAGGGCTGCCGGTCAAGCTGGAAATGGTGGCCGTTCCGTATGCGGGCTTTGACCAGACCAACTGGTGGAAAAACGAGACCGGCCTTATCACGCTCAATAACGAATATATCAAGTGGTTCTATTATCTTTTCAAATATCGTTAAACCAGCCGATTATAAAACAGGAAAAATCCCTGAAGGTTCCGAAAAAGTCATTATCGCCTTTATAAACCTTCCCTACAAAATGCGCCGGACAGGCGGGAGGATGTTTTCATCCTTTTTGGTGGGTGCCACTCGTGAAATCTATTCTCCAAAAAACTATCGGGAGGATTTAAGAATAGCCCTCGCGCGCTAATATATTCGTTGACTCCCTTCTCCATCACTCCTATAATGCTTCCAGATGTCGCGTTACGACCTGTGCCTGGCCTGGAACTGGGAATATGATGGCGACTTCGTCCACCTGATCGAAGTTGCCTGTGCAGCGCGCGGGGTCTCCCTGCTGCAGGCCACGCCGGAATCTCTGGAACAGGTGCTGGCCGGATTGGTAAACAAGGACATTTCCTTCGGGATGCTATTTGACCGCGCTTCCGAATCCGACCCGCGCTTTCAGCCTTTGGTGGATTGGGCCACCCGACAGAGAGCATTTTGCATGAACCAGCAAGAGCGCACCCTCTGGTCGGGGGATAAAGCCACCATGCACCTGGAATTTATCAGCCGCGGCCTGTACACTCCCTATACGATCATCCTTTCTCCATACTCCAGCCAGCCCTTCATCACTCCATCTGACCTGTGGCCGCTGGGCGGAAGTTTCGCCATCAAGCCGGCCTGCGAAGGCGGGGGGGATGGCGTGATCCTGGAAGCCAGCTCCTGGCAGCAGGTGCTGCAGGCACGCCAACAATATCCCCACGAAAAATATCTTCTGCAGGCACACGTTACGACACGCATCCTGGATGGGCGCCCGGCCTGGTTCCGGGTTTTGTTCTGCCAGGGAGCGGTTTATCCGTGTTGGTGGGATCAGCATACGCATGTGTATACGCGCGTAACGGCGGAGGAAAAGGCGCGCTTCGGTTTACGGAGCCTGCGCGAGCTCCCGGTCCGGATCGCCCAGATTTGCGGCCTGCACCTGTTCTCGACCGAAATTGCCCTGACGGAAGAGGGAAAATTCCTGGTGGTGGATTATGTCAACGATCCGGTCGACCTGCGACTGCAATCCAAGGCCATCGACGGGGTGCCGGATAGCTACGTGGAAAGCATCGCTGCCCGGCTGGTGCGCCTGGTCGAAAGCCACCATACTGGCAATTCTTTGCGACTTTAGTTGCTTTTTTCTCTTTCATCTGGCTTGAATATATCTTCAATCTTGCAGGCGAATAGCGCGGCGAGCTTGAAAGCCAACGGCAGACTGGGGTCAGATCTGCCGGTCTCGAGGGCATTGATTGTCTGGCGTGAAACGTTCAGGAGCCCGGCAAGCTCGGCTTGCGACCAATCCCGTTCCGCCCGCAGCACCTTCTAAAAGTCCACATTTTGCCAATGTAAAATCCATTTATCATGACACTCTCTCCCCTCTGCTGTTGTTACGGATATGATATTTACACAATTACGGTAGATTTTGCAAGCAATTTCTCAGGTTCATCTCATTTTCTTCTGAGAGAATGATAGAGTAAGGCCAAGCACCCATCTGAAAATCATTGAAGAATGCATTTTGCTTGCCGGCGCGCAGAATGTGAACTCCTCCATAATTTCTGGATAGGTTCCGAGTGTTATTTTGGGGAGCTGGTTATTTTCGCTGCTTTGCATGCGCAAATCAGGCCAGATCCCGAAGAACAAATATGGATAAACCAACAGTCTCAAGATCAGAGCTATGGCGGCAACGCCTGAAAAGACTCCGCCCGGGGTTGCGTAGTGGTTTCCTGTTTATCCTGGGAATGGTAGCGGCTCTCGCTGGGTTGTTGGTTTACAATCTTATGACTCCCAGCCCGCATCAATTAACCACCAATGACGTGAGCACCGCGGTAAACCAGGTGCTTGCCTCGGCGACACCGCCTGCCCCGTTCTCAGAGACTGTTTATGAAATCATCCAGCCCTCCCTCGTTCTTATACAAGCCAAGATTCCCGGAACGGATGGAAAGACGGATGACAGCCTGGGCACCGGAACCATTGTTGACGCGAACGGAGATATCCTGACCAGCCTGCATGTGGTTGCAAACGCGACCGATATTCAGGTCACATTCGCGGATGGTACTTCCTCCAGTGCCAGCGTGGCAACCCAACAACCGCAGAATGACATTGCCGTATTAAAGGCGGACAAGCTACCGGCGCAGATCGTCCCGGCGGTACTTGGAAATCCGAATGCCATGCACGTGGGGGATGAGGCCTATGTTGTCGGCAATCCATTTGGCTTATACAGTTCCATGAGTGCAGGTGTTATCTCCGGATTCAACCGGACATTTCAACCTGTCAATACCAATCTAAACCTGAAAGGTTTGATTCAAGTCGACGCAGCTGTCAATCCCGGAAATTCAGGAGGCCCGCTGCTAAACCGGTACGGGGAAGTGATCGGGATTGTCGAAGGCCTTGTAAATCCGACCGATCAAAATTTCTTCGTTGGGATTGGATTCGCCATACCGATCAATGTTGCCGGCGGAGCCGCCGGGTTACCGCCGGATTGAATTGCATGCGATTGAACCAGGGCCACCGATGGAATGGGCTGTGCATCATGTGTTACCCAGGTTTCGTTGAATAAATAAGGAGATGATTTATGGATCACAATATGAACCCCGAGAATGGTTTGCCGATGGAACGGGTGTTATATGAAGTGAAAAAGGTGATCGTTGGGCAGGATCATCTGCTGGAACGGTTGGTGGTTGCCTTGCTGGCGCGTGGCCACATCCTGGTGGAGGGTGTGCCGGGATTGGCCAAGACAATGGCCATAAAAACGCTGGCAGAAGCGATTGGCGGTGAATTCAAGCGGATCCAATTCACCCCTGACCTGGTTCCGGCCGATTTGATTGGCACACGCATCTATAATCAAAAGACCGGCGAATTCAACACTTCGCTCGGCCCGGTCTTTACGAACCTGTTGCTGGCGGATGAAATCAACCGCGCACCTGCCAAAGTCCAGAGTGCCCTGCTCGAAGTGATGCAGGAACACCAGGTCACCATCGGGCGGGAGACATTCAAAGTACCTGAGCCATTCCTGGTGCTGGCCACGCAAAACCCGATCGAGACCGAAGGAACCTATGCCCTCCCGGAAGCGCAGGTGGATCGTTTTATGCTCAAGGTGCTGGTCGGTTACCCCAGCACAACCGAAGAATTCGTCATTGTCGAACGCATGACCGGCATGCTGCAGACTATGCAGAAAGTGCTGACAACCAAGCAGTTGATGGCTTTGCAGAACGAAACTGACCATGTCTTCGTAGACCCTGCCTTGATCGAGTATGCGGTGAAGCTGGTAACAGCCACCCGCAGTCCTAAGGATGTTGGTTTGAAGGAATTGGAGCATTACATCATGTTTGGCGCCAGTCCGCGCGCCTCGATCAATCTGATCCTTACCGGCCGGGCGCTTGCCTATGTAAGGGGACGGGATTACGTTCTGCCGCAGGATGTTTCCGATATGGCGCTCGATATAATGCGCCATCGTCTGGTTTTGACCTATGAGGCGCTTTCAGATAACGTGAGCAGTGACGACATTCTGAAGAAAATCCTTGATCGGGTTCCGCTTCCCGTGGTACCGCTCCATGAGCATGCCGACGACCGTATCAACGCCTGAGCGGATCCTGCAGCGGCTTGACTGGCAGGTTATCCGCCGCCTGGATGGGCTCCTGCAGGGCGATTATCGCACCCTGTTCTATGGATACGGGGTGGATTTTGCCGACCTGCGGGAATATCAGCCCGAGGACGATATTCGCTATATCGATTGGAATGTCACTGCGCGCATGAATACGCCCTACGTGCGTCAATATGTCGAGGACCGCGAAATCACAGCCTGGTTTTTGCTGGATCTCAGCCCATCGATAGACTTTGGCACAGTTCAGAGCCTGAAGCGGAATGTACTGATCGACTTCGTGACCACGCTGGCGAGGTTGTTGACCCGCCACGGCAATCGGGTGGGTGCGATTTTTTACGATAGCCATGTCGAGAAGATGATCCCGGCCCGCGGCGGCCGCATCCAGGTGTTGCGCCTGACCAATGACCTGCTCAAACAACCTCAATTACCACGCGCTCCCTTCACCAACCTGACTCCCCTGCTCGAGGGTGGTTTGTATTCATTTAGAAAACGCAGTCTCGTGTTCGTGATCTCGGATTTCATTTGTGCGCCGGGCTGGGAGCGGACATTGAACTTGCTCAACCAGCGCCACGAAGTGCTCACCGTCCGGCTGTGGGATCCACGCGAAATCCAGCTCCCGGATATGGGCATGGTCGTGATGGAAGATGCCGAGACGGGAGAGCAAATGTTTGTGGATACCCACGACCGAAAGTTCCGACAGCGATTTGAAGAGGCGGCCCGGCAGCGCGAGGTTGAACTGGCGCAGGCGTTCAAGCGCGCTGGGGTGGATGCTTTGGCGCTATCAACTGAAGATGATTTGGTGCAAGCGATAGTGCGCTTTGCCAGCCTGCGCCGCCGGCAAGGCCGGCAACGAAAGTAGCCCGGGTTTTATTATGACATTCATCTGGCCTGTCATGCTTTTTTCTCTGGTTTTGATCCCCCTTTTCATCGGGGCATACCTTCTGATGCAGCGGCGGCGAAGGAAATTAACTGCCAATTACAGCAACTTTGGTTTCGGATCGGGTGCCAGGGGAAACCAGCCTGGCCTGCGCCGCCACATTCCGGTGGTGTTCTTCCTTCTGGGTCTCACCATCCTGGCAATTGCCCTGGCACGCCCGCAAGCTGTGGTTGCCCTGCCCAAACAGGAAGGCACGGTCATCCTGGCTTTTGACGTTTCCGGCAGCATGGCGGCTGATGATATAAAACCCACCCGGATGGAGGCTGCCAAAGCTGCCGCAATCGAATTTGTCAAACACCAACCACTCTTTGTGCAGACAGGTGTAGTCGCCTTCAGCGATACCGGATTGTCGGTGCAGGTACCCACCAACGATCCGAACGCTATCCTGGCAGCCATCAACCGCCTGGCCCCTCAAAGCGGTACATCGGTGGGACAGGGCATCCTCGCCTCGCTCAATGCAATTGCCACTGGAGCCAGCGGAGGGCAACCGGCGGAGATTTACAGCAATCTCCTGCTCACGCCCACTCCAACGCCCACACCCGTACCACACGGGACCTATACTCCGGCCGTCATTATCATGCTGTCCGACGGCGAAAACAACGAAAACCCCGACCCACTGGCTGCCGCGCAGACGGCCGCTGACCGGGGTGTGCGCATCTATACCGTTGGCATTGGTAGCCCAACGGGAACCACCGTGCATATCAACGGTTTTTCCCTGCATACGCAACTTGATGAGGCCACCCTGCAACAAATATCCCAGATCACCGGCGGCACCTACTACAACGCCCAGAGTGAACAAGACTTGCTCAAGATATATGCTCACCTCGACACGCAATTGATGAACAAGCCGGAAAAGACTGAGCTTACCGCGCTTTTTGCCGGTGCAAGCATCTTCTTTATGGTCATCGGTGGCCTGTTTTCCCTCCTATGGTTCAGCCGCCTTCCGTGAGTGTCCAACCTCACCCTAGCCAAGGATTTAGAAAATGCCAATGATTTATTTGGATAGGAGCTATTAGATGGAATTCCTCTGGCCCGGATTTCTTTTATTGCTGGCATTAGTCCCAGTGCTTGTCGGGCTGTATATCTGGATGTTACGACGCCGGCGATTCGCGGTGCGTTATTCCAGTCTGGAACTGGTGCGCGCAGCCTTGCCCAAAAAATCAAACTGGCGCCGCCATCTCCCGGTCGTCCTGTTCTTGCTTGGCCTAACCAGCCTGATATTCGCCCTGGGGCGCCCGGTGGCCATCCTGAACGTGCCCACCAACCAGACTACGATCATCCTGACCATGGATGTTTCCGGGAGCATGCGCTCGACCGATATTCAGCCGAGTCGCCTCCAGGCAGCCGAGGAAGCTGCCTTCTCCTTTATTCAACATCAGAAATCCAACACACAAATTGGACTGGTGGCGTTTTCCAGCTTTGCTGAACTCATCCAGCCGGCTACCACCGACCAGGCTGCACTGCAAGCTGCGCTGGATAGTTTAACCGTTGGGCGCAGGACGGCTATTGGAAGCGGAATTCTAGTCGCCCTGGATGCCATCTCACAGGTGGACAAGAATGTCGCCCGGAGCATTACCGATACACAGCCGGGCGTGGAACCCACGCCGGTTCCCAAAGGCGATTACGCCCCGGATATCATCGTGCTGCTGACCGATGGAGACAACAACGCCGGGCCTGATCCAATATCTGCGGCGCAGCAGGCGGCCGATCGCGGGGTGCGGGTCTACACCATCGGCTTTGGCACAGTAAACGGGCCTAATACCTCCCAAAGCCCGTTCGGATTCGGCAATTTTCCTGGTGGCGGTAGTGGTTTCTTCAATGGAGGAGGCAGGCCCCGCATGGGGCTTAACGAACCCATGCTGAAGCAAATAGCCTCGATGACCGGTGGAACATATCACCTGGCTTCAAGCGCCAGCCAGCTCGAAGGCGTTTTCGCCGGCCTGCCGACCTATCTGATCATCAAGCACGAGGTGCTCGAAATCAGCGTGCTATTTACGGCCTTTGGCGCGCTCCTGGCTGGAATCGCCATCCTGCTGTCATTGATCTGGCGCCCACTGCCTTGAACAGTTCAGGAATTTGAAATAAGCGTGGAGAAGATAAACCGACCTCTGGGGCTCGCTCGACAGGAAGCCAGACGGTAAAAATCGTTCCATGGCCTTCGGAATCATTCTCCACAGCGAGCTGGCCTTTATGTTTCTCCACCATTTGTTTTACAATTGCCAGGCCAAGGCCATTGCAAGGTAATCCTGTTGCATGCCCGGTCGAGCCGCGATAAAAGCGGTCAAGACCAATAGTTGGAAGGCTGGAAGCTGGTCTGGTACGTCTCCCTTTAATATAAATCGTATTCCGGGGGAATCACTTTAGACGGTTATTATCCCTTTCATGCCATCCCCTTCAATCGAAACCAGTTGTACATCATCCATTTGATTCCATCTTGGCGCCGGTGCAACTGCCGTGACGCGCAGGTAGTTATCCGTCAATCCTTCCAGTGTCCAGCCGGCCTCGGTCAACCGGCTGGAGGCCTCCCATAGTACCGGTAACCTATGGTGGATGAAGCCAGACCGGTACGCTTTGGCTGAGTCTTCCAATACAGCCCTCAATATGGCGTTGCGCTCCTTGCGGACCTCATGCCGGACCTGTGTATGCATTCGGGCTGCAGGTGTGCCCGGTCGCGACGAATAAGTAAAAATGTGCCCTCCGGAAAAATTCATGCCCTTGACGAACTCGACTGTCTCCGAGAACTCAGCCTCTGTTTCGCCGGGGAATCCAACGATGATATCGGTGGTAATGGCGACTTCCGGAATGGCTGCCCGAGCGGACCGTACCAGGGCAGCGAAAGACTCGGGTGTGGTCTTGCGCCGCATGCGTTTGAGCACTGATTCGCTCCCGGATTGCAAGGGCAGGTGCAGGTGGCGGCACAAGCGTTTATCCCGCCAGAGCGAAAAGAACCCCGCCTCCAGATTCCAAGGTTCGAGCGAGGACAGGCGCAAGCGCGGGACGGAAGTGCGGTCGAGCAGAGTGGATATCAATTCCGCCAGGCGTTGCGGATCCGGAAAGTCGCGCCCCCAGGCGCAGAGCTGGACACCTGTCAGTACGAGCTCCTTTGCCCCGCCTGCCAATGCCGCTTGCACATCGATGAGGACATTCTCCACCGAACGCGACCGGCTCGGGCCACGCGCTATGGTTGTTATGCAAAAAGTACAGGCATTATCACAGCCATCTTGGACTTTGATGAAGGCGCGTGTGCGGGCATGCAGTCCGGGTAGGGGTTGGCGGGCCAGCGGTTCGAGGTCAAAAAAATCCTGTGGCAATCCGAGCAGATCAGCCGCCAGACTGTCTTTTTGAGGGTTGGAAACAATCCTGCGGACGCCCGGAAGGTTGGCGGCCGCGCCCGGCTCCAGGGTGGCCCAGCAGCCGGTTACAACCAGCTCGCACGCACCCAGTCGGCTGGCCCGGCGGATGGCGGCGCGCGAATCCGAGGCGGCCTGCGAAGTGACCGAACAGGTATTAACCACTGCCAGGTCCGCCTCCGTTGCTGTGGCAACAATTTCGTGCCCGGCCAGCCGGAACTGGCGGGCCAGGGTTTCGATCTCCGCCTGATTCAGGCGGCAGCCAATGGTATCCAGGAATATTTTCATGATCTGATTATGGGAAATACTGCTCCAATAAACGGTTTGCCTGCCAACCAATTGAACCATCCGGGTCAAAGCCTGATTTCGCCTGGTTAAGGTAGGAAAAAGCTGCCATGCGATCTCCGGTCTGCAGATAAAAAAGCCCCAGGTGTAGGAACGGAGCAGCTTGGGTTGGGTCCAGTTCAATGGCTTTCTTCAAGAGTACTTCTGCCCCCACAAGGTCATCTGTCTCCATAAGGATTTGCCCGGCGATGTCGTCCGACTGCCAGTCATTACTAGCCAGTTCGACCAGCTTGCGGGCGGCCGGCAGGCCGGTGCCCGCCAGATCCAGGTTGTTGCGCAGGCTGAATTCTGCCAGCGCCTGCCAGAAGGTTGCATCGTCGGGGGAAAGCGTTGTCGCTTTCTGGTAGTATGTCAGGGCAGTTACCAGATCACCGGTCTCTTCGTATGCTTCACCCAGGGCCATCTGCCAACCGGGATTCCCCGGTTCCAACGCGGCGGCTTTTTGAATGGCTGCCAGAGCCTGCTTCGGTTGTTTTTGTCTCTGGAGATAGATGCCGTAAAGACTTTCCACCATGGCAGAATCGGGATTGAATGCAATCGCCCGTTCAATCTCAACTGAACCATCCTGACCCTGCTGCTGTTTTGCCTCCCCCAGCCAGGCCCAGGCGTCCGCGTAATCCGCACGTATGGCGATGGCATTTTGGAAAGCTATGGCAGCCAGTTGCCAATTCCCCATTGCCCCCAGGGTCCGCCCGGAGACCAGGAGCTGATAGGCGCGGTCATCTGAAAGGAAAGCAATGTTCAAGGCACTCCGCAGACTTTCGACGGGGGGATCCAGCGATGGATTAAGCCGGTCAGCCAGCATAAGTTCAGGCAAAGCATCGGCAGGGGAGGTTGTTGCAAGAAGAAGACCCAATCTGTAATGAGCAGCAGCATCGCCTGGCTGGTACACTAGGTATTCTTGCCAGGTATTCATTTCATCGGAATAAAGCGCCAGATCCCGGTAACCATGGGCGATACGCGGCAAGAGGATGGATGGATCCCCACCTCTGTCCAATAGTCCATTCCAAAGGTCAACAGCCAATCCTGGATCACCCAGTGCAAATACAGTATCGCCATAACCCAAATACCCATCCGGTGAGAGCGCTCGTCGTTGGACTGCATCTTCAAAAGCGTATTCAGCGGGATAATAATCATTTCCTTTCAAATAAGCCTGGCCGGCCTTTTCCCACAACGAAGGCTCCCAAGGCAGGCGCTGCGCGGCGGTGGCGTAGGCGGATGCGGCCGAGATATAGTTCCCGTCCGCATCGAACTGGCGCGCCTTCCGGATGTCCAGAATTCCTGCGGCAGGTCTTGGAACCAGGATCAGCACCAGCAGTATGGTTTCGATCAGGGCATTACGGATTAATGACTGCAAGAGGGTAAGTTTCGTCACTAGTTGGATTATAAATCAGTCGCTGGTCAAAAATGATAGTGCTGTTTATTGTGAAAATGCTATATGCCCTTCCTGTAAAATCGGTTAAACTTATAGTTAGGACTATAATAGCGCAGGCGGTCAACTATGAGTCAGTTTCTGGGACAAATCTTTACGCTGCTTACCACCCCACCGGGGAATCTCGTCTACCATATTGTACTGGTGTTTTCCATTGCCGGTGCACTGCAAGGGGCTATCCAATCCCTGCGCTCTAGCAATTTCCCTCAAGCCCGGCGGACGGTCATCGGGCTCAGCGTTATGTTGGGCCTGCAATTGTTTCTGTTTGCCATCAGCGCATTGACCTGGCAGGGGCTGGTCAATTCACAATTGGTATTCCCTCCGCTCGATCGGGCAGTGACCCTTCTCACTCTGGTCTGGATCGGCTGGCTATGGGCCTTTCCTGAACCTTTCCGCCTGGCAGATGCCGCCATGCTCATGCTTAACCTGCTGGGTATTATTTTGCTTGGTCTCACGCTGTTTTTTTGGATTCAGAAACCGTCCAGTTCCTTTAACCGGTCCGGATATGAAATCGTTTGGCAGGTTTTCAGTATTGCAGTCATCCTGATCGGCACCGTGGGGCTTGTTCTGCGCAAACCGAATGGCTGGAGTAATGGTCTGGCCATGCTTGTCTTGGGTTTCTTGGGTCACCTAGTCAGCCTGGTTTACCCCATGGATGGTAATTTTCCGGGTTTTGTCAGACTAGCGCAACTTGCCATGTTCCCCATCTTGCTGACTCTTACGCAACGGTTTCCTGTTCCGACCCAGGTGCGCGCGCCCATTTCCAAATCAAAAAACACCGATCACCCCATCCAGGAGCGCCGGCGCTACAGCACGGACCCTAAAACGTTCTATGCCCTGTTGACGCTGGCTGCTGAGACGGACCCGGGCAAAATTGGCCAGGAATTGACCCACGGCATTGCCCAGGCCATGTTGGCTGACCTGTGTTTCCTGATCACCGTGGGGGAAGATAAAAGCTTGTCCATTTGTTTTGGGTATGATCTGATCCGGGAGGAAAATCTGGACGGCACTGTTATAGAACGGGACAGCATTCCTCTGCTCGCCGACGCCATCCAGCAGGGGCGACCCCTGCGCCTGCCGGCCAGCAGTACCTCGCCAGACCTGAAGGGTTTGGGACAAATCCTCAGCCTGAGCAACCCCGGCAATCTACTCAGCGTTCCGGTGTCAAGGCCTGATCATGGTCCTCTTGGCAGCGTTCTGATCCTTTCTCCTTATTCCAACCGCCTGTGGAGTGCTGAGGACGAGTCCTTCTTATCCAATGTCACCAACCTTTTCATCCCCATTCTCGGGCGTGTGCAGCGGATTTCCACCCTGGAAACAGAACGAGACCATTCGGTTGAGGAAGCCCGTTCTGTAATGGAACAGGCAGACGAAGCCAAGAAAAAGTACGAACAACTGGTATCCGAAATGGAAGGCCAGCGCGAAAAAACCTCCCAATCGCAAGTACAGGCCGAGAATATGGCTGCCTTGCTGATTATGCAGGAAGAGGCGCAAAAGAACATTGAGCAATTGAAAGCAGAGAATGAGAAATTGCACATTGCCGGAGGTTTGCCGAAGGTTCCCGATGACCAGGCTGAGCGTGAAATGCGCCAAACCCTTGAAGAGATGGCTCACATGCAAAACGCTCTGGCCGACGCGAATATCAAGATACTGGAGATGGAAAAACGCCCGGCAGCTCCCATCACCAACGAACAAATAGAAGTGATCGCTTCCATTTCCCAGGAACTGCGCCAGCCCATGTCTTCCATCGTTGGCTACACAGACCTGCTGATGGGGGAATCGGTCGGTGGTTTGAGTGCGCTCCAGCGGAAGTTTGTCGAGCGAATCAAAGCCTCCTCTGAGCGCATCGGCGGACTGGTGGATGATCTGATCCAGATCACCAATCTGGAAACCGGGAAGATGGAATTCAACCCGGAGGAAATTGATCTGAACCTCATCATCGATAACGCCATGGCATATACCAGTACACAGATTCGCGAGAAGAATATCACTCTACGGCTGGACCTCACCGGGACCTCCCCGCATATCCATACCGATCGCGATGCTCTGCAGCAAATCCTGATTCATTTGCTCCAGAATGCCACCGCTGCCACACATGCTGAGGGAAACATCACCTTGCGTGTTCAGATGCAGAATGAGGATGGCCACCAATTCATCTCCATTCAGGTGTCCGATAATGGTGGAGGAATTTCCTCGGAGGATATTCCGCGGGTGTTTGCGCGCCGTTACCGGGCCGAACACTCTCTCATCCAGGGTGTGGGAGATACCGGAGTAGGGCTTTCCATTGCCAAGGCACTGGTTGAGGCACAGAATGGTCGGATCTGGGTCGAAACTGAAGCAGGCGTAGGTTCCACTTTCAGCGTCCTGATGCCTGTCCTGGAAAAGTCGCCCGAAGAAAACTAGTAATGAAGAATTTACGGCAGGTGTTCCTGGGTATCATCATTGCCCTGGCCTCGATTGGCTTGCTGCTTGGAGGCTTATCGCTCTCTCTGGCTGAGGGGAAAAGCAATGCCACTTCCACAACTACTTCCACAGCCACTCCCTCAGCATCTCCTACACTGACGCCAACTTCCTCTCCGACCTGGCAGCCATTCACGCCATCGGCCTTTACCAGCCCATCGTTGGAATCTCCCACGCTGTCTCAAACCTGGACTCCCAGCTTGACTCCCACGCTGCCTGCGCCGCCCGCCAATTGCGCGCCGCCGGCGGGCTGGTTGGTCTATTTTGTCCAACCTGGCGAAACGCTTGACAGTATTGCGACACGCTATCGGATTAGTAGTGCCGAACTTCAAACCGCCAACTGTTTGGTAACGACAGAGTTGATTCCCGGTGTGGTCATTTACGTTCCTCCCATGCGCACCCAGACTCCATTGCCATGCGGCGCTCCGTACGGTTGGATCGTCTATACCGTTCAACCCGGTGATACCCTCTACCGCCTGAGTGTTGCTTACGGGATTACCGTTGCTGACCTCCAGCGCGCAAATTGCCTAGGCAGCTCCACCCTTCTGCATACCGGGCAATTATTATATGTACCATCCTGGCTCCCACACCCTGCCTCGTCAACTGCTCCCGTCATAATCTTCCCAACCAGCACACAGGTCTATTCTCCTCCGGCTACATTTACAATACCTTTTACCAGTATTCCAACGGATACCCTCGTTCCAGCCGCTTCTGATACTCCTGCCGAGGTACCCACTGCAACAGCATTCCCAGTTGCTCCCTGAGTTGAAATTATGAGCAGCAAGGAAAGCTTGCCTGAAAATGGTAGAGGAAAACAAGCCAGGGTTTGTCCATACCTGGGCTTATTAGAAGATTCACAGACAACTTTATCTTTTCCGTCCAGTTCCAATCTTTGCTATCACGCCAAGCCGCTGGCTTCCCCGAACCTGGAATATCAACGCTTGGTCTGTCTTAAAGGGCGGCGACATACTCTTTGTCCGGTCTTTACCCGGAGCGAGATTGCGCCATTACCTCCAGATATAAGTGGCAGCCCGGCAAACACATTGTTATTGGGAATGCCAATCGAAAAGCGAGTCCTCCTGCCAATATTGCTTGGCTTCGTTGTACTCGTTTTGGGGTTAACCGGATTGTTGTGGTTGATAAGTAACCAAGCCGGAACGAATCCCGGAAGCCCCATCCTTACCTCAACCGTACTGCCTTTGGCATCTGGAATGATCTCAGTTAATGATGTTCCAATAACTCCGAATGTTGAACCAACTGGGACACCGAATATGGACACACCTTTTTCCATATCCAATGGAACCTTAACTCCCCAATTTCCTACAATGATCGACATTACCCCGATTCCCACCCAAACAAAGACCTCATGTGGCTCTCCGAACACTTGGGTTGTTTATATTGTTCGACCCGGCGATTCTCTCTACCATCTCAGCCTGGTCTACGGGGTTACGGTTGCCGATCTCCAGCGGGCTAATTGTCTGGGCACCTCCTCGATCTTGCACACCGGGCAATTGCTGTATGTGCCACCTACGGCACCGCTTGCCCCCTCGCCGACCATACCCTATGTGGTGATACCAACATATACACCGACCAACACACAGGTATTGATCCCGCCTACCGATACTGCCACGGCACCTCCTGTTGAGACAGCAACAGAAATTCCCATCCCAACCGAGGTACCAATAGATACGCCGACCTCCCCATGATAAAGCCTGGTTTGTAGGAGCTTTCCAGCCCTTCCCAGCTCCTGCATGCCTTTATTCCAGGTTACCTTGCATGAATTGTTCTTATTTCATAATAAAGTTTACGAGAGTCAGGATTGCTTATTGTTGTTATCCCAAATCTGGGGTATCGTTCCGATTATCTAGGAGTGGCACCTCCCGACAAACCCCGGAAAAAGCAGCAGGACTGGTATGAAACGAACACTTCTAACGATTGTACTTATTATTATTTTGACAGGCTGCACAGTCCCCCCGGGGAATGCTGCTGGTTTGCTTTCTGCCAGTACGCCGACGAATCTGTTTCTGGTGACCGCGCCGGGAGACGCGACCCCCACCCTGACTCCTTTCCAGCCTTTTCCTGAAGGAGGGACGCCCGGCCCAAATTCTCCTATCACTGGGACAACAATACCGAATGAGCCAACTGCCACATCAGACTTGAGCGCAATCCTTCCCGATGACACCTCCCAGCAGTCGTTCTACGCTCCGCCATATGCTCCCAAACCCTTTCCCGTTCTGACAGATAACCAGACAGTTACATTCGCGCTGCTTGGTTCCGACGTTCGTCCCGGCCAGACCTATTTCCGGACGGACACCATCATTGTCGCGGCAGTCCGGCCGGGGACAGGTCAGGTAACGCTTATTTCCGTCCCGCGCGACCTGTATGTTTATATCCCTACCATCGGCATGGACCGCATAAACACCGCTTATGAGTATGGGCAGATGCATAAATACCCCGGTGGTGGCGCGGGCCTGCTAAAAGCCACCTTTCTGTACAATCTGGGTATCCGCATAGACCACCTGGCAATTGTAGATTTCACTGTTTTTACACGGATTGTAAATACCCTGGGTGGCGTGGATGTTCCAGTTTATTGTGCTTACACTGACTGGCATTTGATTAATCCCAACCTTGACCCCAATAATGTGAAAAACTGGTCGATCTTCACCGTTGGTCCAGGTCTCGTTCATATGGATGGCGACCTGGCGCTTTGGTATGCCCGCTCTCGCGAAATGTCCAGCGATTTTGACCGTGGTCGCCGCTCGCAGGAGGTATTGCGTGCCCTTTATACACAGGCATTGAAAACCAATGCCATTAGCAAAATCCCGCAACTTTACAACGATTTCAGTTCATCAGTCATTACCGACCTTGGTCTGAACGATCTTTTAAAACTGGCTCCCCTGGCCCTGCATCTGAATAATGCAGATATTCGTAGTTATTACATTGGAAAAAACGATGCAACCCCTTGGATGACACCCGGCGGCGCGTCAGTACAGCTCCCCAAAGGACCGGTCATTCTGTCCATGCTCCAGCAGGCTCTTTCGCCTTCTCCCAAGGCTGCACAAGCGACTGCGCTGACGGTCGAAGTCCGCAATGGGACGCCCAACCCGGCTTGGGACGCTCTGGCTGCCGAGCGGCTTAACTATGCTGGTTATAATACCATCCTCGCTCCGGCTGACCGGCAGAACTATGCCAGTTCGCTGTTGTACGACCTGTCTGCAACTCCGGACCTTAGCCGCGCCAATTCGCTCCTGACCGTGCTCGGGTTACCTTCTTCAGCTTTTGTCACTGCTCCAAACAAGAGCAGCACAAATTATGTTCTCATTGTCGGGGCGGATTATAAGCCTTGCTTTAACCCCAACGGGTTGGCTCCGTAGAGATTCATTGGGAATTTCCTTGATTTAGGTGAAGATATGTGGGTGTTTGGCAAGCTTCACACCCTTCGGGAATCCCTTCGGGATGCTCCGCGGTGCTTCGCGACCCTCCTAAGACCCACATTTTCCTTCATTGATACTGCAACTCCCGGAGAGTCTCTACGGAGACTCCCCGGGAGTTGCAGTGCTGAGCAAGTTGACAGGGAGCAATTTCGTTTGACTTTTTTTCGCCAATTTGCTAAACTATACGCAGTAAAGATCGCCGGGCTTTAAAAAAAATGAAGGACTTGGCGCATCAGAAACACCCAAGAAGGAGATTCTCATGTACGAATCGTCCACTGCTCACCTTACCCCCCAAACTGGTCTCATCCCGGCACTCAACGCCTGGGAAATGTACCTCAATGATCAGGGCCGTTCCCTCAACACTGTTAAGGCCTTTTTATCCGATGTGCGCTTGTTGACCCAGGTGTTGCCTCCAGACCGTATGCTGGGTGCCATCACCACCAGCGACCTGAACAATTTTCTGGGCTGGCTGGAACACGAGCGGGATGTACCATGCTCGCCCAAAAGCCTGGCACGGCGTGTCACCGCCGTCAAATCGTTTTTCCGTTGGTTGCATCGGGGTGGGGTCATTATGGTGGATCCGGCTGAGAAGGTTGTCCAGCATTCCGTGCTCAGCCCCCTGCCTGAGGTTTTGCCCGAGACGGAGATAGAGACTGTGCTGTTGGAGGCGG
>Ga0187854_10000968_pt1 | contig 30734 bp, 30 predicted proteins | sample June2016WEW_6_15_FD_132445 | JGI IMG/M metagenome (GOLD analysis project Ga0187854, IMG submission 132445) | Peatland microbial communities from SPRUCE experiment site at the Marcell Experimental Forest, Minnesota, USA - June2016WEW_6_150 | ecosystem: Environmental > Terrestrial > Soil >...
ACTTAATTATGGAAGGAGAATCATACAGACGGAAACTTAGACCAAAAATATCAACCCATCTACCCGCTAAAGGGGTGAATTAAGATGATACCGGGGAGGGTGAATTGACACGATACTTGACAATAAAGAATGGCTTTCTACTATCGTTGAGTGTATTTATCAGAATTAACGGCAATATTTGTATTTTTGCCTATACCGCTAAAATCGGCAAATTGATCCTTGGTTAATGTGTGAGAAGACGGACTTGAGTTGACAGTTAGGTGGTAAAGGTGGTCATCGCGGCAAATCTAGCCCAAGTTCTCCAACATAATCCCTTGGGTGTTTATTTTTGTCCTTTATTCGCTTTTCAATCTCACTGATCTGAATGAGAAGAACTTTTTCATCTCTCATCTCAGCTAATTGTCTTGCCTTATTTAAATACCTCCCTGCTTTAGAAAAGAAATACGTTAATGTATATTTCACCGCAAGATTATAAAAGGCACGCGCAAGGTCTGATTCGAGATTACCTGCTTTAAATGCCTTTATTGATTTCTCAAAATAATTAATACTCGTTTTATATGATTCGCGAATCTTTCGCCGGGCATTTCTGTCGAAGCCAATCAATATGTTGAGATGCCACCGTCGCACAAGATAAAAATTCATTATTTTGCTCTTTAGTCTCCCGCCAGCCATCAAATCGAGCTGGTAGAATAGAAATCTATGGAAGGACATATCTCCCAAAGACATAAAAATATGACCTCGCAGAGAATGATTTTTATTTGATTGAATTGTAGAATGAACATCGAACTCTAAAGAGGAGATTTCTTTTTCAAGCTTGTCTTTCTTGGCAATGATGGCCTCATATTCTTTTTTATCTTTTTCAAGCGAAAAGTCTATCCAATGAAAAACTCTTGCGGCAAGCCTTAGGTTACCTTGCCGATAAGTCAAAAATGTCAAATCGCGCGATAAGAATTCCGCCTTTTTACTCAGCAGGTATATTTGTAGATCTTTCCTGTCCATGTCAGCTACAAGTTTAATTGTTTCATTCGTCACAGCAAGGAGCTTCTTGTTTTCAGTCACCCCATCGAGTGCGACAAGCAAATTCATTGCGGCAGCCAGTTTTATTTCTGAACTCTTCGATGCATAGAGTCTCCATAAGAGCGGCACGGCCTTTTCATATTGCCCTGAGGTAATGAAATCGAGTGCCTCTTTTAATTCTTGAGATTCAGACATGGTATTTATAACGTAGCCTCGAGAATTTTAACCACACTTCATTCTTTAAAATTCTCCCAATATAAATTGGGTCGAGAGGAAAGCGCAGAAACCAGCGGCGCTTTATTTTAGGAGAATTAGCAATAAAATATTCATGGGAATAAGCAAAAATCATTCGGTTGCATTCATGAATCTGATCCGTCCCAATTTCTAAATAACCCCTTAAATTGTTTATCCAACTGAAAGAAACAGAAATTTCCGGCGACAGAGGCATCCTTACCTCTATGTGCCTTTGACCAAGTCCCGGTCCGTAAAAGCGTTGCCATTGTAACTCTTCATTAAAAAGGAAACATGGTGCGTCGGAACTAATAAATGAATCTCGCCTGCCAGCACACAAAAAAGCAAGATTCATTTTAAGGAGAATCTGGGCAATTTTTGGGATTATCTGCAACATACTTAACTTATGTGCGTCTTCTTTTGCTTGTCTCAATTCAGATGATTTTTTCCGTTTAATTCCATGTGCTTTTTCAACATCTTCTGTTACTTTTATTAATTGATCAAAAAACCCTTCGATATTTTCTTTTTGTTTAAGAGTTCGCTGCAACATTGCTGCAACAAAGGCACATAAGACAATGTGATCGTAATCGTTCAAAGGAATTTTATACCTTATCTTTTTTTCAAAGACAGACGAATATTCGCTTTCAAGCTGAGAGAGAGATTCTTCTATTGAGTAGTCCTTTTCTCCACTCTTAACTTTGAGCGTGTAAAAATCCGTTTCTGAGAGTATGTTTTTAGGAGCTTTCTTCTTCCCTTTCTTGTTATCTCGCTCAAATATCCAAACATAAGGTTCTTGCCCCGGAGGAGTATTGGGGTCTACAAATTGCTTCAAATAACATTGTGGAATAATATGCTGATTCTTTCGTTTATTCATATCTAAGAATTCTATCAGAAAAAGAGCAAGGGGTTCAGAAAAACTTTTCTATACCCCCACCTTTTTTATTTTATCTTTGTGGTTTTACGGTAATTTATTATAGAGACTGTTACGAAAATACTTATAAGCAATTGATAACAAGAGATATACACGCCATATTTGAAGCCTATCATATCTTATCTACGCCTTTTCGTGTTGTTTTCAAGAAGAAAACAATATCGTTGGGACTTTGGAGGGGATATTTAAAAATGGTAGATTCAAGGAAGACCTTGCAAAAACTGGTATTTTTATCATTTCATACATTATCATAAAGATTTCTTCCTTTCTCGAATACCACCCAAGTATGTATTTGTAATATCTTTCCGGTGGTGGCCAAGTTCTTCGCTGACATCTAACCTGATAGCGTTATCCATATCTTTGACTTCGTTCTCGAGCATCCCAGTTTCCTGCATCACATACTCAACCCACGAATTCCCAAATTTCTGGACCTCGACAGGGCATTCTACTGCGACCCTCACCCTGTCCACCCATTTCAGTCTGTAGCTTTCATGAGCATAAGCATGCCGGAAGGCATGATAACCGAAATCGAAGCCCATTTCCTCGTTAAGGCGCTCCATTACTCTATACGCAAAACCTTTATAGGCATCATATGATAAGTCAGACGGAATCAGGGAACCTTTAGCGAATATATGTCTGTGTTCGATTACAAACTGTTGTGCATCTATAAACGCAGAGATGTCGCGGACGCGAAAGGTGCGGGGCTGCCCGTTTTTCACCCCATCACCGCGTACTAAACAGACTATGTTGTTCGTAAATGTTTTCATAGCAATTTTTATTTGCGTGCTTTCACGGAATCGCAAACCGGCCGTTCTCTGCAACCTGACGGAATGCCATAGCGCAAGGTAGCGGATATCACCCGTCGCACCGTACCACCTTAGCAACGCATCCAGTACGGCCTTGGTTACTTCGTCTGACGCGGCCTTATTCTCGTTGTCATATCGGTCACCCCGCTCTATTCCAAATTCCTTTGCCGAGATTACGTTCTGCTCACACTTAAAGATGATGAACACGCTGTTAAGAGCGGAAACATAGCCCGCGGTCGTAGATGTTTTCTTTTCGTCATTTTCGAGTTCCATCCTCAAGCGTCGCGCATAGTGCTCCATGTGATATCTTCGTACCTTTTCGAGGTCGCGAAGTTCATATTCCGAGCGCAAAAAGGCAGCGAAATCGCGCAAGGCCGAAAATATCTTTTTCGCCGAGGCGGTCCCATTCTTACATGCCTCGCTGACATAGTACGCAATTTTATAAATGACGAAATTATCGAGATTCTTACCAAAGCCATAGTTCCGCATATGCTTACCTCCTTGCAGACGCACGTATCCTGTCAGATCCAGGGGATCTTTCTGAGAACTATTTAATTATAAAACGTTGTTAAATGTCTGTTAATGTTAGTTTTCCATCGCCAAGCGAACGATACGACTCTGTCGCCAATCGTCCTTTTTTGCCATTAGCGATGCCTTGCCGTGAATACGTCTCTTTCCCCGGCATTGCACCAAAAAAAGAGACAAGGCAGCAGAAACCTGCATTCGGTATAAGTGCCGCCTTGTACGACAAAACGACAGTGGGGTCGAATTGCCATTTTCCTTTTCGACTTGGCGATTCCCTTTTCGGTACTTTTTCACCTTAAAAAGATCGACAAAGTCGAAATGTGCTGACACAGCCGTTATTGCCTATCGGCAAATATTTGTTCCGGTGTGTCGGGAGAGTTAAAAAACACTACGCAGTTAAACAATACTCATACTATGGATATTATGTCCGGCGAGCGTTTTTGAATGGAAAAAATCAAAATATTATTTTTATGAACGGTCGCTCTCGAAGATATTTTTAAAATCAGTTCCATCGCCTCAGCGTAAGCATCAGGAACGTCGGTATTGTGTTTCTGACTTTTTCTTGAGGATTGGCACACCGTGTCCTCTTTTGGACCATTGTGGCCCTTTGACAGTGCCAATCCGGTCCAAGGTGCTCCACTTTTTTTTGATTAGGTTCTTAAAAAATGGTCATCCGGGCATAATATAGCTATAGACAGAACTTAATAAGGAGGTTTGAAGAAAATGAGAACATGTGCGGTTGATATAGGCTTTGGCGATACCAAGGTATATTGTGGAAATAAGGATGCTGACGGGGAAGACTTGGTCGTGTCTTTTCCCACTACTGTTACGCGTGCTATCGAATCCGGCGGTTTCACATCACACAGCTCTGTTACAGTTGATGGCGAGAGATACTATGCTGGTATAGATGTAAAAGGAGAAAATCCCTGGTTTGATCCTCGCAGTTCGGATTTTGTGGGTGCCGGCCCATGGACTGCCGTCCTCGTCGAAGGGTTGCGAGCGTCCAAATTTAATCCATACAAAGCCATTGTTGTACTTGGTCTCCCGGCACAGCAATATGACAAGAGGGGTTCAGAGGAATACGTGCAAGCACTGAAGCGGAAGCGAATTGCTACCGGCAACGGGATCCCAATAGATTTTTCCGAGACTGAAATCAGGTTCGTCCCCCAGGGTTTTGGCATATTTTTGAAATACATATCTGATAATCATCACATAGATTACAAATCCCTTAGGATTGCAGTCGTGGACATAGGGTATCACACAATCGATTTCGTTTCGTTGGATCACGGAAAGTTCATAAACCAAGACGCCAGAAGTTATCCACTGGGGATCTCGACTTTATTTGAGCAAGTGGCCGGCGAATTTGCACGCAGGTACAAATGTTTTATTCCGCTTGAACGCGCAGCGCAGTTCATCGGCAATAGCCAGATAGAATTAGCGGGAGAAATTTATGAACTCGATACTAGTGAAATAATAAATGAATATGCAGCACAGATTGCCATGCTGATCAACAATTATTTGGAGCGGAAATCTGTGGATCTTGGCGTTGCCGGCGGTGGCGGTATACACGTCTTGAAGAAAGTAACAAAGCTCAAACGAAAATTAGCTATTGTGAGGAATCCTGAAAACGCGAACGTAATCGGTTTCTGGATGTACGGAACCCGATAGAGCGGAAAAGACGTGGATATGTTAATCATGAATAATCAGTACAAACGTATGAAAATAGCATTGCATATGGAGAGACACCGCGAGGCGATTGAGATACTGGAAACTGTACAGCCATATTGGCGAAGCAACTATATTGCCGAGGCAGTAGCAGCATATCACAAAATTCAAAATAGTAAGACCTCGCGCGGAAACCGAAAAGTTGTCTCAAAAACCGAGAAATCACTGTCAGTCGGCAATGGCAGCGAAATCGATGATGACTTTTTTGGAGTGTGAGATCATAACTCGAGATGCCTTTATTATAGCTGATCATGGCTGAACTTGAAATGGCTGAATACAACACCGTGGTAAACAACGATTGGTGCACTCTTGGTGCATTGTGGATGTAGGTTATTGAAATTACATAGCGGTCTGCGAGTTCGATTCCCGCCGCCTCCACCAATAACACGAATTATTTAGCATCTTTATCAACTGTACTTTGTACTGCAAGGTTTTCTCCGCATGGAAGGTACCAGTCCCATTTTCTTTGTCGTTCTCTTCGCACAGCGGCGGGCCTGTGAAGCTCTTAGTATTGGACGTTCGACGCATCGATACCGGAGCAATGCGGACTGGCAGGAGGCATTGAGAACGACTGATACAGCTCAAGTTATTTCCATATCTACCTCCAGATAATACGATGTTTGGCTTTTATGTACCTGTCTCCGTTTCTACTAACCGGCATTCCTAAAGATAGTGTGAACAGACCGGAAAAGCTGCCAGAAATCTGTATCTCATTCAGTAATAACCGAATGCAAAAACTGAAGACATAATCATGCCCATAAGGTCAAGCTCAGTCTATTTCATCTGGATCCAGCCCGCCAAAACCCTGTAGCCTTAACTTCGTGGCAAGAGTTTTGGCTTCTTCCTTCCGCATTCTGTACAGACGCTCCTGCAATACTTTTACCCAATGTTGGTGGCTGTTGGCGGTCTCGTCACGAATCTGCTGCGCAAGCTGCACCACGTCAATGTCAAGTTTAATCTCTTCGCCAAATAGTTCATACAACGCTTCCTTAACTATCTCCTTGTGGTCGATCTTAATATATCCTGCAATCTCCTCAACTGGCAGGTCGATCGGCTCTTCGGGAATTTTGCTTTCAATATACTTGACCAGTTCAGGAGCAGTAAGGGTGTTAAGCTCAACTCTCCTGTATATGTATTTTTTCTTCTTATTTGAGCCACTGGCCTTGATCTCCCCTACAAAGAAAAATTCCTGTTCGTCTTTCGACATTGAGTTCAGTGTGTTGGCATAATTCTCCGGGGAGTCATATTCTTCTGCAAAATCCCTTTTCCCCAGAGCATCTACATCCTTCAGGGTCAATCCAATCTGCACAACTTCAGGCAAAGGGTCTGGGAAGGTTTTACTGCCTTCATGTATTTTTTTAAAAATAAGTTGGCCGCTAATATCACAATCGTGCAGCGCATAAACTTTTATCCCCTGATCGATAAAATAGCGCATCAGCTGCCTGGAGGCGCGGTTACTGAATCCTTGCGTCGACATGACGGACATATGCAGCCTGTCAAGCACGTTACTTTCCTTAAGGATTATGTTAAAACCCTGCTTCTCGACAAAAAGTACCTTATTAAACTGCCGGGATAAGGGAATTGAATATATAGTGCGCAGCTCGCTGCGTATTTCGTTTGACGGAACCTGCCTGATGAAATCGAGCACATCGGCGGTACCCAGCGGTAACTCCGAGCCGTCGAATGAATTGTAGAAGAAACCCCGCCTCTCGAACAGAACCCTACCGATCAGCTCCGGGTTTTTAACTAATATTTGAGTGACGACATCCTGAGAGAATGTATTATAGTCAGATACTGGGTTAAGCGTTAACTTGAGATAAATGCTAATCATGTGTCGAACAGAGTAAAATATTTGTCGTGTGGTGGCCTTTTTTGTCGAATCTGCGACTTTACCTCCGCTGGCATGTTCAAATCCCGCAATGAAATACTTTTCCATTAAGGATTCTTTGCTGGGCTTACCCCTGACTTTTTGTACTTTGCCTCCATCTGCAGAGGCACCGTCATTGCGCCGCAAAGCCCGGATGGTTTTACCACACAGAGATTCGAGGACGTTGACAACACTGTCACGAAACGGCGTTACATCGATTTCCGTCTTTGCCTTGTTGGTGATAATAGGATTAGGGGTGAGTAGGTGCAAGAAAAGGGTAAGTCCTTTTGCGCTCGTAAAACCTGATTTGTCAAGCAACGATTTAACATCATAGGCCCATACTTCTTCTTTACAGAAAATAATTTCAGCATACCTAAAGTCAAACGGACATTTATCATAAGTAAGTGCGTTGTTTAGAGCGGATACGATGTTTACGTCGTCTTCGTTGGCTTTGGGTATCAGGCATCCTTCGAACGCGAAAGGAATCCAGGCGCCATCGTATTCGTATTCCCCGATTTCACGTGCGTATGTGAGCTCTTCAGGAAGAACATCGCATATCTTGCCTACATTCTTCTTTCCGATGAGAAATTTCTTGAACATATTGGTCAATTTGTCTTCATCTCTCTTTTTGTCTGACAACTGAGTTTTCACAATCTTGTATAAATTCTCAAGTGAAGGTTCGTCGATATATTCAGAAAGCTTTTGGTATCCAAACTGACCCTTGTCCAATCCCTCTTTTCCCCTCACGCGACTGAAACTATTCGTGACAAACTTCAGTACAGATGCGTTAGGATCTCTAGCGATAGTGTCATGTACCAGCACCGTAAAATCGTCTTTCGTGTGCCAATCGAATAGAGTCTTTTTCGACCTACTTGTGGGGTTTGCTACCGCCTCATACACGTTATCATTATAATGAAACGTGATGTCGGGGTTGCTCAGGCGATATCCTTCAATGGCATTTATGATTTCGCTTTCAGATATATCAATGCCTAGAATGATAACTCCACCCTTGGCATCGCAGACAGCCTCTTTTTCCGTACTGAAACTCGGCGGTGATAGACGCACCAATTTTTTTGTGATGATGGTCTTACTTCCGGGGCAAGAGAAGGACAGCTGAAAGCCATTAATGTAACTTATACCGATAATGGCCTTGAGCGCGTTGCCTTGCCTTCCACGATTGAGAGACTTCTGTATCAGCTTACTTGAAGCGTATCCGTCAAAATTGTATATTGCGTCTAGTGCTTGTTCAGTAAACCCTCTGCCATTGTCGTAGATTCCAAGCCTATCTTCCTCTTTGCGTACATATATATGCTTGTCTATTCGATCGTCGATCTCATCTGCCGCATTTGCAATAAGCTCAAGCACAAGAATATAGGTCCACAAGCGTCTAACTGCTCCAATAATGGTAGTTAATCCCTTCTCGGTAAAATAATCCAGATAGCCACGGTTAAGAAATGACATAACTCTTTTCATAATTTTCCTCCCTTCAAATATTAGTTTTTGCATTTTTGCCGCTTTTGCGAGCAAAAATATGCATGCTTCTTTTCGTCGTCAGAAAAACACCACTTTTTGCAAAAACACCATTCTGGGTGTATGCAAACGCCTTCTGTTTATTGGGGCTCCAATGCCATCTACGATCATTGCACTATTGCCCATATCACCGTGCCTGCCCTTTGCTTTGTTCAAGGGTTAAAACTCCAATGCAACAAAATCCAATTTGTTAAAACTGGCGCGATATCTCCTTAATTAATCTTTCCAGATTTCTTTCTTTATTGTTTGACATTTGCAGCTTCCCACAAAACTATTTTATTGACTATTCACAAAAATCATGTTATGGTAATAACTATCATACAATAATATTGTACGTGCAGTTTATTATCTGCGAAATGCAAATATTTGTCATGAATGCAAGCATACATCTGCATAATGTCGATGTCAAGCGGAAAATAAGGTCTTATGAAGATAAATGAGATTTTCAAGAGAGTCCGAGAGTATCAAGGCAGAAAACAACACGAGATCGCGCACTTGGCTGGTATCACCCACCAGTCTCTTTCTGGGTTCGAAAGCGAAATATCCACCTTATCTAAAAACACACAAAAAGAAATTGCAGGTCATTTAGGCTTAAACCCTGATTATATTGATGGGGGAGTCGTTAATCCCTTCAAAAGCGATCGTCTGATTAAAGTGCTTATAAAGGAAGGGATCTTATTCGAAAATTTTGAACCCCTATATTTTGTTGCACAATTCAGCAGCAGGATAACACTTATCGGTCTAATTGCCCCTCCAGAAGTCATGAAAAAGTTATACCGAAAACTTGGTATAACATGGATATTTGCGATAACTTTTGCGGATAGCCTGGGCAATATTTTTCTACTAAGGGGAAAAAGGGATCTGATCAACTTTGCAGTCGATTGGCGAAATCTTAGAAGAAAGATATCAAAAGTCTCAGTAGAATCGAATTGTCTTTTTTCTATTAGCCAATACGTCGCAGATAAGGATCTTTTCGAAAAAATCAGAGTGTGGGATTCTGTATCAAAGAAGGACATCGAGCCGTTGTTCCATAACGTAGATTTTAAAGAAGTGAACAAAGAATGGACTGAAGATGAAGAGAAGCAACTAACATCACAACGGAGTCTTCAACTGGATACACTTTCAGAATTGGATCTTATTATTATAAAGTCAATGCGGGACGAAAAGGTTAGCCACGATGAGATATTGAAGTTCATAAAAAGCAAGAAGTCATCTATTTCTTGACCCCGCATCTTCCATAACCGATTGCCCCAGCCAAAGCCGATCAATTTCATGCAACAGGATCATTCTTTCAAGCAATCTGGTATTTTCGTACCCACTTTTTTTCAAGAAGAGCAATTTTGCTTGAGGTTCTATACGACGTATAGCGAAATATAGCCTTTTATTTTGCCTGATTCCTCCTGACCTTTTATACACATGGTTAGCTGTAGAATCCGGTCCAGATCATTTGCACATCTTTTGTATTATCAAAGCTGAAAATGTTAGGGCTTATCTGTCATTAAGTGACGCCCTCTTGGCCCCCTAATTCATCATTCTTATTCTCTGCTGCAATTTTCCTGTCGAGTAGAAATTTTTTTTTGAGATTGTCACTCAGAAAGTAAATGAAGGGAGTAATATCTCCATTATAAAGAGCGACATTCTCATAGGGAAGGAGGTGACACCGCGAGGATCAAGCAAATGATGATGACGAGGATTTAACAAAAAGAACAGAAAGGAGAAAGGAATAATGTCAACGGAGCAAGAAGTAAACAAGGTGTCAGAAGAAAATAAAGAAATAGAAGGGCAGTTCACATTCGATGGTGACACGAAACGCAAGCACCGGTTTGTAGTTCGTGTCAAGGAAATTACTGGGGTACTCTACGTGCCGAAGGATTGCCACTGCATCCCGGAAAAAATTATTCTCTTTTACTCAAAAGCTGCTTGAATAACGTCACTGTAAGGAAATCCGTCAGAACTTATCGGAAGGAAATTTGTTTTCCTTCCGATAAGCATCTTTTTCAGTCACGTAGGGCTACTGATTCTTATTGTAGGTTCTTGTAATACGGAAAGAGAAGAAAAGAATCTGTGTGACGACTTGTTAGGAATTAATATAAGGATAGGGTTAATTACCTTATGATTATAAATAAAGAAAACGAGACAGTAATTTATTTATTACGACAATGTGATCGGCATGGCGGGAGATTGTTGATGGAAAGCATAGGCAGCCTCTGAGCGACCTGGCAAAAACACTTGCCGAAGTTGACTGAATCAGGTATCAGATGATAATTCTCAGTCCAAAAGAAATCGCTAAAAAACTGAAGAAATCATTGCGGTGGGTTTATAGCAATGCCGCTAATCTAGGTGCTGCTCGCATCGGGGGCTCCTGGATTTTCACTGAGGAGGGACTAATAGATGGCCTACAAAGAGGGCAAGAAATATCGCGCAACAGTATACCATCAGGGCAAAAGGTACACGTCTTTGCTGGCAACAAAAAGGGACGCGAAAAACTGGGAGATCGAAAAAAAGAAGGAACTGAAACAGATCTCAAAGAAGCAGCAGAACGGCATGGCCTTACTGACCTTATGTAGCAAGTATCTCGATGACGCAGTAAAATTCCAGCCAAAAACCTATCAGGAAAAAAAGTCACTCGCGAGAAGGATTTTAAAGTTCTATGGGCCTGAATATCCGGTCGCGGACATCACTCCTGAAATGATTCTGTCCTATCTGAACAAACGGGCTTCACTGGGCGACAGGCAAGGTAAAAAAAATACGCTGAAGAATACCAATCATGCGTTCAATCGTGACCGCAAGAACCTCATGGCGATGTGGTATTGGGGCATTGATATACTCGATCAGATGCAGGGGTGTTACAACCCGGTTCAAAAAATAAAAGAACGTTCTCATGATAGAGGAGCTCAATACGTGCCTCCGACCGCGGATGTCTTGAAAATGCTGGCTGCAGCTACAGCGGAGGAGAGAGTATTCCTAAAATGTTATCTGCAGACGGCTGCGCGGCGTAGCGAAATTTTCAGGTGGACGTGGGCGGAAGATATAAATTTCGAGAGGAGAATGGTTCGGCTGGGATCCAGAAAAAATAAAGACCACTCCATGAAATACGACTGGCTGCCTATGAGTGACAATCTGTATGATTCGCTCATGTGGTGGTGGAAGAACAGGCCGGTAAAGAATGCAATGCACGTCTTCGTGGTATCAGACCCGCTGCATGCGAATTATGGGAAGCCTTTTACTCAAAGGCGAGGGATTCTCAAATCAATCTGTAAGAGGGCGAAAGTACATCCAATCACCTATCATCCTCTCAGGAGGTATGTGGCATCTGTCCTGGCCGATAAGCACAAGGTAAGTTCTAAGACGATCCAGAGGATCCTTCGTCATAATAATCTGCATACGACTGAAAAGTATATTAAGAATCTCAATTCGGACTTGAAAGGAATCATAAATTTACTTTCTGAAACAAATTTACACGAAGGATTTACACGAAAAGGAAAAGATGAGGGAGACATATTCAGTAAGTAGTTGAAACTACTTGGCGTCCCCACCGGGATTCGAACCCGGGTTACCGGCGTGAAAGGCCGATTAAGAGCGTATTCCACCTGATTTTACATGCTTTTAAGGTCGTTTAAAGCCGTCTTTGGGAACCAAAAGCCGTCTAAAAAGCCGTCTGTAATAAGGACACGTACCAGCAACCATTCCAAGAAACATTATCTCAACAACCTACACTTCTCTCTCATTTCCCCCTGCCAAAGATTCCCCCCGTTCCTCACTGGCTAAGACAGTCTCTCATTCTCTGCAATTCTTTCTCATAATCCTTGATAATATCGTTGTTCAACCTTCGCTGAAGAATTTTCAATATCTCTTCATAAAACCAGATTTTTTTGTCAGCAGGAGCATTGAATTTATCCCACATTGAATCACCCTGTTTCTTGTGGGACTCAATCATGGCCTGAAGGTTATGTATTTTATCTGCCGCACAGACCATCAAGGTCTTCTCGCTATGACGTTGCAAGCCCTCCAGATACTTTTCTTTCCTATACATCCATGTCGCTGCGTCGTCACCTGCCACATTGGGATCTTTGTCTTCGCTCATCTCTTTGACAATATCCGCTACAGCAGTTCCAAAATCCTTTTGAAGGTTGCTGTAATAATAACCTGGAACATCTTCCAGAATGTCATGAAGCAATCCGGCTATAATTGTGTCTTCATCATCAGTATAAGAACTCAGAATCCAGGCTACTGAAAAAGGATGACTTATATAGGGCAGCCCTTCATCGGCTTTTCTGACCTGATTCAGATGTAGCTTACAGGCTATATTTATGGCTTCCCGGATTCTCTGTGTAAGTGGTGGGCGCTTGCCATTTGTCATTTTTATCCTCTCGGTGAAGGTTATCTGTTTTGCAGTTTCCTTCCAACATCTTTTGCATGAACAATAATGTTGGCACCCGTCAAATTTCCGGGATCTTTAAGAAGCAATCTCCTTATATCAATTAAAATATCCAAGATGGTCTTTTTATTAATATCCATTTCAGGGCCGATATTTAGTAATGCTCTCGAAAGATTAGCGTATATGTCAGCAGGTAACCAAAGTGACAATTCCCAAGACAGCTGGTTTAATTTTTGAAAATTATGGCTGTCTTCATAATATAAGGATAGATACTCTGCAATTTTTTCGGCTCTTTCTCGAACCTTCAGATTATATCTATAGTCTTCCAGTATTCTCTCATATTTAGTAGCAATCGATTTCTCCAGCGTTGATTTTATCCAAATTGCAATTACAAATTGTATAATTGAAAAAAACACAAATATAATCAAGAACCAGGTAATGGTAATTTCAATTATCATTTATCTATCTCCTTCAGGAAATATTCTCAATTTATGGTTTCGCGAAATAAAAAAAACAGAACGATAATCCGTTACTGTGATTAGTAGCCATTCTTTTATTACGCTATTAGCTTATTACAGAATCCAAGAATTGGTTTTGAATAATTCATAAGAACAGATATTGGTTCTTCGTCCGATCGCTTGGGATGATATCTTATATCATTGTCTTGGAAAGTCCCGATTAACCCTTCCTGATGATATAGATGATTAGCTATCGCTGATTCTATTCTCTGTCGGGTACGCTGGTCCACATCTATAGGTGCGAGGAACATATCAAACAGACCCATGAATTTATGAATGATCGGCGCCAGCTCCTTGAATCTGATTAAGAACTCTCCCATACGATCCCTCGTACCCTTCTTCCACATGCCTTCCCATGAGAGTTCCTTCTTCCCAGTGATAAATTTGTCAGGATCATACACGCGATACAGTCCTCCCAGGCAATCTCTTGTGTGTTCCTTAAACCTTTCTTCAAAGGCCCTGCCGGTTTCACCAACATAGTACGTTAGATACTGCCCGTCAAAGAGGATAGTCCAGAGGTAAATGCCTGGCTGCTTTATTTCCGGTCTTGAAAATAAAACGTCTTCTCCATCGCCATACCATTTATATGGACCGTGCCACTGTAATTCATATGGAGATGAGCTCATTTGACACCCAAAACATTTTATATATCACAATTCGCCTTTTATGAACTGCGTGAAGATCGCAGGTAGATATTGGCCAAGTTGTGCCGCTATAAAGAATTCCGTGTTGAACGGTTTCTTAGCTTTCACAAAAAAATCTGTGATATTACTGGCCATAGCTTCTAAGAAATTTGTTCTGTAGCTGCCCTTGAGGGCTTCCAAAACATAGATTAAAGGAAAAAGGTCATTGCCCAGCATCTGCCACTGGACCACATGCACCATTTCATGAAAGTGCAGGGATTCCTGGTTTGCCTCTCTCCGTATGAGAAAGTAGGTATTACGGAACGTGATCCCTTCAAAATCGATGTCCATTCCTTCTGGAACAGGTAAACCAAATTCATGCCACGGAATCTTTGGTAAACTATCCACCTCAACACACCTTGCAACTTCAAATGTCTCTGGACTGAAAAACTGCGGTAGTCGCTGAAATCCATAGGCAGCAATTCGTTTTGTTGACGGTTCATATTTTGCCAGTAGATCATCTACCCATTTCTGGTAAGCTGGTGCATGCTTCAGGAGATCATTTGCTCTCATTTATTCTTTCCCCGTTAGTATACATTTTCATTTGTCATACTTCTCAGAATGTTCCTTATGCTTCTCCCAGTTCTCCATATAAATCTTCACCAGATCCTTATTCCTCATGATCAACAAATTCTCTGCATTCTTTTCCTCTGCAGCCTTTGTAAAATTGAAGCTTCCCGTGATCACAGTCTCCCGGTCAATGATCATGATCTTATTATGAGCGATGGCATGTTTATCATCTATGAAGGTAGGGATGCCGGCATTTGCAAGAAAGGTGGCTGCTGTATATTTTTCTTTCCTCTGGCTCTTATCAAGTATTGCTTCTACTTTGACGCCTCTTTTGAAAGCGTCTGTCAGTGCTTTTGCAATTGGGGCTGATGTGAAGGAATACGCCTGGACGAGGATCTCTGATTTTGCAGCATTGATCTCTTTGACTATGGATTCTGTGCACCCGCCATTGGGACTGAAACAAACTTCTGTAATGTCAGCTTGGAAAGCGAATGTTGTGGTCGCAACAAAGCTCAGAATCAGGAATGATAAGACTGAGACGGTGATTCTCTTCATGGACTTCTCTCCTTATGGGAAGAGAGTATGGTTGTGACGATGACGACTAAAGTGAATAATTGTAGTAATATCCGGAATACTAAAGCTGATATTCCATTTAGCTATTTAAATTGTCTATATATCAGAAAGTGAAGAGTACGTAAAAAAAAGCGATATACCAACCGAATAATATGGGCAGAAGGACCAGAGCATGCAGAACGAGCATAATTGATTCACTCTTATCATATTTAATTATATATTTATCAAAAATCAATCGCATCGCTTGTCCCGTATCGGAATAGGGAAGAGGGATTAAACTCAATAATCCAAAAGTGGCAAACGACCACCCGATGGCCTGCATATAGCTAATTTTATATATCTGATAGTATTCCCTGATGCACATGGCTCCAAAGCTAAGGGGATTGACGGCACCATGGACAAGTGCGGTCAATATGGGCAAAGCCTTATCCTCAAAGTTCGTAATGCCCACGATTGATATTCCCACACAAAGAATAAAAAGACTTCCCGAGAGATACATGAGCATTTTGCTCATTATTGACGATCTTAATCCCAAATTTGACGCATACAAATTTGCATTGGATAATTCTGTTGCTTCTGCAAATTTCACAGAACCTCCTGGAAGAAATAAATTTAACCTGAATTCTACAGATCGAAACGAAACACCTCCAAGTTTGGGACCCCAGCCTATGGAGACAACCGATAATGCAAGGCCGTTCTTCATGCCAATGAGAATCATTGGAATGCAATAAATGACAAATGCTAACTGAAGAAGTGTAGCTGACACTACAGCGGCCATTCAATAACTCCTGATTGTTCGTCAGTGTTCTGATTTAGATGTCTGATATATCACGGGCAAGTCACAGGATATTCATTATTGCCTCATTTTCCTGTCTTCGGCCATCTGCGACTTGACATCATCTATTACTTCTTTGCATTTCGTTTTAAACAATCTATTTTCCATATCTCTATAAGCGACAGACAAATAGTAAATGGCATTCCATCTCTCTCCCTGAGTTAAATATATATCTCCTAACTGTCTGGCTATCTCATGCCTTGTTTGAAGTCTTGATAAAGTAAACGCTCTACATAGAACATCTTTGGCTTCTTCAACCTTATTCTGCTTATATAGAGATACGCCTAACCGACAAAGGTCTTGATCATCTTTTTCAATTTCCTTCATAATTGTTTTATATTGCTTTTCGCAATTTTGGTAGTCTTCCATATTATAATAATTGTCAGCTATAAGTTTTATGAAACTAGTATGCTCTGGGTTTTTAGATAAAGCATCTTTGCAAATTTCTGCAGACTTCTCGTACGAACCTAAGCTATTTAACTGCTCTGCTATTTTGTACTGTTCCTTTAAATTTATTTTCCCCTCATCCACAAAATGCGGCTTAAAATTATCCATTATGCGATCAAACAGGTTTTGTTTTTTAACTAATAGTCCAGTAATTAGTTTTTGAATATTCTGAAAATCCTTATTTTCGATTTCATCTTTTATCTCATCAATAATTAGACAAAAAAGAGCTTTGAATTTACCATCGCCTGGAATACCATTCTGCTCTAAAATCATTACGCTCTCGCTGACTCTATTCGTCTTAAGCAGTGCTAAGGCCTTATACTGCTTAGCAAACACATTACTATTATCAAGTCGTATGCTGGTTTCAAAATATTCAAGTGCCTTATTGGCATCACCTGATTCTAAGGATAATATTCCACCAAAGAGATGATAAACGGGGTTTCCAGAATTAAAACTAATCTCCTTATCGACTGCCAATATAGCGCTTTTATAATCACCCAGTCTGGAAAACGCGATTGCCTGATGTAGATAGACGCCTCTATGGCTTTGGCTTATGCCGAGGGCTGTTTTATAGGCATCTATGGCAAGTTTGGGATCGTCCACGTTAAAATATTTTTGCCCTTTAGAAAACCACCGTTCTGCTAAGAAATACTTAAAAATATCCATTTTCGCTCCCCATTACTACACTATGCAGACGAGGCCAATGAATGAAGGTATCAATGCCAATTACGAATAAGCATTAATCACCCTTTCCCCTGGGTATACTCAAACATTACCAAACAAAACTTGAATCGAGCTGAATAATTAGTCCATCTCCTGATTGTGTGTGACATCCGATAGAAAGTTTTGGATTATGAATTGAAGCAGTTTACAACAATTCTGCTGTATTCAGACTATTCTCCGACTTTTTACTGCTTCGTTCTGTTTCGTTAGGTGCCACGGCCATTTACCAACCGATCATGTTCAATATTTTATCACCATATAATATTGCCATTAATGTACCGAAAGAAAAAAACATATCGGCGGGTATAGCGGATGATACTTTCTTAAATTTCAGCGCGACCAATATTGGTAATATAATGGCCAGCCCTATAAATCCTAAAACTATAGCAACCAAAATATATTTATATCCTAACCACAATCCCAATACTGCAACATACTTAATTAAACCACCACCTAACCCCTCTCTCTTTGTAATTATTTCATATACAAATGCAATGATGAAGAGACCGCCACCACCAATAAGCAAACCCCCTATCATTGATAATATACCTACATTTCCCGTGATCAGATTTATAATGATACCAACAATACCAAATAATAGATTAAGCTTGTCAGGAATAATGTCATCGTAATAATTTATTGTAGCAATGACGTTCATAAATACTATCAGAATGATTGCTCTTATTAATTCTTTAAATGGATCAATAACTATGAAAGACCATATAATAATTATGCCGCTTATCAATATTACTGGTTTAAGATTTTTAGTAACTTGTTCCTGGAGTAAAATATCATCATTCATTTACACACTCTGATCAATTGAACACTTAAAATTTGTATTTCCTATTCTTATGATATCCTCATTTTTGATTCCGACTGATGATTGAATTAACTGATCATTAACATAAGTGCCATTAGTACTCTTCAAGTCAATTAAATATAGATTATTACCATCTTTATATATTGTGCAATGTGCTCTTGAAATATATTTATCAAATTGTATTTGCAAATTACTGCTAGATAGTCTCCCTATACTAATTGGAAATGAATCAACTATGAAAGTTTTTCCAGATAGGCGCCCATTGAGAATTTCAATAATCAACTTCATTACAGTCGTTCAGACTTACTAAATTTTTCATATTCTTTTATGGCCGCTATTGAAACTGATGGACTGATCGAATGAATCGTCTCCATAAGTATATTGTGTGTTATATCACTTCTGAATTTCAGAGCATTACGAGCGGCTTGATTAACAATAGCCTCAATGTCACTTGACACGTAATTCTCAGTGGCATTAGCAAGGAGAGCGGTCTTTACGTCTGGCGATACTGGACGTCCTGTTAAGAACAAATCAAATAATGCAATTCGTGCTTCATTATCAGGAGGTGGAACATAAATCAATTTGTCAAAGCGGCCTGTACGTAAGGCAGCTGGATCAATATGATCTATTCGATTCGTCGTGCCTACGACAACGACATTGTCTTTTCCGCATTCGCCTATCTGGCTTAGAAACTCATTAACCTCTGATGAATAATGATGACCTGTCTTTTCACTGCGTTTAGGAATTGTTGCATCAATTTCATCTATAAATATTATCGATGGTGCTTGCTCCCTAGCCTTGTGAAAAAGCTTTCCGATCTTTTCTTGTGAGCCATGAACATAAATACTGGCTAAATCAGAAGGTTTGACTTCAATAAAATGATAGTCCATCTCTTCAGACAATTTTCTTGATATGAAAGTTTTTCCACACCCAGGCGGTCCGTATAAAAGTATTCCGTTAGGTAGGGAGATTTTGTACTTATCAAATAGATCTTTTTGTTGAAGAGGCATTATTATCTCATTATATAGGAGCTCTTTGAGTTGAGTCATGCCAGCTACACCGGAAAATCCTTTCCGATTTTCGATTTTCTTATCTTGTCGTGTAAGTGCTCTATCATCAGTTCCCAATGCTTTAGATTTTTTCTCCCTATTTTCATAATCGATTAAGGCATTCAAAAACTCAATAGCATCTCTGAAGCGGAGCGACTGATCTTCTGATATTGCCTTGAGTGCTATTTCATCTAACAACTTATCACACTGACTATTGATTGAAGATGGTTTTTGAGGTTTATGTTTTCTCGCTTTTAAAACTGTAGTTTCAAGTAGACTAATATCATCACCAACATCTGTTAAATTAATTGTCCAAGGCGAAATACCTGTAATCATTTGATAGAAGACTATACCCGCCGAAAAAACGTCACTCGCAGGTGTATGGTATCCCCAAAAACCTTCGGGAGGAAGATACGTTATAGTACCAGCTGAATCTGTCATACGAGTTCTAGGATTTACTGCTTTGGCAACACCGAAATCAGAAACCTTCCCAATTGGTGTTGATGTGTCATAAGAAAGAAGAATATTTTGTGGCTTTATGTCTCGATGAATTACAGGAGGATTCTGTCGATGGGCTATTGAAAGCCCAGCACACATGTCCCTCTGAATTGAAATTGCTAGAGGCAAGGATATTCTGATCTTCCTTCTAAGTAGTTGGAACAAAGTTTCCCCAGAAACATACTCCATTGCTATAAAAAACAATTCGCGATCTGCTTTTTTGAAGGAGTTTGCTTCAAAAACCCTTACGACGTTGGGATGTGTTATATTGGACAATATAGTGGCTTCTGTTATGAAAGCAGACTGTTCATTTTCATTAATTTTATCGGGTCTTAATATTTTTATAGCCTGCAACCCTAAGAATTTGTGTCTCACTCTGTACACTTCAGCAAATGCACCAGCACCAATAAAGCGATCAACCGTATAGGTATCTTTAACTATATCTCCCGGTGAAAGCAGTGTGTCTTTAGAAATGTTTTCGCGCATAGTTAATAATGTACAATATCAGTTCTCGGTGATTTTACTTTTTCTTGATCAGTTGTAGGCATAAGGTCCCATAACTCACATACTATACGTTTTATGTCGTCAGAATATTGACCAGACGCAAGTATCTCGCCACCCCTGTTAACCAGACTTCTCGCCTTTGACCGATCAGTCCACTTTATCTCATCAAAAGATTCGTTTATGTTATTTAGTACGGAAACCCAGTATCCTGGTTGTCTGAAAAGGATGGCAAATTTTAACTGACGTAATTTATCGGTGACATCTTCTATTCTTTTAGCATTCTGTGAATTTATGGACCTTTCAACCTCCGACTTCAGTTGTTCTAATATTTTCTCTTCTTTTTCATTTCCATAGCTGCCTACTATATTCTCTAGTCTTGTCAATTGTTCTGTTAGTTCACTCACGAGCTTCGGTATTTTGATCTTTTTTTCGAACTCATCAATTTTAGCCGCTACTTCATTTAATCTTTTCTGTACCTCGCGTTTCCTGTCACGATCACCACGTCCCTTTTTATTTAGATCATCTAGCTCATTTAAATCCTTGTTCGCGGGCTCAAAAACATCATCTTGGTCCGTATCCATTTTTGCCATTTTATTTTGTAATTCACATAGTCTTTCCATTTCTTCTTTTATTTGGGCAGTAAGCTCATTTTCGTTGATTTCCGAAAGCGTATAGTCTGAATCCATAATTTTTTCTACAGTTTCATCAATGTATGGAATATATGCACTTACTTTAGTTCTCCGAGATTCATCTATCCGCATTGTTATTTCTATCTTGCTACCCTCTGGCAGCAAGGTCGATAACATATCACCGGAAATGCATATCTCACCCATATGGACATTCCTAATAGGTTTAGTACCTCCTTTACCTTCCCATACAATTATTTTTAGAACATCAGAATTATTACCGGGCCGCAAATTTCTAGGGGCGACAAAAGACTTTTCCCCCATTGCAGGGAGTGAAGTGCCTTTAGTTAAGATTGGAACCATTTCTTCTTCATTATAAGAACCTCTTACAACAGCCGAAATACCTATATCATGAGGGAGAGGAGGTTGTGCTATTTTAATTCCCTGCATGATAGAAATAGATTTTGGTTCACCTTGAAAAGCATTTCCCATTTCATTGTAAAGTTGAACTGAGAAAACATTTACAGAATTATTTATTAAATGAAGTTTTACCGTACCCACACCTTCTTTTAACTCAAATCTTCCCGTTGCCCATGCCAAATCGTTACGCGTAATTTCAACCCAGAGGCGAGATGGTATAGTGTCGTTTGTTAATTTTTTTTCTATCTTAATGCCAAGCAGTATTTCAGATTCTGCCGTCGTCGTAGGATATGCCAAAGTCAGTTGTATTTTAGAAAAATCTCTCCTTTGTTGCGTTAACGGCATTGCTTTTGTCGAAGCGAATAATGCGGCACCTTGGGCAACAGCAATCATTGGATCAATTGAAACATTAATATTTTTACTTATCTTTTCCTTTACCTTCTTTCTCAATGATGGCATATATGTGGGACCACCAATCATTAGGACCGTTTTCAAATCCGAGCCCCTTATCCCTGCTCTTTGTAAAGAATCCTTTGCTATATTTACAGCTCTGTCAATTAATGGAGTTATTAGTCTTTCAAATTCTGAGCGATCAATTCTGATAGCCATATCGATTTTATTACCTGAATCATCTCTCCAGGTCGGTTCATCAAATTCGATCATATCGGAGTTTTGATCAGATAGATTAATTTTAGCCAGTTCTGCTAAAGGCTTTAATGCGCATCGAAACTCTTTAAGTCGATGTTCATCATTCAAAATATTCTCAATAGAAAATTTCTCTTTCAATTGTGGCAAAATTATTTCATCAACTATTAACCAATCAATATTTTTGCCACCTAGATGGTTGTCTCCCGCATGATCAATCACTTCCATAATCCCATCGTCCATTTTTACTATCGCGGAATCAAAAGTGCCTCCCCCGAAATCAAAAACTAACCACGTCCCGTCTATGTTTTTTCTATCGTGAAAAAACGCCAAAGAAGCCGCAATGGGCTCCTGTAAGAGTTCACAATAATCAAAACCAGCCAATTTTGCCGCTCTTTTAGTAGCTTCTATTTGAACCTGATCAAAATCTGCCGGTACGGTAATTACGATAGAGGCGAAGTCTTCATCTTTTACTGCAAGTTTGAGTTGTTTTAGCACCTCTGCAGATAATTCTTCAGAAGAGTATGACCTTTGATGATCTTCACGTTCACATCTATAGATACAATCCTCACCCATGGTTCTTTTAAATTCAGCAAAGGTATTGCATCTGTCGTCGTCGGATTTAAAGAGATTGTCATATGCTCTATCTCCAACAAACATTTGTCCTCTCTTCGTGATATGTACACAAGAGGGCATTATTGTTTTTCCATGAGGAGCATGCCTAAAAATTGTTATTTCCCCATCATCAACACGGGCAATTGATGAATTCGTAGTTCCCAAATCAATCCCGTAATCAATATTTTGCCTAGGCATAGTTTATCTCCTAATTAAATTATCCTAAATTTTTAGACGGTATTGAAAGCTCCGCCTCACCATGACTCACTGTCACACCCCTATAGAAAATTTGCGGTTCGATCATTCTTGATATAATTTTTGAGTCACGATCAAGATCACTACGTTCAATAGTATTAATTATTCTTACCGTAAGCTCATCAATATACGCATTACCGGACAGGTCATTAATTGTATAACCTTGCTGATTTAACTCGTCTTCCAAACGTTTTAATGCGTTCATTAGAGCGTGTATCCCTTTTGTGGATTCGTCCATATTTTCAATTCTCTTCCTCATTCTGAAGATTTCATTACCCACTTTAATAGGAAATGAATGATCAACATTTTCATTCAATCTTTCTTTATCAACATTCTTGCTCCCCATAAGAATCAATTGATTTTTCATTATCTCACTTAATTTGGTCTCATAATCTATATTTTTTTCAATCAATCCAATTTTATTGATCTTTCTCTGGAACACTAAGACCGAAATAAGTATCATTATGAACATTAAAATTACTGCAGAGCCGATTAAAATATTCCCTCTAAGCTTTTCTTTATTGAGATCTCCAAATTCCTTAAATGTATTGCTCTTGAGTATATCAATATTAGCAGACAAAGCATTCTGATCTTTTTTTATGGATTGAATCTCAGAAGATAAATTCTTTTGATATAATGGAACCATTTTTTTCAGTTTGTCTTGAGACGTTGACAGTTTTTTTAGTTGTTCTTTGAGCATGTTATATTCTGACGTGTCATCACTATTAACAGCCTTCTGGCTCTCATCAATAACTCCTCCAGAACTATTTTTTGTATCTGCTTCATGAAAACTCAATAAAAGAGGCATCCCATTATTAAACGCATTAATAATTATGATCTTATTCTTTGCATTTTGAATTGTGTTTATTGCTTTATTACGTTCATATATAAATTGATCTCCAGTCTGACCAATCTTAGGTGTGACAATTACCAAGAAAATGGGTATAAAAAATTTGAGTATTTTTATCATGTTGTCTCCTTAATAAGACCTGTCAATGCATTGTGTCCTCATTTTATCATCGCGTTATATTCATGTACATCTCGATTAGTGGCCTCCAAGAGATTCTTATATTCTCGATATTTGTCTTTATATGCGGCCAAAGTAGAATTGTAATCATTAACCATATTATTATAACGGCTTCTTTTAGCATCATAAGCTAATTCATCAACAAAGAGCCCGATCTGAGCGTCTCTTTGATCTTGTTTAAGTTGCATTTTAAGAATTGATAATTGACTTTTCATATTATTAAGGGAGTCTTGCGTCGTCCGAAATTCATCTTCCATTGATTTTAATTCCTGCTTTGCTATTGCTATTCGCTGCTTCATTTCTGCAGTACGTGGTTGGGCTGGAGCGCGAGGTTGGGCTGGAGCGCGAGGTTGGGCTGGATCGGGAGGTTGTACTGGATCGGGAGGTTGGGTGTATGATGAAGGTGGATTGTATGAGGAAGGAGTATTGTGTGTGTTTTCGCTCATTATGTTAAACAGAAAAATAAGGGAAGCTAATATTGCTATAGCTAGATGCCATTTATCAAAGGGTCGAAATGGTACTTTCCCGAGAAATCTATATACGTTATTACTTTGATCTATTACTCGATACCTATCTATAGGGAAAATTGGAACGTATAACATAACAAAATATCTGGTGGTTTCATATGATTTTGATTCCTCATCATAATTTGAATGTCCGTATAATTTTGAACCAATACCATTAAAAGTCCCGAGACCGGGTGCTTCACTAATAGGTTTAAGATTGCCCCATGTTCTCTCACCGGTAGCATTTTTTGAAATGATTTTTATATTTGATTCAAATCTCTCTCTCAATAATGTGCCAACGATATATGAATCTGCGATCGTGCAAAGATCTTTACTTTTTTGCCACTGTTCGCTCTTATTGCCGTAGTCGATTGAATTATTCAGAATTATATTACCAATTTTATCACCGTAATGTTCTATGACGAAATCATCTTCAGACGACTTAATTTGTGCATAAAGAGGCTCTACGTTTTGATGGAATGTTGTAGTATCTCTATATAACTTTTCATAATCGTCACTTCCCCCTGAATTGGAAAATCCATCGCAAAGCTTATCAATTTTTGTTGATAGTGGCTCTAAATAGCCTTCTTTAATATTAGTAATTATCTTGGGTGGCAAGCTACTTCGATTTAATGAGAAAAAGAATTTCTTAATCTTTAATAAATCATTTTCGTTTCTCCATTTTTCGAGAAATGGTCTTATTAAGCGATCGAAATAATCAACCAATATGTCACTAACTTCGGTATTGGTGTATCTCTTCACTATTTCCTGATCAAAACGGGAAACTGATATGGCGACATCAACAGATGAAATAAAGTCTGCCCAGTATTTTACGCTGGAATTTAAATACACATAATCGTTGGAAGGATCATGAAGCGCCAAAATATTTTGAAGCACAGCCAAATTTTTCTTATGATGACTATTTTGATTCTGAGACCAAATTTTGGTGGCTGAATCTATATTCTTCTCATTCAGTTGTTCAATTGCTAAATTATCGAAGTCATCTAAAACCCAAAACCAGGAAAGAAGATGCAGAAGTTTCGTCTTTGGGTTTTCCAATACCTGCAACGCATTCTTTATGTTCTCTTTATTTCGCCCAAGTTCGCCAATGAAATCAAAATCGGTCTTGAACTTGGGCGATTGCCCGATTGCGACAAATGTCTCTATTTCTTCGACCCTTTTTAAGATTTCTCTCTTTGAGGCTGTGATAGATATGCCTAACATACGAAAAGCGTTATTCGTTAAAAGATCATACCGATCATGAATATTTGAGCTCCGGGAGCTTTCTTGAGATTTTTTCATTTGAGATGAATTATTATCAGATTGTATAATCATTTACCGATTCGTTTATTGATCAACTGACGGCGGTTTACAAACTTTGCAAGGAACATATCCGGCTTGGCGTGCCTCTTTGACTGAGGTAAATGTGACCCTATTTTCAGGCTTGATTCTGTTGGCCCATTTGCAATCTGGTCGGTGATATTTTTTAGCTTTATTTGAAGCGATATATTTATAGCCAGTGTCGGTTGATGCTGATGCGATTTTATTCTTTGGCTTTTTTTTCACTCGAGCCATAGGGGGAGTCTTCTTCTTTTGTGAACTCTGATCTTCGGTAAGTGACGGGATGTTTGCGGAAGGTTTTTCCTCTCTTGTGAGAGTCTCTATGGATCTATTGTATTTATCTTTTGCCTCTATATCATTCTTAAGAGACGCCATCTCACTTCTGAGTTTCTCGATTTCCTTCAGCGCTTCATCGTGTTTCTTTACCCTTTCCTCTAAATCCTCTGATTTCTTTTGATCCTTCCTGAGATTATCAATGGACTTTGCCACATTCTCGGGATCTGCCTTGACCTCAGCCTTTAACCAGTAAGATTTACCGTCCCACTTCTCATCAAGAACTTGTGTTTGGACAACACCAGCTGTCAGAGCAGTGATCTTATCTTTTGTAAGTTCAAAATTCTTTACTTCTGTATTGTTTTCCAGATAGGTGCCGAGTTCTTCGAGAAGTAGTCTCTTCACTTGCTCAAGGGCCATAGTGCGACATGATGCTTTGCTGTCAAACTCACTTGCCTGGTAGGTATATTCCTTGATGAAGGTCTTGGTTTCGGCGAGGGCGGAACTACTAATAATAAGAGTTGCAAGGATAGCACTAACGATGGTGAGCTTTTTCACAAAACACCTCTACTGGAACTTGTTATGTCTGTCTGCACGAACGACTCTTCTCTTATGGATGATGTATAATAGCTTTTAAGAAATAGAGTATGAAAAATATACTGACTGATATGGGTATAAAACCAAGGAAGAACCATAGCAAACCAGACTTGCCCTTTCGTTTTGCTATAGTTGCTGTTAATGCACCAATATAGAGAGACATACCGACTGCATTTGGACCGGTGATGATTGATTTAGGACTAAGCAGCTCAGCCATAAAACTACCCACCAACGCGATACCAATTACGACTAAGAGAATAATCACCACTGGATGCGTTCGCCTTGACTTTTCTTTTTCAAAGAGCTGTTCTCTATTTATGAGACACTCCTTGTGGTAGTATTCATTAGTTTCCTTGCAGTAGTAGAGATTCTTTTTTGCGTCCATTTTCCTGCAACCCAAACAAAAAGCCTCTCCCCCTTCGTCTTTCATTGAAATATACTGCTTGCCATCAATTATTCTTATATCATCTGAAGACGATATGTCTGTTTTAACTGATTCGGTATGTTGCAAATTCTCTTCAGATGAGGATGTAGATTGTCCACTTATGGGAAGGTTTTTTTCGGAAAGAACATTTGGACCACCTTCGTCAGCAGTCGCTACTACTTCGGCAGGGGTTATTTTATCAAGCCACTCACCGCAGAATCTGCACTTAATTGCTTTATCTTGAATTTCTTCAGCGCAGTATGGACATTTCTTCATTTTCTTTTCCTCATGACATTAATAGACTAACCCACATCCACAATTAAAGGTTCCCCGCAAAATCTACATTTCACGGCATTTGGTTGAATTTCTTCAGCGCAGTATGGACATTTTTTGACTTTTGATGCTTTCTCCTTCTCAATTCCTTGTGCTACCCCATATGCCTCAAAAAATGACCAAAGGAAGAATGGCGTAATCACTAAAACGTGCTACCTTGAAACCAGAATTTTCGCTGTAGATAATTAACACTTCTACAAGTATCCAAACGACTGACAACAATATAGCCAGACGCTCACGACTGGATAGATTCTGCATGATCATTTTTCACCTCAATCTATAATCGCATCAAACCAAGAAGGAAGCCCAACCGAAAGATGGTTTTTAAAATTATCTTATTTGGCGAGAATCTTGCATAAACTCTCTACAAATTGAACTTGTAGCCTCTCACCGTTAGGAGTTTCATCGGGAGAATATGTTATCCTAATTTTTATAAAATTACCTTTCAGGCTTGAAAAATAAAGGTGTGATAAAACTGGTTTGCGAATTCCAGGTTTAACTTCTGTATACATATATACGGCATGAAGAAGGGGGATTCCGGCAACAGTGAATCTTTCATCAGCTCTATATCTTTGGGCATCTGAATTCACTTTCTCAATGTCACCGCACGCGCTGTTGAACTGGTGTTTAACAATTCTTGAGTCAATGCCCGTGGGAAGATTGCTGATACCGTTATTGTAAACATAGACAGTCGCTTTCACTCCAGGCGCATTGTAAGGTAGCCCATATCCCAATCCGGGCTTGGCGCGTTCAAAGTTGACGATGGAGCCAAGATTGAATTGACCAATTCGCTTTGGAAAATCAAAGCCTCGAATAGGCTCGGCAAACGTTGGAGGTCCTACGGAGGAAATAATGAGAACAAAAAGCAGACCAAGTAAGTACTTTATAAAATGTCCCGACATAGATGCCTCCCGATTTTCATATTTTAAATCTTCAGATTGTATCTGTTTCAAAGGCCATTTCCATACCAGATGTATAACTCGATGACATTTATTACTGATTCTGTACTTGATTGAATTACTTCGTTGCGGAAGAGACTGATTCTCCGCAAAATCTGCATTTCACGGCATCTGATTCAATTTCTTCAGCACAGTAGGGACATTTTGTGACCTTTGATGTCTTCTTCCTCATAAACATATGTATGAGACAACAAAAGACTATTATCATGATATATTCTAATACAAGCGTTGGAAAGTCTATTGACATAATCTTAAGAGAATCACCAAAACAATCAGGTGGTCTAAAAATAAACCCCCATTCTCTTGTATTAACTTTCCATTCTCCTCTATTTAATCCTCGCATACAGGTAAAAGGAGGGAACATAGTTGATAAGAGAAGTAAGATAAGTGCAATCTTTACAACTATAGCCTCCACTTTCTTTCCAAAAAGATTCATGATGATCTCCTCCTTATAACTTTACCCCTTTAATAAACCGAAATTCTTATACTTCTCAAATTGAAAATTTCAATAAGTCCTATTTGTGCATGAAATTGTCATATCCCTATTTTTCTCGTTCTTAATCATGGAATATTGACGACAGTTATATCAATCTATGTCGAGTTCATAGCCGCCGCCACCACGGCTATCACTGTCAATCTCCACTATGCCACCACTCTCCAACTCTCCTTCTACATAAATTGATTTTCCGTTGTTTGTGTACACATACCCATCCACTGAGCCATCAGAGTCTATATCCAGCTCTCCATGTACATAAACACCTTTATTAGTATATCCAGATACGTCAACTGAGCTGGCTTGTATGGGATAAGCCGTCAAAATTAATATCGTAACTATCAGCAGCACAAAGGAGTTTTTCATTTTTGCCCTCCTCAAAAAGAGAGAAAATTACAAAAATAAAAACCCCGCACTCTTTTGAGATACGGGGTCTCGGTAATCAGTCCATGTTACCATCTCACAAGGTTAAAAAGTTATGGTTCAAGTGTCTCTATCTATAATAATTACGGTGTTCAGAAAATTAATAAACGATGTCCCTATCCGAAGTAAGAAAATGTTAAGGCATTTGAACTTCTATCTTTTCAATTAATTTCTGTAATACACTGCCTGCAGTCATATTCTTCCCTTTTAGAGAATGAGATCCCTGACCTGCCCAAAGAACTTCGCCATTTTGTATATTCAACATTTTTATAGAGATAGAAGCATGGCAAAGATTCCTCGTCGCTGCTATTGCTGTTCCTCCTGTGAAAACTGCAAATTTACTTTGCTCACAATCATATCTTGTTACTGAGCCTACCACTACAGCCTCAATACCTCCAAGCTGCAATGCCGACCTATTTATTTCAGTTAAGCCAGCAGCCATTATAGAGTTTTCGTCTATTACGGATGTCAATTGACTCCTTTCAATAACATTATATCCTTTTTTCATAAAACTTAACGCAATTCTATCCGATACCTCCTGTCCTACTGTTGATTCTCTACAATCAAATTTAATGACGGCAACCTTTTTGTATTTGGAGAAATCTATCTGCGGCTTGGTATAGGTTGATACCTGCGGAGTAGCACAACCTATTACAAGGAATAAAAAAATGACGACGAATTTTCTCATTTAGATATCTCTCATATGGATCTTAAACAAAAAACCCCGCTCTCTTCTGTGAGACACGGGGTTCCATTGCCATCTCATTCTCCTCGTAGGGCGAACGGGTTTGGTTAATGAAGTAGGATAACTGTCACATTTCTCAGCATTTGTACTCCTTCCTATGCCTATCCGCAAGTAGAAATTCACTGAAGATAATACTTTTTTCTTGATTTTTCAGGCAAAATTGATACTATCAGGTTCAGCGGTGATTTACTTAGCTACTTGCTCCGCTCTAGAAATGTGCTAAAGGCGGGAACAATCAAATATCGTAACTGACGACCCGTGCCCTTTAGCGCGGGTTTTTATTTTTTTTATTGTCAGCATGCTTCTTTAACGGAGATCTGACACAGAATAATAAAAGGAAGTCAGTGTATAGATATGACAGGAACAGATAATGCAGCAAAGAGGAATAGGGAGCGCGATAAGAAGCGATTTGCTAGTCCAAATAAGTGGCCAAGGTATCCCCTTCTGCCATTGAAACGATACAAGGAGCAGGTGGTAGCTCCGGAGCTTGGCTTCGTTCTCATACAGGATATCACTAAAGTTCTTCTCGGGAACATATACAATATGGACATAAAAAACCGTGACTCCATTATCTATGCGTCGATAGATGAACTGCTGGATGACGGGTGGGTAATAGACTGAAAGGGCAAAAATATTTCCGGGATAAGATTATTCTCCTTTCTTTGAGTTGGTTTTGACAAAATATGCATCTAAAATACGGTTGAAAATAATGTAAAATTATCCTCCTTTCGTGGTAAATTATTTGTAATTCTGTTAATTTATATATATAAATGTGTTTCATTGTCCTGAAAAAGGGGGGGATTTATCTCATGAACAAAGCTGATCTGATCGAGGAGTTGTCAAAGAAGGAAAATCTGACGGACAAACAGGCAGGGCAGATTG
>Ga0187854_10000995_pt1 | contig 30274 bp, 23 predicted proteins | sample June2016WEW_6_15_FD_132445 | JGI IMG/M metagenome (GOLD analysis project Ga0187854, IMG submission 132445) | Peatland microbial communities from SPRUCE experiment site at the Marcell Experimental Forest, Minnesota, USA - June2016WEW_6_150 | ecosystem: Environmental > Terrestrial > Soil >...
CAGGTGCGTGCGCCTCCTGGCGCACGGCTGTCGTATGACCACTGACTAGGCATTTCAGGATACTGACCGTCCCCAGATCGTAGTTGTCCCGAAGTCCCGTTCGAGGAGGTGTGCCCTCGATTCCTCCCTGCGACAACATTACGTCCTCCAAGGCCGTGTCTGGACAACAGGCCTGTTTCCGGCGGCGGACTCACTCGCGCAAGTGCTGCGGCTTCAGCTACCCAGGTCCGAGCCAGCCGACCATAATGACAGCAACTTCGGGGCGTTCTGATCGCGGTGCGCGTGGAGGAATTCTCCATGATCGGCAGGACCATTTCGCACTACCGGATCACTGAGAAGCTGGGGGGGCGGCGGCATGCATGGATGATGACTACTATTGAACTGCCGCCTGGGATGCGGCCCTCATACGATGTCACGCTCCGCTCGTGAAATGCCTTAAGGAGGAGTGGACTTTTCCTGAACTATGGCTGTAACGTCTTCATCTAATGAATAGCCATAAACTTCTCAATCCCTGGGATCCGGTCGAGATCGACCTTCCTCAGGATGACGAGGACACAAATATGCGCGCAAGTAGGGTTAAACTGTTGATCTTAGCGGTTTTATTTTTGCTGGCCGCTGCTGCAGCCAAAGACAAGCGCAAACCCTGGACGCAGTGGAGCGTCGAGGATGCCAAGAAAATCCTCAACGATTCTGGCTGGGGACAGACGCAAACCCCCGTGGCCAACGCGCAGTATGACTGGGCCATAAATGGGGTGAATTATCGCATCCGGTTTCTTTCCGCGAAGCCAATTCGGCAGGCGTTTTTGCGACTTGTGCAGCTCGATCCGAAAGCTACCCCCGAACAGACCGAGCAGGCGCATCAATCTGTCGATGCCAAGTACGAACAGGTTGTTGTCATTGCCGTCAGCTACGATCAGGATGACTTAGCCTTGCCAAGAGACAATTACTATCTGATGCCGATCATCCAGGCTTTCTCCGAGGGCATGACCAGCACGCTGAAAAACAACACGTATCTTGAAATCAAGGGTGGCCAGCGCGTGTTCTTGCAGGAGTACAGACCGCCAAGCGGGGACGGGATGGGGGCAATATTCATCTTCCCGAGAATCGTCAATGATAAGCCCATCCTCGACCCCAAGTCCGGGGAAGTGCGCTTCTATGCCGAGTTTCCCAAGCTGGGCGGCAATGATCAGCAAATCAGGCTGAACATGCGATTCAAGGTCTCCGACTTGATGTACGACGGCGTTCTGGAATACTAGCTCAACACGCAGGCAATGAATGACGAGTGAAAAGTGTTCCGGTTCGTCACGCCTCACACGTCATTCGTCGCCCGTCACCATGCCTCCAGGAGGGGCCCATAAGGAGGTGTTCTGGGAACAAAACCCGAATATAGGGAAGGAGGAGGTTATTATGAGAAGGCTGTTAGCTTACCTGTTGGCATCGGTTGTCATAGTATCTATGTTGACTCTAATTATAGGCTGCGTCAGGAGATCTCAATTGACGTGTGCGCCTGGGACGGAGATAGACTCAAAGATGATCAATTTCATCTGCCCCAGGTGCGGAGCGGGATATCAGGCAGAAGCCGTGCTGTGCGCAGGTGAAAATCATTATCAGGTAGACACGACCTGTCCGGTATGCGGATACAATTATAAACATACATTCTTATGGTGGCCGTATCCATATACGTGGGCGGATTATTATTTCTATAATAGTCATTGGTATCCACGAGAATATTGGAACCGGTATTGGTCGTACCCGTACTATCCTGCGATAACAGTTCCACAACGTCCAGCCGTACCGACACAACCTCGAACACCAACACCGCCCCCCGCACCACGACCTAACAGGGGGCAGGTGCCAATGCAGCCACCGCCGTCAAAAATCGGCAGCGGCGTTCAACGTCCTCCGGTTCCGGTCCGTCCACCGGCTCCAATCACAAGAAACCCAGCCCCTCAGACTCGGCCTCCGGCACCGCCCCCAGTGACAGTTAAGTCCGCGCCAGTGCCTCCGCCGACACCACCGGTGAAAAAATAGTTTCGTACGAGCGTCCACTGCGACGCTCCCTTTTTGCCTCCAGGAGGTCCCATAAGTCCCGTTCTTGGAGATGTGCGGAGATGCCATGTCAGCGTCCTGATCTCCCCGCCGCCCCTATGCCTATCAAGTCCCGTTCGCGTCAATAACCCCTAAATCGGTGTGCAGACACAACCCGTCAACAGAACACAAGCCAGAGTGCAGTCCCTACGCTAGTAATGCGGTAATAATTAAGAAGAAAATTGCCTGGTATTTCATTGAACTCCAAGACTCCAAGACTCAAAAACTCAAAGGTACTCGCGCGTGCCATCTATCATGGCCTTCACGGTTTCCAATTTCGAATCGTCCATGACGTCTGCCGAAGGGCCGTTGCGCTTTGGGGCGCAACCATTATATATTGGCTCACGCGAGAGTCCTGAGTGCTTGTATTCTCGTACTATTTGTCATTCTCACTGCCACGGTCCGAAGAATCGCGCTGGTAGTGCCTCTTGCGGTGTGGGCTCCTCTCCTGGACGCCTGCTCCTCGGGGCATTCCGTATAAGGTGAGGCGACGGGTCAGGATCAATATGCAGGGCATTTCATGCCTGGGAAGCGCCCTCCAGGCCTATCAAAACCGCTGTCTTGAAACGCTCCATGCCGCATTGAACCGTACGCTGATGTACAAGGCATGGCGGCCTTTCGATCCCGGGGAAGACGCCCCCGTGGACGCGCGCTATGCCGCGCTTCCCGTGCTCACCAAGGCGGACCTCCGAACACACTTCCCTTACGGACTGGTCCCGCGGGGACTCGATCTGGATGCCGCACTCGCCCGGGGTGAGGTGAGCTTCGTGCGCACCAGCGGAACGGCGGACGAGTCCCTGACTAATATTTGGAACCAGAATTGGTGGAATGACTCGGAACGAGCCTCGTGGTCTCTTAATGCCCATGCCGGGCGTGCACTTACCGGCACACATCGCGAAGCCATCCTCGCGAGCGCTCTCTCCGTCGGACCGCGAAGCGCAGGACCTCAAATCCCACGTGAAGGAAGGATGCTCGGAAGGTTCCTCTTTCTCAATGAGTACGGCAGCCCCGCAGAGTGGCCGGAAGGCCATGAGATGAGGATTTGTGCGGAGCTTGAAGAATATTCCCCCGTCGTGCTTGAGGCCAACCCCTCGCTGCTCGCACGATTAGCACGATGGGCCTGGCGTGAAGGCAAGGCTGTGTTCCAACCCCGCTTGATCACTCTGACCTATGAGTTTCCCTCGACCATGCAGCTGCGCACAATCCGCAGGATTTTCTCTTCTCGAATTGCAAGCTCGTACGGTTCCACAGAGGCGGGCTATGTGTTCATGGAATGCGAGCATGGGCGCTTGCACCAGAACAGCGCTTTCTGCCGGGTGGACCTCGTGGCTATGGATGGCCTTGAGGGGCAGGGCATCGGCCGCATCCTCGCCACGACATTCGGCAACCGCTGGTTTCCCCTGCTTCGCTTTGAGATCGGAGACCTTGCTCGGGTGTCCCCTGACCCCTGTCCATGCAGCCGCAGCTTTGGGTTGACTCTATCCTGTATAGAAGGAAGACTCATCAGCATTTTCCTTGGGGCCGGAAACAGGCTTGTTACCCACAGGCAATTGGATCAGGTGATGGCAGGAGTGGAAGGAATCGACGAATATCGGCTCGACCAGGAGTCGCCCAAGCGCGTGCAGTTGCGCTTGATCACTGCAGGAAACCGGCCCAGGCAATCCGTGCTGCGTGACGCCCAAGAGACGATACATGCGCTTCTTGGAGACGAGCTTGAGGTGACGGCAGAGGCCGTTTGCTGCCTTCTGCCCGAAGCTTCGGGGAAGTTTCTCCTGGCCAAACGGCATTTTCCCCTCGATATCGGCGCATCCCCAACGAGGCCGGGAGGCTTGGATGGCCGTTAGTCACAATCCAGTCTATCTTATTGCGGGCGGGCGCTCCTCCATGGCGCGCCACGGTCCGGATCCCCTGATCCAAGAGGCTCTGCGGCTGGCTGCAATCCCGCAGCCCGCCGTTGCGTATGTCGGTGCGGCTTCGGGAGACAACGCGGTGTTTCGCACCATGATCGCGCGGCTGCTCCGCAAGGCGGGAGCGGGGGATGTGCAGCTCGCGCCGCTGTGCCGCTCCCGTGCCGATCCCCGAAAAGCCATGCGCATAATCGAAGGTTGCCATATCGTGTTCATGAGCGGGGGAGATGTGGAGGCGGGCATGAGGGTCCTATCGGAAAAGGGAATGATCGATTTCCTACGGAACCAGTATCGGAAAGGCAAGCCCTTCTTCGGCATATCCGCAGGAAGCATTATGCTGGCGAAAAATTGGGTGCGTTGGAGCGACCCCCAGGTTGACTCAAGTGCCGAACTTTTTCCCTGCCTCGGGATTGCGCAGGTTTACTGCGATACCCACGACGAGGGAAATGGCTGGGAGGAGCTGCATGTCCTGGCGCGGTTGATCCCGGCCGGATCGGTGAGTTACGGTATCAGGTCCGGGACAGCGTTAGCTGCCTACCCCGATGGATTGGTTCGCGCTCTCGGCGGGGAGGTGCATTGCTTCACACGCAAGGGCGAAATTGTGACGCAGATCGAAAACCTTACCGCTTCCTGATACTCGGACAGGCTCCTGGCAAGAATGCAAGAAACGGGATCGGGCAAGGCAAATCCTCGGCGAGGATGATCTGACAAGAAGCCCTACGAAGTTTCCGCAGAAGTTTTCTATGTGTATTCGGTAACCTAGCGGCAATTCTCCCTTGAGATCGGTCGTGTAGCGATGGCGTATAGATGAGATGAGAAGGTCGGTATCTTGATCATGGATCGCCTTTAGGATATCTATGAGCGACGCACGGTCAGAATTTGGATTCGTCGTTCTCCGGAAATCCCGATCTGGGAAACGTGCACTGGAGCACAGTGGCCGCCGGGCTGGCCTGTGGAGCCGCGAGTGAGCGCGTCAGGATCACAACCAACACCAGACGGATTCTCTTAAGGCCATCTCCATAATCATGGTTTGCGCGCCGCCCACACTCCGCGCGTCGGCATCCTACCAATGAATCTCATTCAGCGCGCTTTGCACGCGAAATTCGCAGCATCGTTCGTGCTGCCAGTTCCTGAGTAGACGGCAACTAGGGGATACGGGCACAAGGGACGCGTTCGGTCGACCGCGCCGTTAGTTATGTGCGACGCCACGATTTGGTCAGGCGCTTTCTTGTGTTCCACCCATTGTTCGATCACGGTGAGCTTGTCGAAGTTGCTGGGGCCGTCGCCCCCGACGCAATGGCCCATGCCCGGCACCATGAACAAACGCATCGAATCGTTCACGTTAGCCGCGCCGCCCAGGGCGTTGGCGACGCTCGTGTAGTAGTTGATGCTGTTTCTCGGCGCAACCAGCGGATCATTCCAGCCGTGATATATCAACAGTTTTCCCCCGCGGGTGAAGAATGCCTTGAGGTTCGGATCGGTCGCGTTGTCCGCACCGTTGTCCATAGTGTCCGCCAGCGCGACATCCTTGTCGAAGTCGAACATCCTGAAGTCCCAGGCCAGATTCTTGAACACGACGTACTTGAAGTAATCGGTCGCGATGCTCATCGGGTTCGGTCCACCGGCCAAGCCCGCCCACCCCAGTTCGCTTCCAGGCTCGAGTCCCGGGAAGATCTCGACTCCTGTCCGGGGGTTCTTCACCGACCCATAGATCTTGCGAGTGGCTTCCACCTGGGCGGCGGTCAGACACGCGGGGGCATCATCTGCACCGCACTGGATCGTCTTTGTATCAAAATGGCATCGCGTCGGATCATCGATCACGCCGTCTTTGACGCCGTCGAGGCTGTCGCAGGCGTCCAGCACGGCCTTGTGGATCAACGCGTACTTCTCCTCCGGGATGTAGCTGGCGGAGTCCTTCAGCGTCGCATGAGCGACCCATAGGCTCTGCGCCAGCATGTGCGTCATGTAGTTCGTCGGCGTGCCAGCGATAATGCCGTCGTAGTCGGCCGGATAGCGCTGCGCCTCTTTCAGGCCCTGACGGCCCCCGGTCGAGCAGCCGTCCCAGTAAGATGCACTTGGCGCCTTGCCGTAGTAGGCGTTCACAAGCGCCTTGGCTTGCACCGTCATTTCGTGCACGGCCCGATACGAGAAGTCGATGAGCTTCTCCGGGTGGTTGAAGGCGAAACTGCCATCCCTGCTGGTATGCCCGGTGTCGGTGGCTGCGACCGCGTAGCCGCGACCGAGCGCCCCGGCGAGCGCTTGTATTGAGATCGTGCCCGCCCATCCGCCGTTGCCGATCCCTAGGTATTTGCCGTTCCAATGTGCGGCCGGCATCCAGACCTCGATCTTGATGTCGGAGTCGCTGGACGGCGCGAGCGTGGCGGTGACGCGACAGAACGCCGGGAGCATGTTGTACGGGCGAAACGACGGAGCGCCAGGCGCGAGAACACCCGCAGGAGTCGCGGCGAACGCGCCCGCCGGCACCAGTTGCGCGCGAGTGATCCGTGTGTGTGGCAGCATCAACGACGCCAGGCTCTCGCACGACGCCGCGGCAGTGGCGCTCTGGTTGTAGGTCAGCGCAGCAAGAAGAACGGCAGGCATTATTACGATCCGAAGCTTCATCGCATCATCCATGGATAGTCCGAATTGACTGCGTTTCCGATCGAAGTCCCCGTCGAGGCGTGCCCTCGTCCGCCCTCCTATGGATTGTTAGATTCGCACTTGAGGGATCATGCTAACTTCCCGGCCTCTAAATCACAACTATAAGCTGCCTTGGCGGGATTCTACACGCGGGAAAGAATGTCGAAGCAAACAAATCCACAATCTGGCCTATGACCTTGCTGCCGTCCTATGACCACTGACTTGGGATGTCGCGAGATTGCCCACAGATCGTTATTGTCCCGAAGTCCCATTCGGGGAGATGTCTCCACTGTGACGCCACGCTACCACCCCGATCTTCTCAAAGGTCGTTTGTGGATCGCATGCGGAAATGCCGCCCGATGAAAATGGCAGCAATCGGTGGCGCCCTCGACTGCAGGTTCAGACACTCAAGGATCACCCGGATCCGTCTTGCCCTACGACACGCCCCCCATCAAGGCGATCAGCAATAAAATCCACAAACCGCGAGAGACGATTTTGGCAAGGACCCGGCCTAGCGATTCCGTGGTACACTCCGCCCGCTACGTCAAGCTTCGTCTATACAGGGGGGTTATTCCACCAATCTTTGTATACACAAAATGAGGAGAGGGTCACCATGAAACTTTTGGCTCCAGTCGCGATGGCTCTGTCACTGGCGCTTCTATTACTCGGCAGTCCTGCCATGTCAAGTCCGCCGCAGGGTGGTTATCACCTGCTTAAGGAAATTCCGTTAAGCGCGGCCCCGGGCGGCGGGGAGTATTTCGACTACCTTACGTTCGATGCTGCTACCCGCCTTGTTTACGTTTCCCACGGTACCGAAGTTAAGGTGATCAACGCCGATAAGGGCGCCGTGGTGGGCACGATTGCCGGTTTGAAGCGGTGCCACGGAATCGCCCTGGTCAATGAGGTCGGCAAGGGATTCATTACCGACGGAGACAGCGGCACAGTGGTGATTTTCGATCTGAAGACCCTGAAAGTCACCGGCTCGGTCAAGGCCGCCCCGGATGCGGACGCCATTCTTTATGACCCGGCTTCAAAGCACATCTTCTCCTTCAACGGTAACAGCCACAGTGCAACGGTTATCGATCCAAAGAGCGGGACCGTGATCGGGACCTTGGACTTCGGTGGCGGTCCGGAGAATGCCGTCGCCGACGGCAAGGGAACAATCTACAACAATAATGAAGAAAAGAACGATGTGGTGGTCATCGATTCCCGTACGAACACCATCAAGACGCGGTGGCCGGTCGCGCCGGCCGGAGGGCCCACGGCTATTGCGATGGACCGAGAGCACCGGCGGCTATTCAGCACTGGCCGCAACCCCCAGATGCTTGTGGTCATGGATGCGGACAAGGGCAAAGTGATCCAGTCGTTTCCGATCAGCGCCGGCGTGGACGCTGCCATCTACGACCCTGAAACGGGCCTGGTGTTCTGCTCGACGCGGGAGGGCATGATTCACATCTTCCACGAAGACACGCCCGACAAGTTTAGCGTAGTCGAGACCGTGAAGACCGAGTACGGGGCCAAGACGATGGCGCTCGATCCGAAGACGCACAATCTCTACCTGACTACATCGGATTTTGGCACGGCTCCGGCCCCAACCAAGGAACGTCCCAATCCAAATCGCGTTGCTACTCCGGGAACGTTCCGCCTCCTGATTTACGGACGCTGAGGATATTGTCGAGAAACTCGGCCGTACTGCAACTGCGTTTGATCTGGTCCGTTGAAGTCGGGAATGAGCCACAAACTTGGATGACGCGCGGTGAGTGGAAACCGCGGATCGGGGAGCAGGCTACGCAAACTCGAAATTCTTTGAGACCTTAAATCGGTGGTTAAGTAGCCTGGGAACAAAGGCGGCACCGATCATGTGCTTTTCAATTCAGTGGGAATTCCCGGCTTCCAATTCATCCAGGATCCGCTGGACTACGGAATCCGCTGCCTGGAGCAAAGCTGGGAAGTTGACATAATTCCATTAAGGTAAATGACCGCTGTTGGCGGTGAGACATAAGAATGCATTGCTGTGGCAATGTTGGTCAAGAGTTTGCGAACTCTGTAAACCTGCGTTTGACTGGTGCTGACTCCGGCACAGCGGGTGCGACATTTGCCCGCCGAACTGTGACACGGGTCAGAAGTTCCGTTCGAGTCAATAACCCCCCACCGGTCATCCAGCTCGGGTTGGTTGTTTACGGCGTGACAGAGATTGTTGCGGTGGGCTGCCCTTAGGTATCCGAACGCCGCATCTGGAGTAGGTTGAACTGGGGCGGCGGCACGAGCGCGGCGAGTTTTTCAACCAGTTCGAGGAGCTCAAAATCATGTGAGTGGTCCCGTCGCGCCAGTGGCGCTGCTGTTGCGACTTTTCGTCAAAGACACTCAATGCCGTTACCTACCTCCTTGAATTTGAAAACTTCCCTTCAGACGAATGTCCTCAGAGGAGCTGCCAACCATGACATCGAACACTCCAGGTTCCACCACAGGTTTCAGTTTCAGGTCCAGAAACGACAGCTGCTCAGGCGTCAGGTTGAATGTCACTGATGTAATTTCGTTCGGCGCGAGAGAGATTCTCCTGAATCCCTTGAGTTCCTTTAACGGCCGGGCGATTCCTTCACTGGCACCGTGAAGGTAAAGCTGCACCACCTCGTCTCCTTTCCTGTCGCCGACGTTTTTGACATCGAGACGGATCTGAACCGTGTCTGTCGCAGCCGGGTTTTCCGGCGAAATCCGCAGATTGGTGTATTCAAACTTCGTATAACTCAATCCATAGCCAAACGGAAACAGCGGCTTTCCATTGACGGTCGTATAGTCATAGCCGCGGCCGGACGGCTCTGGATTGTAGTAGAGCGGGACCTGACCCACGGTTTGGGGAAAAGTGATCGGCAGCCTGCCCCCGGGGTTTGAGTCTCCGAAGAGGATATCCGCGATTGCGTTGCCGCCCTCTTCACCGGTGTACCAGGACTCGACGATTGCAGGTACCTCCTCAATCCAGTTCTTCATCGTCACCGCGCTGCCGCCCGTCAGGACAACGACCGTCGGCACACCTGTAGCTGCCACTGTCTTGATCAAAGCCTCCTGTTCATCCGAGAGGTTCAGATCGGCGCGGTCATGGCCTTCCCCTTCAAAGATGCCGGTCACGATGACAACCGCATCCGACTGCTTGGCGACAGACGCGGCATTTGCAATTTGCGGGTCAACGCTGGAACTGAGACTCCAACCCAGGCTGGCAAATGCCTCACCGGTGTTCTCGTAGTACTCAATTCGAATGTCGTAAGGGTGGCCCGCCTCCAGGTCCATTGTAATGTAATCGGCTGTCACCCCCCGGTCATGCCAGCTGTCGACCACCAGCTTGCCGTCAATGTAAACGCGAACGCCATCATCCGTAGTGAAGCTCAGCCGGCGTGCACCTCCGGAAGGAGGCACTAGTTTTCCCGTCCATCGCACGGAGAAGTGATCGGATTGAACACTTGGGTCCGGCGAACCCGAACCCCAATCGAAGTGCAGTCGAGGATCGATGCGAACGAGCGCCGGCCTACCCGAGAGTTCCATGTTGTTGAAGTATTCGGCGCGCAACCCGTGCTCGCCGGGCGCCGCATTGGGGGGGACCAGGTACTCCGTGGGGATCGAAGGAAGTTCGGTCAAGGCAAAGTCGCAGCCTTTGGCATAGTTGACTTTGGTGGAGGGCGAAACCTTGTTCTTGATCCCTTCCAGGACCGTGACGACTTTCATCCCAGAACCGCTGTAGCCGCCAAGCCGAACCGAATCGGCACCAGGACCAATTACGGCGATGGATCGCAAGTCCTTTTTCAGCGGAAGCGCACCGTTTGTGTCTTTCAGCAAAACGATTGACTCGCGTGCGGCGCGCAGCGCGAGCGCGCGGTCGTCCGGTGTGTCATTAAGCCTGGCCGCTTCGGCCGGATCGACGTACGGATTTTCGAACAGTCCCAGCCTCATCTTCGCGCGCAGAACGCGCCCGGCGGCCGTGTCGAGCACGAACTTGCCGATCAGACCTTCCCTGACATCATCCAGCAACGGCTTGCCGTAGTAGTCCACGCGCGGCAGCTCCACATCCAGGCCGGCCTCGAGCGCAAGCTTTGCCGTCTCTTTCTCGCTTGCCGCCGTGTGATGCAGGGTGCGCACGCCGCCGACTGATCCGTAGTCGGAAACTACAAAGCCCTCGAAGCCCCACTCATTTCTGAGAACATCGGTGAGCAACCATGGGTTCGCCGAGCATGGCACGCCATCAATGGAGTTGTAGGCCGCCATGACCGAGGTCGCATGGCCCTCCTGAAAGCAGGCCTTGAATGCCGGGAAATAGATCTCGCGCAGCAATCGTTCCGAAAAATGGATGGCGTTGCTGTCGCGCCCGCCGTCGCCGACATTGGCTGCGAAGTGCTTGGGCGTCGAGATCACTCCCGATGCCTCGATGGCTTTGCAGAACGCCACCCCCATTCGGGACGTGAGATACGGATCTTCGCCGTAAGTCTCCTCGACACGCCCCCAGCGGACGTCGCGCGCAATGTTGATCACCGGCGAGAGGACCTGGCGGATGCCTCTGCTCCTGGTCTGCCTGCCAATGACAGAGGCAATCTGCTCGAGAAGTTCCGGATCCCACGTTGCGGCAAGCCCGATTGCTTGGGGAAAACTGGTGGCCTCTTGGCCGATCAAACCGTGGAGCGCTTCGTCGTGGATGATGACAGGGATACCCCAACGCGTTCCTTCGACGGCAGTTTTTTGTATCTGATTTGCCTTTTCCGCCGCCTCTCGAGGCCCCAGACTTCGCAGCGTTGTCGCGAGGCCTCCAATTCCGGTTTTCAGCAGCTTTTCGTCCGATGCCCTGGACTCGCACTGCAGCTGAGCGATTTTTTCTTCGACGGTCATCCGCGCGAGCAAGTCCTTCACACGGTTTTCAACGGACAGCTTCGAGTCGAGGTAGGGAAGGCCCTTTTTATTTTCCTGACTGAAAACAGGGAGAAGCAGGAATAAAAGCGCAAGATACATTACCAGACGGCCAATGATTGTCCGCGTCTTCATATGCCGTTCTCCTTCGTATGGGAGCCGCTTGCCTGCGGCGCTGCGTCGAAAATAGCCGAAAACGACGTAAAATTGGAAGAAAATCTATCAGGCCCGCAACACCATTCCGATGTAAAATCCGGAGTCGTCGCCGTCATGGGATCCCCAGAGCAGACGGGCACAGTTAACATGATACCTACAACTCGGAAGCTGGCGGGCATCATGGGCAGGCTGCAATTCAAAACTGCAGCTTATTCCGACTATGCGCAATGCCGTTCCTCCTTCCGCTAGACTATTAAATACGAAGGGATTGCCCCCATGTCCTACCAAATTTGTGAACGAAGGGAATTCATCAAGACGATCCTGGCTGGGATCCCGCTCGTGACGCTGGATTGGGATTCTTTCCCGCGGGGGAAAAAGCAGGGCAGAGCCGGGGAAGTCTATGACGCCGTCATCATCGGGGCCGGCCTGGGCGGCCTGAGCTGCGCAGCGGCGTTTGCACGGCAGGGCTTCAAGCCGCTCGTTCTCGAACAGCATTCCAAGCCGGGCGGCTATGCGACGACGTTCAATCGGCCCGGAGGGTTTGTCTTCGACGCCTCCCTCCATTCGACGACCGTGGGAGAACGGAACGGCCTGGCCAACCTCATCCCGGGATTTCCCGAAATCGAGGACGTGAAGTTCGTCCTCCATCCCAGCCTGTTCCGCCTGATCTACCCCGAACACGATTTCCGGATCCGACAGAAGAATCCGCAGGCTTTCTTCGACACCTTGTGCGGATTTTTCCCCGAGGAAAAGGACGGGCTCCTGGGATTGATGGGGGACATGAAAGGCGTGGCCGAAGACATCGGCCGCTACCAGGCCGTCCAGGGCCCGCCGAACATGGCCACGTTCCCCAGGGATTTCCCGTACCTTTTCCGGACGTTCAACAAGACCTGGGGCCAGGTCGTCGATGCGCGGCTGAAGAATCCCAAAGCCAAGGCGCTGGTTTCCTTTTGCGCGGGCTATTACGGCCTCCCGCCGTCCAAACTCGCCTGCTACTACTATGCGATCCCCACCTACGGCTATTTGTCCCAAGGCGGATATTACCCGGTGGGGAAGTCGCAGGCCATCAGCAATGCGCTGGTGAAGTTCATCGAGACGCGCGGCGGGAAAATCCTGCTTCGCACGAACGTCGACGGCATCGTGACCAAGGACCATGCCGCCGTCGGCGTCCGCGCGAGCAACGGGAAGGTCTATGGCGGACGCGTCGTCGTTTCCAACGCCAACGCCTACGACACGTTCCACCGGATGATGCCGGGCGAAGCCGAGTTCCTCAAAGATTTCCTCGGCCGCATGGACCGCTACAAGGTCAGCTTCTCGCTGTTCCAGGTCTTTTTGGGCCTGAAGAAGGACCTGGTCAGGGAGGTCGGCGTGGCCGACTCCGAGATTTCCATCGAGCCAGGGTACGATATCGAAGGCGAATTCGCCGCGCTGGACAAGGCAGATCCCGAAACGTGCGGATACGGTGTCACCTGCTACGACAACGTCGTACCGGGCTATTCGCCGGTGGGGAAAAATACGATCACGTTCACCGTGGCCCAGAGCTACGATTACTGGCTGAAGCATGAGGCAGCCTATCGGCGAGACTACAAGGAGGCTTATCGCAAGGACAAGGAGCGCATGGCCGACGTACTGATCCGGAGGTGCGAGGAGAAGCTGCTGCCGGGCTTGTCCAAGGCCATCGAGGTCCGAGACATCGCTACGCCGCTCACCAATTGGCGCTACACTCGCAACTATCGCGGCGCCGTTTACGGCTGGGACCAGACCATGGACAATTCCGGGCCCGGCCGGATGGCTCCGAAGACCCCCATCAAGAATCTCTATCTGGCCGGCGCCTGGACGAGCCCGGGCGGCGGTTACGGCGCGGTCATTCCCAGCGGTCTGGCTTGTTTCGCCGAGATCATGAAGACGTGGTGAGCCACGCTCCGCCCAGGGCAGGGAGGCAGCAATGAACAAAAAGGTCAAGGCCGTCAACGTCAAGGTATTGAACGTCGCCAAGGTGTGTTCGCTGGGCTATAAGCCGGGCGACACAGTAACGATCACCGAACATGGAGTCGAGGGGCGGATCTGCATTCACGCCCTGTACGGCATGATGCCCGCCGCGTTCGCCATGCTTTTTGACGTCGAGTTCCCCTGGCTGGCGGACAAGGACGTCAAGACCCACGCCTGTCCCGACGCGGCTAATCCCGTCGTTTTTGAGCTCCACAAGGTCCGGGAGGACTGAGCGCCCTCCTCAGCCCCCCCGCTACTTCTTCTTCTAGATCTCGCCCGCCTTGTTGACGACCGGCGATCCCGAATTCCCGCCGATAATGTCGCAGGAGCAGACGAAGTCCACCGGGGTCGCGAGGTCGAGGCCAAGATTGCAGAGCGCGCCCTGAATTCGCTCGTGGCCCCCACTCACGAAACGGCCTCCTAGCAAGTGGCCCTCTCGGCAAATCCACGTGTAACGTTAGATCTCTATCGGAAGTGCTCCGGCGGTGAATCGTCGATCATGAGGCGAGATTATGTCCGGAGCACTTCCGATAGAGATCTAACGTATCTGGACAACGTGCCAGTTTGCGAGTAGCCGATATCCAGACAAGTATTGTGGATTCAGCTACCCAGGGACGCGCTGGCCGACTATAATGACAGCAACTTCGGGTTGTTCTGATTGCAATGGGCGAAGTACCAGTGGCGGGATTCTCCATGATCGGCAACACCATCTCGCACTACCGTGTCCTGGAGAAGCTGGGTAGCGGGGGCATGGGTGTCGTCTATAAGGCCGAAGACACCAAGCTTAAGCGCGCCGTCGCCCTGAAGTTCCTGCCCGAAGAGCTATCCGAGGACAAACACGCTCTGGAGCGCTTCCGACGCGAGGCACAGGCGGCTTCCGCATTGAATCATCCCCACATCTGCACCATCCACGACATCGACGAGTCCGAAGGCCAGCTCTTTCAAACCCGTCGTGAGAAATCCCGGCTAGTCCGGTAAAACCTTCTCCAGCGGACCCGCGGGACAGCCGTATTTCTGCAGGGAATTCTGCTTCTGCTGCCTGGCCACGTCCCATCGCATGTTTTCAATGGCTGCTTTGACGACCTCGACGGATGCCGCGCAGAATTGCTTGTGGACCAGATCGCAGGCGAGATTCAACGCCGGACCGTTTGGCTCTGCGATAATCGCCAGAGCCCTGTCAGCTTCCTCGATGGCGCGATCGAGGTTCGAACTTGCAGTGCCGTTTGCATAAAGCGTGGAAGCGAGCATCTCGTGGACCTTGAAGCTGTTGGGGCTGGTTCGGACACTGGCTTCCGCCATGGCCCGCTCGTCCTGCCAATCGCCGTTCCGCTCCCATGTGCGGACGGCGAATGCGGCTGTCATCACACACAACACGACCGGCGCCAAACGATTCATATGGACCTGTTTCCCGGCCGCATAAATCGCCATGACCAGGCAGGCGAGCAGGCCGATAGTCGGCATGTATAAGAAACGCTCCGCCATGATGGTGCCGATCAGGAAGAGTAGGTTCGACAAAGGTACAAGCGTGATCGCTGCGAAGGACGCCAGGAAGAAGGCCGTGCGGTTCCACCTGTACAAGGCGACGACGAGTATGGCGGCGGCCAGCACGGCGATCTACGCAAGCCAGTCCTGCAAGCCATGCGAGCCTGCGCAACCCGGCGGACTCGGTGCCCTTGAGATACATCAGGAATCCGCTCAAGACGGCCATGGCGGAGAGTAGGTCCAACCGGCCGATCATGTTGGTCACCGATTCGGTCAGGACCGGGTGGACGGCCCAGAGCCCCGCAGCGAAAAAAGATGGCCAGAACTCGCGAAGGAGTCTGCGCGCCAGCGCATAGACCAGAAAGACATTGCCGAGGTGCAAAAGGAGGCCTTTGTTGTCGAGAATGAATCCGGCGGAGAACGAATTTGAAAAAGCCAGAAATGTAAGTAGGGCGAGCGAAGCAGCCGCGAACACGCTCCGCCCTCCCTTAAGTGGAAATTGGCGGGGCTCTCGGCGGCTTGCGCTATGGGGTGTTTCTTCTTGGGTTTCACTCGCATTTCAGGTTAGCAGAACTTGATTAACACTTCTGAAACAGCAGGTCAACAAACAATTCCGCCGCGAAGCTGCGTATGAAAAGAAGGGGCCGAGCGGAAGCCCGGCCCCTTGAAGGTTGCGGTGGCCACGCAGAGCTGCGCTCTGCGCCAGCCAGCCGTGCGGTTAGAATTTCAACTGCAAAGACATCATGATGACGCGGGGGTCGTCGGAGGGGGTGTTGCCGCTGGGCTCTCCCACTGCTCCGAAGCCCTGAATCTTCCCTCCAGTTTTCGTCACCTGAAAAGACTCAGCCGAAATAGATCCAGATTTGTTGTCCCTCAAGAAAGGAAAGCGCTTATACTCAGCGTTATTGAGTTGTGCCGTACAGCAACTCAAGATCGTTGGAGCTCTCCTGGATGAGATCGGGAATCTCGTTGCGGCCAAAGAGGGATCAACTAATTTTGCCTTGACCGATCCCACTTCCTTGCGCTTATTCGAGAGCGGCGTCCTTGCCCTCTTCATCCTGGAAGCGCTTCCTGGAAAATGCAGGTCGCGCGCAGTCGTTCAGTAGGCGGTGAGAAGAAAGATGGCGAGTTCAGTACAAGATGAATCTGCCGTGAACATCGGAAACTCGAGAGACACCGCCCAATATGCTTATAGTTTTCTTGGATTAGCATGAAAGGAGAAGAACATGAACACCAAAAGATGGAGCTGCGCATTGGTTGTGTTGGGAGTGCTGATGCTGGCTTTTATGCTGCTGGCGAGCCCGCTACATATCTATGGAGAGGGTTTTGGTCCCAAGCATATCATCGGCGCGGTCGTCGGCGCTGTGATTCTCATTGCTGGACTCGTTTTGTGGTTTCTCCCAAAACAGAAGTCAGTCACCAAGTAGAAAAGTTTGCCAAACGGAAGGACAGCAGCGACGCTTCAGTCCGCCGTTGCGTCCGGCAAGTCACTTTGATACGTTAGTTTTACAGAGCTTCGACCCCGATACTATTTTCTGTCGAACTCAAGAATTCTGCCGACAGAAAGGATGGTGGGCCATGAAAGCTGGCATCTTTTTCACAGGCTCGGGTCCTCTCCTGATTCTTACCTCCTACGATTCTCTGACCAATTCCGATCTGGTAAAAAAGCTTCACGGAAGCAGTTTAAGAATGCAATTTATTACGAACCGTAACGAGTGAGGTGCCGAGCCAGGCTACTCCAATGGAGCTGAAACAGGCAAGGAAGCTGCTCGAACGGGACGCGCCGGAATTGGCCGGAGCCTTGCGCGCCCAACGCAAGTCGTCCGAGCAAAGGCGCAAACTCCTTGACAGTGCCATCAGTGCTATTCGTGAAGCACAAGGCATCGCGGTCAACTTCGCTCTTGCTTGGCGCGAGCTGCCTGCAAGGCAGGATGGTCCCTTTCCACATTCTGGAGACGGGAGCGTACGGCGCCCGCATCGGCTGCTTGCGGCGCACATTTGAGATAGTTTCGCAACTGTTCCACTTCGCCGGCAAAGTCCTTCTTCCGGTCGAGGATGTTCGCCAGGACCAGGTGCGTTTGCGGGAATTGGTGCATCGAGTCAATTCGCTCCAGCCTGCGTGCGCTTGTCTCGGCCGCGTCTAAGTTGTTCAGATTGCAGTTTGCCACTGCGTTGAAATAATAACCCTCCGGGAAATCAATCGGGTCGAGCTCCAGAGCGTGGCCGCTGAGATCGGCGGCCTCCTGCCATCTTGACTCCATCGCGGCAAGCCGCGCGAGTTCGATATAGGGACCCATGTAATTCCCATCCGCTTGCATCGCGTTGGTGAAGGCATTGCGCGCATCGTCGGCGCGGCGGGATTGCTCGTAAACCTGCCCCAGCCGAAGCCAAGCTGCTGCATAGTTGGGATAAAGTGCGATCGCCTCTCTAAACTGTTTCTCTGCTTCATCGATTTTCTTCTTCTGAATTGCCGTCTCCGCCCTCGCAAGCGCCTTTTTCGCCCCTCCTGGCGCGGCCAAGTTTGTCACGCTCACCAAGGTTCCTTGGACCTTCTCAGCGGGGTACAGGAGAATAGTCCCCGCATTGATGTATCCTGCTTCCTGGTTCATAGCCGAACTCAACAGGATCACGCTTGACCTATAGCCCACTGCCAGGGCACCCAACTCACAACCGTTGACTGCCTGGGAGAGGTTCCATGCAATACTGGAGCGGGTCATAGGAAAATCCCACTGAATCCCCGGTCCGGTCGAGCCAGCGTCCGGTATGACGTTGTTATTAGCACCGAGCTGAAATCCAAAAGTTCCATTCGAAGACACATTGGCTTCCGTGGTCCTCCTGCTGCTACAGGAGCGTTGAATGACTACACCCGTTGGAATGGCATTCCCGTCACCCATGACGACGATCCCGAAAATAAAGATGGACGGCAGCCCATTCAATCGTACGGCATTTTCCATGCCTAAGCCCGGTCGGTCACCTTTGTCCGTGGCGGTGTTATCGGTGCCGGTCGTACTGGTGTTGCTGCTGGCGCCGCTTACGGGGCCACTGCTCGTTTGGCCGCTCTGGTGCGCCGAAGCAATCGGAACAAGGACTGAGAACAGTAAACTCAGAAGAACGGTTCGGTGGGCCACATTGAATGTCATAAGAAACCTCCCACTCAGCCGGCGGGACTGGCCCACTGGCAACCTGACCCGGTCAGGAACGATCTTTTGCCGAGCGGCAGGCTCCCGCAATCTGGAAAGACGTAATAGCCGAGTTCGAATCCCGTAATGCGTCTGATTCCGACTGCCCGCCAGTTACTCCTGCCTCGATCAGTTTTGAGAATCTGTTCTACCCGAACGCGAGTCCCTGCTGTTAGCTTGAATGCACTTCGCGAATCTGATCGAGGCGATCCGGAGCGGTACTGGAACATTCTAAGGCGGATAGGAGGGGCAAGAATCGTCTTCGATCGAGGTCCGCGCCAAGGCGTCCGCTCGTCTACCCTCTTGGGTCCTCTGTTAACTTCCCGGCCTCTAAATTTCAGTTGTGAGTTGCTCTGGCAGGATTTTACATCCGGTGGATAGGAAGGGCAAGCCAGGTATTCGATTGAGGTCCGCGTCAAGGCGTACTTTGTCCTCGCCGGTCCTCACGTTCCCACTTGAGAGAACACCTTAACTTCTCGGCCTCTCTAAATCACGGTTATGGTCTACTCTGGCCGGATTCTCAGCCCGAAAAGGGATGGCGGGGCAGGCAATTCCAGCGTCCAGCAGGTCCGTCCCGCCCCTGAGCCTACGGTCGTCCTATGACAACGGCAGGTTCCGTTCGATCTTGGCTGGAGTTGGTTGCGCTTGGTTTATCGCGGGCACAGTTCCGGGCACAATCTTCGCGCACTTCGGAGCGTTCTAATCCCTCCCTTCTGTTGAACCAGCGCGGGTGTGAAAATCCTACGGAATAATAGATTTAACTCTGGTATCATCGCCCCGCGCTTCCGTAAAACCACAGAAAGTCATCGAGATGATCACCGGCGACATCAAGAACCAAATCGATCGCATCTGGGACGCCTTCTGGTCCGGGGGGATCTCCAACCCGCTCGAGGTTATCGAACAGATCACGTATCTTCTCTTCCTACGCCGGCTAGACGACCTACACACCCTGGAAGAGAACAAGTCCGCCCGTCTTAAGAAGCCGATGGAGCGCCGCATCTTTCCCGAGGGCAAGGACGCCAAGGGTCGCTCCTACGAGGATCTGCGCTGGTCGCGCTTCAAGCATTTGGCCCCGGCGGAGATGTACGCCGTCGTGGGCGAGCACGTTTTCCCGTTTCTGCGCACGCTGGGCGGCGACGAGTCTACTTACGCCCACCACATGAAGGACGCGCGCTTCACCATCCCCACGCCGGCGCTACTGGCCAAGGTGGTGGACCTGCTCGACAACGTACCCATGGAGGATCGCGACACCAAGGGCGACCTCTACGAGTACATGCTCGGCAAGATCGCGGCCGCAGGGCAGAACGGCCAGTTCCGCACGCCGCGGCACATCATCCGGCTGATGGTGGAGATGACGGCGCCGCAGCCGACCGATCTCATCTGCGACCCGGCCTGCGGCACGGCCGGCTTCCTGGTCGCGGCGGGCTAATACCTGCGCGCGCGTCAGCCGGACATCCTGCACGACGCGAAGCTGAAGCAGCACTTCCATCAGCGCATGTTCCACGGCTTCGATTTCGACAATACCATGCTGCGCATCGGCAGCATGAACATGCTGCTGCACGGCGTCGAAAATCCCGACATCCGCTACCGCGACTCGCTGGCGCAGGACCACGCGGCCGACGAAGAGGCCTACACACTGGTGCTCGCAAATCCTCCCTTCGCCGGCAGCCTCGATTACGAGAACACCGCCAAGGATCTGCTGCAGATCGTCAAGACCAAGAAGACCGAGCTGCTCTTCCTCGCGCTCTTCCTGCGCCTGCTCAAGCCCGGCGGCCGCGCCGCCGTGATTGTTCCCGATGGCGTGCTGTTCGGTTCCAGCAAGGCGCACAAGGAACTGCGCCACGTGCTGGTCGAGGAGCAGAGGCTCGACGCCGTGGTCTCGCTCCCCGGCGGCGTGTTCAAGCCCTATGCCGGCGTCTCGACCGCGATCCTGCTCTTCACCAAGACCAACTCCGGCGGCACGGACCAGGTCTGGTTCTACGACGTGGAGGCTGACGGCTGGAGCCTCGACGACAAGCGCACCCCGCTGCTTTCGGAGGACAAGCTCGGCCCTGTGCCGCGCACGACGCTGACTGCCGAGGAGCACGCCAGGAACAACCTCCCCGACGCGCTCGATCATTGGGTCAAACGTATCGGTGCCGAGCGCTCCCGCCCGCGCACCGCGCAAAGCTTTTGCGTCCCAAAGGCCGACATCGCCGCGCAGGGCTACGACCTTTCGCTCAATCGATTTAAGGAAGTGGTGCATGAGGAAATTGAACACCGCGCACCAAGGGAGATTCTGGCCAGTCTCGGGGAACTGGAGGCTGAGATCCAACAGGGCATGAAGGATCTGGAGGGCTTGATAAAGTGATCTCTCGAAGTTTATTCGGCGGCGCATTTCCGGCTCGGCGGCTAGGTGATGTCGTGGAGTTTCTGGACAGCATGCGGCGGCCAGTGACCGAATCAGATCGTCGGCCCGGGCCATATCCGTATTACGGTGCAAATGGCCAGCAAGGGACAATCGATGACTTCCTCTTTAATGAGCCGCTGGTTCTGCTTGCGGAAGACGGTGGACATTTCGATGCGCCTGACAGAGGCATTTCTTACCGGATATCGGGCAAGACATGGGTAAACAACCACGCACATGTCCTGCGCCCGAAGCCGCAAATGAACCTTGCGTTCCTGTTTCGTGTTCTGGAGAACTATGACGTAACGCCGTTCGTAACCGGAACAACCAGGGGTAAGCTCACGCAAGCTGGTGCCGCAGAGATCGTTGTTCCCGTACCTCCTATACCCGAGCAGCGGTGGATTGCGGAGGTGCTGGACCGGGCGGAGGCGCTGCGAGCCAAGCGCCGCGCCGCCCTCGCCCAACTCGACACCCTCACCCAAGCCATCTTCCTCGACATGTTTGGCGACCCAATCACGAATCCGCGCGAATGGCAGCAGGAGAACCTGGAGACGTATTTTCACTTTTGTACTGGTAAACTTGATTCCAATGCAGCTGTGCCAGGAGGTGAGTTTCCATTTTTCACGTGCTCGCAGGATGACTTTCGAATCAATACCTACGCCTGCGATTGTGAGGCGCTTTTGCTCGCTGGTAACAACGCAAGCGCGGACTACTCAGTAAAGCACTATAAGGGGAAGTTTAATGCTTACCAGCGCACGTATGTGATTACCTTACAGAACGAGTGCAATTCTTATGACTACGCGCAATTCGTATTGATACACCGCCTTGCTGAACTGAAGCGAATGTCCAAAGGGACCAACACAAAGTATCTAACGCTGGAACTTCTTAAGAGGATCCGAGTTCCCGTTCCTCCAATACAACTCCAAATGGAATATGCCCGCCGGGTTATGGCGGTCAATGAGATCAGAATCTCTCACCACGCATCACTCGCTCAACTCGATGCTCTCTTCGCCTCGCTCCAGCACCGTGCCTTCCGGGGGGAATTGTAGCCATGGCTGCATTCGCTCCCCGCTTCATCATCACCAACGCGATCACCGCCGGCCTGACGGCGATCGAGCGAGCGCGGGGCTTTCTGGAGGCGGCAACCCTGTCGGAAGAGTGGCTGCGGCGCATGAGCCAGCGCGCCTTGCTGTTGGAAGCGCATCACACCACGCACATCGAGGGCACACAACTCACGATCGAGTAGGCGGAACAAACAGGTTGATTTATCAGCTGAAGACGTCCACATGATGCACTATAACCGTTTAGCCCCACAAAAGCGGCCACGGATTACACGGATTTCGCGGATTTTTCTTGATGCCTGCCCTGGTGAAGGTGCAGTTCATAAAACGGCCTCATGTGTTCCAGCGCGGGTCTTTCTAGGGTAATCCGTCTAATCCGTGAAATCCGTGGCTGCTTTTTGCCTTTAAGGAACGTATCGATGACCACAGGGATAAACGGATACGGTGAACTTATTGAATGACTTATGGAAACTTGCGACAAACTTGCGACATAACTTGCGACAAACTCCAGGGAGCCGAGACAATCTGTGACGCCGAGCCAAGGGGCTGATATGAGTCACTTCTGCTTTCTCCAGCGCGAATGGCCGGATGTTTTCGAGGCCGCGGGAAAGGCGGAGGCGGCGGTGCATCCGGACCCGCGCACGGCCTGCTTCTATGCTCGGCGCGCGCTCGAGCTGCTGGTGGCGTGGATGTACTAGCATGACGCCGCGCTGAAGCTCCCTTACCAGGACAACCTGAGCGCCCTGATCCACGAGCCGACGTTCAAGCAGGCTGCCGGTGGAGCGGTGTTCAACAAGGCGCGCGTGATCAATACACTGGGAAATCGCGCCGTCCACAGTCACCGCGCGATTCCGGGGGAGGATGCGCTGGCGGCGGTGCGCGAGCTTTTCCACGTCGCCTACTGGCTCGCCCGCACTTATGGCCGAGCGGATCGCCCCGCGCCGGGACTCGTCTTCGATGGCACCTCATTGCCAGAGGTCGCGCCGCTGCCGAAGCAGACCGCGGAGCAGTTGCAGAACCTCGAAACCGCGCTGCGCGAACGCGATGAGAAGCTCGCAGCACTCTTGTGCGACCGGACGGCGCTCGATGAAGAGCTGAAGCGACTGCGCGTCGAAGTCACCGAAGCCAAAAGAGCAGCCGCGGAGCAACCCGACACCCACGATTATTCGGAAGCAGAGACACGCGATTACTTCATCGACCTGCTGCTCAAGGAAGCGGGCTGGCCGCTGGACCAGGCGCGCGACCGGGAGTTTGAAGTCACAGGCATGCCCAACGAGGAGGGCATCGGTTTCGTGGACTACGTGCTCTGGGGCGATGACGGCAAGCCCCTGGGTCTCGTTGAAGCAAAGCGCACCCGGCGCGACCCGCGCGCCGGCCAGCAGCAGGCAAAGCTCTACGCCGATTGCCTGGAGCAGCAATTCGGCCAGCGTCCGGTGATTTTCTACTCGAACGGTTACGAGCACTGGCTATGGGACGACACGAACTACCCGCCGCGCCATGTGCAGGGCTTCTATAAGAAGCCGGAACTGGAACTTGTCATACAGCGCCGCGGCACCAGGAGGTCCCTCGCCTCTGCCGAGATAAACTTGGCCATTGTGGAGCGGTTCTATCAGACACGCGGCATTCGCCGCATCGCGGAGGCCTTCGAGCGTGACCATGACCGCAAAGCGCTTTTGGTGATGGCCACCGGCGCCGGCAAGACGCGCACAGTGATCGCGCTAAGTGACTTGCTCATGCGTTGCAACTGGGTGAAGCGCGTGTTGTTCCTGGCGGACCGCGTGGCCCTGGTCAGGCAAGCGGTCAACGCCTTTAAGCGGCATCTGCCCGACTCATCGCCGGTAAACCTGGTTACCGAGAAGGACGCCGAGGGGCGCGTCTTCGTCTCGACGTATCCAACCATGATGGGACTGATCGACGAAACGCGGGACGGGCAGCGCCGGTTCGGTGTTGGCCACTTCGATCTGGTTATTATCGACGAAGCCCACCGCTCAGTATTCCAGAAGTACCGCGCCATCTTCGACTATTTTGATTCGCTCCTGGTCGGTCTCACGGCCACGCCCAAGGACGAGGTTGACCGAAACACATACAGCTTGTTCGATCTTGAAAACGGCGTGCCCACCGATGCCTATTCGCTCGAGGAGGCGGTACGCGACAGGTTTCTCGTTCCGCCCAAAGCTGTTTCAGTCCCGCTCAAGTTCCAACGCGAGGGAATCAAGTACAACGAGCTGTCGGAAGAGGACAAGGATCAGTGGGACGCTCTGGAGTGGGACGAAGAAGGCAACGTACCCGACAGGGTTGAGGCAGCGGCGGTCAATAAATGGTTGTTTAACGAAGACACGGTGGACAAGGTACTGGAGCACCTGATGACCCGCGGCGTGAAGGTGGCGGGCGGTGACAGGCTGGGCAAGACCATCATTTTTGCCAAGAATCAGGATCACGCCAAGTTCATCGCCGAACGCTTCAACGCAAACTATCCTCATTACAGAGGTAAATTCGCCCGCGTCATCACCTTCGAAACCGACTACGCGCAGAGCCTGATCGACGACTTCGCGAAGAAAGAAAAGGCGCCCCACATCGCCATCTCCGTGGACATGCTTGACACAGGTATCGATATCCACGAGGTCGTGAATTTGGTGTTCTTCAAGCTGGTGCGCTCGAAGACCAAGTTCTGGCAGATGGTAGGTCGCGGAACCCGCCTCTGCGATGACCTGTTCGGGCCGGGTCTGCGCAAGAAGTTCTTCTACGTCTTCGATTATTGCCAGAATCTGGAGTACTTCAGCCAGAATCCAGAGACAACGGAAGGAGCACTCGGGGAGTCGCTGGGCAAGCGGCTATTCACGGCACGACTTGAAATAATCAGCGAGCTGGACAAAAGACTCCCGGCCACCGCCCATGTGGTCGGGGAACCTGCCGTCACCTACAGCGAGCCAACGACCGAGGCAGAGCTACGCTGCACTATCGGCGAGCTGTTGCACAGCGAAGTCGCTGCGATGAACCTGGATAACTTCGTGGTCCGACCGCGGCGCCGAGTCGTCGAGAAATACGCTCGGGCTGGGGCCTGGGCCGCCCTCTCGGCTGAGGACCTGTTGGAACTTTTGCATCAGGTCGCGGGGTTGCCGTCCGAACTTGAGGCAGAGGCAGAAGAGGCCAAGCGGTTTGACCTACTTGTCCTCAACCTGCAACTGGCACTCTTGCGCTCAGAACCAGCTTTCGAGCGTCTTCGAGATCAGGTCAAGGTCATTGCGGGTTTGTTGGAGGAGAAGTCGACCATCCCGATGGTGCGGGATCAAATGCCGCTGATCCACGACGTGCAGACGGATGAGTGGTGGCAGGACGTGACGGTTCCAATGCTCGAGTCTTTGCGCCGCCGGCTTCGCGATCTGGTTAAGCTCATCGAAAGGCAGAAGCGCAAACCCATCTACACCGACTTCGAAGACATGATGGGCGCCGAGACCGACGTGGATCTGCCCGGTCTTAGTGAAGGCGCGGACTTCGAAAAGTTCCGTGCAAGAGCTCAAGCGTTCCTGCGCGCCCACCAGGACCATATCACAATCCATAAGCTACGAATGAACGTGGCTCTTACGGCGGCCGACCTGGCTGAGCTGGAACGCATGCTCGCCGAGAACAAGGTGGGCCGGCCAGAGGATATCTCTTTGGCAAAGACGGAGGCAAAAGGGCTCGGTTTGTTCGTGCGCTCTCTGGTGGGCATGGACCGAGAAGCTGCCAAGCAAGCACTTGCAGGTTTCCTATCGGGCAAAACTTTTGCCGCGAACCAGATCGAGTTCGTGAACCTGATCGTGAATCACCTCACCGAGCACGGCGTGATGGAAGCCTCGCTGCTCTATGAGTCACCGTTTACTGACCTGACGCCGCGGGGTCCCGATGGCCTATTCAGTTCCGAGCAGGTCGACCAGTTAATGTCTGTGCTTGAGCACGTTCGGGCGACTGCGGTAGCAGCATGAAATTCGGTGACAGAAATTCGGTGACAGGCTACTCAATTCCCGAATTCGGGGGTATACAGATCGAGTTTTTCCGATTGAATTGGGGAATTGAGTAGCCTGTCACCGAATTTTTTTATTCCTTGTCTGTGAAACCGAACGAAGCGTGGGTGCCGTCGCAAAACGGCTTGTTGCTCGACGCGCCGCACCGGCAGAGCGCAACGCGGTTGCGCACCTCGTAGGCCACGCCGTCGGCGCCGATCACGGGGATGCCGCCCCGTACCCAGAGGGGCCCGCTGATCTTCTTCGCCGTGTCCTGCACCAGCCCGATCGACGGCTCGAAGTGGGGTTCGAGCGCCTTGCCCGTCGCGCGATCCTCGGCTACGAGGCGCCCGCCGGGGCAGTGGCCCGCCTCGTGCTCCACGAGCCGGCGCGCGCGGGGTTGATCGGTCCTCTCGACGAGGTTCCACACCCGCCCGTGCGGGTCGCAGAAGCGGGCAAACGCGCAGAGGCTCTCCGCGTCCTTGAGCGCCATCTCGGGGCCCTCGATCCGCTCGGCCTGCTCCTCGTAGGGCGCGCGGCTCGCGGTCTCCGTCCCGTCGAACCCGATCTTGCCGTGGGTCCCGTCGCAGAACGGCTTGTGCGCCGAGCGGCCGCACCGGCACAGGGCGTAGGGTTCTTCCGTGGGAACCCGTTCGCCCTCGCGCCACTCCAGCGACTCCCCCTGCTCGTTGGCGACGATGTGCTGGTGCGCCAGCGGCACGCGGCCCTCCACGAGGTACGGCCCGTCCTCGGCCACCGTGATCTTATGTCCGTGTTCCTTCTTCATGGCTCTTGCCTCCTAATCGGCCCGAAGGCCCGTCTTCCGCACGGAGGATGGCCGGGCGCTGCGCCCCTCCCCCGCCGTGCAGGCCTCGCTGCAGTCAAACTCGACCTGTTACTTCGCCAGGCCGATCTGTTGCATGAAGCTGAGGTTATCCCAGAAAAGGTACTCCTCGTCCATGACGCCGTCCTTCCAGTGACCGACGGTGCACATGTTGATCTTGTATGGCTTTCCCGTGGGCGCGATGGTTTTGCCGTCGCCGCCGGGCATGGGCTTGGTGAAGGTGCCCTCCATGACGCCGATGACGGCGGTCCACTCCCCCTGGCCGAGCTTGACGGTGTGGACCTTGATGCGGGTGTCGGGGGCGTACACGAACATGCCCTTCAGGTCCTCGATGTGCTTCTCGATGCCCTTGGTGAAGTGGCCGTCGGGCCAGTGCACGATCACGTCCTTGGAGTGGCTCTCGTGGAGGCGCTGCCACTGCTGCAGTGTGAAGACGACGTAGTCGAGTTCGTCGAAGGTGTCGAGGTGCGCCTTGACCAGGCGCTCCGCCTCCTCGTACTTTGTTTCCTTCTGCTTGGACGGATCTGCCTGTTTGGGCGGGTCTTGGGCCATCACGGCGGCGGAGCCTGCGAGGACGAGGCCGAGCGCCAGGACGCCGAGGATGGTGAACCAGCGGGAAGTTCGGGTCCTAGTCATGTGATACCTCATGGAAATGGTCAACGCCAAGTGGTAGACCCATTTTGGCGTGGTGAGGGCAAAAACACAACTCACTTCGACCCGATCTCAACGCCGCAAAGTACCTTTGGGGTTAGAGTGATCCGAAAACTAGGGACGCCACGCTATTGGAAACTATGGACGCCACACTATTTCGAGCTGCAGGGAATAAAGATCCCGCACCTGCCTACTATATCAAATCGCCCGCTTCTCATCCAGACTGCCGTCCATCGCCCAAGCAATACGGGCTGGCGAGACAGAGAGCCTGATTTCCATTGAGGGTCAGAGACCATGCCCTCTGTTCTTGGCAGAGGTGTCGAAAAACTCCTTATTGAAGGCCACCGTTTTGCCTTATTATCTCGTTCGTGATCGGTTTGAGTTCTGGCGGCTGCATCCAACGGGGCAGAGTTGAGTGAACACCGCAAGTCAGGGGTGGCGCCGCCCCCAGGGCGAACCTCCGAGCCGAAGGATTGCAGCTCATTCGGGATATCCACGCCAACATCGCACGGTGAGGATGCATATGCGGCAGCATGTTGTAGCGATGCTTCTGTGTTGCTGTCTCGCCTCATCGGGATACAGTCAATCCAAACTCACGCCCGAGGACGTGATTGCGCGGCATCTAGAATCTATTGGCAATGCCAGCGCGCGTGCGGCCGCGAAGTCACGGTCCGTGGAAGGAACCGCGACGGTGATGATCGTGCGTGGCGGCCAGGGCGGTGATTCGGGTCTGTGGAAGATGACCACCAACGGCTCGAAGTTCAACCTCGCCATGCGCTTCCCAAATCAGGTCTATCCCGGCGAGAATATCTCCGCGGACCGAACTCACGTCAACATTGCCACCGTGGCTGCGACGACCCGCTCGCAGCTTGGCGAATTCCTCTACGTGTGCAGCGAAGTCTTGAAGGAAGGACTTTTCGGAGGGACATTATCGACGGCGTGGCCGCTGCTCGATCTGAGCGCGCACCAGCCCGAGATGCGCTATGTCGGATTGAAAAAAATCGATGGCCGTGAACTGCAGGATATACGCTACAAGCCGCGGAAGGGGGAGAGCGACCTTCAGATCGACCTCTACTTTGAACCCGAAAGTTCCCGACACGTCATGACGATCTATTCGTTTCACGTGGTACCCAATATGGCGCGAACCACCCATCCTTTCGGACAGATCGAAGGCGAATACAGATTGCAGGAAACGTTTGCGCAATTCCGGCCGGAGGACGGGCTCTCCTTGCCAACGCAGTGGAGCATCGAAATGAGCTGGGAGGGCGCTGGCGGATGGCTCCAGAAGTGGACGTTCGCGGCCGAGCGCTTCACTGCCATGCCCGCCGTCTCCGCCACCAAAAGCCCAGGCACAAGTCCGGCTAGCGACAAGACGGTCAAGTGACCGAAGGAACATGCGGCACAACCTCCTCGAAAGGGAACGGGGAAGTGAGCTGCAGCATCATTTTGAGTTATGATTGCTTTCACGGGCCGGAGAGACGGCGCAACGTAAGTGCAGGAAGCACCGGCAGGTATTCGTAAGTATCATCACCTGGTGGGTGAGCCTTGCGCCGGCTTCTCCCGATGCAGCGCCCCAAAAGCTACGGGCGGCGCAGCTCACTGCGGCTTCTTGCTCATAGGAATACACGCAATCTCGATGCCCTCAACCAGTTTTGTGGTGGGAGCCTCCGGCTTCCATCCATGTGCGCGGTAGAAGGTAGCGGCCACTTTGCACCAGCGCACGTTTCCCAGATCGGCACTACGCGGGAGTGACCTAAGTACGAGCCTAACGAACTTGGAGGAGGAGGGCGTGCGGACGCTCCGACCCGGACCTCGATCGAATAGGGGCTTGTCGCTCCTACCGCGGCCGGCGGCCGTAACCAAGGTTGTTCCCTACGATCTGGCGCCGGCCGCGCCGCATGTCTCGTGGTTACGGTTTTGGTCGCGGCCATGGCTCCACCCACAAATATATCGCACGCCCTGCTCTTCGTAGTAGCTTGTGTCATCGTGGACGCTTGATATAGATTGTACTATGTATTCTGCCTTCAGGATTGATTCCTCCCCGCTGCGGAAATCGGAGCAGCCTGGGAGTAAAGTAGACATAACATCCAACCTCGGAGTGTGCCGGCCCTCACAGCGGAGCGCCAGCCATGAAGACGCTTTATTTAGGCTTTCGCGCGGCCGCTATTGGCCAATTCATTGAATCAAGAGGATCAACCCAATGCCCTGGAAAGAGAAAAGAGTCAGTCGCCGTGAGGTTTTGCAGGGCGCCGCGGTGGTCGGCGCCGGTGTGGCAACGATCAGTGCGCTTGGATCACTAACGTCTGCATCCGCTTCAGACGCGGCAGTCCCGGCCAAGTGGGACAAAGCTGCAGATGTCGTCGTTATCGGCGCGGGAGCCACGGGGCTCCCTGCAGCCATTGAAGCAATCCAAAACAAAGCATCGGTAATTCTAATCGAAGCGAACAGTGATGTTGGCGGGCACGCCATCGTAAGCGGTGGAAACATACCGCTTGGCGGCGGGACGAGTGCGCAGAAGAGAAACAACATAGCGGATTCACCGGATCTCCTCTTTGCGGACCTGATAGACTGGTCGGTGGTAGAAACCAACGGGTTCCCTGATTACAGATACAACGACAGGGAGGTCATTCGCGCCTTTGCCGATAACAGCGCTCCGGCTTTTGAGTGGCTCGCATCCAATGGAGTGGTGTTTGTCGACAGGGCGCCGGACACACGCGGCGGAACCTCGGTCGGGAACTCGGTCCCCAGAGAAATGCATGCGGCGGCAATGGCATGGCCGCAAATGAATACCGGAGTGCCGGTGAACCCCGCGGTTCAAGCAACTACCTCTTCCGGTGTCGGGCTCATCAGGCCGCTGGAAGCCACGGCGAGAAAGTTAGGCGTCGAGTTTCTGCTGGAGCACAAGATGACCGGCATTATTCGCGATAACGTCGCGCCAGGCAGAGTTCTTGGAATTTCGGCAGAGAACAAGGGGAAGAAGCTGAACATCCGTGCAAAGAAGGGCGTCATCATCGCCACGGGAGGCTC
>Ga0187854_10000996_pt1 | contig 30245 bp, 25 predicted proteins | sample June2016WEW_6_15_FD_132445 | JGI IMG/M metagenome (GOLD analysis project Ga0187854, IMG submission 132445) | Peatland microbial communities from SPRUCE experiment site at the Marcell Experimental Forest, Minnesota, USA - June2016WEW_6_150 | ecosystem: Environmental > Terrestrial > Soil >...
AGCTGAGCCTGCACGCCATCCGCGCCCTGAAACGTATGCGTCGCCGCCCCACTCTGATCATGGCCTTCTGGCAGCAGGCCGACCTTTTTCCAATGTAACTATATTATGCAATGCTCAGTAGGTCCGGCGACGCGTTCGCCACCCCACATTCAGCAGCGCCTATGACCTCGTGGGAGAAGCAGCGCCGATCCTGATTGTCAGTAGCACCCCCGGAATGATTGCCACTTCCGAAAGGTCCGCAACACTCAGATCTGCGGAAAGCTGGTCTGCGGGAAATGTCGTAGTGACTCCGAGCACCCGCATACCCGCGGCGCGGCCTGCTTCGACGCCGACGGGTGCATCTTCAACCACGAGACAATTCCGCGGCGCCCAGCCCAGGATTCGCGCAGCTTCCAGAAAACCATCAGGATGCGGTTTTCCCAGCGGTACGGATTCCTGCGAAATCACCACCGCTGGTACGGGCAGCCCGACACTCCGTAACCGTACCTCAGCGAGCGTCCGAGTACAGGAAGTCACGACGGCCCACCTGGTCTGCGGAATGCTGTTCAGCAATGTTTTCGCACCCGCTACTGCCACGAGGCCCTCGCTCTGCCGCTCTTCTTCGCGGAGGCGGGCCGCAGCCTCCTCCTTCAATGTTGGGAGATGCGGCGCCATCAGGCGCATGGTCTCTTCGGCCCTGCGGCCGTGTGAGATGGCCAGGATGTCATCCACGTTCAGGGAATGACGGGACGCCCATTCGGCCCACAATCGTTCGACAACCTTGGAGGAGTCAACCAACGTGCCATCGAGATCAAAAAGAACCGCCTCACACACCAATTCGCAAATGCCCGTAGTGCTGGGAACGAATCTGGCACCCTGGTCCTTTCGATCGCGGAGCGTCATTACCCTCACCTTAAGATGCTGGAAAGCGCCGGCCTGGGGCGCTACTGCACGTCGCCAGGTTCTTGGGTCACGATGTGCACGTCCACAGGCGGCGATTCACGCAGGAACCGGTGAACGACGGACAGGTACAGATATTTGCGCCAATCCCGAAGGGGGGCACGGCCAAAGACGACCTGCGTGATGTGCTTTCCGCGGACGAAGTCGGCGATGGTATCCGCGACGCTTTTTCCTTTCAAGCGGATTACCTCGGCTCCGAGGTTTCCGGCGAATCGCAAGTTTGCTTCCAATACCTTTGGGTTTTCCTCGCGCGGCGCCAGTTCACGGTCAATGTGCACAACATACAGCTCCGCATCCAATCGCCGCGCCATGCGTGCCGCCCGCGCGATCAGATACTGCCCCGAGGGGCTCCCGCTAACGCAAACGGCAATCCTTTCGCGCACGCCCCAGTTCTCATGAATCTCCTTCGCATCCATGTAGGACTCAAGGCTGCGATCCACCTGCTCGGCCACCTGCCGTAAGGCCAATTCACGCAGCGCGATCAAATTGCCGCGGCGGAAGAAATTCTTCAGCGAGCGTTGCACCTTCTCTTCACCGTAAACATCTCCGCGTTTCATGCGGTTCTGGAGCGCTTCAGGAGTGAGATCCACCATCACCGTTTCCGTCGCGGAAAGCGGCACCCAGTCCGGCACTGTTTCGCGCACCGTGATGCCCGTTATCGCGCGGACCGTCGGAGCAATGCTTTCGATGTGCTGAATGTTTACGGTTGAGAGGACGTCAATCTTCGCGGCCAGGAGCTCCTGAACATCCTCGTACCGTTTGCGGTGCCGGCTGCCGGGAATATTGGTGTGGGCCAATTCGTCAACGAGCACAACTTCCGGGCGCCGCGCCAGGATGGCGTCCACGTCCATTTCCTCGAACACGGTGCCCTTATAGTCGATCTTCTTTCGCGGCACGGCTTCCAATTGGTCGGCGAGATCCTGAACGGCTTTGCGCCCATGCGTTTCGACGATACCGATGACGATATCTTCGCCGCGGCTGCTCCGGCGAATCGCTTCGCTCAGCATGCCGTAGGTCTTCCCCACACCGGGCGCATATCCGAGGAAGAGCTTGAAGATTCCGCGGGCCTTGGTCGCGGGTGAAGCTAGCTCCAGCCAATCTTCGGGCTTTTTTGGCAAGTCTCTTTCTTCTCCACGAATCGCTTTGCTGCTGCGTTACAATACATACATGACGCGCTTCTTCATGGGGCGCGGGATGGGTTTTGTTGTTGCGGCCATCCTGCTGGTATCCCTCACGTTCGGCTACAGCCGGGTCTTTCACGTCAACCAGACCACCGCCGCGCTGTCGTTTCTCCTCGCGATTTTAGCAGTTTCCGCGGTCTGGGGCATGGTTGTCTCGGTGTTCATGTCCGTCAGCGCGATGCTGCTGTTTAACTTCTACTTTCTACCCCCGGTGGGAACCTTTACGATCGCTGATCCTCAGAATTGGGTGGCGCTTTTTGCCTTCCTGTTCACCTCGATCATGGGCAGCCAACTTTCCGCGCGCATCCGGAAGGAAGCGGACGCGGCGCACAGCCGGCGGCACGAGGTGGAGCGCCTCTACGAATTCAGCCAGAAGCTCCTCGGGGCGGGCAACGTGATTCAACTGATGAACGCCATCCCCAACTACATCGTGGAATGTTTCGAGGCGGGCGCCGCGGAACTCTTTGTGCCGCAAAAGGACAAATTCTATCGTTCCGGCTACGGTGCCGCGCAACTCGATGAAGAGCAGATGAAATCCGCCTATTTGCGCGACGAAGTCACCACCCAGACCCAGCGGACGCTCCACTTCCTTCCTGTTCGTCTCGGCGTGAAGCCCATTGGCAGCCTGGGAATTTTCGGCGCGCGGCTCTCGCGCCAGACTCTCGACGCCATCGGCTCGCTCGTAGCGATTGCCATCGAGCGCGCCCGCGCGGTTGAGCAACTCAGCGAAACAGAAGCGGAACGCCAGGGGGAGCGCCTCAAATCCGCCCTTCTCGATTCCATTGCACACGACTTTCGCACGCCGCTCACTTCCATCAAGGCCGCAGTCACAGACCTGCTTAGTCCGCAGCAAGCCCAGAATCCGCAACAACAGGAGCTCCTGACGATCATCAATGAAGAGTGCGATCGTTTGAACCATCTGGTGGAGGAAGCGGCCGATATGGCCAAACTGGAAGGCGGCGAGTTCGAGTTGCACTTTGAGGCCGTCCCGGTGGTGTCTCTCGTTGAGACTTCCGTGCTGCAACTGAAAAAGGCGCTTGGGGACCGCGAGATCATCGTCAAGCTTGCCGGCGATTTGCCCCCTGTCCGCGCCGATTTGAACCGGGCGAAGGACATCCTCGTGCAGCTTATTGACAATGCCAACCTCTACTCTCCCAAGGAGAAGCCCATCACGATTACGGCCGAGCACGGGGGGGACTTTGTTACCTTCAGTGTGGCCGACAGCGGCCCGGGAATCGATTCCTTCGAGCAGGGACTCATTTTCGACAAGTTCTATCGCGGGCGAGATCAACGCTACCTGGTTCGCGGCACTGGCATGGGTCTGCCGATCGCCAAAGCCATTGCCACCGCCCACGGTGGTACCATCAGCGTCACAAGCCAGCTCGGCCACGGCTCCGTTTTTTCGTTCACGCTGCCCGTCGCTGTGCGGCGCGGCGAGGTCCGATGACTTCCTCCAGCATTCTCGTGGTTGACGACGAGCCGCAGATTCGGCGCGTCCTGCGTTCCACGCTTTCCTTCCGGGGTTACGAAATTTCCGAAGCTTCTACCGGCGAGGAAGGTGTCGAGCTTGCCCGCAAGCTGAAACCCGACCTGATCCTTCTTGACGTCAATCTGCCAGGCATAAGCGGCATTGAGGCGTGCAGGGAGATTCGCCGCTCCAGCGATGCCCCGATCATCATGCTAACAGTGCGCAACGCCGAAAGGGACAAGGTGGTTGCGCTCGATGCCGGCGCCGATGACTACGTCACCAAGCCCTTCAGCATCGAGGAACTGCTGGCGCGCGTGCGCGCTTCCCTCCGCCGGCACGCTCCCGCGGATGCACTGCCCGCATTTCACGCGAAAGACTTATCCGTCGATTTTGAAACGCGCCGGGTCACTGCCAATGGAGAGGAGGTCCACCTGGCCCCGAAGGAATTTGAGGTGCTGAAGCAATTAATCATGCATCAGGGGAAGCCCGTCACTCATCGCCGGCTCCTGCAAACAGTTTGGGGGCCTGAATACGGCGAGGAGACAGAGAATCTGCGCGTGGTGATCAACCAATTGCGCAAGAAAATTGAGAAAGACCATGCGCGGCCGAAATACATACTGACGGAGCCCTGGATTGGCTACCGCTTTCAGCCGCCGAAAACTTCCGCAGGAAAATAATCAAGCGGCCTCACCCACCAGTGGGACTTCTATTGTTTGGCGGGGAAGCTTGCATCCAAATTCAGATTCAATTCCAGTACATTCACCCGCGCCTCTCCCAGGATGCCCCACTGCCGCTGTTGCGTGTGCCGCGCCACCAATGGCCGCAGCGTCTCCGCGCTGATTCCCCGGGCGCGCGCGATCCGGGGGATTTGGAATTCCGCGGCGGCTGGCGAAATGTCCGGGTCGAGCCCCGATCCCGACGTCGTAACCAGATCCGCCGGAATCGCCACTCCCGGGTTCTCCTGCTGCAATTTCGCCACGTCCTGCTTCACGCGATCCACGAGCTGCTGGTTCGTCGGGGCTAAATTTGAGCCTGACGATGCCGTGGCGTCGTAGCCGTTCCCCGCTGCCGAGGGACGGGAATGGAAATATTTGTCCGACGTGAAGGCCTGTCCGATCAGCCGCGACCCGAGGATCTGGCCATTCTTTTCGATCAGGCTTCCGTTCGCCTGCTTAGGGAAGAGCAATTGGCTCAGTCCAGTCACTGCCAGCGGATAAACAAGCCCAAACAACAGCGTGGTGATCAGCGTGAACTTCAGAGCAACAATCAGATGATTCTTCATACCTTCCTCTATGCCAGGTGCAGCCATGAAAGGAGAATATCAATCAGCTTGATTCCGGCGAACGGCGCAATCACGCCGCCCAATCCGTAGATGAACAGATTTCTACGCAACAGCGCCGCTGCGCCGAGCGGGCGGTACTTTACACCGCGCAGGGCCAGCGGAATCAGTGCGATGATGATCAGCGCGTTGAAAATCACCGCCGAAAGAATGGCGGAGTCCGCGGTGCGGAGTTTCATGATGTTCAGCGTGTTCAACAGGGGGAACGTCCCGGCGAACATCGCCGGAATGATGGCGAAGTATTTCGCCACATCGTTGGCCACGGAAAAAGTTGTCAGCGAGCCGCGCGTAATCAGCAATTGCTTGCCGATTTCCACGATTTCGATGAGCTTTGTCGGATTGGAGTCCAAATCCACCATGTTGCCGGCTTCCTTTGCGGCTTGCGTTCCGGTATTCATGGCCACGCCGACGTCAGCCTGCGCCAGAGCCGGGGCATCGTTCGTTCCATCGCCGGTCATGGCCACGAGTTTGCCTTTGCCCTGCTCGTTGCGGATCAGCGCCATTTTGTCTTCGGGCTTGGCTTCGGCAAGGAAATCGTCCACGCCCGCCTGGCGCGCGATGGCAGCGGCCGTCAGTGGATTGTCTCCCGTGATCATCATGGTGCGGATGCCCATGGCGCGCAGATGATCAAAGCGCTCGCGAATGCCGCCTTTTACGATGTCGGTCAGCTCAATCGCGCCCAGGACGCGGAAATTCTGCGCCACCAAAAGCGGCGTGCCCCCTGACTTAGCGATCCGCTCGATGTGCTGCTGCATCTCCTCCGGTACAATCTGTCCCTTTTCCGCGACGTAGCGCGCGATCGCTTCGGGCGCGCCCTTGCGGATTTCCTTGCCGTCCATGTCCACGCCAGACATGCGTGTTTGCGCGGAGAAGGGAATGAACACGGGGTTGTGCGGCGCCAATTCGCGACCGCGCAGGCCATACTTATCCTTTGCCAGAACCACGATGGAGCGCCCTTCCGGAGTTTCATCCGCAAAGGAAGCCAATTGCGCCGCGCTCGCGAGCTCCGCCTCGGCTATGCTCGGGCACGGGTGGAACGCCGTTGCTTCGCGATTGCCGAGAGTGATCGTGCCGGTTTTGTCCAGCAACAGCACGTCGACGTCGCCAGCTGCTTCCACGGCGCGTCCAGACATGGCGATGACGTTGCGTTGAATCAGCCGATCCATTCCCGCGATGCCGATCGCGGAAAGCAATCCGCCGATCGTCGTGGGGATCAGGCAAACCAGCAGCGACACCAGCGCAAATACTGTCTGGGGTGCGCCGGAATAGATGGCAAAGGGTTGCAAGGTCACCACCGCCAGCAAGAAAATGATCGTCAGCCCGGCCAGCAGGATATTAAGCGCAATTTCATTTGGAGTTTTTTGTCGCGACGCCCCTTCTACCAACCCAATCATGCGGTCGAGAAACGTTTCTCCGGGGTTCGACGTGATACGCACCTTGATTTCATCGGAGAGGACGCGCGTGCCGCCGGTCACAGCCGAGCGATCGCCTCCCGATTCGCGGATCACGGGCGCGGATTCGCCAGTAATGGCGGACTCGTCCACCGATGCCACGCCTTCAATTACTTCACCGTCGCCGGGGATGAACTCACTTGCAGCCACCAGGACGACGTCGCCGGAGCGCAATTTCGAGCTCGGCACTAACTCCGTCTTTCCGTCCGGCCGCAATTTGCGCGCCGCCGTCTCCGCCCGCGCCTTGCGCAGCGTTTCCGCCTGGGCCTTGCCGCGTCCTTCGGCCATGGCCTCCGCGAAATTCGCAAACAGCACCGTGAACCACAGCCATAGCGTGATCTGCAATCCAAACCAGAAGTTGCCTTTGTGCTGGAACGCTTCCAGCACCAGCACGACTCCCGTGGTCACGGCGCCGACTTCCACGACAAACATCACGGGATTCTTGATCTGCAGCCGCGGGTTCAGCTTCCAGAACGAATCCACGATGGCCGTCTTTAATATCTTCCGGTCGGTTATCGAAGCGCTTTTTGCCTGTGCCGTCGTCATCTTTTTCCTCAAAACGCCTTCCCTGCATTCATGAGCAAGTGCTCCAGAATCGGCCCCAAGCTCAGCGCGGGGAAGAAAGTGAGTGCTCCAACAATCAGAACCACGGAAATCAGCAACACGGTGAACAACGGTCCCGTAACCGGAAAAGTGCCCAGCGATTCCGGCACCTGTTTCTTTGCCGCAAGACTTCCCGCAATGGCAAGAATCGGAATTACCATGAAGAAGCGTCCCAGGAGCATCGCCACAGCTAGGCTCGTGTTGTACCAGAGAGTGTTCGCGTTGAGCCCGGCAAACGCGGAGCCGTTATTTCCCACGGCCGAAGTGTAGGCGTAGAGCACCTGTGATAGCCCATGCGCGCTCGGATTGGTGATGCTGGACGTTCCAAATTTCGTGACCACACCAACAGCCGAAAAGATCAGAATTGTCAGCGACGTTATCAGGATGGCCAGCACCGCCATCTTCACGTCAAAGGACTCGATCTTCTTGCCCAGATATTCCGGTGTGCGCCCTACCATCAGGCCGGCGATGAAAACGGACAGGATCACGAACACGAGGATTCCGTACATCCCGGCTCCCACTCCCCCAAATATGACTTCGCCGAGCTGAATGTTGATGAGCGGTACCATCCCCCCAATCGGCGTCAGGGAATCGTGCATGTTGTTGACCGCACCACAGCTGGCATCCGTGGTCACGGTCGTAAACAGCGCCGAATTCGCAATTCCGAAACGCACTTCTTTCCCTTCCATATTCCCGCCGGACTGCGAGTCCGATGCCCGGGTGTTCACGCCGGCCAGCAGAGGGTTGCCGCGCGCTTCCGACGAGTAGGCCACCACAACGCCTGCAAGGAACAGGGCGGCCATCGCGCTCCACACCGCCCAGCCATGCCGCCGTGATCCCGTCATCCGGCCCAGCGTGTAGGTCAACCCGGAAGGAATGGCAAAAATCAGGAGCATTTGAAAGAAGTTGGAGAGCGGCGTGGGATTTTCAAAGGGGTGCGCGCTGTTGGCGTTGAAAAAGCCGCCACCATTTGTGCCGAATACCTTGATCACTTCCTGGGAAGCCGCGGGCCCCTGCGCAATCACCTGCGTTGTCACCGTATCCCGCTTCACGCTGCCGTCGGCGTTCTTCGTTTCGACAACCTGCGACTCCAGCAGGTTAGCGTTGGTGTAGGGATGCAGATTTTGCACCACTCCCTGGGACACCAGGAAGAGCGCGGCGACCAGGCTGAACGGCAGCAGCGCCCACAGAAATGCCCGCGTGGCATCAACCCAGAAATTCCCTATGGTGGAGGATTCCTTGCGCGCCACACCGCGAATCACCGCGATCGCCAGGGCGATACCCACCGCCGCCGACGCGAAATTGTGATAGGCGAGCCCCGCCATCTGCGTCAGATAACTCATTGTCGATTCCGGCGTGTACGCCTGCCAGTTGGTGTTCGTGGTGAAGGAAACCGCAGTATTCCATGCCAGGTCCGGACCCACGTTTGCCAGCTTCTGCGGGTTCCACGGGAGCCACAGTTGCACGCGTTCGATCAAGTAGAGCAAAAGCAATGACGCAGCGCTGAAGACCAGCATCGCCACGCCGTACTCTGTCCACTTCATCTCTTTTTTTTCTTCGATTCCGCAGAGGCGATAAATCAAGCGCTCGATGGGCCGCAGGGCGGGATCGAGCCACGTCGATTTGCGCTCAAAAACGCGGTACAAATACACGCCCATCGGCTTGGTGACAAGCAGCACCACGCCCAAAAACAGTAGAATCTGGAACCACCCGTTGCCCGTCATGGCTAGAATTTCTCCGGTTTCAGCAGCGCGTAGAGCAAATAGCCACAAAGAAGAATAGAAATTACGATAAGAAGAATATTCCCCAGCATCGTCTCAGCCCTCTATTTCAGCCGCTCGCAGCCCTTCAGATACAAAATGCCGAGGGCGAAAAACAGGATTGTGCACATCACAAAAATCACATCAGTCATGAATGGCTCCTGGCCCGCATCCTAGGTTACGCAAACGCTCTAAGAAAACGGTGAGCGGCGCATTAAGGAATCGTAAGTATACTCCACGTGGCTTGTTCCACCCTGCGAGTTGTGCCAGACTCCCTTTGCGTACCCCCTCATGCCCGACCGGCAATCCTCTCTATCCTCTTCCGCCAGCGGCGGGACTCCTGACCAACCCCCAATTCCTCCCGAACTGTTTTCTTTAGTGAACACTCGTACGGAGTGGGTTCGTCTCCACACTGGTTTTGTTTACATCGGAATTGTCACCATTCTGCTCGGCCCGCTACTCCCATATCTTGCGCGCCACTGGTCTCTCACGGATTCACAAGCCGGATTTCTCTTTACCGCGGAATACTCTGGAAGCGTATTGGGGAATTTGCTGACGGGTTTGCTGCTGCCGCGAATCGGGTTTTCCAAGGTAATGGGAAGCAGTTTCCTCCTTTTTGTCTTCAGCTTCTCCTTCCTCGGGGCCGGCCCCTGGACGCTTGCTTGCCTTCTCATATTCCTTTATGGCATCGCCCTTGGCCTCTCCGTTCCCACTTCAAACCTTCGCGCCACGCAATTGCCTTCCGCGAACACCGCAGCCGCTGTGAGCCTCTTGAATTCTTCCTGGGGAATTGGGGCGGTCTTGTGTCCATTCCTGTTCGCTGCTCTCTTGCCTTCGCTCGGCTTTCGTGGCTTCACTGCCGCTCTCGCCGCGATCGCGCTCATCTTTTCAGGGCTCCATCTCACTCGTCCTACAACAACCCGTTTCCGCACAACGAAACCCCCAGGAAGGCCGCCCGGAGCCTGGCTAGCCCAGTTGCGTCACGCCTCTGCCGTCCCCCTGCTCTTACTTTTCTTTTTGTATGTGGGGGTGGAAACTGCCCTCGGCGGTTGGGTGGCCGCTTACCAAAAACGCATGCCCGGAATGGACAGCTCCGCCTGGGCATTGGCGCCTCTGGTTTTTTACCTCTTCCTCTTGATCGGCCGTGGGCTCGCGCCTTTGGCTCTCCGGCGTCTATCGCAGGTGGTTATCTCCGCGGGTGGATTGCTCTGCGCAATGGCCGGCGCGGGAATCATCGCTTACTCGCAAACACCGTTGCTGCTCCAGGCCGGCGCGGCGGTGGCGGGATTCGGGTTAGCGCCACAATATCCTCTATACGTGACCTGGTTCGCGGAGACTTTTCGCGAGGATGCGAACTGGCTCAGCACACTTTATTTCGGCGGTGGGGCGCTCGGTGGCGCCGTATTGCCCTGGCTTGTCGGCATCATCGCAGCGCATACGAACTCCTTGCGAGCGGGTCTCATACTGCCGGCGGTCGTCACCGTAGTCATGGCTATGCTCTTGTTGCGCGCGCGCCCGCGGTCTGTGGCGGCTTAAGAGTTTATCCACACCTGCAAATGGGCGTAGTACGGCGCACGCCGGTGCTTTGCGCAAGCGATTGGACGAACCTGCAGTCCGCCCGCTACAATCTCGCTCATGCTACCGGAATCTCGCGTTACGCCTCCTCTTTCTCCGGCTGAAGCCGCGCGCATTGCCCTTGAACTTTATTCACTCCACGCGGATGTGCGACCTCTGCCCGGCGAATACGACGATAACTTCCATTTGGCCACTTCGGATGGACGCGCCTTCGTTCTGAAAATCATGCACGCCGCGCGCGAGGATTCTTTCGTTGACATGCAGTGCCGGGCACTCGCCCATCTGGCTGACCGCGCGCCGCATCTTGCTCTTCCCAGGGTGATTCCCAACTCCAGCGGCCAATTGTTCGTGCACATTCAGACCTCTGATGGCGCCCGCCGCATCGTCTGGCTGCTCTCGTTCGTGCCTGGTTCTGCATTGGCCGAAGTGCGACCCCATTCGCCCGAACTCCTGGAGAGTCTCGGCCGCCTGCTTGCCGAGATGGACGCGGCCCTACTGGATTTTTCTCACCCGGCGGCAAACCGCATTTTGAAGTGGGATCTCAGCCGGTCGCTTTGGGCCTTCGAGATGCTTCCCTCTGTCGTTGACCCCCAGCGGCGCGCTCTTGCTGAGCATTTCCTGAATCTGTTCGAGCAGGAGGCTGTTCCCCGCTTCCACCGCCTCCGGCGCAGCGTCATCTATGGCGATGGCAACGATCACAACGCTCTTGTCGGGCCGGTTTCGTCGAGGCCCAGAGAGGTCGTGAGCGTCATCGATTTTGGCGACATGCACGCAGGCCTGACCGTCGCGGAGCCTTCCCTCGCCGCGGCCTACGCAATTCTCGGCAAAGAAGACCCGATCTCCGCCGCAGGGTCGGTCCTCGCCGGGTATCATCGGCGTTTTCCTCTGAACGACGACGAAATCGAGGTTTTTTTCATTCTTATGGCCACGCGGCTCGCTGTCAGCGTTATCAACTCAGCGCATCGTAAATCTCTTATTCCCGACGATCCTTATGTTACCGTTACCGAGACTCCCGCGTGGGCTGCGCTCGAGCGCCTCACCAAAATACCTGTGCCGCAGGCAAATGAGCGGCTTCTCGCGGCGACATCTTCTCCGGGTAATGCGCGATCGACAGATCGCCCGGGCTCGAGGGAGTCTCTCCCGTCGCTCGAGCAATCCCTTTCTACCCGCCGCAAACTCTTCTCTTCCAATCTCAGCCTCTCCTACGATCGACCGCTCAAAATCGTTCGCGGCTGGATGCAATATCTTTATGACGATACGGGTCGCGCGTTCCTGGACGTCTATAACAATGTTCCTTTGGTCGGCCATTCCCATCCGCGCGTCGTGCAAGCCGTGCAGAGGCAGGTCGCGCTCCTCAACACCAACACGCGCTACCTCCACGACAATCTTCTTCGCTACGCGCAGCGTCTTGCAGCGCTTCTTCCCGCGCCGCTGCGTGTCTGTTTCTTTGTGAATTCCGGCAGCGAGGCCAATGAGCTCGCGCTTCGCCTGGCGCGCACCCACACCGGCAGGGAAGATATCATCGTTCTAGAGCACGCCTACCACGGCCACACCTCCACCCTCATTGATATCAGTCCCTGCAAATTCAACGGCCCGGGCGGAAAGGGCCAAAAGCCTTGGGTGCATGTCGCTCCGGTTGCCGACGACTATCGTGGCATCTACCGGCGGGGCGAACTCGATCTCGGCAAGAAATATGCCACACACGTGGCCGCGATTTTGGATGGATTGAAAAGTGATCGGCGTGGGGCCGCTGCTTTCATTGCGGAAACCCTGCCCAGCGTCGCCGGCCAGATCGTTTTTCCGCCGGGCTATCTCAGCGAAGTCTACAAGCACGTGCGGGCTGCGGGCGCAGTATGCATCGCCGATGAAGTGCAGGTGGGTTTCGGCCGTCTCGGGACGCACTTCTGGGGATTTGAAACGCAGGATGTGGTGCCGGACATCGCCGTCTTCGGCAAGCCGATCGGCAACGCGTTCCCGCTTGCGGCCGTTGTCACGACCGCGGAAATCGCCGCATCCTTTGCGAACGGGATGGAGTTCTTCAGCACATTCGGCGGCAACCCGGTTGCCTGCGCCGCCGGCCTGGCCGTCCTCGATGTCCTCGAAGAGAATCAACTCCAAGAGAATGCGCAGCACGTCGGCTCGCAATGGCTGGGGGATCTGCGGGCTCTGCAGACGCTTTATCCGGCCGTCGGTGATGTGCGGGGCATGGGCCTTTTCCTGGGCATCGATCTCGTCACCGATCGCGGCAAGCGCACTCCCGCCACAGCTCTGGCCCACGACGTCGTGAACCGTTTGCGTGATCGCGGCATCCTCGCCGGGACCGACGGCCCTCACCACAATGTGCTCAAGCTGCGCCCACCGCTGATTTTCTCAGCCGGCGACGCCGCTTTTTTCACCTCGACGCTCTCCTCGATTCTTGCCGAAGAGCCTGCACAACCGTTCTAATCCCTGCTCGCGAGCTATTTGCTGTCATCGGCGGGGCGCACCGATTCGCCCGCGCGCCGCAGCAAATCATCATTGCAACCCAACCGACTCAGGAGTAGTCTTTCACGAGCCTTACACCCTCAATCTCTGCATACCCATTCCGGCAGGTAAGGCAGCATCTTCCTTCATGCCCGAGCAAAATAGCGCAGGAGGCCTGTTCCAATGTCCACGGAGAACAAAAACATCGTTCGCCGCCTCTACGATGAAGTCTGGAACAAGCGCAAGCTCGACTTGGTGGCCGAACTCATCTCACCTAGCCATGCGCTGAACGACCCGTTTGTCAGCGGCTCGCAGGTTGGCCCGGAGCTGTATCGTCGGCGCATTCTGGAGCTGACCGCGAGTTTCCCCGATTTGCGTTTTACGCTGGACGACCTGATCGCCGAGAAAGAAAAGGTTGTTGCCGCGTGGGTGATTTCCGCAACGCATAAGGGCGACTTTATGAATATCCCCGCCACCGGCAAGAAAGTTTCCGTGGAAGGCATCACCATTCATTACATCCGGAACGGAAAGATCCTGGATTCCAATGCGCGATGGGATGCGGTTGGCCTGCTGCGACAGCTCGGAGCCTTTCCACCACTGGGCCGTGGCAAGGAAGCGGCTTCCAAGGGCTGAATCTCCCTTCATCGTTCGCCTCGTTGCTCTCCCTGTAGCTCAGGCCTTCAAGCCCGAGGCCTTTCTTTCGGGCCTGCAGCTGCCGCCATCTGGCGCGAACCCCGTGGCATTTCCTGCGAAAGTTGCGTGAGAGATTAGGCCAAAGCCTCCAGCGCTTGGGCGAGCTCGAACAGCTTCGTCACGGTATTCCAATTGCGGCCGGTGCCCGTAGTTTTTAGGGCTCGCTCAATTGCGGGCCAGGGCATCTTTGGCCGGGCCATGCCATTCGGGAAATAGACATAGGCCTCGTGCCCGTTGATCCATAGTTCTTCCGGAACCGTCTTGATCTTCAGGGCATTTTGGAGACATTCGGGGCCAGGAGTCTCCTTGAGGAACATGACCGCCAGCTTTTTGGGATCGATGCCGCGGCGCCTGGCGAACGGGTTTCGCGAGATCACCTCTCTCAATTCGATAGTGGTCCGTGGTACCACGACGGGGCGAAAGCCAAAGCTCTTTTCGATGGCGTCCTCGATGCGCTTGGCGAGCCTCGGAAGGTCCTGCTCCTTGGTTCGGAAAACGACGTTCCCGCTCTGCAAGTAGGTCTGCGCGTCCTGCAGCCCCAAACTCTTATAGAGCTCCCGCAGCGCGTCCATCTTGATTTTGTGATGGCCCCCGATGTTGACGCCGCGGAGCAGGGAAATAATCACGGCCATGGTGTCCACAAGTATATCCCGCTAGCAGGCAGCAGAGCATTGAGGCAAACGAAGCCAACTTCACTGGGATTTCGGCGGGTGCTCGGTCCGTTCTTTCTTCTTGTCTTCTTTCGCCTTGTCGGATGGCGGATAGCCCTCGAAGGCCTTGGAGATTTCCTCGTCAGCCTTCTTCCACTCCTTGTCGGGGTTGGTGATCTTGCGAATCAGGTAGAACCGCCAGGCCAGGCTCTTCGCCCTCGGATCAATCAGATCGATGATCAGAGCGCCTTCCTTCTTACTGCTGGCGCTGACGCTTTCAAAGAGAAAACCCCAGTAACTGCCGACATACGCGCCATACGGGCCCCAGTTGCCCGCGACTGCGACATCCATCTGCCTGGAACTGTTCGCCCAATAACGCACGACCAGGTCAGGGTTTTCCTCGGGCCTCACCTCGCGCAATCCACGCTTATCCAGTTCGCGCGAGGCGGAGTGATGCATGCGGTTCTCGATCAGGTCGGGATTCAGTTGGATCGCCACCAGGTTCTCAACGCCGCCGATGAACGCGTAGGTCTTGTACTTGGAGAAATCGAGATTGGGGTCGAAATCGACGACCACCTTCGCCCGCACTGGCAGGGCAAGAAAGAGCGCGCCCAGCATCACCGCGAGCAGGAATTCGAAGTAACGATGATGCATTGCACGGGATTGCGGATGTTTCATGGATCTCCCTGTGGCAGCTTCTCAGGTAAGTTTAACACGCCAGGAACACGCCGTTCGTTCTGAGACGCAAGTTTGGGTTGCTTGCTGGACTTTGCCTGTGAATTGGCATCCTATCGCTCACACAGCCTGCGACCTTCCTTTCCCTGGCTGCCAGGGAGTATGCTTTCGTTAATAGCGAGATTTCAAGGAGAGCATGTGTTCTGGCGGAGATGGCTCTTGGCGGCAACCGGGCTCGCGGCATTCCTCTTCGGCTGGCAAGCTCCGGTTTGGGGGCAGCAGGAACCCTCAACTGCCGAGCAAGTGATTGCCAAGTACCTGGAGGCAATCGGAGGCGCAGACAGATTCTCGTCGATCACGACTTTCGTGAAAGTGGGCGAACTGTCTGGGAACCTGACAAACTTTGCGCTACCTTATACTGCGCCCATCTTGAACAAGCAGCACGGAACGTTCGAGTTCTACTTCAAGGCTCCCAACCTTCACCTCAGCGTTGTAAAGGCGGACAACAATGTGCTGCTTGGAGCGTACGGTTGTGACGGAACGATGGCCTGGTCGATCGCTTCCGATGGGCGGCGCAGCGAATTCAAGCCGAAGCCCGGAAATGAGTACGGATGCGAAACAGGCTACAACCCGGTGCCCCGTGTTTTGCGCGCGCCGAATGTGAAGATGCGGCTCAAAGGGAAAGAGAAGGTCGACGGTCAACCGGCGTACGCCGTCTGGGTGCGAGATCCGAAATCGCCAGGCGAGGAGACGTACTACTTTGATGTCCAAACCTATCTACTTGTGCGTTTGAAGATCGTCCGCCCTTCCTTGCGGAACATTTCTTACAAAATCGAGCTGTTCTATTCCGATTACCGCGATGTTGGCGGAATCAAACTCCCGTTCAAGATCATTCAACAATCGGAAAACAACAAACTCGTCACTACCCTGCGCGAAGTGAAAATCAATGCCCCGGTCGACGATGCCCGGTTTGCAGAGCCCGGAACCCCGGGCAACCCAAACGCACGGGCCCGTGAAGAAAGTCCGCCGCCCGCAGCCAAGGCCAACCAAATCGACATCTTACCCGCCAGCCCGCCGGAAACGCATGCTGCAGCGAGCGTGCCCAGCCTTGTGGAAGTGAACTTCCCGAACTTTGCGTCCTGTGGCATCGCCGAGCTGAAGCAGACGGTCCCGGAGTTACGGGGACTCAAAGCTGCTCAGGGGCAGGAAGAATTGACCGCGCTCCTCGACAAGGTGGGGGCCAAGACGGCAGATCTCGCTCAGGCAACGCCCGACCTGATTTCGCACGAGGCCGTGGTCAAGTCCCAACAAGACGTCGTCATAGCGCGGCAGAATTTCTCCTATCTGATGTTGTCTCGCCCCCGCGGCCAGGAGGCCGTAATCCTCGAGGAATTTCGAGTGGACCTCCAGACCGGCGAGAAGTTCCAAGCCGAGGAGGCGAAGAACGGGGCAGCGCCGGAATCGCACTCTTCTGCTTCGAGTTTGGACCTGCCAACCGCCAACCAGCAACTGAGCGTGTGGAAGTCCGGGGGACCTCCGTTGAGCCAGGGCTTCGCCAGCATGTGGACATATTTTTATCCCCTAAACCGGCCGGAATCGGCGTTCCGCTACCTGGGGCAACAGAAGATGGATGGGCATCACACCGTGGTTCTGGCCTTTGCCCAAAAGCCGGGATCGGTTCGTTTGCCCACGGAGTTCCGCTTCGAAGGCAGGATCATCCCCATTTTTCTCCAGGGCGTGGCCTGGGTTGATGCATTCGATTTCCAGATCGTGCGTTTACGGACCGATCTTCTTTCACCCTTCCCCGAGGATACGTTGCGCCGGTTAACAGCCGACATTCAGTTTGCGCAGACAACCGTTGCTGGAGTGGCGTTGCCCTTGTGGTTGCCCCGGGACGTCGTGGTCACTTCGGATGTGCGTGGAGTGATTCTCCGCGAAGATCACAAGTATTCCGATTACAGGGCATTTCGGGTGCAGACCAAAATGGTGCCGCATCCCTGACGAAAGGGCCGCTCTGCGGCGGATTTCCCGGGGCTGGCCACCGAAGGGAGAGAATCAGCGGCTCCAATGGACCAAGAATTCCTGCTTACTCGTTCTCTGCGTCGGGCGGCGCATTATGAAAGAGGCGAACGAGTTCGGCGTGCTCCATAACCACAGCGGGGTCTTTCTGGATGGCATCAAAATACTTTTTTTGAAAGCCATCTCCTGTTTCAGTGGGGGCAAAGATCTTTCGCGCCAAGGAAATCGCTCCCCGGGTATCCTCCGGCGCAATTTCGGCGTCCGCCGCCAACGCTTCATCGATGCGAACTACAAATTCGGAGATGTTGTGCAGCCAGGCGAATTGCGGGTCGTCCACCACTAGCCGGAAGAGTTCACCCGCAGAGACGCAGCCATGCGCTTTCTGGAACTCGCGGCGCTCCATCACCAGGAGTGTCTTGTGCAATTGCAGCAACGCTTCGCGCAGGGCCACGAGCTTCTGGCGCGCCGGAGTGTCTCGCCAATTGCCTTGATTCGCGTACGGGCCTCTGTCTGCCGCCATCGTCTATCCCCTCCCAGCTTCTCCGCGCTGCATTCCAGATACGCTGCTACTTCTTTACATTCTCCTTCGGACGGACAACCAGATTGTTCTTCACGCCCGAGACATTGGCCACGAATCCGGCCCGAACGAGGGCACGGTTCTTGTCTGCTTCGCTTTCCACCTGGCCCTCCAGCGCTACGCCTCCATTTTTGACGATGATATGGATGGATGGCAACTCGTCCACGGCATATCGGGAGAGCACCGGATCCTCGTAGATGGCGCGATACACGGCACGCCGCAAATCATCGTCCCCAGCCGAAGCGGGCAGCTCCTCAATCTGGTTCACCACCGTTCCGACGCCTTCGATGCTCTTCACCGCTGCTTCCGCTGCTGTCTTCAATGTGCGCCGGACGACCTGCCCCATTAGCGTGACGTCGTTTCCGTTCAGCGTAAATGCGATATGGTCAAAGACGGAGACATAGGGAAGAACTGTCAATTGGTGGCGCACTTCGCGGGCCAGTCCTTCCTCATACTTCTCGCCTCCGCCCTGCTTCTTGGCTGCCGGCGCATTCTGTGCCATAGCAGGGAATGCCGCCGTCCATCCGGCCAGTACCACACTCAGGCCCACCCACAACGCCTTCTTCACGAGGTCAAAACCAGTCACCCTGCGCTCCTCATTTAACTTCACGCACCACTGCCTCTCGTATTGTCTCCCAGGTGCTATCCGCGGTGTTAGCATACGACTGGGAATCGCGCTTCCCGTGGAATATCCCTGCCCGCTCGATTGCCCAGGAGGTTGCTTTTCGCGTGTTGGCGATTGCCCATCGCGGTGCTTCCGGATACGCTCCGGAAAACACGCTTGCCGCCTTCCGGCGGGCCGTTGCGCAAGGAGTCTCCTTCATCGAGACCGACCTGCAACTGACGCGCGACGCGCATCTTGTCGCCATCCATGACGACACAGTTGATCGTACCACCGGAGGTCACGGCGCGGTTCAGCATATGACCCTGGCGGAAATCCGGCGCCTCGATGCGGGCGCCTGGTTTGCCAGCGAGTTTATTGGAGAGCGCATACCAACCCTCGAAGAGATCCTCGTGTTTTCCAAGAAAAACGATGTGGTCTTCTACCTGGAACTGAAGCCCAATGGATTCTGGGGCGGCGAACACGCCTTGGTCAGCGCTCTTCGCGAATCCGGGGAAATCCCCCGCGTGGTGGTTATTTCCTTCGATCCCGTCATTCTCTCCAGCCTGCGAAACATCGACCCCACTCTCATGTTCGGCTTGCTGTTCGATGGCCAGATCGAGAATCCTTTTCAGAAAGCCGTGGAAATCGGCGCGCGGCAGCTTGCCGTCCGTGGCGACCTGGTGACCCCGAACCTGCTCCACGAAACGCGCAAGCGGGATCTCCAGGTGGTTTGCTGGACGATCAACTCGCCCGCCCATATGCGCTTGCTGGCAGCAGCAGGCGTTGACGGAATCATGTCCGACTACCCGGATCTTCTCCTTGACTCGCTGAAGAAATAGCTCGGTACACGCCCGCCAGATCCGCCACACTTAATTGTTCGGCGCGTGCGTCCGCTCGCAATTTAAGCTGCTCCAGGATTTCTCTTACCCGCGCCGGTTTGGCCAGCCCGCGCAGGTTATTGGCAAGCGTTTTTCTCTTTTGGCCGAAGCAGATCTTCACAAATTCGCGAAAGGCATTTCCATTTACCAGCCCCAGCTTGGCGTTCTCCCCGGGCAGTCGCAACGTGACCAACGCCGAACCCACTTCCGGAGGGGGGCGAAACGCTCCGCGAGGGATTTTCAGCGCCAACTCTGGGCGCGAATAAAACTGCGTGGCCACGGACAAATAGCCGTACGACTTTGTGCCTGGGCGTGCCGTGAGCCGCTGCGCCACTTCCCACTGGATGACGATGTGGATCTCCTCGATCAAGTCCGCATAGCGGAAGAAATGGTGAAGAATCGGCGAGGTGATGTAGTAAGGCAGATTGCCGTAGAGGCTGATGCGACGCCCCGCTGCGATTGCACGTAAATCCGTCTCGAGTACGTCCCCCGGCACTACGGTGAGATTTGGATTTTTTTTCGCAAGCCGCTGCAGCCCCTCGATCAGCGCCCTGTCCAGTTCCACTGCGTAAACTGGCACGCCGCTGCGGAGCAGGTGCTCGGTCATTTCCCCGTGGCCCGCGCCAATTTCAATCCAGCAGTAGTTTTCCGCCGCCACACGTGCGGGAGACTCCATCCCGTGCGGAGACACCCCAATAGCCCGCGCGATCTGCTCGCGCCATCCCGCGTCCGCCAGAAAATGTTGTCCGAGTCGTTGCCGTGCCATGGCTCGCCCCTGAGTGTAGCAGCCACGCGGCGTCGCTCGAAATTGAATCGCCGGAATGAGGTCAGATTGCTGCCTCCGCGAATATCGGGAGTCATGGCTGCCGAACGGGCCTCTTGTTCATTCACCTTCATCCACCCAGGATGTTAAGATCGTTGCCAAGGTCTCCGATATTGAAGGTGAAATATGACCTGGCGCTACGTGCATGCTTGCTGTCTCGTGATCGCGTCTACTGTCGCAGTTGCGAGCTCCTCGTCTGCTGATTCGGAAACGAGTGCGAGGCGAGACAAAGCGCTCAAAGGAATCGAAGCGTGCCTAAAACGGAACGAAGTCTCCAGCCGGCAGTGTAAAAACCTGAACAAGGACGTCCAGGCCTTGGTTGATGTCTACCGGCAGGGCGACAAAACGGTCCTCCCGACGTTGCTGCGGTTCACTTATCTGTGTGACTTCTTCGGCGAGGCATTGGTCGGCGACCCGGAGGGTTTTCTCTCGGCGGTGTCCCACTTGCCCGAACCAGACCAACACGCAGTTGCTAGGGGCATCGCCGGGGGAATGCTCGGGCTACTGCGGCCGCGCTTTGAGGCCGTACGGGCAACATTGACGGCGGTGCCGGATTCGTCGCCGAACTATCAGCTTGCACGCACGTGCCTTCTGACGCTTGAGACCAATAACGCCTCTTTCCTTGTCAATTATTTCCCTCCGCAGACTTTCACAGGTCGCACTGACGATTTCCAAACGCGTTGGTTTTCGCGCGAGTTGTATGCCCTGGAGGAAAAGCCGCTGTGGCCACCGGCGTCGGGGAGTGAACGTACGTATCGAATCACCGTATTGCCTGCTTTTACAGTTCCGGAGTCTGCCACTCTGACAGTACTGGCGGATGGCTCAGGTCAGATCAAGTTTCGAGCCACAGATGGTCGTCACGAGCATTTGAGCGTGGAAAGCGCAAGTACGATCAGCTCTCAGCAAGTTGCCGACTTCACTGCACTATTAAATCGTGTCCAGTTCTGGCAAATGCCAACCGAATCGCGGCAGGGTGGACTCGACGGAGCCGAATGGATCCTGGAGGGAGTGCAGGACGGCAGTTACCACATCGTCCATCGCTGGTGTCCCGGTAAGACGCCATTTGGAGAGGCCGGGCGGAGTCTGTTTGATCTTGCCGGGCACAAGTCGAGGGGGATCTGTTGACCTCGTAGAATTGGTTCCACATACCACTCTGAGTTCGATGACTCATTTCTAAGTGGACGTTTGACTGACCAACCACCGCATCGCAAGCGCGCTTGACGCTGCCGCCCGCCTCCGATAGCGTAAGAATTCCACTTCTTGTCTATGCGCATACTCTTTGTCGCTTCCGAAGCTCTCCCGTACACGAAAACCGGGGGTCTCGCCGATGTGATTGAGGCCCTGCCTAGAGCCCTGGTGAGGTTAGGGCACGAGGTCGCCGTCTTTCTGCCGCGTTATCGGGGCGTCAAGGCCCACACGGTGGTGATGCCGAGCTTGACGATTCCCCAAGGCGGCGGGCTGCGCTTTCCTGCCATTACCAACGGGTCGCTCCTTCACGGCGTGCGCTACTTTTTCCTCGACGACCCTTTCTACTTTGACCGCGAGGGCATCTACGGCGACCGCAAGCACGAATATCCCGATAACGCCGAGCGTTTCACCGAATTCTCTCGCGCCGCCATCGAAATGGCCAAGCACATCTGGCCGCCGGACATCATCCATTGCCACGACTGGCAAACCGCCATGGTGCCGGTGCTGCTGCATTCCTCGTATGCCGAAGATCCCATGGTGAAGGGGCTCCCGGTCGTTTTCACGGTCCACAACATGGGGTATCACGGTATCTTTCCTAAAGAGGTGCTCGAGCGCGCCGGCATTCCACCCGCGGTCTTTCATCCCGGCGGCATCGAGTTTTTTGGCAGCGTCAATTTCCTGAAGGGTGGCCTGGTGTACTCCGATTACCTGACCACCGTCAGCCACAAATATGCGCAGGAGATTCAGACCTCGGAATTCGGCTTCGGTCTGGAGGGCGTGGTGCGCTCGCGTGCAGACCGCCTGGTGGGCATCCTGAATGGTGTGGACTATTCAAAATGGTGCCCGGAGAAGGACGCGCTGCTGCCGATGAAATATTCCGCCAAAGACCTGGCCGGGAAGCGCATCTGCAAGCAAGCGCTCCTCGAGGAGTTCCTCTTGCTGCACGACAATCCCAACCGGGCCGTGCTGGGGATAGTGTCGCGTTTCGCGGACCAGAAGGGTTTTGACCTGATTGCGCAGATTGCAGCCGAACTCCTCCAGGAGGACATTTTGCTGGCCGTCTTGGGGGCAGGCGACCGGCGCTATGAGGAGCTCTTTCGCGCGCTGGCCGGGGATTTTCCTGGGCGCGTGGGCTTGAAGATTGCTTATGACAATCGGCTCGCGCACCTGGTGGAAGCGGGATCGGACATGTTCCTGATGCCTTCGCGCTACGAGCCTTGCGGGCTCAACCAGATCTACAGCCTGCGCTATGGTACCGTGCCGATCGTGCGCGCCACCGGCGGGCTGGATGACACCATCGAGGACTTCGACCTGCAACATGGTACGGGCACGGGCTTCAAGTTTTCCGAGTATACGGGCGCTGCCTTCCTGGAGGCCATTCGGCAGGCGCTGCATCATTATTCCGATGACGGCGTCTGGAAGCGTATTCAACTCAACGGGATGGCCAAGGATTTTTCGTGGAACACCTCCGCAGCAGAATATGCGAAACTATATGAGGCTGCCCAAGCAGCGCGAAACCAGAAAGCTGCTCCATCATCTAATTAACTGGGTACAACGGCTGCTTTGACGCAGCCCCTAGAGGACATCGAAACGTTATGGCTGATAACATTCTTGCGGTGAACGACGGAAATTTTGAAGCAGAGGTGTTGACGGCGAGCAAAGCTCAGCCCGTCATGGTGGATTTTTGGGCGGAATGGTGCCGCCCCTGCCACATGCTGGCGCCTACAGTGGCGGAGATCGCCCAGGACTACGCTGGAAAATTGAAGGTGACGAAATTGAATGTGGATGAAGCCATGAATTCCGCCGGGCGGTTCAACATCCGCGGCATTCCGACGTTGCTGGTCTTCAAGGATGGCCAGGTGGTCGAGCAGATCGTCGGCGCCGTGCCCAAGGACCAAATCACCAAGGCCCTTGCACGCCACATCGGATAGGACCGATTTCGGGCAAGCCGCAAGGCCTATGGGTCTGGGCTGGAGTTGCGAGCTGACAATTGCCGGACCCTCATGACTTGTGCGCGACTCAGAGCGTGGACCCTAGAAAACCACCAGGACGCGGCACCCAGACTCCTTGCTGACCTCAATAATCTGCCGGCCATCTGCAGCTAGAAGACAGAAAAACGAAGAGCACACACTTGCGCTGAGACGGTCCCGACTGGGTCTGGGCAAACGCCGAGCGCCAACTTTCCTCCCCGGGCGAAGCCGCGCATTCACAGTAGCCATTCTTGAGATGGCCACTGTGTATTTTGTTGGGATTGGGGTATTTTACCAGCAGCGAGAATCCCTGCCATGGGGTACAAAATATGAAAATCGTTCGCCAATTTTTGTTTAGCGCCGCGGCGGTTTATTTGGGCGGGGTTATCCCGCTCTTTGCGCAGACCTCACCACTGCTGCCCAGCCAAAAGGCGCCGCTCTCTGAGCGCGTGGTGGCCTACCAAATTGAAGCGAACTATCACCCCCAAAACCACAGTCTCGACGGCCAGGAGACACTGACGTGGACGAACTATACGGGGCAGCCGCAGGATCGCTTGCCGTTCCATCTATATCTGAACGCATTCCAGCCGAAGTCCACCTTTACCCGCGAAGGTCACGAAGTTGGTGATCGCGACGTGGAAATTGGCGCAAAGTGGGAGGACAAGAAGTTCGGCGAAGACGTGATCAAGTCGTTTGAAGTAGTGGGCCTGGGTGACCAGACCGGGAAACTCCGGTTTATCCACCCGGACGACGACAATGCCGAAGATCGAACCGTCGTGGAAGTGCAACTGCCGCGTGCCGTGGCACCGAAGGAAAAGGTGACGTTCAGAATTACGTTTCACGATCAATTTCCCGAGGTGGTTGCGCGTTCGGGCTACAAGCGGGATTTTCTGCTGGCCGGGCAGTGGTTCCCGAAAATCGGGGTATGGTGGAAAAATGGCTGGAACTGCCATCAGTACCATGCGACCACGGAGTTCTTCGCCGACTTCGGCACTTTCGACGTGAAGGTAACCCTGCCATCCCATTTCAATGTAGGCGCCACTGGCGTGCAGACTGGCGAAAACTCCAACACCGACGGCACCAAGACGCTGGTTTTCAGAGCCGAAGACGTGCACGACTTTGCCTGGACCGCCGATCCCACCACAAAAATTGTCGAGGATAGCGTGACGCTCAGCAGCGGCACCGTGAAGCTGCGGCTGCTCATGCAACCGGGGCACATGGCCAGCGCTCCGCGATATATGGAAGCGCTGAAGGGCACGATGAAGAAGTTTGACGAGTGGATTGGCCCTTATTCGTATTCGCAAATCACGGTCGTGGATCCTCCGCATGGCGGGGGTGCCGCCGGGGGGATGGAATATCCCACGTTCATCACAGCGGACACCGCTTGGTGGATGATCGATGGATTGAAAATCCCAGAGGTCGTCGTTGAGCATGAATACGGGCACCAATATTGGTATGGGATGGTGGCCACGAATGAATTTGAAGAAGCGTGGCTCGACGAGGGCATCAATCAATACACGGAATGCAAGATTATGGACGCGCTCTATGGCCGCGATGCGGACTTCTTGAATACCCGAGTCGCAACCGCCAGCGAACGCAGCGTGGACCACAGCAGTTATATTGGCGTCGCGGAGTTGGATCCGATGACGCGACGTGCCTGGCAATTTCTGAACTTCAATTCCTATGGCGGAATCACCTACAGCAAAACGGCCCTGGTGCTGTTAACGCTGGAGCACATTATTGGAGAGCAAAAGGTGCGCGAGGCGCAGCACGTGTACTTTGAACGCTATCGTTTCAAGCATCCCACGGCGGACGATTTCATGAATACGGTGAATGAAGTAGCAGGCCAGAATCTGGACTGGTATTGGAACCAGGCGGCGCGGGGAACACAGGTGCTGGACTACCGCATCCTGAGCGCCGGCAATGAGCGTGCTGACTGGGCGGATAAAAACGCTCCGAAAAAAGAGAAGAAGGGCGAGACGGAATACATTTCCAACGTGGTGGTGCACCGCAGAGGAGACTTCGTTTTCCCCGTGACTTTGGAAGTGAAGTTCGACAACGGGGAAACGCTTCGGGAACGCTGGGACGGCCAGGACCGCTGGCGCCGTTACACCTGGCGGAAAAAGGCGCAATTGGTTTCTGCGGAGATTGATCCAGACCACGCGATCATGCTCGATCGCGACCGATTCAATAATAGTTGGCTGAGCGAGCCTGACAGGCATGCCACCATAAAGATCGCCGGTTATTGGATGCTGTTGACACAGTGGTTTGCCCAGTTGCTGGCCTGGCTGGTCTGAGGTGCGATGATGAAGCGACCGATTCGAGATGGTTTTTTCCTGGTTTGGCGGCACCAGCGGCTGGTATGGTGGATTTTCTTCGTCAACCTTTTGCTGGGATTTTTCGCGTCGGTTGCTCCCAGCCTTATGCTCCGCCCCGTGCTGGACAAAAGCCTGTATGCGGGGCAACTGAGCAATCACTTTGATGCGACGGTGTTCATCGAACTGCTTGCCAGGCCGGACATTTCCGCAGGACCGTGGGCGGCCGGCTCCGCCGTGGTTGGGGTGATCTTCGTCATCTACATGATCTTTCTCTCTGGCGGAATCCTTGCGGTTTATTGCGAAGACCGCAAGCTCACTCGCGGGCAATTCTTCGATTGTTGCGGTGATTTCTTCTGGCGAATGGTGCGCTTGCTGCTATGCTCCCTCATTCCATTCGGGATTGCGATTGCGCTGCTCGCACGGGTAGGAAAAGTTTCGGGCAAGATGGCCTCCGACGCTCCGCGCGAGATGCAAGGGTTCTGGGTACAAGTGGCCGGCACATTGCTTTGCCTGGTGATAGCGCTATTTGTGCGAGCGTGGTTCGACGTGGCACAGGCACGCACGGTCATCGATCGCGTGCGGGGGATGTTCAAGCTAAGCTTTCGGTCGTTCGTGCTGGCGGTGCGAAATTCACCGCGCCTGCTTTCTATCTACATGGCCACTACTGTCGTTGCAGGGATCGTGGTCGCGGCAGGCTGGGAACTTTGGCTCAACATTCCGCACAAATTCTTTGGCCTCAGTTGGATGCTCCTGGAGCTAGTCACTCTGGTGATGGTCGCCATCCGCCTTTGGCAACGCGCGGCAACTGTACTGTGGTACGAGAACTACGCCGAATTGCATGCGGCGCGCGTCCCCGTAACGCCTGTGCCTGCTCCGCTTCCCGAAATGATCGAGACAGCGGCGGTCCCGGCTGAAGTGGCTCCAACACCAACTACAGAGACTCCTCAGGACTCGTAAAGCGCTGCCTCTCACCATGAGAAGCGACGAAGATCTGCGGCGCTCGTGAGGTGCCTTAGCGGCTGTCGTCCGGGCTGAACGGTTGTGGCGCGCCTACGGTGCTGGAGTGGAATGCGCGGGGCGTCGTTCTGGGTTCGAACTGGTCGCCGCAGGATGACAGTTTATTCAGTTTTTGGGTTGGCAGACTAATTTGCAGCTCGAGAGTACGTTGAGCTAGAAGATGCGGCCAAGTTGGAAGAACCATTTCTGATGGCCGGTATCGCCGATGCTGCCGCCGATGAAGACAGGGCCGAGGGCAGTTTCGGCAATGAATCCTCCGACGACGTCGGCGGAGAACCTGGGCACCGGAAAGGGATCACCATACATTTTGCCAAATTCGCCCGCGCCGGAGAGATAGACCTGTTTGCCGACAAACGTAGGGAGGGTGAAGATCTTGTGGAGATAGCCGCCGCGCGCGAGGAAATACTGATTGCCCAACAATTCGTGCAAGCCGTAGGCGCTTAACTGGTTGGGGCCACCGAGAAAAAAGGGCGGAGGCGAACCAACGTGGCGAAAGCCAAAGGTCGTGCCGCCGCTTGTAGTGAGAAAAAGGGAGCCCTGGGAAGAGACCGGCTGGAAGCCATTCAAGGTAACTTGCAGGGTGGGGAAATTTTCCGTGGCGCCAGGATAGTCATTATAGAAATGAAATAAGGATTGGATGTAATAGCCCTTGGTGGGGATAACAGGTTCGTTGGTGTGATCGAGGATATAGCGCATTTTCAGCGCGGCGACGCCACCGCTGGTGGAAGCGAATTCCGGCGTACCGAGACGCAGGTAGGCGCCGTAGTAGCCGATGCTATAGCCGAGGCGGAGTTCGCTGAAGCGGTTAAAGCTGTAGCCGAAATCAATTCCTGATGCGACCTGGTCGACGCGATAATCCGCGAGCGGATCGTGCTTCTTATAAATGTTGAAGGTGTGCTGGCTAGCGTCCAGGAAGGGGGCGAAGAACCAGCGGCTGAGCGGCAGGAACGGCCGGTAAAGCTCCGTGGCGATGCCGTAGGTGCCGCCAAACTGCAGATCGGTGCGCCATTCGGAGCGCTCTCCGGCGACGTCCATGAAGGTGAAGCGAGAGCCCAGGGTGTAGGTGACGTCATCGGGTTCGGAGCCATCGACCGCAAACGAAGGCTGAAGCAGCGGCGGCGCGTAGGTTTTTTCGTGCACGCGAACCAGCAAACCATCCTGGCCATGTTCGCGAATTAGGCCGTAGGTGACACTGTCATAGCGTCCCAAGCCCGTCAGGCGAGTGAGGTATTCATCGAGCTGCGGCGTGCTGATGGGTTTGCCTACGAACGAGCGGAGAAAGTCCTGGATGTTCTTGTCGTGTTCGGGGCCGACGCCCTCGACACGCACAAATTGCGGGGTGCCGATGGTGGTGCGGCGGCGCGACTGTATCTGTCGCTCGTATTGGGCCCAGTCGGCGTCGTTTAACGCATAGGGGTTGAGAATCTGGGCTTTTTCGGCGGCGGCCTCGTAGCCGCGCTGGATCAGAGCTGCGGCTTTTTCATATTCCTTGGAGTCGAAATCCTCGACATTGGCGCGCACGATCAGATCCGCTCCGGCCATGCCGCGGATTTCCGTTTCGGCGATGACGAGTTCCACGGAACGCCCGAGCACGCTGAAGGCGGACTGGATTTCCTTCGCAGCGGTCTTGGAAATCTGGAGATGGATGGCGATGACCACATCCGCTCCCATATCGCGGGCAACATCGGTGGGAAGGTTGTTGACCAGGCCGCCGTCAACGAAGATCTGATCGCCACGGCGAACGGGAGCGAAAACTCCGGGGATGGAAATGGTGGCACGCAGAGCATCGGAGAGTGAACCATCCTGAAAGATGTACGGTTTGCCGGAGACCAGTTCGGTGGAAACACAGCGAAAGGGAATGGGCAAATCGTTGAAAGAGAGCACCTCCGAGTAGGGAAGAGTTTCGCGGTCAATCAAAAGATTGATCTGGTGGCCGGAGTTGAGACCCGGCGGAAGAGTGGGGCCATTTTTGAGCCCGATTCGGAGGTTGTTGGGGACATCGCGCGCGTCTTCCTTGCGGCGGAAGCTCAAGTCCTGATACGGCATGCCGCCGGCGAGGAGCAGGGGCCAATCGGCATTTTGGACAATGCTTTTCAGGTTGCCGGCAGACTTGCCGGTGGCATACAGGCCGCCCACCAGGCCGCCCATGCTGGTGCCCGCGATGTAATCCACGGGGATGTGGTGCTCTTCAAACCATTTCAGGACGCCGATGTGGGCCAGGCCGAGCGCGCCGCCTCCTTCCAGAGCAACACCAATGCGCGGGCGCGTTTTCGGAGCGGGCTGCTCGGCTGGCGCGGTTTGCGCGGGCGGCTGCGGGGCGGGGAGATTCTGCTGCGCGAAGCAGACAGCGCAGAGGAGTAGCGAAGAGAAAAAAAGTGCAACAGAAAAGTTTCGCATGAACGTACCCCATCGTGGGCTTGGCAGCGACGAGTCCGAAAGCGCACCTAGTGCCGTTCCAACTTATTGCTCCGAATTTCGGAGAGCCAGGAGGTCAGACGCTGTTTGAGGTCGCGCCCCCCAATATTTGGGTAAAAAAGTTGGAACGGCACTAGTGTGTCGCAGCTTCCGGGGAGTGGCAAGAGACTTATCTTGAGGCGGTTGAAACGTGCGGTGAGAGGTTGACCGATCGCGGATAAGCCGAAGCTAGAGGTTGGCTTCGTCTTCGGGATGCTGGGGTTGATGAGCGCGTGGGTAGCCATGGGAACTCCCGCAGCGGGATTTGGGAAGTATCCCATAGGCGAGCCGGGAGGACAGGTGTCGCATTGGCCGCTTCGGAGGCCCGATTGATTGCCGCAACTACTGCGTGGCGCTAGGGTTAAGAGAAAGAGGGCCAGGGGGAGTAGTGTGGCCATTGGAAATGAGGCGAGAGCCGTGAGCACCGCGAACCTACCCAGTCCCGCGGGAAATGCCAGGCCAAAGACCGGCGTGTTGCGCTGGGCGTTTCGGATTTTTCGTTGGACGACTTATCTGGCGGCCCTGATCACACTGATTCTGCTGCTGCACAAATCGCCGCCACCGCTGGTGGAGGCCACGCCACAGGCTGCGGCGAGGGCGGAAGAGAAATTCGCACAAGTGGAGCAAAGCGTAGCGCAAGGGCAGCAGGCCACCGTGCGCTTGGATGAGACGGAGTTGAATTCCTACTTGGTTTCGCATCTTGATCTGAAGACGGAGCAGCCAGCGGCAGCCCCTACGCCGGGAGCAACGCCCGGCGGGCCGGGCTCGCCGACACCAGAAGACGTGGAGAAGATGCGTTCATCAGTGCGCGACGTCAAAGTGACGATGGCGGACGATCGCGTTAAGGCCTACGTGGTGTTCGATGTTCACGGCAAGGACATGACGCTGGAGCTTGAGGGCAAGTTGAGCGCGACGAATGGCTACTTGCAATTTGTGCCGGTGAGCGGGCACATCGGTTCGCTGCCGATTCCGCAATCCACGCTGGAAACGGCGGTGCAGCGATTGATGGAGTCTCCCGAGAACCGCGAAAAGCTGCGCCTGCCGCCGGATATTTCGGACCTACACATCGAAAACGGCGAACTGGTGGCGACGTACAAGTAAGCCCGCATGCACAACAGGCTGCGGGACAATGCCCCCAAAATGGCTCCGGGGCCTGGACTCGAACCAGGATAACCAGCTCCAAAGGCTGGTGTCCTACCAATTAGACGACCCCGGAACAGGAGCACATCTTTACTAGTGTACTTGAGACGCCGTGAAGGAAAAAGCCCGCAGGGAGGGAAATAATCTTCGGGGAGCGGAGACAATTTGCGGGTTGCACACTGTTGGGGCAGCCGGGAAATAGAGCGTCGGCACGGCTTTTTGCCCTCGCCGCCATTTCTGCTAGAGTGGAAAGGTTGAGCAGACGAGTGGAGAGGTGGCCGAGCGGTTTAAGGCGCACGCTTGGAAAGCGTGTGTAGGCTAATCCCTACCGTGGGTTCGAATCCCACCCTCTCCGCCATACCTTTAGAATCAATGGGATAGGGCCTTCCTAAAATAATTCCTAAGAAATTTCCTGACTTTCAGTATCAGGTACTGAGGAAGGAAATTCTAATGGCAAAAT
>Ga0187854_10000999_pt1 | contig 30216 bp, 28 predicted proteins | sample June2016WEW_6_15_FD_132445 | JGI IMG/M metagenome (GOLD analysis project Ga0187854, IMG submission 132445) | Peatland microbial communities from SPRUCE experiment site at the Marcell Experimental Forest, Minnesota, USA - June2016WEW_6_150 | ecosystem: Environmental > Terrestrial > Soil >...
AAAAATTACAGGGCGGATAACCCTGATACAATGCCGCAGCCGGATTATGGCCCAGACGGCGATCCTTAACAATCAGAGTGGTAACCGGTGCCTTGGAGGCCTTGGTGAAGGATATGTCATGCCCCAGGCAGAGCCCCACGATGACGTTTAGGTCGGTCTTCTCCTCATTCAGGATCAGGGCTTGCGCCAGGTTGTTACAGATGGTCTCGAAAGTGAACATGCGAACTTTCTCGTCTTCCCGGATGCCTATCTCCCCTTTTTCAATGGCCCCCACCTTGCAGTTGACCTGAACTGTGTCAAAGCCACGGGAGCGAAAGATCTGGCTTAGCATCTTGGCCTCCCCGATGCAGCCAATACAGTGGGCAAAGCCGATCTTCTTGTACCCCAGCATCTTGCAGAACATGATGAGTTCTTCCACCCGGGTTAACTTCATGTTAATCTCCGTTCCCCCGGGCGGAGTCTGAGAAGACATTCCCTCCAGCCGCGCTCCAGCTTTCTGCATCTTCCGGTGGAAAGGGTCCTTGAGATACATATCTCGGGCTTTCTTGATCAGGTCCGGATAATTTTTGGTGGGACAGTTGGCCGGCCCCTTCAAGATGTCTGACGGGCCTTTGGGCCAGCAGGCCATGACCGTGCAGGAATCACAGCTGGGAGGCCGGCGCTTGGCTGGAACTTTCATAGCCGGGAGGTGCTTCGAATACTTTACTTTAACTTCTTTCTTGGGCATGATCTCCTCACTCTACTTCTTATTTGACTATTCTGCCCTCTCTTCTTTTTAGCAGATCAGAATTCTCCAGGTGAACAAATGGGAGTTCGGCTTTTCTGGCGAGAATCAGTCTTGGATTTGCCGAATATACCAGAAGAAATGGGAAAGAGACAAGTGGAAACATTGGGAGCAATGACCATTGAGCAATGATCAACGGACCATGAACAATGATCAATGGGCAATGGACAATGATCAGTGATCAATGAACATTGAAAAAGGGGGCATGGTTGGAAGTAAAAAAGGGGGGGGCTCTCCTCACAATCGGCGCAATCGCCGGGTGCCTTTTAAATTCTTTCTCCAGAAATGCCCGGACGAGATTCCGGTTCCATCCCCGCGGATGGCCAAAACTCGAATAGAGGGAGAGGTCTCCCTCGTAGAATTTTTGGGTTTGGAGTTTTTGGGCTTCAGGGCCGCCGGAGGGTAGGTTGAATAGGGCCAGGTTTAGAAACCCAATTTGACCACTGTGGCGAACGGTAAACTCAAGGGTTTGGCGAGCCTCGCTTTCGGTCTCCGCAGGGGTTCCGAAAAGAAGATAGACATACGTGTCTATCCCCGCCTTTTTTAAATTTGTGAGGGCTTGAGAAGCAACTTTCAGATCTATCCCTTTTTGGAGCTGTTCGAGCACCCCCTGGTCTCCCGATTCCAGGCCGACCTGAAGCATCCCACACCCCGATTTTTTCAGGGCCAGACAAAAATCCAGATCAGCCAGATGATCCGTTATTCTGGCAAAGCCATACCAGGGCACACCTAGGGGATGGTCGATCAATTTATTCAGGAGCGCCGGAGATATTGCGTTGTCCAGGAAATGAACTAACACCGGCTTCTTTCGGGCTATCAGGGTTTCTAGACCCTGAATGGCTCGATCGCTGGGAATCGGGTGATAGGAATTTCCCTCGGCCTTTTCCGGACAGAATTGACAGCGATTCCAGTAGCACCCGCTCGAAGCACTGTAGGGAAGGATGAAACCGGGGGCGAAATAATCTTTTAGCGGAAACCCATCATAGTTGGGCAGCCCATGGATTTCCCTCGCGGGTTGGATGCCCAGCATGGAAAGCATGGGAATTTCGCCCGGTCCAGCAATGAATGTATCGACCAATCCTAGGAATGGATTTTGCCATCCTGGCCTCCTCACCCAGGAAGTCACCAGGCCTCCACCCAGGACGATGTTCAGCTCCGGAGAATGTTTTTTCAAAAATCCAATCATCGCGAAAGTGCTCAAGGCCTGGCTCAAAAAATTCAAGGAAAACCCCACAATCAAGGGTTGGGCTCTTTCCAGCATCTGGCGCAGCCTTTTATCAAAAAAGGAAAAGAAAGGGTCGTCCTCGGGTCTTTCTGCTGCTCGGATTAAGTCCCGGGATCTTAGTGGAGACAGAATTGGGTTCTCGTAATTGGCCAGACTGAGGTTCACCTTCCTGCAGACCCCGGCGGTCTGGAGAATCCGGTTTACATCCAAGACCGCCCGTTTGTAATGGGGAAAATTTTGATAGGTCGGCCAGGCCTTTAAGGACTGAAGGTGGGAGGAGAGATTCCGGAATGCCCGATGCGTCCAGGTATCCGTTGAGGCGGGGGGACGATTCAGGAGGCTCAAAAGCCCCTCCAGGTTGGCATCCAGGACCGTATGCCCGATCCCCTCGGAATGAAGGGCGCCCGATAATCTGGCAATTCCGGGGGGGGCCTCACCAGGCTTGCTCACCGGTGGATGGATCAAGAGCATGCTCTTTCTCAAACATTCCGACATAAATTTCCGCAGATCTCTGGATAAAAACCATCCCGCCCTACCGGAGGGAAAAAAGGTAGAGGGCGGTAAATTTCCTTTTCCATTTGGACTGATTATAACACGGCCCTGGATTGGGGATTCCCTATTTCTCCTGTAAAGAAGGAAGTTGGGGGAATTCTGAAAAGGATCAATCAGACAGGGAACGGGCAGGCCACAACGCCGGTCGAACTTGGAAGGACTATCGATATTTGGTCAAAGAGAAGGGATCGAATTTTTTCCGGAGGCAGGATTCCACCTCATAGGGATTGGCCAGGTAAAATTCTACTGTTTTCCCGAAGGGCAAAGCTTTTTGTATCTCTTCCACGGTAAAATGGGTTGGCTCAGCCAGGGCTAATTTAATCCTTCCAGGCGTATTTTCCAGGACTACGATTCCCTTTTTCATAGCATATTTTTCCCCCAAGACTTTTTGCAGGGCGGGGGTGGGGAAAAATTTCTCCAGAGAAACAATGGGCATGTTGAAATGTTTGGAAAGGGCTTTCAGGTAATTTTCGTAATTGGTATACCCCATCTCCAATACCACCATGCCGAGGAGTTTCCGAGTACCTTTTTTCAGCAGCTCTCTTTGTTTCTGTAAAGCCCCTTCCAGTTGTTGGGGAGTGATAATCTGGAGATCAAGCAAGATTTCCCCGATCCGTTTCCGTTTGTTAAAAGTATCCAATAATTTATTGAGCTTTTCCTGGGATACCACTCCCATTTCAATCAATATTTGCCCCAAATATTTCCCCTGCTCCTGTTTTTGCCGCCTCAGGGCTAAATCGAGTTGAGTTTGGGAGATGATATTCTTTTCGACTAGAATCTGGCCTAAGGCATTCTCCATCATCGGGTTCCTCCTCTTGAGTGCCTAATCCTTACAGGCATCGTTCTTCCGGAAAACTCACTCGGAGGTGCCTCCAGCGTGGGAATTCCCCTTCCATTATAATATTATCGGAAGAAAATGGAAAAATCCCCAAGCTAATTTGACCTCCATTCTGTAAATATTAAGCAAGCCCTGTGTCATCTTGAAATTTTCTAAATCACAGACTTTATAATTGTATTATATATTTTTATATAATCAAGCCTTACAACACCACCTCTTGGCCATCTTCCGCCGATTCCAGGTCCACCTCTTTGAGCCGACTCAACAAATCTTGATTCATATGGGTCAGGATGATTCTTCGACACTCAAGCTGAGAACGATGGTCCAGGATCGTCCTGTAGTCCAGATGGTATTTGACCTTCTTCTCGAAAAAATAGGCCTCACAGATGAAGAGGTCAACACCGCGGGCAGCTTCCGCCACCGCCTCTGTCCACTCGGTGTCTCCAGAATAGGCGATTACTTTCCCTGCAAAGCAGATCCGCAGGGCCTGGGATGGAGCTCCACTCGGATGAATGACGGTATAGGGAGTTACCGCCAGCGGCCCGAGGGAAGTTTCCCTCCGATCTTGGAGCACGACGAATTCCACAGGGAATTTTCGCTGAACCTGAGAGGATCCGGGGAAAAACACTTCCATCGCCTCTCTCACCCGGACTTCTACTCCGGGAGGCCCCGCCACGACAAGAGGCCGGGTGCGCCGGCTGAATTGAGCATCCAGGATAAAAAAGGGAATTCCACCGAAATGGTCTCCGTGCAGATGGGAAACCAGGATGAGGTCAATGAATGAGGGATCAACCCCTGATCGCTTCATGGCCGGGAGCGAAGATGCGCCGCAATCGATCAGGAAATTCTCATTCCCAGAATGCACATGAATACACGTCTGTAATCGTCCTCCACTTCCCGCGGCATCCCCCGTTCCCAGAAAGCGGATTCCAACCTGTCCCATGATTTATCCTTCGCTAATCAATTTCGGATTGCGGATTTCGGGTTCTCCCTAAGGAAAAAAGCAGGCATCATCCCGCATTCCTCAATGGAAAACCCTGCTCCTCTTTCCAGAGAAATAGGGTTTCTTTTGTTTCCTTCACGTAAGCCTTCTTCCAATCCAGATCAGGGTACAGTCTACCGGGTCCGATAAACCGGCTTTTCCATTTTAATAGAATTTCTTAACCGGCCGATTCCTTCGATTTCACATTCCACTACATCTCCCCCTTTTAAATACTTTTGCGATCCGAAGGAAGTGCCGGTCGGTGTTCCCGTAGCAATAATATCCCCGGGTTCGAGGGTGACGAAACGGGAAATTCGAGAAAGGATGACCGGAATCTTGAAGACCATCTCCTCTCGGGCGCTATCCTGGCGGAGCTCGCCGTTGACCCACAGGCGCAAGTTGAGGGCATGGGGATCTTTGATTTCGTCTTTCCAGACCAGGAAAGGACCCAGGGGGGCAAAGGTATCCTGGGCCTTCATGAAGAACCAATTAACCATAAAGGGGGGATTTTTCTGCTGGCGGTATTCCCGATCGGAGATGTCATTCAGGATGGTGTATCCGGCCAGATGTTCCATGGCCTTCTCCTCCGGGATGTGCCGCCCTTTCTTCCCCACCACCACAGCCAGCTCGACCTCGTGGTCCAGCAGCCGGCATTCGGGGGGAATGATTATCGGGTCGTCCGGCCCGATAATGGCCGTCGTTGGCTTCATAAAGATCAGAATATCTTCCGGCAAGGGCTCTACCTCAGAAACTTCCCGGATGTGGCTGGCATAATTTCTCGCCAAACACATGATCTTGGGAGGGTTGTTCAGGGGCGCCATCAGTTTGACCTTGGACACGTCAAAGACCAGCCCCCGCAGGGAGAATCGAGATTTTCCCTCCGCTTGCTTCCGAATCCAGGCTTCTACCTTTCGGGCCATCCGAATGGCCGAAGTTCCTTGAGCCAGAAAACCTCTCATATCTAGATGAGGAAAGGGCTTCCCGGCTCCCCCTTTGCCGTTTTTGCAAAGCAGTCGGGATCCAGCATTGAAGTCAATCACTTTATCTTTCCAGACGATTCCCAGACGAATTTCATCGCCCCGGCGAAATGTCGCGAATTTCATTCTCTTCACCTTTCACAGATTTTTCCAGAAGGGCTTTTGGGCCTCTTTGACCTTTTTGAGGATCGGATCGATCATTCGCGGGTCGGCCTGCTTCCCCATTTTTTCATCTCTTCCCCCGGCTAAGATCTCCCCGCGCATGGTCTTCAAAACTTCCCGGGCCGAATCCCGAAGGCCCTCGAGGTGATAGCCTCCTTCCAGCACGAAAACAACCTTTCCCTTACAAGTCTCCTGAGCGAAATCCAGGATGATCTTGGCCAGGTTGGCAAATCCCTCGGGCGTAACCTGCATACCTCCCAGGGGATCACGGTGATAAATATCAAAACCGGCGGAGACAAATACGATATCGGGCCTAAACTCCAGGGCGATGGGCTCCAGGATCTCTTCGAAGATCTTGAAATATTCTCCATCTCCCGGTCCCGCCGTTAGAGGGACGTTGACGGTGAACCCTTTCCCGGGACCGCCCCCCGTCTCACTGAAGAATCCCGTCCCCGGGTAATACGGATATTGATGGGTGGAAAAATAGAGAACGTCCGCTCTCTCATAGAATGAATGCTGGGTACCGTTTCCGTGGTGCAGGTCCCAATCGATGATCAGGGCCTTTTGAATCTTGTGGGTCTTGAGGGCATAGCCGGCCGCAATGGCCACGTTGTTAAAAAGGCAAAACCCCATGGCCCGATTGGCCTCGGCATGATGCCCCGGAGGGCGGATGAAGGCAAAGGCGTTCTGGAGCTCTCCTCTCATAACCTGGTCCACCGCGGATAAGGTTCCACCGGCGGCCAATCTGGCCGTTTCATATGACTTTGAGCAGGCATAGGTGTCTGGGTCGAGCATGGTCATCGCATACCCGGCTGTCGAGGCCACCATGCGGATGTAAGCCGGCACATGAATCAATTCCAATTCCCCCTGGGTGGCCATCCGGGGCTTGATCTCCACATAATTTTCCTTCATGCCCGGATCTTGGAGCATTCCGTACAGCACTTCCAGCCGCTCATGGGACTCAGGGTGGTAGCCATTGGCCATATGATCCAGGTATCGAATGTCTCTCACAATTCCGGTTTGAGGCATGTGCTTACACTCCATTTTGGCGGAGGTATCTTGACCTCCCCTTCAAATTTCCAGTTTTTTTCCGGTGAGACGTTCAAAAGCCTCGATATATTTCTGCGAAGTCTTCGCGATCACTTCTTCCGGCAGGTTCGGCGCGGGAGGTTTCTTGTCCCAGCGGATGGAGAGCAGATAATCCCGTACAAACTGCTTATCGAAGCTTTTCTGCGGGCCTCCCGAAGCATATCCATCGCGCGGCCAGAATCGGGAGGAATCCGGGGTCAGGGCTTCATCGATCAACATCAAGCGACCCGCCTCATCGAGACCAAACTCAAATTTGGTGTCCGCAATGATGATTCCTCTCTTCTCAGCCAGGGCAGCCGCTTTCTGGTAGAGCAGGAGGCTCGCGGAACGGGTTTCTTCCGCCAGTTTCTTCCCCAACTCCTTTACCATTGCGGCAAAGTCAATGTTCTCGTCATGGATGCCCACTTGCGCTTTGGTCGAAGGGGTAAACAGGGGGGCTCCCAGTTTCTGGGATTCTTTCAGCCCCGAGGCCAGGGGGATGCCGCTGATTGAGCCTTTTTCCTGGTATTCGTTCCATCCGGACCCGGAGAGGTACCCGCGGACGATGCATTCCACCGGGAGGGGTTTGGCTTTTTTCACGATCATCGCCCGGCCCCTTAGCCGAACAGCGATGGCTTTGGGAATACCGGAGAACCCCTCCAGTTGAGGCGTGACCATATGGTGGGAAACGACCTCTTCCAGTGTCTGGAACCAGTAAGCGGATATCTGGTTGAGCACCCGTCCTTTGTGGGGGATGCCGTTGGGCAGGACCACGTCGAATGCCGAGATCCGGTCAGTAGCTACAATGAGCAAATTTTTCCCCAGATCATAGATATCCCGGACCTTTCCCCGGTGAATCACCGGGATCTCTTGAAACTCCGTGCGCACTAGAACGTCAACGGGCATATTTTCCTTCCCCTTCATTTTTTATTACCCTTTAAAACAATTCCACTCCTCTGTCAAGTGTTTCTTCCACTATCCCTGAATCCAATTTATGCCCGACTCTTTTTTCGTGGCCCCCAGTGGAACAAAGTGCGCGAGGTCGAAATCGAGCCGGGAGAACCTTTCTATCTTCGTAATGCTTGATCCTCGACCGCTTACCTCTTTTTGCTATTGACACCCCGGGGAAAACTTTCTATTCTGAATAAAAAGGTGAGCTGGAGATGTTTGGCATTGGCCTTCCTGAATTAATCATCATCCTCATCGTTGCTCTGGTTGTTTTTGGTCCCAAGAAGCTCCCCGACTTGGCCAAATCCTTGGGGAAAGGTTTGGCGGAATTCAAGAAGGCCAGCGATGATCTCAAGACCAGCATCGAAAGGGACATAAAGGTTGACCTGAACGAAGAGACTTATAACCCAGAGGTTTCCTCCCAGCCTGAAGCCCTGGCTTCTGCCAAGTCGAAACCGCCGGATTTGGAAGGGCCTCCTGCCGACCAGCCTCCCACGTCCGATTCGTACCTTGAGGATCTCGAAAGAGGAAAGATAGACGTGGCCGAAAGCCAGGAGAGTCCTCTCCCCGAAGAAACCGCTGCCCAGATCAATCCCCCGCAAAAGGAAGAAAACCAAGCTGTCGCCGCCCAAGAAACCGACCGAAAAAATATCGGATAAAAAGTTACCGCTGTCCGCGCACCTCGATGAGCTACGCAAGAGACTCATCTACTCTTTTTGCGGAATCGGGATCGCTTTTACCATCTCCTACGTCTACATCAAAGAAATTGTAGAAATTCTGATGCGTCCTCTGGTCCGGGCACTCCCTCCGGGGAGTTCCTTGGTCTTTACGGCTGTTCCCGAGGCCTTCTTCACCTATTTCAAGGCAGCCCTGCTGGCCGGAGTTTTTTTCTCTTCTCCCTTCATTCTCTACCAGCTCTGGGCCTTCATCTCTCCCGGACTTTATGAAAGGGAAAAAAAGTACATCTACCCTTATCTCTTTGTCTCCTCTTTCTTCTTCGTGCTGGGGGCTGCCTTCTGTTACTTCATCGTCTTTCCCACCGTTTTCCGTTTCTTTCTCAGTTTCGCCACTCCGGAAATTCGCCCCCTGCCCGCGATTCGCGAATATCTGACCTTCACTATTAAACTTCTCCTGGCTTTTGGCCTCCTCTTTCAGTGGCCGGCCTTGATTCTTTTCCTGGCCCGCATGGGGGTGGTTTCGGCCCCCGTCCTTTCACGGAACCGCAAGTATGCGATCCTGGCCATCTTTGTTGCCGCTGCCGTCCTAACCCCTCCAGACCTGATTTCCCAGCTCCTTTTAGCTGGACCGTTGATCGTCATGTACGAAGGGTCTATCTGGATCGCTAAACTATTCCGGAAAAAAGAACAGGAAGAGAAAAAGGAAGGGGAGGAAAAGGTCGTTTCGCCCACTGAAGGCGACCCGAGCAACCCCAAGGAAGGATAAAAAGGGAGGAACAGCCTCTAATTTTCTACCGGTTGAAAGGACGCTTCTTCGTCGCCGGTCTTCCCTTTCTTGTTTTGCCGATTGATCTCCTCGCCAGTCTCCCGGCCTCGTTTACTGAGCCGGCTCGACATCTCCACTTGAACCTTTACTTTCAGGTCTCCCCGGCCATTCTTCTGTAAAATCGGCATTCCCAGCCCCTCTAAAGTAAACACTTTCTCTGAAGGGGTCTTGGCCGGCACCCGCACTCGCACTTTCCCATATAGCGTGGGGACTTCCACCTCCGCCCCCTGGAAAGCCTTAGCCAAAGTAAGGGGGACTTCGCAGTATAAATCGTTTCCCACGCGCCTAAAAAGTGGATGCCTCCTTACGGAGATGATGACATAGAAATCCCCGGCAGGCCCGTTATTGCGCCCCATTTCGCCCTCGCCGGTCAGACGAAGGCGAGTGCCGTCCTCGGCCCCAGGCGGAGTTTTGATCTTGAAGGCGAAGCCCATCTTCAAGGAGCCCGCTCCGCCGCATCGCGGACAGGGACGAGGGATAATTTCTCCCTCCCCCTGGCAACGTTCGCAGGCGGTTTCCACCACGAAAAAACCGCGATGACTACGGAGTGAACCATGGCCCTCGCAAGTGGGGCACAGGATGCGGGAGGTTCCGGGCGAACAGCGGCTCCCGTGGCAGAGAGGACAAATCGAGTTGCGGGAGAATTGGATCTTCTGTTGGGAGCCGAAGGCAGCTTCCTCCAGGGAAATCTCCAGGTTATAGCGCAGGTCCGCCCCTCTGGTTCTGGTGGGCCTTGCCCGGACGGGTCCGACAAAATCATCAAAGATCTCATAGAAAATTTCTTCGAAGAAATCTCTCTCGTAGGGGACGCCGGGAGGCTGCCGGAAACCTTCAAACCCCCTGCGACCCATGCAAGGACCTTGTCGGTCATAGGCCGCTCTTTTCTGGGCGTCCTGCAAAATTTCGTAGGCCTCGTTAATCCGTTTAAAAGCCTCTTCTGCCGAAGGATTGTTCGGGTTTTTGTCCGGGTGGAACTGGTGGGCCAGACGACGGTAGGCCTTCTTAATCTCTTCCTTGGTGGCCGAGGGATCAATGCCCAGGAGATCGTAATAATCTTGCTTCATCATCCAGACGCTTCTTTCGCCGAATCCGCCTTCCCTTTGGAGACGATAACCCTTGCCGGTCGAAGAAGCCGGTCATGGTAAAAATAGCCATTCTGCACGGCCGAGATTACCCGGTTGGACTCCAGATCACTTTCCGCCTGAGAGATGGCTTCGTGCTTTTCGGGGTCAAAGACTTCTCCTACGGCCTGAATGGGCTTTACCCCGAACCTCTCAAGGATGGTCAAAAACTCTTTCTGGACCATCTCCACCCCGTCCAAAAGGGGGGAATTTTCCTTGGCATTCTTCCCATGCTCAATGGCGCGGTTCAGGTTGTCTAAGACGGGGAGCAGAGCTCTGAGGAGATTTTCGTTCCCAAACTTCAAAAGGTCAGCCTTTTCCTTCTGCATCCGTTTCTTGAAATTCTCAAACTCCGCGTGTAAACGTAACCATTTATCAAAACATTCCGAATATTCTCGAGTTTTTTCTTCGAGTTTAGCCTGAAGTTCTTCGAGAGGGGTCGACTCCTTCTTTTCCCGGGCCTTTTCTTTCTCCTGAAGGAGTTTTTCTTCTTCCTTACCTCCCAATTTTACTTCTATGGGAAACCCATCGGATTTCTTTCTCCCGTTGTTCTCTTTCCTGTTCAAATTTCCACTCCCCTTCCCATGAAACCTATTTCCCAGGCTCTTCTAACCCTCGGTATTTAATCCATGCTGTCCAGGATCTTTCCTACAATCCGGGCAGTGTAATCTACGATGGGGATTATGCTGGAGTAATCCATCCGGGTGGGCCCGATCACGCCCAGCGTTCCCAAAGTGAAATTTTCCTTGGAATAAGGCGCAGTCACGATGCTACAGTTCACCATCTCGTTCAATTCGTTCTCGGCACCGATGAAGATCTGGATCCCCTGAACGGAGAGAGCCTTATCCAGGAGCTTGACGATCTTGGTCTTTTCCTCGAAGGCCTGGATAAGGACTCGCATCTTCTCCATATCGGCAAACTCGGGGGATTGCATCATGTTGGTGGTCCCCTCGATAAAGAGATTTCCTTCCCCTTCGTCTTCCAGGGCCTTCTGACTGAGCTGGAGGGCACGATACATGAGCTTATCGAAGAGGACCTTCTCCTTCTTCAATTCCTCCATAATCTTGTGCTTGGCTTCGGTGAGGCTCAGTCCCCCCATGATCTCCGTCAGATATCGGCCATATTTATCCAGTTCATCCTGATACAGTTCTTCATCGGCCTCAATGACTTTATTCTGGACTTCACCGGTTTTGGAGACGATGATTACCAGCAGCCTTTTATCCCTGAGCTTTATGAATTCAATGTGTTTAAAGATTTTGCTACCAAAGCGGGGAGCCAGAATGACCCCCGTCTGCCTGGAAAGAAGGGAGAGCAGATGGGAGGTCCGTTTCATGATCTCATTGATACCCAGACTTTCCTCCTGCAGGCTTTTTTCGATCTGCTCCCGCTCTTCGGGGGTGAGTCTCCGCATGTTCAGGATGCTGTCTACGTAGAAACGAAAAGCACGGTCAGTTGGCACTCGCCCGGCCGAGGTATGCGGCTGGACCAGAAAGCCGATCTCTTCCAGGTCCGCCATCACGTTGCGGATAGTGGCGGGACTCAGCCCCATTTTGGATTTCTTGGAGACAATCCGGGACCCCACCGGCTGGGCAGTCTGGATATAATTCATGATAATCGCTTGCAGAACTTTTCGATCTCGTTCTGTCAATGTCTCGAACATAACTCCTCGTCAAACTCTAAACCCACGAAGGTAGTTTAAAATTAACAAGAAATTGTCTTTTTGTCAAGGTTGAGGGCCTGGTTTCGGGCTTTCTGAGCCCTATCCAAGCCATCGTTGCCCTTTAGTGAAACTCAAAAATTCCCCCCGAGGGTCGGCCCCCCTCCCATCCCGCCGGGAAGAGAGAAATATACCAAAGAAATCCCTCCTGCAACGGGGAGAGCAGAGATGGAAGTAGGAAAAAGATTGCCTAAATTTGCAGTTGTGCTAAAAATATACCTTTGATAAATCCAAAGGAGGTTGAACGGTTATGTTGGAGAACTTATTTTCCTTAAAAGATAAGATCGCCATCATCACCGGCGCAAGCCGGGGTATTGGCCGGGCTATTTCCCGGGCTTTTGGTGAAGCCGGAGCGGATCTGGTTGTTTCCAGTCGCAACAAAAGGCCCCCGGAGCTGGAAAAAGTGGCCGAGGAGGTTCGCTCGCTGGGCAGAAAAACCTTAGCCATCCCCGCCCACGTAGGGAAGAGAGAGGACGTGGAAAACCTGGTCCGAAAGGCCCTTCAAGAGTTTGGTCGGATCGATATACTGGTCAATAACGCCGGGGCTAACCCGATTTTAAGCACCATGGTAGACCTGGAAGAGGAGGCTTTTGAAAAAGTATTGGAGGTGAACCTCAAGGGAGCTTTCCTGATGAGCCAAGCAGTAGCCAGGGAGATGATCAAACAGGGGGGTGGCAGAATCATTAACATGAGTTCCATCAGCGGGCTGCGCGCCCGGGCAGACCGGACTGGCGCTTACTGCATCAGCAAAGCAGCCCTGAACATGATGACCCAGGTGATGGCTCGGGAACTGGCCCCGCACAATATCTTAGTGAATGCCATCGCCCCCGGTTCCATTAAAACAGATTTCAGCCGGGTGAACTGGACTGACCCCGAGCGCAAGGCCCAGCGTATTCGGGAGATTGAGCTCAGGCGATTCGGCGAGCCCGAAGAGGTTGTGGGGATTGCCCTATTCCTGGCTTCCGAGGCCAGTTCCTTCGTCACCGGGGAGATTATCCGGGTAGACGGGGGACAAACGATATGAAGGCACGGGGAACGAGGGATCTAAAGCCTTTTCTATCCCTCGACCCTCGGGCCTCGATCCTCGCTTCGGCTTTGCCTCTGGCCTTTTGACCGGTTTTATTTTTATAAATTCCTCTCGGAAAGGAGAACCTTCTATGGCAACACCGACCTATGAAATCTATGCTCTCAAGTATGGGGGCCCTTTTACCCGGCCGGCTTCCATGATCAACTGGTTCCAGGACATGGATAAGAACATCCAGATCAATTACTATATTTTTGCCATCCGGGGAGGGGGAGAGACGGTGGTCGTGGACTGTGGTGTCGACCCCCAATTGGCAAAAGCGCGAAATCTAGCCGGGTATGTAAGTCCGGCCGAGGTCTTGAAAAGGATCGATATCGACGCTCAAAAAGTAAAATACCTGGTTGTTTCTCACATCCATTTTGACCATATTAGCGGAATCAAGTTGTTCCCCCGGGCTACGATCTTCATCCAGGAAAAAGAGTACAACTTCTGGATGAAAAACCCCATAGCACGGAGGGCTCCCTTCCTTCATGTCACTGACTCGGCTGCCAACCGGTACCTGGCCAGGTTGGAAGGCAAAAAGAGGCTCCGACTCATCCGCGGGGATAAAAAAATCCTGCCTGGAATCGAATTACTCCTCGCCCCCGGTCACACCATTGGCCTTCAAGCAGTAGCGGTGAATACCGCCAAAGGAACGGCGATCGTAGGCTCCGACCTCGCCCACTCCTTCTCCAGCTACCGCACCGATATTCCCAGCGCCATCATTACCGACATGATCGTCTGGATGAAGAGCTACGACAAGATCAAGGCCAAAGTTTCGTCCCCGGACCTTCTCTTCCCGGGACATGACCTCGCCTTGCTGGAAAACTATCCGAGGGTGGCGGAGGATGTATCGAGGCTAGTATAAAAAACAGGATCGAGAGGCGAAATACGAGGCAGCAGGAATAAGGAATCAAGAACGGGCAACGAGCAGTAACGAACGAGGGCCGAGGGCCCTCCTTTGGGTTTGATCCCTCGGACCTCGTTCCTCGAAGCGTTTATTTCGTTCCTGCCTTTTTGCCCAGCTCGTAGGCTTGCTTTTTAGCGGTTTCGTTTTTGGCAATCTCTCCTTTAGCCCCGGCTGAAGCTTGGACCGCCCCGATCCAGTTTAATTTCGTAAATTGAGCGGTGGTCTTAAAGCTGTGGACGATAGGATCGGCAGTGGAGACATCTGTATCTCCGCAGACTGTGATCAGGCCGACCTTCTTCCCTTTCATCTTGGGATAATAGGCTTTGTGCCATCGCCATTCCGCGTCAAAGAATGCGCACCACCGATCCAGGTAGGCTTTCATCTGAGCGGTCATGGCCCAGAAATAGACGGGTACACTATGGATAAGGGCGTCTGCCTCCAGGATCTCTTGGTGAATCCCCGGCATATCGTCCTTAATGGCGCAGACCCCCGTTTCATTGCACTTCTCACAGGCCAGGCACCCGGAAATTTTCTTCTGGCAGAGGAATATTTTTTCTACCTCCGCGCCGGCCTCTTGCGCCCCGGCGAGTGCCTGATCTAATAAGATATCGCTATTCCCTCCCACTCTCGGACTGCCTAGAATCCCGAGGACCTTCATTTTTCCCTCCTTTTCTTTAATTATTTTTTTCCTATTGGAATGTTTTTATTAAATAAAAACAGTTTACCACTTTTCCCCCAATTGTTTCCACTCCTGCTGGTTTAAGAGGAAATACTCTTACCAATGGAATTCTGAGGCGTGATCTTCGGGTAAGTAAACAAAATAATGCCCTCACCCTACCCAAAACCCTCTTAACTTTGGAGGGGAAACACCGATAAGTATAGTATCCAAAGAAATTCTGCTTGGCCCGCCACAAAGTTCCTTAAAAAGAACACCCGTATGGATTCAGAATAATAGGTTTTCTGATCCTTGGTAAGGAAGGGGGTTATGGAGTCGGAGGCTCTTACAAAAACTCTGGAAGTCCTGAAAGCCATATCAGACCTTGAGATGGCCCTCGCTGAATTTTATCGTTACTGTTCCGAGGTCCGGGAAACGCAGAAGGATTTCTGGCTGACCCTGGAGCAGGATGAGCAGAAACACGCTCGGAAGGTCCAGGAAATGGCTCAAATGCTCGGGGAAGGGGAATCCCTTCTGGTACCTAATACCTCATTTAATGTTGCGCCGGTCCATCACCTCAAAAACTTCATAGCCAAAAGCTTAAACCGCCTGCAGAGCTATCAGATTCCAACTGACTATAAAACCCTGCTCTCCATTGCCTGGAACATAGAATATTCCATTACGGAAATTAAATACAACGACCTTTTCTCGATCGCCGAACAGGAATATGAAAAGTTGATGCAAACCGTCATATCCGAGACCGCAGCTCACCGGGCTCAACTTGGGTCGAAGATCACCGCGATGCGGAACACCCCTGCCAAAGGGCACAACCGAGCGGCTCCCAAAATGCAAAACGAAGTCCCGAAGAGAATCAATCATAAAGGAAACGGTCTAAAGCTCTCCTAAGTTTTTCTCCAGGAACTTCTCCTTTGCTTGTTCGTTTATAGTTCATTCCATACTCCCCTGACCAAATCGAAATAAAGCGGAGGGGCATCATTCGTCAAGCGCCCTGCCCTTTCTCCTTAGAGGGGGCGGGCAAGACCTTTCAGATCTTTGACAAGGACCGGGAAAGATGTTACAAGATCATCAGTTATCCTTCGGGTCCGGATGGGGCTGAAAGAATCGGGGCCTTTCCCGAACAAATTATAGATTTTTTAATATGACCTTCAATAAAAATTCTTCCCTCCCCTTTTGGCCGCTATTTCTCCTGGTCTTTATCTTCTACCTGAATTTCGTCTCCCGGATTATCATGGCTCCTCTCCTTCCGATTATCGAAACCGAATTGGGCTTGGGCCACGGTCAAGTGGGGTCTTTTTTCTTTTTTGTTGCCTCCGGATACGCCATTGGACTACTGGGATCGGGGGTGATCTCTTTTTTATTAACCCATCGGCTCACCATAACTTTTGCCGGCATGATGGGAGGAGTGGCGCTGATATTCATTTCACGCTCCACCTCGATTACGGGAATCTATGCGGGCCAGGTAATCATCGGCATTTTTGCGGGGTTTTACCTGCCTTCCGGGATTGCAACGATAACCGAAAACATCAGCAGAGAGCATTGGGGGAAAGCCATGGCCATTCACGAGCTGGCGCCCAATTTAGCTTTCATAAGCACTCCCCTGCTCTCCGAAGGTTTATTGAAATTTTTTTCCTGGCGAGGAGCCTTGACGGCGTTAGGAGTCTGGGCAATTCTGATGCCGGTTCTGTTTTTGATGTTCGGGCGGGGGAGCAGGAAGAAGGGGGAGCCACCCCGTCTCGCCTTAATGCGCGAAATTGTGACTGACCCTTCCTGCTGGGTGATGGCTACCTTTTTTATGGTCTCCATTGGCGCCAGCTATGGAATCTATACGATGCTGCCTCTCTACCTGGTGAGCGAAATCAGGATGGACCGGCAATGGGCCAATACCCTCATCGGGCTATCTCGTACCTTTGGGGTCGTAGTCCTTTTTTCCTATGGATTTTTCACTGACCGGATGGGCCCGAAAAGGGCGATGACCTTCTATTTGGTTACCACGGGCTTATCGACCTTTCTTCTGGGCTTTGTGCGGGGTTCGGGTTCGATCACGATTTTGGCCCTGGTATTTCTTCAGGCCGCTTCTGTTGTTTGCCTATTCCCTGTAGGGTTTACGATCGTCTCTTGGCTCTTCCCCGACCGCCTCCGAGGCGTCGCCGTATCTCTGGTCATCTTTGTGGGATTTCTCCTGGGAGGAGGGATTATCCCGACGGCCATCGGATATTGGGCAGAAGCTTTCTCCTTCTCTTCCGCGTTCGCCCTTTTGGGGCTTTTCTTCCTCGCCTTACTACCTTTTTTCCTTCGAAACAGAACCCGATTGAAGATCTCCGAATAGACAGTTGTGAAATGATCCTGTGAAAATGCAAGGTTAGATTTTGATTCTCGCCCACGACTCCTTCAGTGTTTGTGAGGCCTAAAACAGGAGGGGAATAATCATGATGAAATTATTAGGGTTTACCGGAAATTGAGGGAGGGGACATCCTTTAACGCATTAGACATTTTTTCTATTTAGTCATATGTCTGACATTAATTATGAACATAAATGAACAGGGTTTATCCACAAGAAGAAGCTAGGAAACCTGAGGAGAGTTACCGCAAGACCCGGGCGGCAGCCAGCGCGAAAATCTTTGCGGATTGTACCAGTCTGGTTATTTCTACATATTCATTGGGTTGGTGAGCCAGCGTAGCTTCCCCCGGCCCGCATAAGACCATGGGGGCTTTAAGGACCGGCACGAAGGCAACCGCATCGGAATAATAAGCCACTCCCTTGGGAATCGCTTTGACGCCGGTTACCTCCGTTACGACCTCGGCGAAGCTCTGAAACACAGGTTCTTCCGGTGAGGTTTCCACAGGAGCGCGATCATTGGTGATTCGGACCGAGGCTCTGAATTCAGGAAACTTTCGGCTGAGGTCGGCGATGAGATCTTCGATCAGCTTTACGATGGTCCGGTGATCCTGGCCGGGAACCGTGCGCATATCGACGGTAACCACACAAGAATCCGGGACCACATTGGTCTTTACCCCTCCGGCTATCGTGTTGACGCTGCGAGTGAAACCGCCCAAGAGAGGGTGCTGCTCGTAGGGGATAGCCCGCTTCTCTAATTCATCGATGAGCTTCACCATCATCATTATAGCGTTTCGCCCCTGCTCCGGCATGGAACCGTGGGCGGTCTTGCCGGTAGTTGTCAGCTCCAACCAGAGGGCGCCTTTTTCGGCCAAGAAGATTTCATTGGAACTCGGTTCGGAGATAACCACCGCTTGAACAGGTCCTAAGTTTGGAAGGGTCGAGATCACCTTGGCCCCCAGAGAATCCGCCTCTTCGCCGGCTGTGGCAGCGAGGATCAGGTCGCCTTGCAGAGGCACTTTCGCCTCTGCGAGGGTTTTCACCGCAGCCATCATAGCGGCCAGGCCACCCTTCATATCGGAGGCGCCCCGTCCCCAGACCTTTCCTTCCGCGATTTCTCCGCTGAATGGCTCGTGGATCCATTTCTCAGCACCTACGGGGACGGTATCCAGGTGGCCATTGTAGAGAAGAGCTGGCATCTGCCTTGAACCTTTCAGGCGGGCTAACACGCTGCCCCGGCTCGGACTATGCTTGATTACCTCCACATCCAGCCCGATTTTTTTCAAAGTGGAGGCTACATACTCTGCTGCTTCGAGCTCATCGCCAGGCGGGTTCACACTCTTGATCCGCACCAAATCCTGGCAAAACTTTACAACCTCAGCCTCCCGCACCGCAGCGATGAGCTTCTTCTCATCCATATCCTTTCCTCTTTTGCCTTTTGCCTTGAACCTTGCTCCTCGCGCCTTTTTCCTATTTTTTCCACACCGGCCTTGGGGACATGAACCGCTCTTTCAGTCCCTCAACATTAAACTCTTTGGACTTGCAGAAATTGATCACCCGCCGCTCCCAGTCTTCCATCATCTGGGCGGCTCTGGGTACGTCCCGGGCAATCTCCAGAGGGATAGCGATGACCCCATGCTTATCCCCCATGATCAGGTCGCCGGGTTTTATCAGGAGTCCTCCTACTTTGATTGGAATGCCCACATCAATGAGGTGCACGTAAGCGTGGGACACGGTTATGCAGCTGGAGAAAAAATGGAATCCCAGCTCCTCTACCTCATCCAAATCCCGCACCGACCCGTCCGTAACCGTTCCCGCGCAACCAAGCGCCTTGTGGATATTGGCGTTCACTTCGCCCCAGAAGGAACCAATCACGGGGCGGTCTATGTCATGCATCACGGCTACCCTTGGTTCCGGTGTCTTGCGAATGACCTCCCACCATTCCGGCGCCGGAACCCGCCGTCCTTCGGAAGATTCTGCGGTTATGACGGCTGTTGCCGCATAACCGATCATGGTCTTCATTTCCGGAAAGGCACATTTGATCTCCGGAAGCATAGAACCTTCATTCCGTGGACGAAAGTTAAAAAGTTCAATGGCGTTAGAAATGGCGGGTGTCGGCCACCGGCGTAAAGCTTCGAGTTCGTCAGGGGTCAATAAATTGGTCATCTTTCCCTCCTCACTGGGTTCATTCGAAATGGCTTCTTACAGAATGGGAGTCTATTAAAATTGGAGAAGGGTGTCAATAAGATTCCAAGAGAAAAAAATTCCTAGTTGTAGGTTTTAGGTTTAAAGCAAAGCAAGAATCTTGCCCCCCTAATCTTTGGATAGAAAAATTCCGATGGTTTTAGAACATTTATTAATTTATAGTTGAGGGTATATGGACAGCGGGATAACGATCATCGGCGGTGGATTGGCCGGATGTGAGGCCGCGTGGCAGGCCGCCAAGAGGGGGGTATCGGTCACCTTATATGAGATGAAACCCCACCGTTACTCCCCTGCCCATATATCTCCAGACTTGGGAGAGCTGGTCTGCAGTAATTCACTGCGTTCCAATTCTCTGGCGAATGCGGTCGGGTTGCTGAAGGAAGAATTGCGACAGCTGGGTTCTTTCCTATTGGCCGTGGCTGAAGAGACTCGCGTCCCTGCGGGTGATGCCCTAGCTGTGGACCGCCGGGATTTCGCTTCAAAGATCACCTCTCGCCTCCAGGCGCTGGCGAGAGTTAAAATTATTCGACAGGAGGTCACCCAGATCCCCTCGGAGGAAGTCACGATCATAGCTTCCGGACCGTTAACCTCCCCTCCCCTGGCTGAAAACATTAAAAGAGTAAGCGGGGAGGAATATCTTTATTTTTATGATGCCATTGCTCCCATCGTGGATGGAGATAACCTGGATAGGGATGTGATCTTCCGGGCCTCGCGCTATGGCGAAGGGAATGATTACCTGAACTGCCCCATGACTTCGGAGGAATATCACCGCTTTGTGGATGAACTCAGGAAGGGAGAGAAAGTTCCCTATCGAGAATTCGAACGGCCGGTGCATTTCGAGGGATGTCTGCCGGTCGAGGAGATGGCTGAAAGAGGGGGAGAAACGCTGGCCCATGGACCCCTGAAGCCTGTCGGACTCAAAGACCCACGCACCGGTAGAACCCCTTATGCCGTCGTTCAGCTGCGCCATGAGAATGAAGAGGGCGCAGCCTTTAACCTGGTGGGATTTCAGACCAAGCTGAAATGGAAAGAGCAGGAGCGCATTTTCCGGATGATTCCCGGGCTGGGGAAAGCTGTATTCTTGCGCTTCGGCAGCCTGCACCGAAACACCTTTATCCATTCCCCTTCCCTACTGGAAAAAAGCCTGCAGTTCAAAAAGGATCAAAGGATTTTTTTTGCCGGGCAGATTACTGGAGTTGAGGGATACGTGGAGTCAACGGCTATGGGGCTCTTGGCAGGAATGAACGCTGCCAATCTGATGCAAGCCAAGTCCCCGCTGATCCCCCCACCTACGACGGCCATAGGCAGCCTGGTCCACTATATCACCGATCCGAAGGTCAGGGAATTTCAGCCCATGAATGTAAATTTTGGCCTTCTCCCTCCGATTGAAAAACTCCTCCGGGGTAAGGACAAAAGGAAGGCGATGAGTGAAAGGGCATTGAAAGATTTGGAAGAATGGATAAAATTGATTTGAACGCAGATTAGCGCCGATAAACACAGATAATTCTTTTAGGTTTAAAATCCTGAAAATCTGCGTCTATCTGCATCCCCTGTATTATGACGAAAAACTCTTTCCCCAACAAAGCGGAAGTTGTCATTATTGGCGCTGGGCCGGCTGGTTCGACCCTGGCCTACCAATTGGCCCGTTTGGGTGTAGATGTGGTCCTGGTGGATAAGGCCAAATTTCCCCGCGGGAAAACCTGCGGAGGAGGGATCAATGTCCGTACCCAAAAACTTATTCCCTTTGACATCTCACCCGTAGTTGAGCAAGTCATCACCGGCATCTCTTTCACTTGTAACTTTGAGGAACAATTTCAGAGGCGATACCCTGAGGCCCTCATGGTTACTGTTATCCGGGAGAACTTCGACCACCTCCTGGTCAAACAGGCAGAACAGGCCGGCGCTAAGTTCTACGACGGAACCCCACTCCTTTCTCTTACCCCAGGGGACGGCTCGACCGAGGTCGAAACCTCTGGGGGATTATGTTCAGCAAAGTATGTCATCGGGGCAGACGGCGCCCAAAGTTCGGTAGCCAAAAACCTGGGGCTTATGCAGGAAGCATCCTATATGCTGGCCATGCACAGCGAGGCTCCGAACTCATTGCTCCCCCATTGGGAACAGGATCTGATTCACATCGACTGGGGGAGTTTGAAGAGAACTTATGCGTACCTTTTCCCCAAGAAAAACTTCCTTTCGGTGGGCGCAGGGGGGGTCGATATCCCCACCATGAAAATCAAGAATTACCATCGGGCTTTTCTGGCTACCCAATGGCGAAAAGAAGAGGCCCTCCCCTTCAGCGCAGCTGGCTTCATGGTTCCCCTCCGCCAAAAACGAAGTCCTATCCAGGACCGGCGATGCCTGCTCCTGGGAGATGCCGCAGGGCTGGCCGACCCTTTTTCGGGAGAGGGCATCTATTACGCCATCCGAAGCGCTCAGATTGCAGGCTCGGTATTACCCGAAGCCCTGAAGAACGGTTGGGATTCTTTGAAACCCTACCAAGAAGCGATTGACGGGGAGTTGATGCCGGAGTTGGAATGTGCTCGTCTCTTTCGAGGGCTTTTCAACCTCCGCCCTTCCTTCTACCATCAAAAAATCGCCAAAAGCGACCGCTGGTGGAATGCCATTGCAAAAATTATGAGGGGAGAAAAGACCTTCTTAGATATAAAGAAGAAACTGAGGATATTGGGAAGCGTGCTGCTGAGAATGGCGAGGTGAATTGTTGCTGGTTACTCGTTGCTGGTTCCTCGTCCCTAGGTCAACTGTACCAACCTTTCCCGTAAGCCAATCGGCAGGAATCAGGAACAAGAAACTAAAAACGAGAACCGAGTAACGAGCAACTCATTTTTTTCTATTCATCTCATAGATCAGACGCAAACCTTCCAGGGTCAAGAATTCATCCACCTCCTCAATACTCTTGGACTCAGAGGCGATAAGGGACGCCAGCCCCCCGGTAGCGATCACTTTGGGATTTGTACCCACCTCTTCTTTCATTCGGCTGACGATTTCATCGGTCAGCCCCACATAGCCAAACACGATTCCAGCCTGCATGGATTGAACGGTATTCTTCCCCACTACCGTCCTGGGCTTTTTCAGTTCCACCCGGGGGAGTTTGGAGGCTCGGATGAAGAGCGCTTCGCTGGCAATCCCCAGGCCGGGAGCAATGGCTCCGCCCATGTATTCGCCCTGGGGGGAAATATAATCAAAAGTCGTAGCCGTCCCGAAATCCACCACAATCAGGCTTCGCTGGTATTTCTGGTAGGCCGCGACGGCATTGACGATCCGGTCGGCTCCCACTTCAGAGGGATTGTCGGTCAGGATGGGGATTCCCGTTTTCATCCCATATTCAACAACCAGGGGGTTCTGATGAAAATATTTTTCCGAAAGCTCCAGAAGCATGTTCAGCATGGGGGGAACGACACAGGAGATGGAGATGGCTTCAATCTTATCCAGGGGGATCGAACGGGAGGAGAAGAGATTGCGCATCAGAATCCCGTATTCATCACTGGTGCGGTCCCGTTCGGTCCAGACTCTCCAGTTGTCAACCAGGCGCTCACCCTCGTAAATACCCAAAACCGTGTTCGTGTTTCCTACGTCGATGACTAAAAGCATGGCTGTTTCTCCTTGCCTCTCTCATTCTTCCAAGACCGAAAAGCCCCCGTAGGAGCGACCGGCCGGCCGCCCCTACAAAGATTCGGCAGGAGTGAGTTTTTACACCCGCAAGCTGACATCCCCAGCGATAAAACGTTGGGTCTTGCCTTCTTGATCAAGTAACAAAAGAGCCCCATCCGTGTCCAGGCCCAAAGCCTCACCGGAGATTGTTTTATCCGGTAGCGTGACGGTAATCCGTTTCCCGTTGATCCAAGACAGGCGATTCCATTCCTCACGCAACCTGGGTGAGAATCCTTCCTGGAGGAATGAGGTGTACGCTTGTTCCAGTTCCTCGAATATCTCTGCCGCAACCAGAGTGCGGGGAATCTCTCTTCCTCCCTCAGCTCGTAAGGAGGTGGCGATCTCTCGAAGATCGGGGGGTATATCCCCTCTTTGCCAATTCACGTTAACACCTATCCCCAGGATGACGAATTGGGTTTTCGTATCATCGGCTTCCATTTCCGACAGGATTCCTGCAACCTTTTTCCCGCGGAGGAAGATATCATTGGGCCATTTGACCCGTGTGTCCAGGCCGGAAGCCCTGGCCAGAGCATGGGCTGTGGCTACTCCTGCAAGGAGAGTAATCTGCGGCGCTACTTTCGCGGGAATGGGGGGCCTCAGAATGATGGAGGCATATAAATTCAACCCTGCCGGCGACGCCCAGGACCTTCCCAACCTCCCCTTTCCCTGCGATTGGAAATCAGCCAGAACGACCGTTCCCTCTCTGGCCCCCCTTCGACCCTGGTCGTGGGCCCGGCGGTTGGTGGAGTCAATCTCCGGGAAATAATAAATTTCCCTGCCGATCAGCTTTCCTTTACGCAGATTTCGTAGTTCTTCGATCCCCACAAAAATCAGGTTTGAGGTTCGAGGAACGAGGTCCGAGGAATTAACCTCGATCCTCGAGCCTTGTACCTCAGGCCTTATCCTTTCGGTCTCTTATCCACAATTCTCTTGGCCTTGAAGGTTGTCCGTTCGAGGGTCCCGAAGTTTTCGATCCGGATCTCCGGAGTGACATGGAGTTCTTCCCTGAGGTCTTTCCGGAGACGCTGCTCCAGGGGCATTCGATCCAAATCCGGGGCGAGACACTCGCATACCACCGTGCATACATCGGCAAAGGTACTTTCCTCCCTGGCCAGTTCGATGAGGAATTCATCCCCCAGTTCGCGATAACTCCGAACCACTTTTTCTACCTGCACCGGGTAGAACTTGGCACCTCGATAGATGACCATGTCATCGGCCCGCCCGAGGATTCCACCCATAGCCCGGCCATGGGTGCGGCCGCAGGAACATCGAGCCGAATCATACCGGGCATAATCATTCGTCCAGTAGCGGAGCATGGGAGTCGCCTCCCGGGTCAGATGGGTAACCACCAGGACTCCCATCTCCCCTTCGGTGCAACGTTCCATCGTGTCGGGATTGATGATTTCGATAACGTAATGATCCTCGGCAAAGTGTAAGCCCGCCTGGGCGGTGCATTCAGAGGCAAAGGTGGGAGCGACCTCGGCCAGCCCATAATAATCGTAAGCATCGATTCCCAAACCTTCTTCAATTTTCCTTCTGGTGGCTTGGGTCTCCGTACCTCCCTCTCCTCCAAAGCTCCCCAGCCTGAGGGGTAATTTCTTGGGAGAAATCCCGCGCTCTCTTAAATTCTCGGCAATATGAAGGGCAAAGGAGGGGGTGCACAGGAGAACCGTCGAACCCGGATTGAGCATGTAGTCAATCTGCCGTCCCGTCATGCTGGCCCCGATGGGGATTACGAAGCAGCCGAGGCGCTCCCCCGCATAATGAGTGGACATCCCTGCTACCCAGAGCCCATAGGCGAACCCATTCTGGATGATATCCCCCGGTCGCACCCCGAAGCTCCACATGGTGCGCCCCGTGACTTCAGTAATGTTCTCCACATCCTTTTCTGCCCAGATCGTGTTCACGGGAGTTCCGGTCGTGCCGGTGGAAGGATGGAGTTCTCTCCAATCTTTGGCCGGAGAAACCGTGTACCGGCCAAAGGGAGGATGTTTCACCTGTTCATCCCTTAGCTCTTGCTTGGTTACCACCGGGACGTAAACCAGGTCATCGACGGTCTTGATGTGGGAGGCCTTGAGCCCGGCTTTTTTGAACTTCTCCCGGTAGAATTCCGACTTTGCCAGACATCTGCGCACTTGCCAGCGCAGCCGCTCGTTTTGCAGCTCCCGCAGGTCCTTCCGGCTCATTCTTTCAATTTCTGGATGGTAATAATTCTCTTTTGCCATCGTTCGCCCCCCTTTTTAGATTAGGCTCGAGGTACGAGGTTCGAGGAGCAGGGAAGAAGATTCTCTTTCGGACATGAGTTTTCTTCCCCGTTCCTGGTACCTCATTCCTCGACCCCTTTTTAAACCGCCAGGTACTTCCTCACAACCTCCTCATTCTGCCAAATATCATCCATTTTCCCCTGAAACTGGATCAGGCCCTTCTCCATGATGTAACCCCGCCCGGCGACTTTTCGGCAGAATTTAATATTCTGGTCTGCCAGCAGGATCGTCACCTCCGATCTTTGAATTTCCAGAATGACCTCAGTCAGGTTTCTCACCACCAGGGGGGCCAGGCCTTCCGAAGGTTCATCCAGAAGGAGTATTTCCGGGTTCTTCATCAATGCCCGGCCGATGGCCAGCATCTTCTGTTCACCTCCGCTGAGGGTAGTTCCCTTGCTGGCCTTTAACCTCTCCAAGATGGGGAAAAGTTTATAGACCCGGGCGATCGTCCAGGGCCCCTCGGTCTTCTTCGCCAACCGTCTGGCCATCTCTAAATTTTCTTCCGCAGTCAGATCGGGAAAGATCCTTCGATCATCAGGAACGTACCCAACCCCCAGTTTGGCGATCTCGAAGGGCTTCTTCCCCACCAACTCCGATCCTTTCAGCCGAATACTGCCGGATCTGGGCGGCGTCAATCCCATAATCGACCGGAAGGTGGTCGTCTTTCCTACTCCATTACGCCCCAGGATGGAGACCACCTCTCCCTGCCCCACTTCCAGGGAAACCCCATGGAGGACCTGGCTCTGCCCATAGCGGGTGATAATCTCCTTCACTTCCAGGATAGCGGCCATAGGTTTCCTGCCTCACAGATCAAAAAAGTCATCGCCGAGAACGCGGAGACCGCAGAAGGCCCTTAGAGCAAAATGCAAATCGAATTTTCCCAATTTCCAGCTTTGCCTTTTGCAATGGATATTTCTCCGCCTCCTCTGCGCTCTCTGCGGTGAATATTCTTATATTTCTTCACCGAGGTAAATATCCCTGACCTCCTGATTCTCACGGATCTCGGCGGGCTTGCCTTCCGCCAAAACCTCCCCGCGGTTCATGACCACGATCCAGTCGGAAAGGGAAAAGACGATATCCATGTCGTGCTCTACGATGATGAACGTCGTCTTCCGCTCCGAGGCCAATTTTTTCACCAGTTCCAGGACCTTGATTCTTTCGATGGGATTCATGCCCGAGGAAGGCTCGTCGAGAAAGCAGATCTGGGGATTGGTGGCCACGGCAATCCCCAGCTCCAGAAGCCTCTGGTCTCCATGGGAGAGTTCTCCAGCCGGGAAATCCTTCTCTTCCTGCAACCACACCTCACCGAGGATCTTCTCCGCCTCCCCCACGGCTTCCTTCTGGCCTTTCAGGGAAGAAAAGGCGCTGGAGGTTTTGTTGAGACGGGATAAGACGGGAAGGAGGATATTCTGGAAGACGGTCATCCGGGGAAAGATATTCATGACCTGGAAAGACCGGCTGATTCCGATTTTCACTCTCTTATCCGGCCCCAGCCGGGTAATCTCTTTTTCTCGGAAATAAATCCTACCTCGGTCCGGGAGGATGTAACCTGAAAGGAGGTTGATGAGGGTGGTCTTACCCGCTCCGTTGGGTCCGATGACCGAAGTGAAGAGTCCCTCCTGAAGGGTCAGGGTGACCTCATGCACAGCTGCCATCTCTCCAAAATACTTTCCCAAGCTTTCGGTCCGGATAATCTCTTTCACCGCCGGCCCCCTTCTTTCAAAAATATGCTCATCACTCCACCCCGGAATCCCATGACCAGCACCACGACGATAATTCCCAGGCAGATCAGCCAGTATTCCGTGAATCGCACGATGATGTCTTTCAGGAGGTAAAAGAGCACGGATCCCACAATGGGACCGGAGAAGGTATAGATACCTCCTAAAAGAGTGGCCAGCACAGGTTCTGCCGAATAACTCCAGTGCGCAACGGGGGGAGTTACCGTGCTTTCCAGTGGAGGCAGCAAAGACCCGGCCAGCCCGGCATACAGCCCGGCGATGGTAAAGGAGAGGAGGCGATATTTTCGTACGGATATCCCGATGCAGGCCGCGCGGGTCTCGCTGTCCCGAATCCCTTGAATGGCCAGGCCCATGGGCGAATGGACGATCCGATGGAAAAGATAGATGGCCAGGATGGCGAACGCCAGAACCACATAGTAATAATTTTCCATAGGCGTCATGTTGATTTTAAAGAAACCCGGGATCTCCAGAGGGGCCCGGGGAATGCCCACCAGGCCATCATCTCCTCCGGTCACATCCCGCCACTTCCAGGCCACGGAGAAGATCATCATGCCGAAGCTGAGGGTGAGCATGGAAAAATACATTCGTGTGTGCCGAATGCAAAGGATGCCCAGGAATAGGGATACGGCCCCGGCGATGACCACTCCCCCGACGATTCCTACTAAGAGTGAAGGATAGGCCAGGAGGATCTTGCCACAGCCATAAGCCCCAACCGCATAAAAGCCAGCTTGACCAAAGGATAGCAGTCCGGTGTACCCGAACAGGAGATTGAACCCGAGGGAGAAGATGGAGAGGAGGAGGATGTGGATGGTGACATAGAGGGCATATTTCCCGGCGATGGCCGGCAGAAGGGCTAAAAGAATAACCAGGACCAGAATCGCCACTCTCGTTTTCATCGATCATCCCCCGAAGAGTCCCTGTGGTTTAACCATCAAGACCACAGTCATGATCAAGAAAATCAGAAAGAGCTCGAAGACCGGGAAGAGGAGAATGCCATACGCGCTGAGGGTGCCTACAATGACGGCGCCGACAAAAGCGCCTTTCAGGTTTCCCAGGCCGCCGATGACCGTGATGATAAAGGCCTGGATGATCATGGCCGCACCAATTCCGGGGGCTACCACCCGCACGGGAGTCCCCAAAGCCCCGCCCAAGGCTGCCAGCATGGCGCCAAGAGCAAAGACCCCGGTAAAAAGCCTGGGAATATTTATGCCGATGGCACTGGCCATCTCCCGGTCTGAAGCCGAGGCCCTTACCATCTTGCCCCACCAGGTCTTTTCAAATAACAGCCAGACCACGATGGCCACCACCAGGCCGGCCCCAATGATGAAAAGGTTGTAAACGGGAAAAGGTCTTCCTACGACAGACACGGTCCCCTCGAAAAAGCTGGGCATGGCCGGAATTTTGGCCACTCCTCCCCAGACCATCTTTACGGCATCATCAAAGATGAGAATAAAGCCAAAAGTCAGGAGGAGCTGATAAGCGTGGTCCATGTGGTAAATGTGGCGCAAAAAGAAACGCTCCATGAAGCAGCCCACGACGGCCACCGATAGAAGGCTCAAGACAATGGCCAGCCAGAAATTGACCCCCCATAGGCCATAAAAGGTGAAGGCAAAATAAGCTCCCAGCATAAAGAGGCTCCCGTGGGCGAAATTGAGAACCCCTAGCACGCCGAAGACGATGGTCAAACCGGCGGCCAGGAGCCAGAGGTACATGGCCACGCTCAGGCCTATTAATCCTTGAAAGGCTAATGTCTCCATATCCTTTCCTTCATTCATTAAAAAAGGGGAGCCTGGCATTCAGGCTCCCCTGCGATTCTAACTTACTTCCCCATCTTGAGGGGTTCAAAGGGAGGATTTCGATAGTAGGCCTGGGTGGGGAACACCTTCAAATCCCCCAGGACAGGAATAGGATATTTGGGGTCCATCATCACTTTTCCTCCCGGGACTGAGTAAATCGCCTGGTGGTCTTCCGGCCTGAAGTACCTTTCCCCGGCCGGGGTCATGATCTTCAAACCTTCTATACCCTGGATGAGGTCGGAGGTCTTGAGGCTCCTGGTTTTCTCCACTGCAGCCTTAAAGACGTAAATGGTGGAATAGGCATTTTCGGCGGAGTAATTGGGAAGGCGGTTCCACCTCTTCCGGAAATTTTCTACGAACTTCTTGTTCTCCGGCGTATCGGGATAGTTGTGGATGTAGCGAGCCGTGGCCCACAGCTTATCCTTGAACTTACCCGCCGCCACCTCATTGGAAATGCCTTCGAGGAAATCCACGGACCCGCCCATGGACTGGAACCAGGCCTGGATCTTGTCGAAGACTCCCAGCATCAGCGCCTGGCGGACAAGCATGACTCCTTCGCCGGCCCATGGGGTGGCATGGATGGCATCGGGTTTCGCTGCCATCACGGCAGAGATGTGGGAAGAAAAGTCCATCGTCCAGAAGGGGGCCCAGGCGATGGAGACAAATTCTACATCGGGACGATACTTTTTGAGCGTGTCTTTGAAAAGGGCCCAGACGGAGTATCCGTACTCATAATCGCATTGGATTCCCGCCCATCTTTTAATGTTGGGAAACTCTTTAAAAATGAGCGCAGCCACGTTCGCCTCCTGGTATACAGGGGCGGCAATGCGGAAGATCTGTTTGATTCCCTTTCCATACACCAATTCCTCGGTTAGCCGGTGAGTGGAGGCATGATCAAACATACAGATGCGGTCAAGTTCGGGTAAGATGGGACCGATGGCCATTGCGCTCCCACTGGAATCGACTCCGAAGAGAAAATGGGCTCCCCAGTCCGTGGCCAGATACCTGGCATTTTTTACCGCCACGGCCGGCTTGAGTTCTTCATCCATGAACTTGAGTTCGAGCTTGCTCCCCAGGATCCCGCCTTTGGCATTGATTTCTTCGATGGCCAGAGTGGCTCCCGCCTGGATCTGCCAGCCGTAATCGGCATGGGCGCCCGAAATGACCCCTTGCCCCCCCAACTTGATAACATCCACGCCCAAAGCTTTCCTGGCCGGCTTGGGCTTGGCCGGAGTCTTCTCCTGAGCACCCGCTCCTATCCCTTTGAGCCCCAGCGTCACTCCGCCGAATCCGGCAACTGCGGTCTTCAAAAACGCCCGGCGACTGATCTTCCCTTTTTCTCTCATCGGTCCTTCCTCCCTTCGTGGTTTGAGATGGTTTATCCTACTCGTTGCGTACCCGGCTGGGTACAATCCCACGCCAAACGATCATTCCCCTTTCGGGTGAAAGGGGAAAGGGTGCTCCGAAGGATAAGATCAGCGTAATTCGCGGAGGGAAGATACAGTTCGGAGTAATGAGTTCGGAGTTAGTAAATCCGAAGCCTACTCATTCCGATTGTCGCTGCTCCAAACTCTGTACGGGCGACCAGCGGGTCGTCCCTACGACCTCCGAACTCATTACTTCTTTAATAACCTTGCTGCTTCTTTCGCAAAGTACGTGATAATGAGGTCGGCTCCGGCCCG
>Ga0187854_10001007_pt1 | contig 30077 bp, 25 predicted proteins | sample June2016WEW_6_15_FD_132445 | JGI IMG/M metagenome (GOLD analysis project Ga0187854, IMG submission 132445) | Peatland microbial communities from SPRUCE experiment site at the Marcell Experimental Forest, Minnesota, USA - June2016WEW_6_150 | ecosystem: Environmental > Terrestrial > Soil >...
CTGTCTGCTGATAGGAGATTGATTTTAAAGATTGAGCTATACACATAAACTTTAAAAGAACAGAAGCTTCATTCGCCTATGAAAAATAAGAGACTTGCTTTTTTACATAGGAGGATTACGGATTGAAGACAGCAACGTTTAATATCAGGGGCGCGGGCATAGCCCGTGTGCACTGGAGGGCAAGGTTGGACATATTCTCTTCATAGGCATGTTTTCTTATATTTATTTTGGCTCGACCACAACCCCTATACACTTATAGCCTTTGTAAAATGGAAACGTAATAATTTACCAACCTAATTCTGTTTGAACATCTTTAAGTTTGACTTCAACGTTTCTTGCGTGGGCTTCTTCTTGCAATTTATCAAGACAGCCCTGCTGAGTGTATGCACTGACAATGATTTCCGCTGGTTGATTCGGACCTGATGCAGGTTTGTAGTATTGCGGTCCACAACCGACAAGCGATAGGAAGCCTGCCAATAGGAAAAGCCTAAAAGTGACCTTTTTCATAGTCGCTTTCTCCTTTCGGATTAGATTCAGTCTTCCTTCCTGTCTTTTACTGTTATGACAAGAACCGGAAGTGCTCAGCAATCATACACTTATTTCTGCGCGTGTTTCCATCCCTACGTGGTATGTGATTCTCATTTTATCAACATTACAGGTACATGAGAATCATGCAGCACCCTGAGAGCCACACTACCAAACACTAATTCCTTCATGCCGGTATAACCATGTGTACCAATAACAATTAGATCAACAGCATTATTTTGGGCGTACTCAACGATACATTTCGCGGCCGTACCTTCCAATATTTCTGCTTTGACTTTAATACCCTCGGAACTGAGTTGAGTTTCTATACCTGCAAGGTATTTTTGGGCGCTCTTGAACTGAGCATTCATCAGGGGGGAAATATTAAAGCTTTCGGAGATCCCCATTATGGGGATCTCGACGACATTCAAAAGGACAACCTCTTCGACGCAACCTTCTTTTGCCAAGCTCTTTACGAAAGGTAAGGTCTTTTCAGCTAATATCGAACCGTCGAGGGGAACAATAACTTTTTTAAACATATCCAACATCTCCTTCATATTTCTAACATTTGAGTCGAGCAGACCGGTTTTCCCCGACAGTTGACGTTTGTTTTCTCCTTTAGCCGTCTGTTTCCCGGCGGTGCCACAGTATTTCAACCACGCATCTGTTGGCCAGTTAATATGTGAGATAACATTGTCTATTCTTCCTATATAATTATATCAAATTTAATCGGAAAGTGCATTTCAATTATTACTACTTGAAATCTTGGATATCAATCAATGTTGAAGATTTTAGGAAGTTGACGTAGGTTCTGCCGCAGATTTATATGTCTTTATTTGTTACCCTTGACTTAACTTTTTCAATCAGGATAAAGTAGCCGGCGCTTAACGGAGAAAGGTTAAGACAGAATGCTGGAACCCCGCAAATTATTGACGTTTGAGTTCTTAGGGCTGTGTGTGGTGACATTTCTTGCTTTCTGCAATATCACCATCTTCTACGATCTCTTTAATTACCTTTCGACGATAGGTATACCTGCGGATCTGCGCGGGCTAGTAATCGGCTCCTACTCGCTCACTGCAATGGTACTTTACCTGCTGGTGAGCCCCTTTCTTACTGCCACCAACGCGCCGCGCACTATACTGTTTGGAATAGTGGTGGTGACTTTGTGCGGCATGAGTTACCTCTTCGTCCATACCTTCTGGGGTCTGCTGGGTCTGCGCATGGTTAACGGATTGGGGCAGTTCCTCATGGGCGCAGGAGCAATGACGCTCCTGGTATCTGTCATACCGAAGGAAAGAAGCGGGCAAGCATTTGCTATTTACTCCGTAGCCATCCTTTTACCCTATGCGACAGTGCCCGCAGTGATGGATGCCCTGGTTTTCCTTATCCCCAGTCCACCGCATGGTTACGCTGACGCCACGGTAACAATGATTCCGGCGGCATGGATTGTCTTGCATATTCGCAGACGCCGCCGGGAACAGTCGGGTATGGTGGAAAAGAAACATCTTCCCGCGTGGTCGGACATTCGTACCAATGTAACGCAGCTGCCGGTTGCAATGATTCTTCTGCTGACTACAATTTATATGATCAACTGGAGCAGTATGTTCTTTTTGATCAAGGGATTTGCGGATGAACAGGGAATCATTAACGTGGGTTCTTTTTTCGCAGTGCAGACGGGAGTGATGATTGTGCTCCGGCTTTTGGCAGGGCGGCTTTTCGATGCCTTCGATAAAACCCGGATGCTGGTGGCCACATTCGCTGTCATAGCCCTCGGACATATGGCATTAGACAACCTGCCGGGAGCGTGGGCGATATCATTGGTGGCATTAATCTTTGGGGTGGGTATGGGAATGGGACAACCTCTCATTCATGGTTTGATGTTTGAGGTATCACACCCCAGCTTCCGCCCCTTGAACGCAAACCTGATTCTCTGTGCCACGCAGGCGGCATTTTTCCTCGGTCCTGTATTGGGTGGCGCTCTCGTGATCCGATGGGGCTATCACGGCTACTTCCTGTTCAGCATAGGTCTGGCACTTGCGGCCGGATCTATCGGGATCATCCTGACCGGGAAGCGTTGAAATATCTCAAATGTTTTCCCTTTTGTGATTCGAATGCACGGGAAAGAAGGTAAAACATGCAACTCATTTGATAAGATACTGGTCCAGTGTATGCAGAAAAATCTTATTGTGTGTAAAATAAATCGCCACAATAGGTTATTGCTGATTACCAGTCGTAATGCGCAGGTAAGATCAAGGAAAAAATGAAATGCGCCGGTTATTGCTGTCACCTGCAAGTCCTCAACGGTCAGTTTCGAATTGAAGTGAGTGGTACCGATTATAACCGACATTTTTGGGGTGGGCAAAGCCTTTGTGTGGGTCGCCGCAGTCCAGATAATGGTATCAATGCCATTTGAAAGATGGCTACCAATGAATACCGTGCTTTCTCAAAAAGTCTTGAGCATCTTTATCACCTAATTTTGAGGCTATTTTCAAATCTTCTATCGCCTGATTGTGGTTGCCAAGCTTATCATAGATAACTCCCCGGTTATAATAAGCCACTGCCTGTGTCGGGTTAAGCTCAATGGCTCTGTCGAAATCCCCAATCGCCTGCTTGTAGTTGCCAATCGTTTCATACGCAGTTCCCCGGTTATTATAGGCATCTGCAAGTGTCGGGTTAAGCTCGATGGCTCTGTCGAAATTTCCAATCGCCTGCTTGTAGTTGCCAAGCCTGTCATAGGCAGCTCCCCGGTTATTATAGGCCGCTGCAAGTGTCGGGTTAAACTCGATGGCTCTGTCGAAATCCCCAATCGCCTGATTATAGTTGCCAAGCTTGCCATAGATAGCTCCCCGGTTATTATAGGCCGCTGCAAGTGTAGGGTTAAGCTCGATGGCTCTGTCGAAATCCCCAATCGCCTGATTGTAGTTGCCAAGATTATCATGGGCAATTCCCCGATTATAATAGGCCGCATAAAAACGAGGGTTCACCTTAATCGCCTTATCGTAATACGTCAATGCCTCAGATGCATTCCCTACATCGGCGAGAGCCGCCCCATAAGAGCTCAATGGCCTCGGTTTATTAGGAGATTTCTTCAGACAGTCGGCCCACAGGGTATATTGACTTTTCCAGACCTTATTGCGCTCATAGGTCAATACCGTATTTGTTAAAACCATTAGAACCAGGATTGCCCAACCGACCCGCCTGTATCTATCCCATAAGAAATAGAAGACCACACCTATCAGCACAAGAAAAAAACCCAGGCCCGGCAGGTATGTCCGATGTTCAAATATAACATTCTGGGAAATCGGTATGATACTTGATTCCACGGACAGGGTTAAAAAAAACCAGATTATCCCGAAGGAAATCAAACGATACCTGCGGAAAAGCAGTATCCCGAGAGCAAGAATTCCTGCCAGAGATAGCAGGCCAAAGAGCGTTTGCCATTCAAGAAGGCTGTGCGATATTGGGTAGTCATAATCCAGATTCTGATTTACAGGCACTATGAATAGCCTGATATATGTGAGTATGACACTGAACTGTGTGAGGAGATACTCCCTGGCCGTTATGGGATAATCATAGCCCTGGTAGGGAAGAGGCGGTATGGGATTAAATATCCCGAAGGAGAAATTAAGAAAGAAAAGCGCAATGAAAATCCCGAGTATGATGATGGGAATCTGAATGCCCCTGTCTTTTAAATCGATCTTCCACGTACCCGTTCTTATAAAGCTGTACTCATACAGGACAAGAGCGAAGGGCAGCGTAAAAGCGACTTCCTTGGTTAGCATCCCCAGTATGGCGCACAGTATGGAACCTGCGTAATAAAAGTGAAGTAGTGCTCCTTTATTTTCCTCCCAAGCTCTGCCCCTGACATATAGGGCTAACGACAACAGATAGAAGAGCGCCGCCAATGAAGCCAGTCGTTGCACTATATACGTTACCGACTGGACCGCCAGAGGATGTGATACGAACAGCAGTGCAGTAAACAGGGCCATTGACCTCTTATGCCTGCTTATCGGTTGACCTCTCATTACAGGTGTTGCCATTGTCAGCATCACCAGCCACCATACCAATAAGGCATTAACAATGTGTATTGCCAGATTAACGAGGTGGTATCCCCACACATCAAGTCTGTGAAAATGATAATTCAAGGCAAATGATAGATAGCCTATGGGACGGCTGGGGTAAACACCCCACCAGGCCTTAATATTGGAGAGACTCCGTATCGCGACATTCTCCTCAATTGTAGGGATATCGTCAAAATGAAAGGAACAATCAAACGAGTTGGAATAATCTATTACACCCACCAGGCATATAAGCAGTATGGATATTAAACTCCATGGGATTTGTCGGGGTTTCCCCTGTTTTCTTCTTGTGCCGGGGATGTCTTGCTGTTTCTTCTTAGAAGCTTTCAATGCCTGTTTCTTTCTCACACTGCCTCCACAGGGCTATTGCAAAATCGAAAAAGCATAAACAAATAGTGCATGGTTAATCAAGTCAAATTTGACATTCTAGAAGCTGCCTTAAAGTTGTAATGTAATTCATCATAGGGGGAACGACCTTGATTCGACAGGATTAACCCTCGGCCGGGTTTGATTGGTCATTGCCTCCATCCTTTCTGCGAGAGGAGAGAGGGTTTCGGCGTTGAATGCTGATACAGCTATGGCAGCGTTGCTTTGTCGGAGAAGCGGACCTCTCATTTTTCTTCTCATAGCGATCAATATCCGAACTACGCCTTTTCCGATAATTTGGATATCATCATAGCACATGGCCTTTCTTAAAAGGAAAACATTACATAATTACAATTAAATGCCCATTTACACCATTTCGGATATTATGGTAATAAGGATAAGAAATGAATTCCGCAAAATACCGGAAATTTGTCCAATACTAAAGCAACGAGAATCTTCCAGAGTTTAAAAAGTTTCTTCTAGACAAAAACTGGTGCCGGAAAAGATACGACCGGAGAGCCCCAAAGTCCGTTGGACGCACTTTTTCGCACTAGAAAAAAGCCTGCGGTAACACTAGAAAAGGCTGACCAGAATGAACAAAACAGCAAAACCGGCTGAGATTGATTTTAATCCCGAGTTCAAGCGTGCTCTGGAGTTGATGGAAGAGACGGACAAAAATATCTTCATCACAGGCCGGGCAGGTACCGGTAAATCAACTCTCTTAAATTATTTCCGCAATACGACAAAAAAGAAAGCAGTAATCCTGGCCCCGACCGGTGTTGCCGCCATTAATGTCGGCGGACAGACAATTCATTCTTTTTTTCATTTCAAGCCGGATGTAACTCTATCTGCTATCAAGAAGAAAAAGAGCACCGCCAAAGAAAAAACATCTATCTATAAGAAGTTGACGGCCATCGTCATTGACGAAGTATCCATGGTGCGGGCTGATCTGCTGGATTGTGTGGATAAATTTCTGCGCCTCAACGGCCCCAATTCCAAACGTCCTTTCGGCGGCGTGCAAATGATTTTTATCGGAGATCTTTACCAGTTGCCGCCTGTTGTCACCAGCCGCGAAAGAGATATTTTCCAGTCGTACTATAGCAGCCCTTATTTTTTCAGCGCCAAAATCTTGGAACAACTGGATATGGAATTTGTCGAGCTGGAAAAAGTTTATCGCCAGAAGGATAACGAATTTATTCGCCTGCTCAACGCTATCCGCAACAACTCCATCACGGATGACGATATCGTGTTGTTCAATAAGCGCCATGATTCTCAGTTTACCGCCCCTTCCGGATCTTTTTATCTATCTTTGACAAGCACTAATGATTTAGCCGACGGCATTAACGAGGAACAATTGGCTAAGATTCCCGGCAAAATATGGAAAGCGCAAGGTATGATTGACGGCGAATTCAGTAAAGAATATCTGCCGACAGCAATGGAATTGAAACTAAAAAAAAGCGCCCAAATAATGCTTTTGAACAATGATACCTATGGAAGATGGATCAACGGCACCATCGGCAAAATAACGGGATTCAAAAGAGATGACGAAGGCGAAGAGATAATTACCGCCAAATTAGATAACGGCGAACCCGTGGAAATTAGTCCCTATACGTGGAAAATCTACCGGTTTTTTTTAAAAAATGATGAGCTTCGTTCCGAAGATGTCGGGTCGTTCACTCAGTATCCCATCCGCTTGGCTTTTGCCATCACTATCCACAAAAGCCAGGGGAAAACCTTCGAAAATGTTATCATCGATGTGGGGCGCGGAACGTTCGCCCATGGACAGATGTATGTTGCTCTTTCGCGCTGCACATCGCTGGATGGAATAGTTCTGAAGCAGCCGCTTAAGAAAAGACATGTTTTGATGGATTGGCATATTGTAAAATTTCTTACACGCATACAATACGATAAAGCAGAACAAAAATGCTCTCACGACGATAAATTGCAAATTATTCATTCCGCTATAAAAGAGAAGAAGAATTTGGATATTCTCTATTTAAAAGCAAAGGACGAAAAATCGCGCCGCACAATCAGGCCGCTGTCTGTCGGAGAGATGGAATATAACGGTCATCCTTTTGTCGGAATGAATGCCTATTGCTTGATGCGCAAAGAAAAGCGAGTGTTCAACGTGGATCGGATATTAGAAGTTTGCGTATCGTCAAATAAATGAGAAAAACTCCTGTCTCAAGCGGGCGTAATTCAGTTCTGGCCATCGGTTCCATAAAATCAGGGGTTACAGCTTTCAGGCTGTAACCCCTTTGCCTTTTTGCTACTCTATTGCTACCCCATGTGACCGTTTGTTATCAATTTGCTCATAGCATTTCACCGTATTTTGTTTCAACTGAACCAATAACTGTGAGTAAATTATTTTGAATTTTTAGCTGGTTAGCTCCTGTAAGTTGGATAGAGGAGACAGAAAAACCAGTCAAACTTCAAATTGTCGTCGAAATGGGTATTTTTTCTCATTGACACTTCGTTTTACACTCCTTACACTGTCGAAAACAAGATATACAATTACCGAATTCAAGGCGCGGAATATTCAGAAGATAAATTCTCATTTTGTCGAAAAGTGGTGAGAAAATGAACATCCCATTGTTTCTTGCAGGACTAATTCTAATCCTCATAGTTTTGGGAGATGCCTTTGAAACGATGGTGCTTCCGCGCCGCGTTACACGCAGGGTAAGGCTGGCCCGTCTCTTCTTCCAATACGTGTGGAAATTCTGGTTGACGGTCGCCCGGCTGATAACTTCCCGCAGAGGCATGGAAACGTTTCTCGGTTTTTTCGGGCCTCTTTCGGTGCTCCTCCTGATCATTCTCTGGGCCACCGGCCTGGTCTTTGGCTTTGCTCTCATGCTCTGGGCTTCCGGTTCGACTCTTACAGTGCACGACGGATCTATCGGTTTCGGAACATACCTCTATCTTAGTGGAACAAGCCTATTCACTCTCGGTTTGGGTGATGTTACTCCGACCAATCCTTTGGGGAGGGGAATAATTGCCGCTGAGTCCGGGTTGGGCCTCGGCTTCCTTGCCCTCGTCATCAGTTACTTGCCTTTGTTAAACCAGTCATTCGCTCGTCGCGAGGTGACCATATCACTCCTCGACGCACATGCGGGTTCGCCTCCCACAGCTACGGAAATGATACGACGTCATATCCATGGCAATGATGTTGATGAGCTTCGTCAACATCTTCACGAATGGGAACGATGGTCGGCGGAATTACTTGAGAGCCATTTATCCTATCCGGTGCTCGCTCTCTTTCGTTCTCATCATGAGAACCAATCGTGGCTCGGGTCTCTCACTGCGATACTGGACACCTGCGCCTTTGCTCTGGCAGGTTTCGAAGGCGTCTGCAAGGATCAGGCGAAATTCACGTTTGCCATGACGCGACATGCAATTGTCGACATCGCACAGATCTTCAAATGTCCTCCTATCCATCCGGAACATGACCGACTTCCTAAAGCCGAACTTGAACATTTATGCTCCATATTGTCAGAGGCAGGCCTCAAGCTCGCAGAGGCTAACGTCCTTGAAAAGGCGCTCATGGAATTGCGCGTGATGTATGAACCATATGTCTACGCTCTTTCCAAACACCTTCATTTTACTGTTCCACCCTGGATTTCGAGATCCAAGCGTGCAGACAATTGGCAGACAAGTCGTTGGGATACTGGTTCTGATTTGGAGAGAAAGAAGCTGTTGGCGGAGATATGGGATGATCATTTTTGACGGGAAGGAAGGCAACAGGCTGAAAAAATAATCTGGAGGGGATAGATGAATTACAAACTTATAAAATTTGATCAGATGGATGCTGTTGGGACCATTACATTAAACAATCCACAAAGAAGAAATGCCCTTTCTTGTAATATGCTGAAAGAACTCAATGATCTGTTAGACAAACTAAAGACAAAGAAAGATGTGAAAGTTGTCATTGTCAGGGGTGCCGGCAAGATTTTTTCGTCCGGCCACGACCTTTCGGAAATGATAGATCGGGGACTGACGGATTACATGGAGGTATTTCATATCTGCAGCACATTCATGCAAAAAATACAGAATATGCCGCAACCCTTCATAGCCCAAGTGCACGGCATAGCCACTGCTGCCGGATGTCAGCTCGTGGCCGCATGTGATCTTGCTGTTGCCGAAGAAGGAGCCCTTTTCGGGACCCCCGGCGTCAGGCTTGGCATCTTCTGTACGACACCTGCAATACCTCTGGTTCGTGCTGTGGGTAGAAAACGAGCCCTGGAAATGCTCTTCACAGGACGGATGATTTCTGCGAAAGAAGCAGAGCAGTTCGGACTTGTCAACAAGGTCGTTACCTCGGATAAGTTGGAAGAAGAAACAAAAGCAATGGCGGAGAAGATTGCCGAGGCCAGTCCGCTGACCCTGCAGATAGGCAAGGGGGCCTTTTATGCGCAGGTGAATTTGAGCGATGCGCACGCGTATGAAATCGGCAGTGAAGTCATGGTTGGCAACCTCTTCGCAGATGATGCCAGAGAGGGCATTCGTGCCTTTCTCGAAAAGCGTAAACCCGTTTGGACGGGAAAATGACAAACCGCTGATATGTAATGAATTCAATGCGTTACGATGAATACCTCAATGTGTCGTGCGTCCTTGTTATGGTGCGGAACAAATTTCATATGTCTGTGCAGGACATTTTTGTGGGAATGCATGAAAATACTGAGGAACTCTAACTCTAATTGTGGTAAACAAAAAGAGTTGCCCCTGAACATTGGAACGGTATTCGTGAGTCATATTAAAAGGTTTATCATAATGAATGATAAGGAGGGACGTTAAATGGCCAAGGCGATGAAATTAAAGCAACTGAACTTTTCTCTACCAAACAGGGTTGGGCTACTTGCCAATGTGGCATCAACCGTCTCCCAAGCAAAGGTAAATATCGAGGCAATCTGCGCTTATGAGATGGACAATAAGGGATATTTCATGGTGGTCACCGACAATAATGCAAAGGCAAAGAAGGTGTTGGCGAAAATGGGCGCCAACGTCGAGGTGGAAGATGTGCTCGTTGTCGTCGTACCAAATAAGGTAGGCCAACTGCAGAACCTGGCAAAGAAAATCTCCGATGCGGGAGTTGACATCTACTATGCCTATGGAAGCCCCGGAGCAGTTAAGACTACGTGCCTTGTTTTTAAAACCGCCAATGACGCCAAGGCATTGAAGGCAATCAATGCGTAAAAATCTTTGTTAGTCTAAACGCCTAAAAGATCAGTCCGCATTTTGAATTGATAATAACCGTAATCGGGGATTAGAGGGGAAGTGCATTTGTCATATTAACTCCTCGTGGTCTTCGCTGTTTTTCATGATGCATTGCATGTGGTCCTGATTAGCGCATATCCCTGCTTTTGACCTCTACTGGTATGCCCCACCATCCCTGCTGTTTGGTTTTCTTAACATCTTCAGGATTTGGATTCGTGTAACCGAAGATAGAAAATCCCGCATGACCCCATGACGCATATATCGATTTATGCTTCCAGAATTCTGATTGTTCTGCGAGATGGCAGCAGCCTGATACCATTAAGATAATTAATAAGATGAATAACTTTTTCATATTTTCTCTTCCTTTCTATCAGAAGTGATTTTATTCGCAAAGACTAATACACTTAACATTACTATAAAGAAAGGTGTTTTGGTATACAATTTATGGGATTATATAATTATAAATTTTTTCATCTAATTGAGAAAAGCCAGAGTGTCGGCTGAGCACTCGGGGCCAGTGAGAGTGTAGTTTTCACCAATAATTCCTCTTGACTTAATTAAGTTTACCCATTTACTATCCCTTGCCTATACAAACATTTGAAGGGCTTTAAGCATCTTCGCCATGCCAATAAGGACACGACGCAGGGAGCAGAAAATCATGAAAGAAGAACAGGTCGCTCTGGTGACGGGCGGCAGTCGAGGCATTGGCCGTGCGATCGCGGTTGAGCTTTCATCAGCAGGATATGAACTCGTCATTACATACAAATCCGACGATGTATCAGCCGCAGAGACCTTGGACATCATCCGATCGAAAGGCGGCACGGGAGAAAATGTCCGGTTTGATGTGACCGATTCGAGGGAGGCGGCACGACGGATGGATGAAATCCTTGCCCGGCATAAGAACGTCGGCGTGCTCGTCAATAACGCCGGCATTACTGCAGACGGACTATTTATGATGATGCGTGAGGAAGATTGGGATAGGGTGATTCAAACGACCCTTAAAGGCTTCTACAACGTAACTAAACCGGTGATAAAGAGGATGGCAAGAAATCACAGGGGATCTGTTGTCTCCATCTCGTCTGTCTCAGCTCTCATGGGAAACAGGGGACAGGCTAATTACGCTGCTGCAAAAGCGGGATTGATTGCCGCGAGCCGCGCAATCGCATCCGAGGTGGCAAGGCTAGGCATCCGGGTCAATGTGGTTGCACCGGGGCTAATCGATACGGAAATGATCAAGGGTGCGCCATTGCATAAAATTAAGGAAATAATTCCTATGGCAAGAATCGGGAGACCCGAGGAGGTAGCGAAGGTCGTCCGTTTCCTGTGTTCCGATGACGCCTCTTACATTACAGGGCAGGTAATTTCCGTCAATGGCGGTATGTTTTAGCAGGCGCAATATTTCTTAGAACGAAAATACAGCTCCTGATATAGTCATTCTATGCGAGCAGAATAGCGGGTCTTCTCTCCAATGGTGGGAGCATTTTCCTACCACTATACTCCTGTTAAATCATCCTTGTTTACGATCAATTGCCAATTTATAAGTCACCCCAGAGATGTATCAACATATTAACAAGGAGGTTCAGAAAATGAAAAAAATAATTTGGGCCGCAATTGTCGTCATATTCATTGCAAGTTATGCCCTCGCCGATGAAACTGCGATACAGATGAATTTGGTGAATGATCAGGGCATCGGTAAGAATATAGGCGTTGTTGCCGCCAAAGACAGCCGGTATGGTCTTATCCTTATTCCGCAATTAAGAGATTTGGCTCCTGGAATACACGGGTTTCATATTCATCAGAGCCCTGATTGCGATCATGCCATGAAAGACGGTAAGCATGTCGCGGCACTCGCAGCGGGAGGCCACTTTGATCCCTTTACGACAAAGAAACATGAAGGGCCATATGGGGCGGGACATCTGGGGGATCTACCCTTTTTGTATGTCGGTGCAGATGGCAAAGCAGTATCGCCAGTGCTCGCACCTCGTCTGAAAGTTGCAGATCTGAAAGGGAGGTCATTGATGATACACGCTGGCGGCGACAATTATTCTGACTATCCTGAGGCGCTCGGAGGCGGCGGTGCCCGAGTTGCCTGCGGCATAGTAAAGTGAAATAATGTAGTTTTGAAAGAATATATCAAATCCTGACCGCTGTCCCATAGGCTGTCTTGCGCACATTTTCCTGCCGTAGCAGGGGGCAAGTTTGAGAGCACATTTGTGGCATCATTCCGCGCATCCCGCCGCTTGCCTCAAATGCCTGGAACAACAGCGACATTGCATGATTCCATCTTCACATTAATCATCTGGGTCATAAATATTCTCAAGTTGCTTTATCAAATGCCTTTTGGTATTTTACCGGCTCAGTCGCCTGCTTATCGAGAGCTTTGAAAAACTGCCGATTTGTCATTTTGACCGAAGGGAGAAATCTTACAACCTCAGCATAATGCAAAATTCCTCGCAGTTGCCCTTCGCTTTGCATGGGACTGCTTGCCAACAGAAGAACAAGGAATATTTTTCAAAGGCATCTTCTATCATGAAAGGAAAAATGGTCACGCATAAGATGGCAGACAGAATTGAAATAGGGTTCAAGGAGGGGGTCAGAGATCCCCTTGGGGAGAAGATAAAGAGAAGAATCGTCGAAAATCTTCATATCAAAGTTGATTCTGTGAAGACCATCGATGTCCATACAATTGATGGAAATCTAACCCAAAAAGAGCTGGAAATGGCTGCTGCCGGCCCGCTTTCTGACCCCATCATCCAGAATTTCGCCATCAACAGCGGCCTGGCCGACAGGTTCGATTGGATGATTGAGGTGGGTTTCCGGCCCGGTGTGACTGATAATGTCGGAAAAACTGCGAGAGAAGCTATCGAATTGCTTTTAGGAAAGTTGTCAAAGCGGCTTTTCGGAGTTCATACATCGAGGCAATATGTGATCGGAGGTCCCATCGGGAGGGACGACGCGGAAAGGATAGCATCGAGCCTGCTGGCAAATGATCTCATTGAGCGTTATGTGATTGTTGAGGGAAAATCCTGGGACAGGCAGAAGGGCCTATCCCCCTATGTTCCCCGTGTGATCGGCGAAGACCGATTGCATGTCGAAGAAATCAATCTTGACGCGAGCGACAAGACGCTAATGAAAATTAGTAATGACCGCGTCCTCGCCCTGAATTTAGAGGAGATGAAAGCGCTCCGCAATTATCTGAAACACAGGGCAATTCTGAAAGAGAGGAAAAAGGCAGGTCTGGGCAGAAATGTGACCGATGCCGAACTTGAGTGCCTGGCGCAGACGTGGTCCGAACACTGCAAACACAAAATCTTCAATGCCCGGATTATCTATGAGGATGAACGCGGCGTGAGGGAGGAAATCAATTCCCTTTTCGAGAGCTACATCAAAAGGGCCACGAAAGAGATCAGGGAACGGTTGGGGAAGGATGACTGGTGCCTCTCCGTATTTGAAGATAATGCGGGAATCATCAGGTTCAATGAAGATTACAATTTAGTTTTCAAAGTGGAGACCCACAATTCCCCGTCAGCACTCGATCCATACGGAGGGGCTCTCACGGGAATTGTCGGGGTTAACAGAGATCCCTTTGGCACGGGAAGGGGAGCCAAACTGATCTTCAATACAGACGTCTTCTGCTTTGCACCACCCTTCTATGAGAAACCGCTTCCGAAACGGATTCTTCATCCGAGACGCATTTATGAAGGTGTGCGGGAAGGCGTTGAACACGGTGGGAATAAAAGCGGTATCCCCACGATTAACGGGTGCATCGTGTTTGATGAGCGGTTCCTGGGGAAACCCTTGGTCTACTGTGGAACAGGCGGAATCATGCCCTCTGTTATTCAGGGGAAGCCAACGCATACGAAAGAGATTCTGGCCGGAGATGTGGTTGTCATGGCCGGAGGCAGAATAGGGAAAGATGGGATTCATGGGGCAACGTTTTCTTCCGAAGAACTCCATGAAGGTTCACCCGTGACGGCAGTGCAGATTGGCGATCCCATCACCCAGAAAAAGATGACCGACTTTCTGCTAATGGCAAGAGACCGTGGCCTGTACAGGTGTATAACCGATAACGGCGCAGGTGGCCTTTCTTCCTCTGTGGGTGAGACTGCGCGCCTGTCCGGCGGCTGCGAGATTGACCTGAAAAAGGCTCCTTTGAAGTATGCCGGTTTGAATCCATGGGAGATTCTCATCTCCGAATCCCAGGAGAGGATGACACTGGCAGTGGCCCCCGATATGGTGCATGAATTCTTGGAACTTGCACAGAAGATGGATGTGGAAGCAACTGTTGTCGGCAGATATACGGATTCAGGAATGTTTCATGTTTCTTATGGGGATAGAACCGTCGCCTATCTGGAGATGGATTTTCTTCACGATGGGGTTCCCCAGATGCAGTTACATGCGAAATGGCAACCCCGCATTTATCCGGAGCCTGTTTTTCACGAGCCCTCCGATATGGGGCAGGCCTTGAAAGACATGTTATGCAGGCCTAATATCTGCAGTAAAGAGTCCGTCGTCAGGCAGTACGACCATGAGGTCCAGGGTGGAAGCGTCGTTAAGCCGCTTGTCGGGGTATGCAATGACGGACCCAGTGATGCCGCCATTATCCGACCCATCCTGAGTTCCTTCGAAGGAGTGGTTGTAGCCAACGGCATCTGCCCGCGTTATGGTGATATTGATACCTACCACATGGCTGCATGCGCAATTGATGAGGCCATAAGGAATGCCATAGCTGTCGGTGGAAATCTCGAATTCATGGCGGGGCTCGATAACTTCTGCTGGTGTGATCCCGTACAGTCGGAGAAGACTCCCGATGGTGAGTATAAACTGGCCCAGCTTGTTAGGGCGAACAAGGCGCTGTACGATTATACTACAGCCTACGGTGTGCCTTGCATTTCCGGAAAAGACAGTATGAAGAATGACTATCACATCGGGAATGTGAAAATTTCTATCCCGCCGACCCTTCTGTTTTCCACCATGGGGAAAATCGGAGATGCGCGGAGAGCGGTCACTCTGGATGCGAAGCGGCCGGGAGATTTAGTTTATATCCTCGGCGAGACATATCATGAACTTGGCGGTTCTGAGTGGTATGCCATGCATGGCTTTATAGGGAATCAGGTGCCCAAGGTCAACGCGGAAAAGGCGAAGGCATTGTATGATGCACTGAGCAGAGCTATCAGGTCGGGGTTAGTGGCTTCCTGTCATGACTGCTCTGACGGAGGTGCAGGTGTCGCCATTGCTGAGAGCGCTTTTGCCGGAGGATTGGGTATGTTGATCAACCTTGCCCTGTTCCCCACCGCAGGTATTGACCGCAACGACACACTCCTCTTTTCGGAATCGCAGAGCAGGTTCGTTGTCACAATCTCACCCGCGGTAAAGGAACCATTCGAAGCCATAATGAAAGGAACCTCCATGGGCCAGGTGGGAATAGTACTTGCGGAAGGATTATTGAAAATAGATGGACTTGATGGCAAAAGGATTATCGACGAAGATATCAACCAATTGAAAGCAGCCTGGCAAAGGCCGTTGAATTTTTAGCGTCCGAAACATGCATGCCCCCTTTTGTAAGAAAAGAAGGGGAAGCGTCATCATCGTGAAGTGAAGGAATGTATCATGCCGAAAGAGGTTAAATCGATTGTCATTACTGGAAACGGAACCAACTGCGAAATAGAGATGGCCCATGCCTGCAGGCTTGCAGGTTCCGATGTAGTGGATATTGTGCACATCAGTATGTTGCTTTACGGTGAAAAAAGCCTCGACGATTATCATTTCCTTAACCTGCCCGGAGGGTTCCTTGATGGCGACGATCTCGGCTCGGCAAAAGCAGGAGCCAACCGTATTCTGCATGCGAAAGTCAAAGGAAAGTCAGAAAACCTCTTCGATCAGTTTGCCAGGTTCATCAGCCAGGGTAAGCTAACCTTGGGCGTTTGCAATGGATTTCAGTTGCTTGTCAAACTTGGGATGCTGCCTGGTTTTGATGGCAATTACCGGAATCAGACAACGACCCTCACCTTCAATGATTCCGGCAGATTTGAGGATCGGTGGGTAAGTCTGAGAGTCAACCCCCATTCCCCCTGCATTTTTACAAGAAAGGTGACCGGTCTTTATCTTCCCGTAAGACACGGCGAGGGGAAGTTTGTAACGAAGGATAAGGATATCTTAGAAAGGCTTCACAAAGATCATCAAGTTGTCGTAGAGTACAGCCATGAAGATTTTAAGGAAGCCACGATGGACTATCCGGCAAACCCGAACGGCGCCATTGACGGTATCGCCGGGATCTGCAATGAGACGGGGCGGATATTCGGTCTCATGCCGCATCCGGAAGCCTATCTCCACTATACGAACCACCCGCGCTGGACGAGGGAAAAGTTGCCTGAAGAGGGGATGGGCTTGGCTATTTTCAAGAATGCCATCGACTTTATCAGGAAAGAGAATATCTGAAGCAGCGGCAAATACTCTTCTACCGCTTCCATTAAGGCGTGATAATCCGTGAGGTGGACTCGCGCTGTATCTCTTTGGCCCGCTCAATCATATTCTTTATTGTCAACTCCATAACTTCGGGAAATTTTTTTATGGCTTCCGGTAGCGTCTTCGCGGGTATCTGGCATTGAATCGGTATTGGGCCCTGGGGTGTTGCCAGTTGTGACTGTCCAATGAAAAGTGATTCGCGCTTTTTATCTCTGTTGCCGTCTGGTGTTACGGGAGTGAGTCGGCGTATCCACCCGACCTTCAGATCGGTGAAGGTCTCCTCATGGTATAGATTGTCCTGATCTATCTTAATTTCTGGCTCTTTCTCGTCGATGCCGTTCATGGTTTGTCTCCTTCAGGAAGTATAGACGCTTACGTATACTACAGTGGAAATAACGTCAAATCTTATTATTTGCAGAAAAGCATGAGAATTTTTCAGTTGACAAATCGGATAATATATCTTAGAAACATCGACGGTTAATCGTTCAAACGTAAAAGGACATCGTTATTTATTCATGCGAAGCACGTGCACCATCAGGCCAATTGTTGTTGAAGGTATAATTAGGCTCCTTACATAGGAAGCCTGGTAGTGGTGTAGTGTTTCGATAAGACCTATAGAGTAGCAAGAATCCGTTATCAGGTTATCTGGTAGCGGTTTTTTTTTGGAAGAGGAGGGAATTATGGGTTCGTCGGATGTTTTGATTTACGACACGACATTGAGGGATGGGACGCAAGGCGAACAGGTAAATTTTTCGGCTGAAGAAAAGTTGCGCATCGCCCATCGTCTTGATGAGATTGGTTTTCACTACATTGAAGGTGGGTGGCCGGGATCAAATCCGAAAGATATGCGTTTTTTTGAGATGGCCAAGGGCATGTCATTCAAGAACGCGCGTCTCACGGCATTCGGCAGCACCAGAAAGCCGCATATGAAAGCTGCAACTTGTCCCAATATATTGGCTCTGCTGGAGGCGGAAACGTCGGCAGTTGCCATTTTTGGCAAGAGCTGGGATCTTCATCTCTCAGACATTCTCAATGTATCGCTCGATGAAAATTTAGAAATGATTTGTGATTCTATTGCCTTCTTGAAATCAAAAGGCAAGGAAGTCATCTTTGATGCGGAGCATTTTTTCGATGGATATAAGAATAACCCCGGTTGTGCGCGCAAGGTGATAGAGGCTGCCCTTTCTGCCGGGGCTGACATGATTGTGCTGTGCGATACCAATGGGGGGACGATGTCCGGTGACTTAATCACGATCATCAATGAGATCGTCCCTTCTGTGCCTCACCATCTTCTGGGCATTCATACCCATAATGATTGCGGTCTTGCCGTAGCAAACTCCCTGGCGGCAGTCCATCATGGTGTCAGAATGGTTCATGGAACGATCAACGGATATGGAGAAAGGTGCGGAAATGCCGACCTCATCTCCATAATCGGGAATCTCCAGTTGAAAATGGATAAGAGATGTTTGCCCGAAACATCTATAAGGCAATTAACACACCTCTCTAATTACGTGAGTGATGTTGCGAATATTCCCCCCCTCAATTCCAGGCCATTCGTTGGCAGGAGTGCATTTGCCCATAAGGGAGGTGTCCATGTTGATGCAGTATTGAAAAATCCGGCGGCATATGAACACATCAAACCGGAGCTTGTGGGAAATCAGCAGCGGGTGCTGGTTTCGGACCTATCGGGTAAAAGCAATATTGCATACAAAGCAAGGGAACTCGGCATCGACTTAGGTGAGGAAACGTCTGTCAGCAGAAATATTGTTCAACAGGTAAAGACCATGGAAGATCAGGGGTATCATTTTGACACAGCCGATGGTTCCCTTTCCGTATTGATGAAGAAAATAAAAGGTGAATTCAGAGATCCGTTTATTCTTGAGAGCTTTCAGGTAATAAATGCAAAAACAGGAAATAATCCACCCGTATCACAGGCTACGATCAAGATAACAGTGGGCGGTGAGGAAGAATTGACTGCCGCAGAGGGCAATGGCCCGGTAAATGCGCTGGATAACGCCTTAAGAAAGGCATTGATAAAATTTTATCCCCAGATCAACGGCATGCATCTCGTGGATTTTAAAGTGAGGATACTCGAAGGTTGCGAGGGAACGGCGGCCAAGGTGACGGTGTTTATAGATTCAACCGATGGTGAGAATATATGGAGTACTATGGGTGTATCTACAAACATCATCGAGGCAAGCTGGCTTGCCCTCGTGGACAGTATCCAATACAAATTGAGCAAAGATGAAGAAAATAGGAAGGGAAGTGTTTTAAAGGAGATTCAATAAGTTCATTGATAATGATGCCCATTTCTGGTAGATAACTAAACTTATATAACAAGGGGAATTTATAGAATCAGAACAATGAAATAATATGTATCTGTCCATTAACAGTCAAAATCCTCAGATGCGGTTAATCAAGAAGGCCGTTGATGTTCTTAAGGATGGGGGTGTCATCATCTATCCTACTGACACTGTCTATGGGCTCGGCTGTGCCCTTTCCAACAAAAGAGGAATTGATAGGATTTATGAAATAAAAAGGAGAAGCAGGAAACGACCTTTGAGCTTTGTTTGTGCCGACCTGAAGGATATCAGTCGTTATGCCCGTGTTTCGGATTTTGCCTACAAGACCATGAAACGCCTCCTGCCCGGACCATACACGTTTATCTTGGAGGCATCGAGGCTGGTCCCGAAGATTATCCTGCCGAAAAGACTGGCTACAGGCATCAGGGTACCGGATAATCAGATCTGCCTGGCCTTAGTCAGGGAGCTTGGGCAGCCTATTATCAGTACGAGTGTGTCGACTGAGGACGGTGAGGTGCTGAGTAATCCGATTGAAATCAAGGATAAATTCGGTCATTCCGTGGATCTGATAATAGATGGAGGCATACTGGTCTCTGAGCCATCGAGCATTATCAGCCTTGTTGATGACACAATTGAGGTAGTCAGGGAAGGGAAGGGCGATGTATCCACTCTTATCTGATGATTATCTCGTGAAAATAAAAAGAAGTGGCTTGAAGTTGGCCGGCATCGCAAAAAGCTGGCGGCAGGGAACATCCTCAGTCAGGCTAAGGACAAACTCACCGTGCGGATGAGGAAATGAAAGACCTGTGCCGCGATGACTCGGGACGAAGTAACGCAGCCCCTGCACATATTTTGCGAGGCTGAGATTTAAAGAACAAGGATATTTATGAAGAGAGTGATGTTAATTAATGCTGTTCATCCGGAACAGAAGCGACTAGCCATTGTGGACGGCGGGAAACTCATCGAATACAACATCCAAATGGCGGACAAAGAACCCATAACAGGCAACATCTACAAAGGCGCTGTGATGAAGGTGGAGCGAGGTCTCCAGGCGGCTTTTGTAAATTATGGAGGCAGGAGGGATGGATTTCTGCCGCTGCACGACGTCAGTCCCGAATACTTCGCAGAGCAGACGGGCAAAGAGGGAAGCACCGCGAGTCAGAAACCTTTTCTGAAGGCGGGTCAGGAGGTACTGGTTCAGATAGTAAGGGAGGAAAGCGAACGTAAAGGGGCGCTTCTTACGACCTATATATCATTGCCCGGAAGATATTTAGTCCTCTTGCCGAATAAGGAAAGCAGCGGCATTTCTCGGAAAATAGAAGATGAGGAAGACCGTAAGCGGCTAAAAACATTAATGGAGCAAGTCAAGGTTGATGAAGGCATAGGGTTTATAATCCGTACGGCAGGCATGCACAGAACAAAGCAGGAGCTTTCCCGGGATTACCAAATGCTGTCGAGGCTGTGGAAGGAGATTCAGAAAATGGCCAAGAGCACCCCTGCGCAGTCACTCATTTATCAGGAAAGTAATTTCGGTGTGTGCTCTCTCCGTGACTATTACACATCGGAAATAGAAGAAATCCTCGTAGACGATATTGAGACGTACAGAAAAATGAGGGAATACTCCAAAGCCGTTGTACCGAGGACTGTAAAACTTATTAAGCTTTATAAGGAAAAGACTCCGCTGTTTGATAAGCATAGGCTTGAAGAACAGATTCGCGTCATTTACCAGGACAGGGTGGAGTTGAAATCCGGCGGTTATATAATAATAAATCCTACGGAAGCTATGACTACCATCGATGTCAACTCGGGCCGGGCATCAAACAAGAGGAATGTCGAAGAAACGGCCTTTAGGACCAACATGGAAGCGGCAGAGGAGATAGCCAGGCAACTGCGCCTGCGAGACTTGGGCGGACTGCTTGTAATCGATTTCATTGATATGCGTGATCGAAAACATGAAGCCGAGGTGGAGAAGACCTTCAAGAAAGCCCTTAATGTCGACAGGGCAAGGATACAGATGTCGCGCATATCCAAGTTCGGAATCCTTGAACTTTCAAGACAGAAGAAACAGTCGACCATACAGGAGATCAGTTATAATGTCTGCCCATACTGCAAGGGGCGTGGTGTCAGGCCATCCCTGGAATACACAGCTCTGAGCGCCTTCAGAAAAATTGAATCGCAGGCGGTAAGGGGGGATTATTCTGTTCTTAAAGTAAAGCTGCCATACGAGATAGCGGATTATCTTCTGAACCGGAAAAGAAACGAGATCAGTAAACTTGAAAGCACATATAACGTGTCCATCCATGTTTCCGGGAACCCTGAAATACCGTGGGATGAATTGAAAATCGAAACCGTAGCCAAGGAGGTCGTTGAGGAAGCTTCTCAGGAGGAGGAAAGCCGCCCGGTTGAGACGGCTGATAAACAGGAAAATGGGTACAAGGAACCTGCTGGCGGTGTATTAACACAGGCCGAAGTCAGTTTCCTACCGCAGGAATCCGCTGAGCCGATGGAAACAAACCCGAAGCCTGCCAAAAAGAAGTCCAGATGGAGACTAAGACACAAGAGAAAGAAAGCAGACGATAGATCCGCCGAACCCGTATCTCGACCTCCGGCTGAGCGAAGTGATGATGTGACGACTTACAAGAGGATAGAACAAGCTCCGGACAGCACCTTCAGTCCCCCAGTGCCGTCCGGCGGAACAGGCGGGGAAGGACAAGACCTTTTAACCAGACTCCGTAAGGTGTTTGAACAGATGGAAGAGTAGGATTATTTTTTCCTGCCGAGTTCCTTGGCTCTAATTGTGGCCGCCTGGACAGCTGCCATCATGGTAGCCCTCAGTTTCCCTTCTTCTATGGCCTGCAAACCGGCTATGGTCGTTCCTCCGGGAGAGGTGACCATGTCCTTGAGCTCTGCTGGGTGTTTGTCTCCCTTGAGGCAAAGTTTGGCCGCACCGAGAAGGGTCTGTGCCGCGAGTTTCAGGGCGATGTCTCTGCTCAGCCCCATATTGACGCCGGCATCGGCAAGTGCGTCAATTATTACAAATGCGTATGCAGGTCCGCTCCCGCTCAAGCCGGTTACCGCATCCATGAGTTCTTCTTTAACCGTGACGACAATCCCGACGGCTTCAAAGATTTGACGGGTAAAAGCAAAGTCTTCATCCGTTGCATATGAGCCTCTGGCGATTGCCGCAGCCCCTTCACCTATCAGTGCGGGGGTATTTGGCATAACCCTCATTACGCGAACACCCTTCTTGAGGCATTCCTCTATATATCCTGTGGAAATACCCGCAGCAATGGAGATGATGAGCTTGTTCTTATCAAGAATGCCCGATATTCCTTCCAGTACTTCCGCCATATTCTGTGGTTTTACAGCGAGTATGATGATGTCTGCATCCTTTACAGCCTTCTTATTGTCTTTGGTCGCAAAGACGCCATATGTCTTTCTGAGCTCTTCCAGTTGTTCCTCTACCACATCGGCTACGGTGACTTTGCCCGGAGCTAACAGATTGCGGGCCAGGATGCCTTTAACAAGGGCACTGCCCATTTTGCCTCCCCCGATAAAGCTGATCTTTTTTCCTTTCAACATATTTCCCCCCCCCCGTTTTTGCCCTTTGAAGGGCTGTCAATAATTTGATCCAGTTTACGAATTTTTAGAATATTATCAATCTTTATTTGTACAAGATGCACGATATATGATAGGCACTGGATACCCCTTATATGCAGGGGCAGTGGTTGCCATAGCACTATAATTTTCATTTATTGATATGGAAGACAGGCGTAAAACCTGTTCTGCCGTTCTCCGGATTGGGCCTCATACCCGTCGTTAGCTGTTGCAAGAGGTTAATAAGTATCAATGGTAATATTTCATGAAATCAGCGGTGCAAATATAGCCTGCTGGGTGAGCAGCAAAGACTTTTCTCATGGGAAGAAGACGCTCTTCTTTATTCACGGGTCAGGCGGGGACCACAGGATCTGGATAAAACAGTATACGAGATTGCAGGATGAGTTTAATGTTGCGGCAATTGATTTGCCCGGTCATGGACTGTCTGAGGGCCGGGGCGAACAGGATGTAGCGCAGTATGTTGAATGGGTGAGAAGATTGCTCGATGCACTTGCTTCGGAGAAACCTGTTATGATCGGCCACTCACTTGGTGCAGCTATAAGCCTCGTATTTGCTATAAAATATGGAGAGATGCTCTCCGCCATTGTACCCGTGGGTGGAGGAGCCAGAATGCCTGTGAATGCAATGATTCTCGAAGGCCTGAAAACGGATCCCGAATCCGTTATCGCTTTAGCCGCTAAGTTTTCTGTTACCAAGGAAAATAGAGAACGCCTGTCGCGAACTGTTATTGAGGGACTCTCGCGTGCCACTCCTGATGTTCTTTACGGTGATCTTCTTGCCTGTGACAGACTCGACATTGGCAATGAGGTCGCAAGTATCGGAAAGCCGACACTCGTTATGTGCGGTGCTGATGACAAGATGACACCGCCTGCGCTGTCGCAATTCCTGAGAGGTAACATTCCCGGGGCGCAGTTGTCGCTGGTTAAGAATGCCGGTCATATGGCAATGCTGGAAAATGCAGAGGCCTTCAACAAAGCTCTCAAATCATTTGTTGAATCATTACCTGATATGGAGAGACGATAAGGAAACTACAATTGTTGGTTGTCAGAAGGAGTTCATATGTTTGTGCTGGGAAACTTTATCATCGCAGTGGCAAAAATCACCCATGTCGTTCTTTCCATATATATGTGGATTATCATTGCCAGGGCAATCATCTCGTGGGTGAATCCTGATCCGTACAATCAGATCGTTCAGTTTTTGTATCGTGTGACAGAGCCGGTGCTGGCGCCAGTTCGCAGATGGCTGCCTTTCGGCCGTATGGGTATTGACGTATCGCCGATAATCGTCATTCTGGCAATTTATTTCTTAGATGAATTCCTTATCAAGAGCATGATCGAATTGGCGGTGAGCTTAAAGTGACGATTCGCACAAGCGGGGTTCTGCGTTAATATGGTTGATATCAGGGAAACAGAGCATGGACTCGTTCTCCAAGTCCATATTGTACCACGATCAGCCAAATGCGAGGTTGTCGGCAATCAGGGCAATGCGCTAAAGCTTAAAATAACGGCGCCGCCTGTGGAGGGACAGGCGAATAAGGAATGCATCAGGTTTCTATCTGATATCCTCGGGATCAAAAAAAAACAGGTAAGAATTTTAAGCGGCAGCAAATCGAAGAAGAAAACGGTTGCAATAGAAGGCATTAGAAGGAAAGACATCGAGGCTTTGATTACATGAGCCGCCTCTCGTAAGAATAGCGGTGCTCACGAATAGTTTTGTCGAATTTCTATAAGCCGCTGTACGTGACATTTACTCTCACTGCTTTTTGCCAGCTTACAGTATGGAAGAAGGTCGAATAAGAGGCACGGAAAATAGAAGAGTCGCCCGGGCAGCAGGAGTGGTCGGTCTGGCCACAATGCTTTCCCGCATATCCGGCTTTCTCCGGGATATGGTTGTCGCCGCTTTTTTCGGCGCCGGTCTCACAACGGACGCCTTTTTTGTTGCCTTCCGAATTCCCAACATGCTGAGGCGCCTGCTCGGGGAAGGATCGCTGACTGTCTCCTTCGTGCCTGTCTTTACGGAATACCTGAACAAAAAGACGAAGGCCGAGGCCTATGAACTGGCCAATGTAGCATTTACAGTACTTTCGATTATCCTCGTCATTGTATCTATTGCAGGCATTATTTTTTCGCCGCTTATCGTAACGATCATGGCACCTGGATGGTATATTGATCGTCCGGCCCACTATCACCTGACGGTTTTTCTCAATCGTCTGATGTTTCCCTACATCTTCTTCATCGCTCTGGTGGCGCTGTGCATGGGTATCCTCAATTCCCTACGCCACTTCGCTGCACCCGCCCTTTCACCCGTTATCCTTAACATCTGCATGATCCTGGCGGTGCTGCTGCTCATGAGCTTTTTCCCGGAACCGATCACGGCACTTGCCGTGGGAGTCATGATAGGAGGCGTTTTACAACTCGCCATGCAGTGGCCTTTTCTTGTTAAATTCGGATTGAAGCTGAAGCCTGATTTTAACTTCAGGCATCCGGGCCTTAAAAAAATCGGTATCCTCATGCTTCCAGCAGTTTTTGGGGCGTCGATCTATCAGATCAATATTTTTGTCGCCACAATACTGGCCTCTCTGCTTCCCTCCGGAAGCGTCTCCTACCTCTACTATGCAGACCGGGTCGTGGAGCTTCCCCTCGGCGTATTTGCTATTGCAGTGGGGACAGCTGCACTCCCTAGTTTTTCGGAGCAGGTGGCAAAAGGCGACTTTCATGAATTAAAGGGAACAATCAATTTTTCCCTGAGACTAATACTTTTTGTCACCATACCGGCAACGGTTGCACTCATAGTACTCCGTGTGCCGATAATCTCGGTACTTTTCCAGAGAGGCGCGTTTGATATCCAGTCAACCTTTCTAACGGCCCAAGCCCTCTTATGCTATGCCCTCGGCTTGTGGGCTTTTTCGGTGATCAGGGTTATTGTTTCGGCTTTTTATTCACTTCAGGATTCAAAAACCCCGATGAAAGCTGGAATTGTCGCATTCGTTGTCAATGTTATCTGTAGTATTATTCTCATGTATCCTCTAAAGCATAGCGGTCTTGCACTGGCAACGTCCATCGCGACAGCCGTCAATGTCATCATGCTAACAGTTGTTCTTAAGAGAAGGATCGGGGTTTTCTTAGATCAGGAGTTTTATAAGTCTGTATTTAACATATTTCTGTCGTCGTTCGCGATGTGGGGGGTTATCATCCTCATAGGAACCTTCTTGCCCTGGAGCGATGAAGGTCCGTTAAACGAAAGACTACTGCACCTCATGTTCTCTGTCTTTGCCGGGATGGCCACATTCTTCATCTCCGCCTACTTGACTAAGTGCTCGGAAATGACGATGATTGTTGATGTTATCAAGAGGAGGATGAAGGGCTAAATCTAAATAAAAACAGAAAGATGAAACTAATGACCGGATAAAAGGTATTGACTGCCCGGGATTGAAGTGATAGGGGGATTTCCTTTTGACTGGGTAATCTTAAAGGGAAGGTCAGAATATGCTGGATATAAAATTTCTGAGACAGAATATTGATTTCGTTAGAAGAAAAATGCTTGAGAGAGGTCAGGAGCTCAATCTCGAAGCCTTCGCCGCTCTGGATGAAGAGAGACGCAGAGTTCTTCAGGAAGTGGAAACCCTGCGGAACGAGCGGAATACTGCCTCCAAGGAGATAGGCGAGAAAAAGAAGAGAAAAGAAGATGCTTCCTCGCTTATTGTCAAGATGAGCGATGTCTCCAATCGCATCAAAGAACTGGATGAGTCTCTGAAGAAAATCGAGGAAGACCTCGGCAGCATTCTCATGATCATTCCCAATGTACCTCATGAGTCCGTTGTGTACGGTACGAGCTCGGAGGATAATCCGGTAATCCGTGTCTGGGGGGAGAAGCCGCAGCTCGCTTTCACACCGAAACCGCACTGGGAAATCGGTGAGGATCTGAACATCCTTGATTTTGCAAGGGGCGCAAAGATTACAGGGGCGCGATTTACCCTGTATCGGGCATGGGGGGCTATGCTGGAGCGGGCCATCATAAATTTTATGCTTGACCTGCATACGTCAGAGCACGGCTACACAGAGGTATTGACGCCCTTCATGGTCAATAGTGCAAGCATGACGGGAACCGGGCAGCTCCCGAAATTTGCCGAAGACCTTTTCAAGATTGAGAAATTTGACTATTACCTGATTCCCACGGCGGAAGTGCCGGTAACCAACATCCACCGTGACGAGATTTTGGATGAGCGGGATCTTCCGACCTTGTATGTAGCATATTCACCGTGTTTTCGCTCTGAGGCCGGTTCATACGGAAAAGATACGCGGGGGCTCATCAGGCAACACCAGTTTAACAAAGTGGAACTGGTCAAGTTTACCGCACCGGAAACATCCTACGATGAGCTGGAAAAGCTGACCTTCAATGCAGAAGCAGTTCTAAAAAGGCTGAACATTCATTTTCGGACAGTAAGCCTATGCACCGCGGATCTGGGGTTTTCTTCCGCCAAGACCTATGACATTGAGGTTTGGCTTCCCGGGCAGGATTCTTATAGAGAGATATCGTCCTGCAGCAACTTCGAGGATTTTCAGTCCCGGAGGGCGGCTATACGATTCAGACGAGAAGGCACCGGCAAGGTAGAGTTTGTTCATACCCTTAACGGTTCCGGGTTGGCTGTCGGGAGGACGGTTGTGGCTGTTCTGGAAAATTTTCAGCAGGCCGATGGAAGCGTTATTGTTCCCGATGCGCTCAGGCCTTACATGAAAGGAATTGACAGGATTCCCGCTCGGGTTTAATATAAAATTCAGTTCTGAAATCAATGTCTTCACGGAGGGGTGGCCGAGTGGTCGATGGCGGCGGTCTTGAAAACCGTTAACCGAAAGGTTCACAGGTTCGAATCCTGTTCCCTCCGCCAGAATAGAAATAAAATCCCTGCCCCTTTCAGAAATAGGGTGTACGGGAGAGACCTAAAGCGATAATAGATCGGCTGCATGTGGAGAGATGCCAGAGAGGCCGAATGGGTTCGCCTGCTAAGCGAATGTATGCCCTTAAAAGGTGTACCGGGGGTTCGAATCCCCCTCTCTCCGCCAGCTGGTTCTAAGTAGTTGATATTAAAGAATAATCAAGGGAGAAAGCCCCGCTCTTGGCGGGGTTTTCTCATTATTGAATTCTCAGTAGTTTGACTTTGACGAAATTTATCGCAATATCTTTCGATTTTCTCAGTCACGAAATAATTCAGTCCACCTTCCCGATAAAAGCAGATTTATTCCAAGAAAACTTCATTTCTTTCTGATGTGATTCGTGAGTCGATGGAGCGATTAGGCTTGTGGAAAGCCCAGTAATCTTCGTTGTTCATTCCAATCTATTGGTAGCGGAATGAATTTCCTGAGTAACTCGAGATTAAGTTCCGGAGGTTGGGTTCCGTTGAGGATAGCCCGGACAATGTCCGGTGCGAGAAAAGCTCTGTGAATTATCTTTCTGACATAAGAGTTAGTGACACCTTCAGCCACTGCAATGTCCTTGATACTCTTCGCCTTGCCTGAAGTGAGCCGTCCGAACCAGTCGTGGGCTTTGGCAATTTGCCGGATCAGTCGAGGATCTGGTGCTTTTCGAATGGTTTCAGAACCCGCAATCAGCAAGCGAATGGCATAACCGCATCGTCTAACTTGAACCGGGACTCTCAGTGTGACAGTTGCTTCTGAGTCCCTCTTATCTTCACTTTTTTGATTTTGAAGAATTGTTGGATCAATATCGATTTGCAAATATTCGGGATGGACTGTGACCTGTTTAATCAGTTGGCGGACTATCTGATATCGTTCCGGCATATCGTTCTCAATTTGTTCTGCCAGATGATGGCATTGACTCTGGATAGCCTGAATATCTTCAGGGGATGACTGGAGGGCATCCAGTATGGCGTTGGCATCGTTGAGCCAATCGCAAAGTGAATCAATCACAGTGCTCTCAAGCTCTTGAGCCGGCAGGCGAAGGCCATGAGGGGCTTTATCACGGCAATCAGTAATTAGTGGTTCAGACACATAGTATCGGTAACGTCGCGATTGCTTCTGGCTGTGCGAGGAAATTAACCGATGGCCTTGTGAATCATATAGGCGCCCGGTCAATAGGCTGGCAGATGGAACAGACCTCTTCTTCTTATAGCCTTTTCTGTTCTCTGCCATTTTTGCTTGTACGGCATTCCAAAGGTCTTGAGGAATAATGGCAGGATGCTTACCCGGATATGTCTTATCTTTATGTGCTATCTGACCACTGTAGATAGGATTGGAAAGGATTATGTAGAGGTGTCCCTTGCTGAATTCCCGACCTCCGTATGCCTTTCCTGAGTTTCGAACACGTTCCGGTGTGCGAATACAGTTGGCATCCAGCTCTTCCTTCAGCTTCCTGACACTGCCAAGAGCCAGGTATCGCTTGTAGATATATCGTATGAGATCAGCGTTTTTCTCATCGATGACCAGAGTTCTGTCTTTACCGATATAACCCATGGGATGCCCGCCTCCCATCCACATGCCTTTTTGCTTCGAAGCGGCAATCTTATCCCGAATACGTTCCCCAGTTACTTCTCTTTCAAACTGGGCAAAGGAGAGGAGGACATTGAGTGTTAAGCGTCCCATCGAGGATGTGGTATTGAACTGCTGTGTCACGGAAACAAATGAGACTCCCTTTGTATCGAACTGTTCCACAATCTTGGCAAAGTCAGCTAGAGATCTGGTAAGTCGATCCACTTTGTAAACTACCACCACCTTGATCTTTTTCTGCTCAATGTCTTCCAGTAATCTCTTCAAGGCAGGACGATCCATATTGCCGCCTGAATAACCGCCATCGTCATAGCGGGTGGGAATGGTTCGCCATCCTTCATGCCGTTGACTAAGGACATAAGCTTCACAGGCTTCACGTTGAGCATCAAGGGAATTGAAATCCTGTTCCAGACCTTCCTCAGAAGATTTTCGGGTATAGATAGCGCATGGGATAGTGAGTCGAGTCATTTTTTCAATCCGAAGAACACAGGGCCTGACCAACGGGTTCCTGTGATGGCTTTAGCGATCGCTGAAAGGCTTCTCCACTTCTTGTCGGCATACAAATATCCATCTTCCAGAACCGTGACCTGATGCGTTTCACCTCGCCAGACTCGTATCAGACGAGATCCCGGATGTACCTGGGAAGAGCAGGAAGGCATACCCGATATGAGTTGACGACGTTCTGCTGCAGTCAGGCCGCCTGATTTAGCTGCCTGCATTTGCCATCCAATGGCTTCTCGTAACAGGTTCTCTTGGATCCAGCCGGGAGCAGGGCCTCCGAATATCTTTTGCCATCGCTGAATCAAGGCATTTCTATTCAGCCTCATGAGTTCAGCTAAATCACTCATGCGACCGCCGAAATCCGGTAACGGCGAAGACCATCGGGGGTGTCAATCGGCATTGAAAATTGACCCATCATAGGCATCCAATTTTGACCCACCCCCCGTAAAGAAGTTTTCTGTTAAACCTTCCTGAGCAATCGTTTCAGGAGGACCTGTGTTTCATTCTCC
>Ga0187854_10001022_pt1 | contig 29623 bp, 27 predicted proteins | sample June2016WEW_6_15_FD_132445 | JGI IMG/M metagenome (GOLD analysis project Ga0187854, IMG submission 132445) | Peatland microbial communities from SPRUCE experiment site at the Marcell Experimental Forest, Minnesota, USA - June2016WEW_6_150 | ecosystem: Environmental > Terrestrial > Soil >...
GAGCCACCAAATCATGAACTACATCCGACTCTACAATCGAACCGCCCAGCCCTTTCGCTGGACGTATTCCAACCCGAAGAAACACATCCGTGTGTCACCTTCTTCGGTAACGCGACACTAGCGATGATTCCCAGTCTGTATTCTGAGCCCACATCCCTCTTCTTGGCGAAGCCGAGCTGGCGCATTAACTCGCATCCAATATCGATAATTTCGGAAGTCGAGCTCTGTCTCCGCCCCTCCTCAGAGGAAAGTCGCATATAGAGAATCTCGATAGCAATATCCAACCCTCCGGGCCGTCCAGAAATTCGTAGTAACAAACTATTGAAATCAGGTCCGGAGATTTGGTGCGTTACTCCGCCGCCCACTAGGCCGTTATAGGTACCGATCCACGCCTTGCCAAGCTCAAGTGAACGCATGAGACGGTCCACGCCTTCCTTTTCGATCCCGACGGAAGTTTCCAGCACGGGATACCACGGCGCGAGTGTCTCATTTTCGAGCGCATCGTCGAGCAAAACGCTAAAAAGTTTTGGGTTTATCGCGTGGAGAGCGTTCAAGAAACCACAGAACACATAAGGCCTTAGCTTGTCAGTAGGCGTGGCCGCCAGATGGGTGACCAGTTGATTCCAAATCGCATGAGGTTCTTCGGTACCCTCGGCCAGACCGCCTCCGAAAATCCACAGCTGTTGGCTTCTTCCACCAATCAATTCTGGCAAGAGCTCTGTGAAGGTGCCTTGGTCAACTGCCACAGCTTTGCCCAGGTCGTGTGCCATCTCCTGCACTTGTGCCATGGTTTTCCCGACGTCACTCGTGCCGTTGTCGACGGAATCAAGGCCAACGTAAATCATATCTTCCGACAGGACCATTGATCGCACCTTCTGAACAAGGTCTCTAGGCCGAAGAAGTACTTCTAGCGATGCAAGTCGGGCTGATTTTTCTGGACTAAATCCTTTGGAATCGTAGAAGGTGATTTGACGGATGGCAACCCAGCCGTCGGTCCAGAAGCACTTTTGGGAAATGGCACGACACACACGTTCCAAGTCATCATGGATTGCCGCAATGGTCCAAAGGCCACGAAACTTCTCGGCGACCATAGTGCGTACTTGCGGAGCCGATGGCTCATCTGAGCAGGCAAGAACCTCGGCGAGAACTAACGTCTGCCCGAACCACTCTCTCACCTCATCTACGGTGCGCGGCCAGTAGCCGTAATCGCGCGAGCGCGCCCCGAATTCAAAATTGTATCCGGGCCCAAAATGCGACGCTTCGAGCATAGCTCTGAGCGCCATCAGTCCGAGGGCGCGGTCCTTGGGATCATGAGAGCGGAAGAGCGATTTAACCAGGGACAGTCGTTGGTCAATAGTTGCGTGAGTACCAGAAAAACGAATCGGAAAGAGAGAAGCGAATGCTTTGGCCGCCTTATTCGCGACTTCATCGATTTCTTGAGCCTCTGCAATTCTCAAAATCAGTGTGATGCAACGCTCGAAAAACGGTGGGTCATAAGCTAACGACCGAAGTAAGTGGACGTAACGCCTGCATTTTGCCACCACTTCGCCGTCTTTCGGTTCAAGTAATACTCGTTCAAGCGCCGACAATACGTCTCCGGGCGCGACAGGTGCGATATAGTTCAGGATCGCGTAACCTAGGTCGTTGAGGTCAGGGACGTCCTGTAGCAGCCCCCCAGGACTCAACCATTTCGTGACGATCAATCGCGCTTCCTTACTGGTATTCAAATATCCGAGTCGTCGGGAGAAGGATCTTAATAGTCGTCCTGGGGCACTGTTGATGAGCTGCGCTTCGATTGTGGCAAGTGGGATATCTTGAAGGGCTGTTGTGGCCAAGCGGTTTGCGATTGCATGGGGTAGAACAGCTCTCCAAATACCGCGCTGCTGAACAAGATCCCGACGCTTTAGTTCTGCGGAGCTCCGGAACATCTCTGTTGCGCTCTTGTCAACCAGAGCGCCGAGCCTGACAAGCTCACCCTGGTCTCCATCGGAAACATCTTCACCGTCGAATGAGTAGACCAACGATAGTGCCTGTGCTGAACGCAGAAGCGACTCGTTCGGCTCGTTCCTCTGGTCAAATAGACGCTTGAACAAATCCTGGTCTGAGATGCTGCCAAGGTTCTCGTTCTTGCCAATCGTCCCTGCAAGGGCCATGGCAACCCGCGCGTTTCCACCCGACAACTCGGCGACAGTCTGCGCATCGACTGGCGAGATTTGGGGAAATCGGTGTCTGACCAACCTGACGACTAGATCAACTGACGACGGTTCCAGTTGAAAGACCTCGGTTCCTTCAGGCAGGTCCTCGCGAATGTCATACTCGACCGTAATCACGCTCACAGGACTTTCGGGAAGTCGGCACAACTCCGCGAGGCGCCGGTGAAGATCTGGCGGGCAGTTATCGACCACGAGAATTGCCCTCGCGCGTGAGGCGATAAGGTCCGAAGCCACGACGGTAGCCGCAGGATCGGGTCCGTCCGCGATATTTGTGTAAGCGGCGAGTGACGGGTCTAGACCCTGTTCGCCAATTCGATCATCGAATAGCGCTTGTACGAGCCGGGTTTTCCCGACCCCCGAAAGTCCTACCAGGCGCACAACCTTGCCTGGACGACGTAGCCGGTCGCGAATACGCTTGATTCCCTCAAGGGGTTGCAACCCAGCCTCTGTTATTTCCGTATCTGTCCGGATGCGAAGCTTGTCGTCGAGTAGATATTCGCCGCTAACACCCTCGGGAGCGTAAGCCCAAGGCCCATAAGAACGCCAGCCCTTGATGGTCTTGCTGATTCTGTCTCTCACCCACAGGATCAGTCCAGTGTGGTCGCGAACCCACGTTGCAATTCGTGTGCGATCGTAGAAGTCCAAGGTGAGAAGGTGAGGGTTGGGAAGATCCTTGATGGCCTCTGCCATCGCATCCCGGCGGCTTTGAAGAGCAATGTCAGACGTAGAACCCGCGGAACTCACAATGATGTAGGCACCAGACCGGTCCGCCAAGTGCCGGATAATCGGCCGAACCACTCCATCGGGACGCATTTCCTCAAGAATCTTCGCGTGGGGCATGTCCGCGCGTTTCACCTGAAATCCAGTCGCCGGGCGTGGCACAAAGCCGTCAATCATCGCGCTATCTGGTAACGCTACGTGAACATCCAAGCCCCCGTCTGTCGCATTTTGATTTCCTCCCCAGGTTACGAATGAGGCGGAGAATCCTCTGCTTCTCGCTTCGGATTCACAAAGTAGCCCTACGAGGGCGCGAAGGTCTTCGTCATTCAAGAGTGCGATATCATCAGAAGTGATCTCAAACATTGTCGTTCACGGCTGACGTATTCGTTCGCCTCAGCATTCATAGTACACGTCTGGCGGGTAGCCAGCAGGTCGGGATTTTGGAAGCACTCGGGTACCGCACCTACGGCGCTGGGCATGGTTGAGGACCGTACACCCAGAGCTTACCCTTCGGCTTCGCTCCCTTCGAGGCTCAGGGCAAGCAGGGCAGGCGCACTGGGCTAACATCTGTCGCGTCCTCCAGAAGACGGCGGACGCAAACGGCGTGCCTCCAGCGCTGAGGAGAAAGAGGGATCCCTCGACCCCGGCGAAGCGCACGGGGCGCACAAATTGCGCTCCGCGACCCGACGCGCCAGAGTGCAGCGCGGGATCAATGTGTTCGGCTGTGGTTTCCGGTTCGTTCATGGTTTGCCGGCGGGGAAGCCATTCGGAGCGCCAATCGGGAGATTGGCGTTCCCGGGGTAGGCACTGCTCCAAGGCCAAGTCTCACGCGGGAGAACTAGCCCCGCCTTCACTGGATCAGGCTCCCTTCGTGTCTCAGGGCAAGCAGGGCAGACGGGCAAGGTGGGCAAACGAGTGGCGAGGATGTGCCGCACCTACGGCGCTGGGCATGGTTGTGCACCGGGCAGCCAGAGCTTACCCTTCGACTTCGCTCAGGGCAGGCGGAGAGGCCGTCTCTACCGGTTGAAATCGCCGGGGGGAGAAAGGATTTGAGGAATTTATGTTTTGGGGGCGGATTTATGTCGGACATGAATGTCCGACCCCCTAAGGAGGAAGAGAGATCCCTCGACTGCGCGACCCGACGCGCCAGACTGCGGCGCGAAAGAGAAGATCGGGTCGCTCCGCTCCCTCCTGCGGCGGGCAGGCGGGATGACGGCGGGGAGAAACCCAAGACCCACCCTCACAAAACGAGGATGGGGCACCCGCGCGGGCACGATGTATCGTGCCCCTACGAGCGGGAAAACAGGCGCGATGACGGAGGGGAGGAGATCGGCCCGCCTCAGAAGGCGGCCCCTACAAAAACGAGCAGGGAGGCGCCGGTGCCAGCGCGGGGTAAATGTGCTCGGCTGTGGTTTCCGCTTCGTTCATGGTTTGCCGTTGGGAACGCCAATCTCCCGATTGGCGGTTCAAAGATCACTAAAGGCGCCATTCAGGAGAATGGGGTTCCCGGGATTGGGGCCGGCGCTCAGGCGGGGATGGACTTTTCGAGGCGGCGGGCGAGCTTGTGGTGCTCATCGCGGAGTTCAGCGGGGAGGCGGGGGCCGAATTTGGCGAAGAATTCGCGGCTGTCGGCGAGGTCGATCTCCCAATCATCCGCGTTCACGCGGAACAGTTCATTCAACGTTTCCCGTGGGATCCTCAATCCATCCAGCGTCAGAGCGGACTTTTTCGGGACATAGCCAATCTCGGTTTCGCGCGCTTCGCCGTGTCCCTCGACGCGCTCCAGAATCCACTTCAGCACGCGCACATTTTCTCCAAAGCCGGGCCACAGGAATTTGCCGTCGGCGCCCCTGCGGAACCAGTTCACATGGAAAATCTTGGGCGGCTTGGGGATGCGTTTTCCCATCTCCAGCCAGTGGCGGAAATAATCGGCCATGTTGTAGCCGCAGAAGGGCAGCATCGCCATGGGGTCGCGCCGCGAGATGCCCACATCGCCGGTGGCGGCCGCGGTGGTTTCCGAAGCCATCGTGGCGCCCACGAAGACGCCATGCTGCCAGTCGAAGGACTCATACACCAGGGGAGCCAGGCGAGCCCGCCGCCCGCCAAAAATGATCGCCGAGATGGGCACGCCCTCCGGCGCCTCCCACTGCGGAGAAATACAGGGGGACTGCTGCGCGGGCACGGTATAGCGCGCGTTGGGATGGGCCGCGGGTCCCTTCGAGAGGTCCCACTTCTCGCCGCGCCACGTCACCAGTCCTTCCGGCGGACCGCCGCCGATGCCTTCCCACCACGGCTCGTCTGCCGCAGTCACGCCCACGTTGGTGAAAATGGTGTTGCGGTTCAGCGCCCGCATCACGTTGGGATTCGTATTCATCCCCGTGCCCGGGGCCACGCCGAAGAACCCCGCTTCCGGATTGATGGCGTGCAGATAGCCGTCCGGCCCGATCCGCATCCACGCGATGTCGTCGCCGACTGTCCACACCTTGTAGCCCTGGTCTTCCAGCGCAGAGACCATCATTGCGAGGTTCGTCTTTCCGCAAGCGCTGGGGAATGCCGCGGCCATGTAGGTGACTTTTCCGCCGGGCGATTCGAGTCCGAGGATGAGCATGTGTTCGGCCATCCAGCCCTGTTGTCGCGCCAGGTAGCTGGCGATGCGCAGCGCAAAACACTTTTTGCCCAGCAACGCGTTGCCGCCATAGCCCGAACCGACGCTCCAGATCAGCCGCTCTTCGGGAAAGTGCGCGATGTAGCGGCGCAGCGGGTCCAGATCGCCCAGCGAGTGCAGTCCCGGCACAAAATCGGCCGAATTTCCCAAGCGGTCGGTGGCCACTTTCCCGATGCGCGCCATGATGCGCATGTTGGCCACAACGTAGGGGCTGTCCGTTACTTCCACGCCCACCTTGCTGATCGGCGAGTTCGCGGGGCCCATGATGTAAGGCACCACGTACATGGTGCGCCCGCGCATGGCCCCATCAAGCAACGCTCCTACCTTGATTTTGGCCGCGCCGGGCTCCATCCAGTTGTTCGTCGGGCCGACATCGTCCTTGTCGGGAGTGCAGATGAACGTGAGGTGCTCCGTGCGGGCCACGTCGCTGGGGCTGCTGCGGTGCAGATAGCAATTGGGATAGGTTTTTTCGTTGAGCCGGAAGGCATCCGCATGCTTCAACATTTCGTGCAGGATGACGTTGTTTTCCGCTTCGGAGCCGTCGCAGAAAACGACTTTATCCGGCTTGGTCAACCGGGCGGCTTGGTCAACCCAGGCTTCCATTGGCGTTCCCACGTTCAACCCCCGGAATTTAAAGTGCGGTGCATCCAAGAGCAAAGCGATGCGCCCAAACCAACTGGTCTCCGACACCAGGAGGGGCATCCCAAAGAGGCAGGATGGTGCAAGTCCGTCTCGTGTCCGGACAGTGTATGTTAGCCCTGAGCCCTGCGCAAGTTCAGGCTGGCCTTATGACCATCTACGCCTTTACTTATGCGGCCATTTCACGCACGGTTGAGGTTGCTGGTGCAACGGGGATGGCCGGCGGCGCGGGACTCCGTGCGCGCGATGATATGATTTCGCCATGTACGCGCAAAAATTTCAGGTGGATGTTCTGATTCGCGGAGAACGCCAGCCCTGCCCGCTGGAGTGGCTGGATCAATTCTGCATGCGCAACTTCACCAATTCGCCCGATTTCGACGATACTCTGCCGGTCGCCGACGGCCGCCTGGAAGCGAGTCTCCGTCTTACGCCTGAGCGCTTTGCCGAGGGCCTCAGCGCCTGGCTCAACCAGCGCGGCAAAGGCGAAGGCCAGCCGGTGGTGGTGGAAGTCACTCGCGCGTGAGCGGCGATGTAGCGGCCACTTTTCGAGGAAGCTCCCGCGTATGATTTTTCTTTGTTGGTGGAAATTGCCGGGAAGGAAATTGTCGGAGCACTATTTCGCTGGCTACCGCCCTGTCACGATGCGCTTGCCCTCAATCGCCGCGCGAATGGCGGGCAAAGCTCGCAACGCTGCTTCTTCCCCCGCGCACACCAATTCCATCGTTTTGGTGAAGTTATCCCAGGCATAGGGCGAGACGTCCGGTTCGATGATCACGTCCGCGTGCTGCCGCCACTCCAGGTCCGCGTGCTTCTGAATGATGGTGAACGACCGGCTGAGCACGTCCGTGAAGGTGCGAGGGCTTTCGATCGTTTTGGATTCCAGGTAAACGGCGATCACGAGCTCTGCCCCCAGAAGCAGTACCCCTTCGATGGGCACGAGGGCGGTCAGGAAGCCGTCCACCAGCGTGCGGCCCTCATGTTGGATGGGCACAAACAAACCGGGGTAGGCGCAGGAAGCACGCAAGGCAGGGGCGATGGGCCCGCTGTGGTAATAGACCGCCAAGCCTTCATTGATGTCGGTTGCGGCGATGGCCAGGGGCTTCTGCAGATCTTCAAAGTTTTTCAGCGGCGTCAACCGTGAAAGATATTGTTCCAAGCGGTGATTCGTGGCCAGGCCCAGCCAGGAAGGCGTCCACCTGCCGAAATCGCTGAATTTTGTATCCAGGGCCAGTTCTTCCATGGTCTCGAGCGGCGTGCCAGCGCAATACCCTGTGGCAATCAGCGCGCCCACACTGGTGCCGGAAACGACGTCGATGGGAATGGCCGCCTCGCGAAAAACGCGCAGCACGCCGATGTGCGCGATGCCGCGCGCAAATCCGCCCGCCAGCGCCAGACCCACGCGCGGACGCCGCGTCCCCGGCGGGGTGCCTCCGTAGGCAAACGAGCGAAAAACCTCTTTCGCAAGCGCGCGGAAGCTTGCGGATTCCCCGGTCTTTGCTTTACCCATACGCCTGCCATTTTAAATCGCCCGGGCCTTACCAAACAGGTGTTTGACCGGCGCATGCCGGTTTTGTAACCTGTCTTACCGTACCAATCACGTTCCACAAGGCTTGCGTATGACTCACCAAATTCAGAAAGCCGCTGTTCTCGGCGCCGGCACCATGGGCGCGCGCATCGCCGCGCATTTTGCCAACGCCGGACTCCCCTGTATTCTCCTCGACATCGTTCCGAAAGATGCCGCTCCTGTCAATCGCAACAGAATTGTGTTTGCCGGCCTGGAAGCCGCGAAGAAATCACGCCCGGCCGCTTTTTTCACACCGGCGCTGGCCTCCAGAATTACTGTCGGCAATTTTGAGGACGATCTGCCGCGCATTGCCGAAGCGGACTGGATCATTGAAGTGGTAGCGGAGAATCTGGAGATCAAGCGCAGCCTGCTGGCCAAGGTTGCGCAATACCGCAAGCCCGGCGCCATCGTCACCACCAATACCTCCGGCCTTCCCGTTCATCTCATCGCGGAAGGTCTCCCCGAAGAATTTCAACAGCACTGGGCCGGCACGCACTTCTTCAACCCGCCGCGGTACATGAAACTCGTCGAGGTCATTCCCGGCCCGAAGACTTCTCCCGACGTGCTGGCGGCGCTTTGCGATTTTTGCGACCGGCGCCTCGGCAAAGGCGTGGTTGTTGCCAAGGACACGCCCAACTTCATCGCCAATCGCATCGGCACGTATTCGATGTTGAATGCGCTGCGACTGATGAACACTCTCGGATTGACGGTGGAAGAGGTGGACGCCTGCACCGGCCCCGCAGTGGGCTGGCCGAAGTCCGCGACGTTTCGTACCGCGGATATCGTCGGCCTGGATATTCTGACGCACGTGGTGAAGAACATTTACGAAACCGCGCCAAATGATGAATCGCGTGAAGCCTACAAAGTGCCACCCTTCGTCGAAGAGATGGCGCGGCGCGGCTGGATTGGCGACAAGACCGGCCAGGGATTTTACAAGCGCCTTAAGGGCGAGGGCGAGAAGGAAATTCTGACGCTGGACCTTAACACGATGGAGTATCGCGCGCGGCAGAAAGCGCGGTTTGCTTCCATCGAAGCGGGGAAAACCATCGAGGACACGCGCGAGCGCCTGCGCGCCCTCGTGACGCCGCTCTTTGAAGGACAAAAGACCGACAAGGCCCAGCAATTCATCTGGGGCGGCCTTTCGGAGATGTGCCTCTACGCCGGACGTCGCATGCCGGAAATCACCGACCACATCGTGGACGTGGACCGCGCCATGCGCTGGGGCTTCGCCTGGGAACTTGGCCCGTTCGAGACTGTTGACGCGCTGGGGCTCCCCGCGTTCACGGAGCAAATCAAGAAAGAAGGCCGCGCGCTTCCTCCTGTATTTGAAAAGGCGCTGGCCAGCGGGCGGAAGAGTTTTTACGAATCGGAGAAGGGCGTCACCTCCGTCTTCGATCTCGCCACGGCTTCCGCGAAGAAAGTGGAGCAGCCTGCCGGCATCCTTATTCTGAAAAACCTCAAGGAGGCGGGCCGCGAAGTCGAGCGCAACTCCGGCGCCAGCCTTATTGATCTCGGCGACGGCGTGGTGTGCTGCGAATTTCACGCCAAGATGAACGCCATTGGCGCGGACCTGATCGCGATGATGCACAAAGGGCTGAAGCGCCTGGAGAAAGATTTCGACGCCATGGTCATTGCCAACCAGGCCACCAATTTTTCGGTTGGCGCGAATCTCATGCTGGTGCTAGTCGGCGCGCAGGAGCAGGAGTGGGATGAATTGCACATGGCCGTGAAGCAGTTCCAGAACGTGAATCTGGCCATCAAGTACGCGCCGAAGCCGGTGGTCGCCGCGCCGCAGGGCATGGCGCTTGGCGGTGGCTGCGAAATCAGTCTGCACGCCGCGAAGATTCATGCGGCTGCGGAGGCTTACATCGGTTTGGTGGAAGCCGGCGTCGGCCTGATTCCCGGCGGCGGCGGCACGAAGGAGATGCTCATCCGCGCGAATGAGAACGCCGCGTCAGGAGATGACCTCGATTTATTTCACACGCTGAGGCCGGTGTTTGAGAATATCGCCACCGCCAAAGTGGGCACCAGCGCGGAAGAGTGCCGCGAGCTCGGCTACCTGCGCCGCAACGATTCGTACTCGATGAATCGCGAGCGCCTGGTTGCCGACGCCAAGCAGACCGCGCTCGCTCTTGCCCGCGGCGGATGGAAGCCGGCGGCTTCCTCCTGGCAGGAAGGCGCGCAGACGACGCAGATCAAGGTGCTGGGAGAATCGTTCCTTGCCGCTGCCAAGATGGCCATCCACTTGATGGTGCGCGGCGGCTACGCCTCCGATTACGATGCGCATGTGGCGCGCCAGCTCGCCAACATTCTTGCGGGGGGCGCGTTGTCCGCGCCGCAGTTGGTCAGCGAACAATACGTTCTCGATCTGGAGCGCGAAGCCTTTGTCTCCCTATGCGGCGAGAAGAAAACCCAGGAACGCATCGCGCACACGCTCAAAACCGGCAAGCCGCTCCGCAATTAGGTTTTCGAGTGCGGGTTATTCCGAGCCATTTTCGCTTCCACCGTGTGACTTTCTTCTCTCAAAACCGTATAAAAACGTATTGCTGTAGCAACTAAAACCGTCTATCATCACGGCTCTGAGGTTCTCCATGCAGAGACTCCTAGCACCGCGCGAAGCCGCAAGCATCCTTGGCATCAGCTATCCCACGCTGAAACAGTGGATCTACCACGGCAAGATCAAGAGCGCTAAGACGCCCGGCGGCCACCATCGCGTGCCTGAATCGGAAATCGACCGGTTGATTCCGAAGAAGCTCGAGCGTGGCGATATCGCTACGCGCCGCGGGAATTTCCGCAAAATCAGCGGGCGCAACCAGCTTATCGGGCGCGTCGTCGCCGTCAAATTCAGCGGACTCCTGGCGCAAATTACGCTCGCCATCGGCGAGCAGCACATCACCTCGATCATCACTGCCGATGCCGCCAAAGAGATGCGCTTGAAGGCCGGCGAGCGCGCCGCCGCGCTTATCAAATCCACCGAAGTGATGATCCTCCGCGTCTGATCTCTTCGCGCGTGCGCGTGCCCATGAAAAATCTCCTCACAAACCGGCAGTGCAGGGGCGCAGCATTGCTGCGCCCCATTGCGGCACTCTTGCTCGCCCTCCTCTTCTTTCTGGGCGCACGCAACGCGCACGCTCAATCCCTTCGCATCGCCGCCGCCTCCGACCTGCAATTCGCTTTCGCGGATCTTGCCGCGCGGTACGAAAAGCAAACCGGCGCGAAACTCGCCATAACTTACGGCTCCAGCGGCAACTTCTTCGCGCAGATCCAGAATGGCGCTCCCTTCGATCTTTTCTTTTCCGCCGATATCGCCTATCCGCGAAAGCTAATCGATGCGGGATTCGCCGAATCCGATTCGCGCTACACCTATGCGTTCGGCCGCATCGTTTTGTGGCTCCCGCCCGAGTCGCCACTGATTCCCGCAAATCTCCAGTGGAATACGCTCCTGGATGCGCGCATCCAAAGAATTGCCATTGCCAATCCCGAACACGCGCCCTACGGCCGCGCCGCCGTCGCCGCTTTGCAAAAAGCCGGCCTTTACGAGCGGCTCAAATCCAAACTGGTTTACGGCGAAAATATTTCGCAGGCCGCGCAGTTCGTGCTCTCCGGCAGCGCTCAAGCCGGCATCCTGGCTTTATCGCTCGCAACCGCACCGGCCATGAAATCCGGCAAGTATTGGGAAATTCCGCGCGATCTTTATCCGCCTCTTGAACAAGCCGTTGTCCTCCTGAAATCCTCGTCCAACAAGCCAGCTGCCCGCGCTTTCCTTGCCTTTCTGCAAACGGAATCCGCGCGCGCCACGCTGGCCCGCTATGGCTTCACTCTGCCCACCGCTTCCGAATTGCGCGAGGCCAGGCCATGAACCTCGATGCGCTTCTGCTTTCCTTCCGGCTGGCGGCCGTGGTCTCCGCCATCCTCCTCGTCCTTGCCCTACCGCTGGCCTACTGGCTCGCTTTCACTCGCTGGCGCGGAAAATTTCTGCTGGAGTCCGTCGTGGCTCTCCCTTTGGTTCTTCCTCCCACGGTTCTCGGGTTCTACGCTCTGATCGCGCTGGGTCCGCGCGGCCCGCTTGGGCGCCTGTGGCTATTCCTGTTCGGCCACACACTCGCCTTCACTTTCGCCGGCCTCGTCATCGCCTCACTCGTCTACAGCCTGCCGTTTGCCGTGCAGCCCCTGATCGCTTCCTTCGAATCGCTCGACCGGCGTCTCCTGGAAGCTTCTTCCATCCTGGGCGCCAGCCGCCTGCGCACTTTTTTCCGCATCATTCTTCCGCTCTCCTGGCCCGGACTCATCACCGCCGTCGTTCTCAGTTTTGCGCACACGCTGGGCGAATTCGGCGTTGTGCTGATGGTTGGCGGCAATCTTCCGGGCATTACGCGAACCGTTTCCATTGACATTTACGATCGCGTCCAGGCGCTCGACTTCGCTGCCGCCAACCGCACGGCCTTCCTGCTTCTGTTCATCTCGTTCATCGTGCTGGCCGTCGTTTATGGCATGAATCGCCGCGTGTGGTCGCCCTGGCTCGCGAAGTGACCACGCCCATGCTTAGTGTTGACATTCGCAAACAATTCCGCACGGCAGGCTCGCCGCCCTTTCTTCTCGACGTCCGCGAAACATTCGCCCCGGGCTTCACGGTGCTCTTCGGTCCCTCCGGGGCAGGGAAGTCCACCCTGCTCGATTGCATCTGCGGGTTGCTCCGCCCGGATGCGGGTGTGATCAAATTTAACGACGAATGTTTTTTCGACGCCGCGCGCCGTTTCTCGCTGCCTGCGCAACTGCGCCGCATTGCCTACGTTTTTCAGTCGCTCGCGCTCTTCCCGCATCTGTCCGTGGAAGAGAATGTCGCCTATGGTCTTTCCGCTCTCCCTTCGCCGGAGCGACAAGAGCGCGTCGAGCGCATTCTGCCGGCGTTTCACATTGCAGCGCTGCGCCGGCGCAAGCCCGGCGAACTTTCCGGCGGAGAAAAGCAGCGGGTCGCCCTGGCGCGCTCGCTGGTGACCCAGCCGCAATTGCTGCTGCTCGATGAACCGCTCACCGGGCTCGATGCAGCGTTGAGGCAGGCGATTCTGCAGGATCTTCGCGCGTGGAACGCCGCTAATCGCATTCCCATACTGTATGTGACGCACAATCGCGAAGAAGTGGACGCCATCGGCGAACGTGTCGTCGCGGTCATCAATGGCCGCGTTCAGGAAAGTGGTGCTCCCCGTGCTGTCCTCGATGCGCCGCGGAGTATCGCGCTGGCCCAGGCCGCCGGCTTCGAGAATCTGTTGCACGCGCACGTCGTCGAGCAGCGTCCCGCGGACGGGGTCATGCGCGTCGCGCTCTCATCCGCAAACTGCGAACTGGAAATCCCTCTCGGTACGGTGCCGCCGGGCGCGGCGGTTCAGGTGGCCATCCGCGCCGGTGACATTCTTCTTGCCACCGAAGCGCCCCGTGCCCTCAGCGCCCGCAATGTGCTGCCGGGCACGCTCGAAGCGCTGGAACCGCGCGGCTCGCTCGTCGTCGCGCAGGTGAACGCCGGCGCTCGCTTCATCGTGCATCTCACGCCCGGCGCCGTTCGTTCGCTGCAACTCGTCCCCGGCCTGCGCGTGTGGCTCGTGCTGAAGTCGCATTCCTGCCACGTCGTCCTGCCTTAAAAGCAAAATGGCGCCCAAACCATAAGGCGCATCGTCCCTCGCCAGTTCTCCGCCGCTTCTCTGTGTTCTCCGTTGCCCTCCGCACCCCTCTGTTACTATGCTTTCTAGGATTCCCGTGAGGACGCCCGTGCCCGGCAAAATCTCCAAGAGTCAATCCGTTCCCAAGCCGCTGCGCCCGCGCAATGCCCCGCAGCATCCGGCCAAATCCAAACCCGGCACGCGCCTCGAGGAAGTCCTGCAAAGCGCCGCGAACATTTTTTTCGCCAAGGGATTTCATGCCACGACCATCGAAGATGTGGCCAGGGACGTCGGCATCCTCAAGGGCTCGCTCTACTACTACATCAAATCCAAGGACGACTTGCTGTTCCGGCTGCTTCTCGCCGGCGTCGAGGATGGCGACGCGTACATCGCCCGGCACATCGATCCCGATGGCGACGCCGTCGAGCAACTCGAGCGGGCCATCCGCGCGCAGATTGACTACATCATCCAGAATCGCGTGCCGTTCGGACTATTCCTGCACGAATTCGATTCGCTGTCGGGCAAACGCCAGCACAAGCTCATCTCCGTGATGTCCCGCTACAACAAGCGATTTGTGGAACTGGTTCGCAAGGGCCAGGAACAGGGAAAGCTCATGGATGGCGAGCCATGGCTCATCGTCAACGCCATCCTGGGGATGTGCAATTGGCTCTACCGGTGGTATGACAACGATCCGGTCTCTTCCAGCCAGGCCGGCTCGGACCCCGAGCACGTCAAAGAAATCTTTCTCCGCCTCATCCTGCAGGGCCTGCGCAAGCCCTGAGTGATCTTCTTTGCGGGGTTGCACATTGGCCGCTGGTCGTGAACAATCTATAGGCAACAGCAACGCACACTTCATTCATCGAGCGACTCATGAAGCAGAAAATTTCCCCTTCCCTCGACGCCGTCGTCGCGGATATTCCCGATGGCGCGCGCATCATGTTTGGAGGATTCGGCGGCGCGGGGTTCCCCAACAATCTGATTCAAGCGTTGTCGCGCAAGGGCATCAAAGAGATCACCGCGATCAGCAACAATTGCGGCACGCGCGAAGGCGAGCTCGGCATCATGTTCAAGAATGGCCAGGTGCGCCACGTCATCGCCGCTTTCCCCGGCCCGCACTCCAACTACTTTCAGGAATGCTACGCGAAGGGGGAAGTCACCTGCGAACTTGTGCCGCAGGGCATCCTCTGCGAACGGATGCGCGCGGCGGCGGCGGGGCTGCTCGGCTTTTACACCACCGTCGGCGTGGGCACGGAAGTGGCTAACGGCAAGGAAGAGCGGGTCATTGATGGCAAGCGTTGCATTCTCGAGAAACCCATTCACGCGGATTTCGCTCTGATCAAAGCGGAGAAGGCCGATGAGCTTGGCAACCTCACCTATCGGCTGGCCGCGCGCAATTTCAATCCCATCATGGCCATGGCGGCAAGCACGACCATCGTGGAAGTGGACGAAATCGTTCCCGTGGGTTCCATCGAGCCCGAAAACGTCATCACGCCCGCCATCTTCGTGCATCGCATCGTGCAGGCGAAAGGATTGCGTTATGCCGGATAAGCCGCGTCTCAGCCGTGAACAGATCGCCCAGCGCGCCGCCCGGGAATTGACCGACGGCGCTTACGTGAATCTCGGCTGGGGGATTCCGAATCTCATCGCCGATTATTTACCGAAGGGCATCACGGTCTATTTCCACAGCGAAAATGGAATCCTGGGGATGGGCCGCCGCGCCAGGCCCGGTGAAGAGGATTACGACCTGGTGGACGCGATGAAAGTACCGGTAACGCTCATTCCGGGCGCTTCGTTTTTCAACCAGGCCGACGCGCATCTGATGACGCGCGGCGGGCATCTGGACGTTGCGGTCCTCGGCGGCTTTCAGGTCTCCGAAAAGGGAGATCTGGCCAACTGGAAAATTCCCGGATCGAAAGGCATCGGCAACATCGGCGGCGCAATGGACATTTCCGCGGGCGCGAAAAACCTGATCGTGTGCATGGAGCATAACACCAAAGACAGTGCGCCGAAAATCGTGAAGCAGTGCAGCTATCCTCTGACCGGCATCGGGTGCGTCAACACCATCATCACGGACCTGGCCGTCATTGACGTGACGAAAAGCGGCCTGGTCCTGCGCGAAGTTGCGCCCGGCTGGTCCCCCGAGGAAGTCCAGGCACAAACCGAAGCGAAGTTGCAAGTGCGCGGCCGCGTGCCGGAAATCAACCTGGGCTGAACGGCCGGCTGCGCCGCTTTCGTTCGTGTTAAACTGCCCGCATCAGGGGTGGATTCTTTCCGATGTCCTCGTTTTCGACGCTCTCACTTTGGGCCTCAGTCGCTCTCTCCGTCTTTCTTTCGCTCCCCGCTTTCTCCCAGGGAGTCCGCGCCCCAGAAGTGACCGGCGGGGAAGTGCTCCTGGAAAACAAAAATGTGCGGGCCGTCCGCTACGCCATTCTCCCTTCCAGCATCGTTACGCTCCCCGTCCTGAAAAATGACAGCCTGCTGGTGATTCTGGATGGCGACAGCCAGGACGTATGGTCCTCTGGCAATCGCGCGCAAACGTCTCGCCTGGGGCTTGGCGAACTGTCGTGGCTTCGCAGGGACGAAGAAAATTTCGTACATAACACCAGCCTCCAGCCTTCCCGCATCCTGGTGGTTGAATTCAAGGACTCTTACGCCGTGGACGAGATTCAAGTGCCAGGCTCCTTGCGCGACCCGGTCAATTTTGACACGCGGCATTTCCGCCTCGTCCTCGAAAACCAGCACGCGCGCATTTTCTGGATGCACCTCGAGCCCAGGGAAACTACCGAAGAAGTTCAGTTCCCGCTGCATCTGGAAATCCCGTTCGGCTCGGCGCAGATTAGCGTTTTTGATCCCGACGGGAGGTTCGAAATCGAACACAAAGAGGCCGGCGCGATCGCCTGGCACCGGAATCGCCTCGTCTCGCTCTCCAATCAGGAAACGCAACCCTTTGAGGAATTGGTGGTGGAGTTGCGCCATCCCTTCTGTTACAAAACCAGTCCGCAAATGCCCTCGGGCAGCACGCCTGTGATCGTGGACTACGCGCAACGGGTTTATAGCAAAGTCCGCAAGCAGTGGTACAAGCGCCTGCCCTTTTCGGTCGGCGAGGGAGAACAAGCCGTTGTCACCGTGCACATCAAGATTCAAGCTGACGGCAAGGTGGAGGACGACGACACATTTCTGGCGCAGGTGTTTGCCGGAAACAAGCTGACGGAAATCGCGCTGCGCGCCGTGCGGGAAGCCGCTCCGTTCCCCGCGATCCCGCCGGATTGGGGCAAACCGCAGGTCGACTTTGGATTCACATTCCTCAATAACCTGCCGCCCGAGCCGCAACCCGGCTGTGAAGAATAGAGAGCAAGCTTTAGCTGGAAGGTGTGCGATAGCTACATGCGCGCGGCGACCCGCGCGGCAATATAGCCATCGGGCGTGCGCACCAGGATGACCAGGCTATCCGTTACCGGCACATTTTCGCTGGGCACCTCGAACTCAAACCACCACTCGGATTTCTCGGGCAGATCCTTGGCTTGCGCGGCACCATAAGCCGGCACCGGGCGCGCCTCCAGATGCTTGGGCGTAACGCCCTTCGCGGGACGCAGATACATGCCGTGCTTCCAGAAAAAGCTCAGCCGCAGCGTTTCCATCAGCGCGCGCGTCAGGTAGACCCGCGTGCCCGCCGCCTGGATCTGATCGCTGCAGGGCATGTCGTACATCATGAAGTCAAGCTGCATTTTTTCCGGGAATACGGAGACGACGTCGTTGCCGCGGCGATAAACAGTACCTAGTTCGCTGTCCACGCGCTTCAGATTCTCGAAAAACTCTGGCGCGAACACCCTGCCCGTCAGCCGGAAACACGGCCCATCGGGGATTGAGCCGTCGGTGATGAGCGAGATGCCCCCATCGAAATTCCAGACTGTTTTTTCGTGTTTGGGTTGCGCCGACAGCAAAGGCGAGGCGGCCGCGAGCAGTAAAAGAACTGCGAGGGAGGAGAAAACTGGAGGCGGGCGAAACATAGGGGTTTCCAACACAAAAGAGTTTACCGCCTAGGGGGCTGCGGAAATAGACCTAAAACCGTTTCCTCAGGGGCTAAAGCCCAATGATAGGCAAGCACTTAATGTCGGAGCTAAAGCTCCGACCCCCTAAACTGCGGAGATTTTCCGCAAGCTGCTAGGGGGCGGCGGCGAGAAGGAATGTGTAGTCACGGACCTGGCAGCGCTTTTTGCCCGGGCTGTCGGGCTTGCAGGTGGCTTTGCCCGCGCGGAGGTCGGCGAAGGCGGCGACGAGTTGCGACAAGACGGAAGGAGGAGCCACCGGAATGTTGTGCGAACCGATTACGGTTTTCACCTGGGGAGCGAGCGCGGCGAGGCGTGCGATGGAATTGGCGTAGGCGTCCAGATCGGTTTCGGGGCGGTAAAGCCAGATGGCGGCGGGATAGTAAGTGTCGCCAGTGAAGAGGAGGCCGTTGGCGGGGTCACGCAGACAAATCGCATCGGGGGTGTGGCCGGGAGTGGAAATAATTTCGAGCGTGCGATTGCCGAGATCGATTTTGTCGCCGTCGTGAACATACTTGGTGATGGTCCAGGGTTTGGTGCGATATGTTTTGGCATCGAACCCCTTCGGAAGCTCGCCGCAGATTTGACCCGCAGCGAGTTCATCCTGAGCATCGGCGGTGGATCCCTTGGCGTTCTGCCGGCTGAACTCCGTGTCCATGGAATAGATGGTCTCGAACTGCCAGTTGCCGCCGACGTGGTCGTTGTGCGTGTGGGAATTCAGGACGATGACAGGGAGAGCCGTGAGTCCCGAGACCAGCTTGCGGATGTCGCTGATGCCCATGCCGGTGTCAAAGAGCAGGGCTTTGTCTTTGCCAAGGATGAGGTAGGAGATGACTTCTTCGGCTTGGTGCGGTTCATAAATGGCAAAGGTGTCCGGCGCGACTCTGTAAACCTCGAACCAGGGATCGTTGGTCGCCACGCGCTCCAGCGATTTGTATTCTGGGCGGGGGAGATTGCGGCACCAGTCGGGTGTGGCTGAGGATTGAGGCTGCTGGGCACTAAGAGATGGTCCAGACACCAAAATTCCGAAGGCCAATAAGATGGAGAAGCTATTCATGTGCTCATTCGGGATTAATCCCTCTCTCCATCATGAGTTGCGAATATCTTTCATCGTAAAGCTCCTTGATTTCAGGCATGAGAACTAGCGCATTCCAAATTTCGTGTAGGCGTTCGTTTATGCGAGCACCATCGAATCGACAATAAGCCTGCACTTCGGTTAACGTGCAAAGCAGGATTCCGGCTACCCGCGCAATATGTATTGTAATCATGACTTCAGAAGCGTCTTCAACCGCTGGCCTATCCTCGTGTGGGAGGTCCCTTGGCTCAAGGAAAAGAGCGATTGCTAGCAGACCTTGGAATGTAGCGTGTGATATCCCAGAGTATTCCTGCCAAAATCCCAGTGTAAGCTTTTTCAAGAATTCCTGGTGCGGAGTGAGAGGACTATTATTCTTGACCCTAAGATAGCCCGTTAGCGTGGGCCATATCCGGGCAGTCCTAACTTCGGCTTCGGTGAAACCGTTAGTTCTCATATCGAACTCAATATGTTTACGTTGGCGTGCAACCCAATCATCCCACTTGGGATCTCCGCCATACCGCGTTTGGTCGTCATCCAGTGCCTGCAAAACGAGTCTGTAACCACTTGCACGGAACTCATATCCCTTCAACCCGGGGTTCTGCAGGATTGCGGTGATGTTGTAAAGACAGTCGATCATGGTCCGGATAAGCGGGAGGATCACCGCACTATAGGCAACTCTCCAGTCACAATCCTTTTGCCTTCGCTCATCGGCATTCATGAAAAAGAAAACACTGTAGGTTTGTTGTGATTGCCGAAGGAGAAAGTAGATGTCTGGTGTCACGTAACCTGGCTTTAACCCATGCTGAGGGCCTTCGCGCTGGACTTTGAGCGCTACAGTCGTCGCCAACTCGGCAAGCTTGTACTGGAAAGTTCTGGCGTCTAGGTGTCGCGTCGGTGTCGATTCGGTGGACATGAGTCGTTCTATGGGTGGGTCATGGCTTCGGGTTTGACGAGGGCGTCAAACTCGTCGCCGGTCAAAAAGCCTAGTTTCACGGCGGCTTCACGGAGGCTGGTGTTTTCGTGGAGGGCGGTTTTGGCGACTTTGGCGGCGTTGTCATAGCCGATTTTGGGGGCCAGCGCGGTCACGAGCATGAGGGAATTCTTCACATAGCGATCAATCGTTTCGCGGTTGATTTCGATGCCGACGACGCAGTGCTCCACGAAACTGTTGCACGCATCCGCGAGCAACTCCACCGAGTGCAGGTAATTGAAGATCATCACCGGCTTGTACACGTTCAATTCAAAATTGCCTTGCGAGCCGGCGAAGCCAATGGCCGCGTCATTCCCCATCACCTGCACCGCCACCATGGTTAGCGCTTCGCACTGCGTGGGATTCACTTTTCCCGGCATGATCGAGGAGCCGGGCTCGTTTTCCGGCAGCGTCAGTTCGCCCAGGCCGCAGCGCGGGCCGGAAGCCAGCCAACGAACGTCATTTGCGATTTTCATCAGCGAAGCAGCCAAGGTCTTCAAAGCGCCGCTCGCGAATACGATTTCATCATGCGCGGAAAGGCTGGCGAATTTGTTGGGGTGCGAGCGGAAAGGCAGGCCGGTAAGTTCGGCGATTTTCTTTGCGGCGCGCTCCGCAAACTCCGGATGCGCATTCAGGCCCGTGCCCACCGCCGTGCCGCCGATGGCCAGATCCAGCAAGCCATCCAATGCCATGGCGATCCGCGCGCCATCACGATCGAGCAGGCTGACCCACCCGGAAAATTCCTGGCCCACCGTCAGCGGCGTAGCGTCCTGCAGGTGCGTGCGGCCGATCTTGACGACGCCCATAAACGCACTTGCTTTGGCGTCGAGCGCATCGCGCAGCCGCTTCACCGCAGGCAGCAAATGGCGCGAAGTTTCCGTGGCAGCGGCAATGTGCATGGCCGCGGGAAAAGTGTCGTTCGAGGATTGCGACATGTTCACATCGTCGTTCGGATGAATGGGCTTCTTGCTGCCCATCACGCCGCCGGCAATGGAGATGGCGCGGTTGGAGATCACTTCGTTTACGTTCATGTTGGTCTGCGTGCCGCTGCCGGTCTGCCAGATGCGCAACGGAAAATGTTCCTGCAACTTTCCGGCGATGACTTCATCGGCGGCCTGCACGATCAGGTTGGCCTTCTCTTCGGAAAGTTTGCCGAGATCGCGATTGACCAGCGCCGCGGCCTTTTTCAAGATGCCGAAGGCGCGAATCAATTCCGGCGGCATGGTGTCTTTGCCAATGGCGAAGTGAATCAGCGAGCGGGCTGTTTGCGCGCCGTAATAGCGGTCCACCGGGACTTCAATCTTGCCCATGCTGTCGGATTCGGTGCGCGTGGGAACGGATTTGGCAAACGGGGTGGGTTCAGACATGTGCTACTCCTGGGAGCGATGCAACCTAGTGTAGCAGGCTGGCCGCGGATCGGCGGTTCATCTGATACATCAGAACAGGTGAAAAAATCCTGAGGCCTCAGGGGCTAAAGCCCAAGTTTTCTAGCGTTTTTTCGGCACGGCTGAAACGGTTGCGGAAAAATACCGGAAAGATTTCTTCAGGGGCTAAAGCCCATCGGTTATGACGACTTTACGCCGGGGCTGAAGCCCCGGCCTCCTAAAGAAACGACTTTTTCCGTAAGCTGTGAAGCCCTCCTCCCAAGCATTTGTGAGACAGCTTGTTGTGACACTAGGAGAGCGGCGGAGCAAGGTGGCCTGCCGGCAACATGCGGAGATTTTTAGCGCGCCGTGTGGCGATTCCCTTGCAGCAGCTTCTCGCGGGAAAACTTATGGCGCTTATCGCCATAGACCAGGTGGAACAACACAACCAGCGTGAGATCGATGCTGAGAATGCAAAGGGCGAGAATGGCAAATGGCGACACGGCGAATCCTCGTTCTTACAAGCGTTCCGTTGACAACCCCAGAGTAGGTTGGCCGGGTTTAGAAAGTCCGGAGGCGTTCGTGAGGAATTTGTTAGGAAAAACGGCGCGAACAATTAGAATCAGCGGTAGCACATTGACGCGGTAGGCCCAAAGAACAGGATGCCCTCACTATGATAAAACGACGCGAATTCCTGGCCGGTGGAGCAACAGCATTCGTGATGATGAACGCCATGCGCGCGCGGGCGGCGGACGTGAAGCAATTCAAACTTGGCGTGATCACGGATGAAGTGACCCAGGACTTGGAGAAGGCGCTGGCGTGGGCCAAGGGCTACGGGCTGGAGTGGGTGGAGTTTCGCAACGTCTGGGGAAAGTACATCACCGAATTCACGCCCGACGAAGTGAAGCGCGCCAAAGACCTGCTCGCGAAATACGGCCTACGCGTGTCCGTGCTGGATTCGGCCTATTTCAAAAGCACCCTGCCGGGCACCACATCAAAATTCGCCGAAAACAAAGGCGATTTCGCCGCCAATGAGCACGAAAAGCAGGATGCGCTGCTCGAACGGGCCTTCGCTCGCGCCAAGGATTTCGGAACCGACAAGGTGCGCATCTTTTCCTTCTGGCGCGTGGACGACCCTCACACTGTCTTCGAGCGCGTTGCCAAAGAGTTGGACAGGACGGCGGAGATTGCCAAGCGTGAAGGCATACGCCTGGTGCTGGAGAATGAATTCGCCTGCAATGTGGCCACGGGTGCGGAGAGCGCGGCCATGCTGAACGCGGTGAAGGCGCCGGCTCTGGGCCTGAACTGGGATCCGGGCAACGCGTATGCTGCCGGCGAACTGAAACCCTTTCCCGACGGCTACGCCCCGCTGGACAAGAAGCGCATGTGGCACATGCACCTGAAGGATGCGGAAGGCACCGGAACCAACTGGCGTCCCATTGGCGGCGGAAAGATTGACTATCTCGGGCAATTCCGCGCCATCCTGAAAGATGGATTCAGCGGCACAATGTCTCTCGAAACGCATTACCTGAATGCGGCGAAGGACAAAGAAGCGTCGAGCCGCGAATCCATGGACGGACTATTGAAAGTAATTCGCGAGGTTTGACGGTTCCCGGCTTGCCCGCACGAACTACGCGCCCGTGACCACTTCCTGTTTCGCGTCGTCGAAGGTGATGCGGCGGCCCGTCTGAATGGCCGCAATCGTCATGCACAGCGCCACAGAGTGCGAATAGCCCGCTTCAATATGCGCGTTGGGCGTTTTGCGGCTGCGCACACATTCCATCCAGTTGCGCACGTTGGCGGAGGTGTCCGCGTCGTCGCCAGTGTCGGCGGAAGTGACGATGCGCCCGCCGGAATCGATCAACGAAATCTTCGGCAACAGATTCGGTGGCATGTTCATTTCGTCCGCGAAGCGTTTTGTCAGCCCGCCTTCGGGTGACACAGTTCTCTTGTCGAGATCGAGCGTGCCGCCATTCGAGTAGTAAAGTTCTTTCACCTCACCTGCTTCATTCGTCATGCGCGAGCTGTAGACCACCTGAAATCCCTTCGAGGGATCATCCAGGGGGCCGTAATCGAAGACCGCAGTCATGGTGTCCCAATTTTTGCGCCCATCTTTCCAAAAATAGATGCCGCCGTTCGCCACCACGCTGCGCGGCCGCGGCAACCCGGTGAACCAGTGGACCGTGTCAATCTGGTGGACCATCCACTGGTCCGGAATCCCCGAGGAATACGGCCAGAAGAGGCGGAACTCGACGTATTTGCGCGGATCGAAGGGTTCGTAGGGCAGCTTCATCAGGTAACGCTTCCAATCCACCTGATCCTCGCGCAGTCCCGCGACGAGCTTCGGACGGCGCCAGCGGCCGGGCTGATTGACGTTCCAGGTCATCAGCACGGAAACGATTTCGCCGAATTTGCCGCTGCGGATGAAATCGTAGGCCTGCTGGTAAACGGGGGAGCTGCGGCGTTGCGTGCCGATCTGCACGATGCGGCCGGTTTCGCGGACGGCGTCGCGAATCGCGCGCGCATCTTCCATCGTGTGCGCCATGGGCTTTTCGACGTAAGCGTCGCGGCCGGCGCGCACCGCTTCCACGCCATGCAGGGCGTGCTGAAAATCAGCGGTGGCGACGAACACGGCGTCCACGTCCTTGCGCGCGTACAGCTCGTCGTTGTTGCGCACGGCATCAATGCGCGTGCCGGTGAGTTTTTCGAGGTGCGCCTGGCCTTCCTCGCGGCGCTGGTCCCAGATGTCGGAGACAGCCACGAACTCGAAATTGAGATCTTTCGCGTGCTGCAGAAATGCGGGCAGCAAGGCGGAGCGGAAGCGATCGGAAAAGCCGACCACGCCCACGCGTACGCGGTCGTTTGCACCAAAGATGCGCGCATAGCTGGAAGCGCGCGCCAGCGGCACAGCGGCAAGCGCGGCAGCGCTGGTCTTCAGGAAACTGCGGCGGGATGAGTTTTGCATGGTCACGGAGCACCTCCGGCAAGGATCGGTGTTCTTTCGCGGATGATGGTGATACGTTTTGTGCGTGGAGAATCCCGCGGCGGAGAATTGACTCGCGACGCCGGATCTCACGCGCGCTAAATCATACTTGATTGCGGGACCGCCATAGAGAGAAATCCGCCGAGGGAGAGGGAGCCAGACGATGAGAATCACGCGAAGGGGATTTGTGGCCGCGAGTGCCTGGGGCGCGGCCAGCCTGGCGTTGCACCGTTTTGCGTGGGCTGAGGACACAAAAGAACGATTGCCCCTGGCCTTTTCCACTCTGGGATGTCCGGCGTGGGAATGGCCGAAGATACTGGAGTTCGCGGAATCGCACGGGTTCGCGGCCATCGAACTCCGCGGCCTGATGGGCAGCATGGATTTGCCCTCGCGGCCGGAATTTGCGCCAGAGCGCATCGCGCAGAGCAAGAAAGAGATCGCCGCGCATGGCCTGAAGATCGCCAACATCGGCAGTTCCTCCGCGCTGCATGACGCCGACCCCGCAAAGCGTGCGCAGCAATTGACGGATGCGAAGCGCTTTATCGACCTGGCCTCCGCGCTGGGTTCGCCGTATGTGCGCGTGTTCGGCAACGAGATCAAGGGGCCGAAGGAGGAAGTGGTGGCGCGCGTGGCGGCGGGCTTGCATGAACTCGGTGAATACGCCGGGCCGCGGGGTGTGACGGTGATTATCGAATCGCACGGTGATTTCGTGGATTCGCTCACGCTCAAGGAGGTCCTGACGCGCGCCGATTCACCGCACGCCGCGCTGCTCTGGGATGCGCACCACACCTACGCCGATGGGCATGAGCAGCCAGAGTACACAGTGCACGAACTGGGCTCCTGGATCCGCCACACGCACTTGAAGGATTCCGTGCCGGCCGGCAAGGAGCGCAAATATGTGCTCACGGGCCGGGGCGACGTGCCCATCCAGCGGCAAGTCCAGGCGCTCCAGAGAATCGGGTACAAGGGCTACTACTGCTTCGAGTGGGAAAAGGCCTGGCATCCTGACCTGGAGGACCCGGAAATTGCCATCGCGGATTACGCCAGGGTCGTCGGGGGGTATTTTCAGTAGGCGCGGGGAAGGGACCAGTACTAGGAGGCGCCAGTGACCGGGAGGACGCAAGGTGGCCTCGGCGGAGGGTCGCTTTCTTGACTTAGGCAAGAAGTGCCGAAATAATGGAAAGGCATGAGCGTACGCGCTGGAGGCGCCGAAGAAATGTTCCTTGATGTCAAGGATCTTGCCGTGCGCAAAGTGCACATCCGGAAGAGTTACGCTCCGGGAAGCATTGATTACGGCCTGAGTGAAGTGAAACAGTCGGAACCGCTGGAAGTAGATGCCACGGCGGAACTGCTGGAAGGCCACATCCGGGTCACCGGCGAGCTGCGAACCAGGATTGAAATGGTTTGCGCCCGCTGCCTGGAACCCGTGATCGAGGAAGTGCACCGGGATTTTGACCTCTTCTATCAACCGCTTTTCAAGGGAACACCGAACGACGTGGAGCGGCTGAAAGATGACGATACGGAGATCGGATTTTTTGAAGGAGAAGGCCTGTTCCTGGCCGACGTGCTGAAGGAGCAGGTGCTACTGTCTTTGCCGATGAAAGTGATCTGCCAGAGCGATTGCCGGGGGTTGTGCCCGCACTGCGGGGCGAACCTCAATCAGGAACAGTGCCGGTGTGAGCGGCACACCAGCGACCCGCGGCTCGCTCCCCTCGCGCGGCTGAAACAGGACTGGCTCAAGAAACAATAGATAGATTTCCGGGCGGAATGCCCATAGAATCCGACCTTGTTCGGTGAGGCGTTGTGTGCCACTGCGAGCGAGGCGGGAACGAGGAGTAGTGTAATGCCTAACCCAAAGCGTCGACATTCCAAGATGCGCAAGAACAACCGGCGGGCGCACGATCACCTTTTCGCACCCGCGCTGGCCAAATGCCCGAACTGCCACGAAATGAAACAGCCGCACCATGCCTGTTCCCATTGCGGCTACTACCGGGGAAGGCCGGTTCACGACGTGAAGTGAGGATTGGCGTCAGTCGCTTTCGGGGTGCTGACCCCAAGGGCGATCGCTCGGGCCAGGTAAGAGCTGGCCGGCACGTCCAACAGCGTGCCACCGCTGCGATCCCGGAATCTGCGGAAGAAGACTCCCATGATCACAATCGCCGTGGATGCCATGGGGGGAGACCACGCACCCCGTCCGGAGGTGGAGGGGAGTGTGTTGGCGGCGCAGGAGTACGGGGTTCGCGTTCTGCTGGTGGGCCAGCCGAACGTGATCCGCGCGGAATTGGCCCGACATTCGCGGCCGACGGTGCCCATTGAGATCGTTCCGGCCAGCGAGGTGATCACCATGGAAGATCACCCGGCCCAGGCCTTTCGGAGGAAGAAAGACAGCTCGGTTCACGTGGGCGCGCGGCTGGTGAAAGAGCGAAAGGCCGATGCGTTTGTAAGCGCGGGAAACACCGGCGCGGTGATGACCACGGCCAAGTTCATCATGGGCACGCTCGCTTCGGTGGATCGTGTGGCGCTCGCGGCGCCGTTTCCGAATGCGCGCGGAGGCGTATCGGTGCTGCTGGACGTGGGCGCGAACGTGGACTCGAAACCCGAGCACCTGCTGCAGTTCGGGGTGATGGGCGAGATCTACTACCGGGTGACCTTCGGGAGCCGCAAGCCGCGCGTGGGCTTGCTTTCCGTGGGTGAGGAAGAGACCAAGGGGAATGAGTTGACGCGTGCCGTCTACGATCGCTTGAAAGCCCTGCCGGTGCATTTTGTCGGCAATGTGGAAGGCGGGGACCTGTTCTCCGGCAAGGTGGACGTGATTGTTTGTGACGGGTTCGTGGGCAATATTGCCTTGAAGATTTGCGAAGGGCTGGCGATGGAGATCGTGAAATTTCTCCGCAAGACCTACAAGAGCTCGTTCGCTTCGCAGGTCGGCTATCTGTTGTCGAAAGGCGCGATGAAGGGCATCAGGCAGAAAATGGACTATTCGGAGTACGGCGGAGCGCCGTTACTGGGCGTGCGGGGCGTGTGCGTGATCGGTCACGGAAGATCAAACGCGAATGCGGTGAAGAATGCGATTCGCGTGGCTGCTGGCCTGGCGCGAGCGCGCATCAATGAACGAATCGAACAGGAACTATCCCTGACGCAGGTGAAAGCGTAACGTCTGGAGAGGGAGTCGAGTATGGGAAAAGTAGCGTTTATGTTTCCTGGGCAAGCGTCACAATACACGGGCATGGGCAAAGAGCTGGCGGAAAAGTATCCCGCGGCCCGCGCCGTCTTTGAGGAAGCGGATAAGGCGCTGGGCTTCTCCATCTCCAAAATGTGTTTTGAAGGCAGCGAAGAGGAATTGAAGCTCACGGCCAACACGCAGCCGGCCATCCTGACTGTGTCGGTGGCGGCGTATCGCGTGGTGGCGGAAAAGGGTCTGGCGCCGGACTATGTCGCCGGGCACAGCCTGGGTGAGTATTCGGCGCTCGTGGCGGTTGGCGCATTGAACTTTTCGGACGCGGTGCGCCTGGTGCACAAGCGCGGAAAGTATATGCAGGAAGCCGTGCCCGCGGGGCAAGGCGGCATGGCCGCGATCATGGGTATTTCCCCGGCGGTGGTGCAGGATGCCTGCAAGCGCGCGGCGGAAGGCGAAATCTGCTCGCCGGCCAACCTGAATTCGCCGGAACAAACCGTGATTTCCGGCCACGCCAGCGCAGTGAAGCGCGCGGTGGAAATTGCTTCGCAGCTCGGCGCGAAACGCTCCATGATGCTGGCGGTTTCCGCGCCGTTCCATTCGGCTTTGATGATGCCGGCGCAGGAAAAGCTGGAAAAGGACTTGCGCGCAACGTCGTTCTCCGACTTGCAGGTGCCGCTGGTCACTAATGTGGACGCGGACACCATTCGCAAGGGCGACGAAGCGCGCGAAGCGCTGGTGCGCCAGGTGACCATGCCCGTGCGCTGGGAAGAGTCCATGCGCCTGCTGCTCGATGAGGGCGTGAACACTTTTCTTGAAGTGGGGCCGGGCAAGGTGCTGACCGGCTTGATGCGGCAGATCGAGCGCTCCGTGGCTTCGCTGAACGTGGAAGACGAAAAGAGCTTGCAGGCCACGGTGGAAAAAATCGCCGGGGCAAAAACCGACGCGGCGTAGGGCAAGTCATAAGTAGTCGGTTTTATGTTATTAGTTTTGAAACTTAGTGCTTAAAGCTTAAGATTCAGAACTGGAGACTTAGAACTTAGAACTGAGCAATGGTGGAGATCGCAACATGTTTAGCTTGAAGGGCAAAGTAGCGTTGGTGACGGGAGCGGCGCAGGGGATTGGTCGCGAAACGGCGCTGGCGCTGGTGGAAGCAGGCGCGAAGGTCGCCGTTGCCAATCGCAACGAAGAGAAGCTCGCCGCACTGGCGCAGGAGATTACCGCTAAGGGCAGGGAAGCGCTCGCCGTGACGATGAACGTTGACGACGCTGACCAGATTTCAGCGGGCTTCAAGGCCGTTCTCGAGAAGTTTGGCAAGCTGGATATTCTGGTGAACAACGCCGCCATCACTCGGGATGGCCTGGCGATGCGCATGAAGCTGGACGATTGGGAAGCGGTACTGCGCACCAATCTGACCGGCGCGCACCTTTGCAGCCAGCAGGCGCTCGCGGTGATGATGCGGGCGCGCACGGGCCGGATTATCAATATCGCTTCGGTTGTCGCGCGGATGGGCAATGCCGGCCAGGCAAACTACGTGGCAGCGAAGGCCGGGCTGATCGGGCTGACGAAAGCCCTAGCCATCGAAATTGCCTCGCGCAACATCACCGTGAACGCCGTCGCTCCGGGCTTCATTGAGACGCCCATGACGGATGTTCTGTCAGACAAAGTGAAGGAAGAATTGAAGACGCGCATTCCCCTGGGGCGCATGGGCAGCGGCCGCGATGTCGCCGCCGCCATCGTGTTTCTGGCGAGCGACGAGGCCTGCTACATCACCGGCCACGTCCTCGACGTAAACGGCGGCATGTATCTGGCGTAATGGCGGACTATAGCCAACAGTGGCGGGACTACCGAACGGTGAGAAATCAGGCTTTGCTTGCCGTCTTTGGGATTATCCCGCTCGGACTTCTCGGTCTGCTACTCCAGAGCCTTTTTGGCAGATCGAGGGTGATGGGTTTTGTTATGGCGGTGATTATGCTGGTTTGGTTTTTCACAGCCTTGTTTACCTTGGCACGACTGAATTTGTGGGAGTGCCCCCGATGTGGGGAGAACTTCGGCAACAAATGGTGGTACAGAAAGACAGCGCTCATTGCCCGTCGATGTGCGCATTGCGGCCTGGCGAAATTCGCCAACAACTGAAACCCAAGTTGACCTTGCGGGGCGGGGAAAGTAGACTTGGCAGGTTACCTGGGCAAGTCGAGAAGAGATTGTAGGACGGCCTCCAGGCCGGAATACGGTGCAAAGCAGTACGAATACGAACATGCGACATCGGGTCGCGGAGGAATGGGCATGGCCAGCGTGGAAGAACGCGTAAAGCAAATCATCGTCGAGCAGCTTGGTGTGGATGAAGCGGAGGTCACGCCGACCGCGTCGTTCGTGGACGACCTGGGCGCGGATTCGCTCGACCAGGTGGAATTGGTCATGGCGTTTGAAGAGGCCTTCGGCATCGAAGTGCCAGACGAAGACGCCGAGAAGATGACGACCGTTAAGGACGCCGTCGAGTACATCGAGAAGCACAGCAAGGGCAAGTAAGCCGCACGCAAATCCCCGCTTGAAGGAGC
>Ga0187854_10001030_pt1 | contig 29531 bp, 28 predicted proteins | sample June2016WEW_6_15_FD_132445 | JGI IMG/M metagenome (GOLD analysis project Ga0187854, IMG submission 132445) | Peatland microbial communities from SPRUCE experiment site at the Marcell Experimental Forest, Minnesota, USA - June2016WEW_6_150 | ecosystem: Environmental > Terrestrial > Soil >...
TATTTTACCAAAACTGGGGGCGCATGCTGAGAAAGCCGAATCATTTTCCTCGGGTAATGGATAGTACCGCCCTTAAATGGAAAATTATGTCCCCCTAAAAAATCTCTGCGAAAGCGGGAATCCAGGGTATTTGAAAGAGACCAAGTCATCTGGAATTACACGATATTTTTCTATGACCGGACCTTCCTGGATGCCCGCCTACGCGGGCATGACGAATAACGACACAGTCTCTCAAAGGGGCAGAAGAATAACTTATATTTTCATGGTTCGGGGGGAATAAAACTTTCATCAAGAATCGATAGGGAAAGAGCCTTGTATCTGGCAAAACGTATTGAGCGCGATCGGGCCCGTTTTAAGAAGATCGTCCGCGGGGCGATCCGTTCCGGAATCCGAAAGTATATCTCCCACGGTGAATTGATCGGACGCAAGGGGAAAGACCTGGTTTCTATCCCCTTGCCTCAGCTGGAGATTCCCCGGTTCCGTTATGGGCAAGCCCCAAAAGGGGTAGGGCAGGGAGATGGGGACCCGGGCGACCCAATCGCCCTCGACCCGAACGGGTCAGGAGAGAAAAAAGCTGGTTCAGACCCGGGGGAACATATCCTCGAGGTCGAATTAACCCTGGAGGAGCTCGCAGAAATCATAGGGGAGGAGTTAGCCTTACCCAGGATCGAACCCAGGGGAAAGAAGAACATCGTAACGGAAAGGGATAAGTACAAATCGATCGCCCGGAGTGGACCTGAGGCGCTCCGGCACTTCAAACGAACCTTCCGCCAGGCCCTCCGCCGGCAGGTGATCTCAGGGACCTATGACCCTGCAGAACCAAAGGTCTGGCCGGTTAAGGAAGATAAGCTCTACCGGTCATGGAAGACCATTCCCGAACAGGAGTCTAACGCAGTCGTCATTTATATGATGGACGTCTCCGGCTCCATGGGGGACGAAGAGAAGGAACTGGTCCGGCTGACCTCCTTCTGGATCGATACCTGGCTGACTTCGCAGTATACCGGAGTGGAACGGCGATTTATTATCCATGATGCGGCTGCCCGGGAGGTGGATTCGGAAACATTTTTCCATACGCGGGAAAGCGGGGGAACGCGGATTTCTTCCGCCTATGAGGTCTGCCTGAAATTGATCCGGAAATCTTTTCCCCCACAGGACTACAATCTTTATCCTTTTCACTTCACGGACGGGGACAACTTTTCGGACGACGACGAGCAGGCCCTAAAGCTTTTGCAGGAGATCATTCCTTCGGCCAACGTCTTTTGCTACGGCCAGATAGAGGGTACCTATGGTTCCGGCCAGTTCCTGAAAAGGATTCAGGAAAAGGTCGATGGGGAAGAAAAAGAAAAGGTCCGAACGGCGACTCTCCGGGACAGGGGGAGCATCTACGATGCCCTGAAAGCGTTCCTGGGTACCGGCCGGTAAAACGATGAAACCGAAAAGTACGCAAAGAACTACGAAAAAATCCAATCGAGATCCACTCGAGGAGAAAATTGAAAAAATTATATCCAGTGCCACGGAAGTGCACTCCAAATTGGGTCCCGGTTTATTAGAGAACGTCTACGATGAAGCATTGGCTCATGAATTCACTTTGAGGCGGATTCCGTTTGAAAGACAAAAAGAAATCAAACTCACTTACAAGGGAAAAGACATTGGATGGTATAGGATAGATTACTTGGTAGAGGATGAAATTCTTGTCGAGTTGAAGACGGTTGAAGCCCTACAGGGAATACATGAAACCCAGCTGTTAACTTATTTGCGCGCCTTGAATAAAAAAGTGGGGTTGTTGATCAATTTTAATGTTATGAGATTCAGGGAGGGAATTAAAAGGTTGGTTCTTTAAAAAAACTGAAAGCAAAAGCAAGATACTACTAACGTTCAATTTCTTCAAATTTTGTTAAACAAAATTGATTTACAAACTAGCCTCTGAAATCCCCCCCAACCCCCCTTTGCTAAAGGGGGGCAGGGGGGATTTCTGGAATTGCCCATGGCCTTAAGAAATGCCTATCCTTTCGTTTGCCGCTCTGCCGTTCTGTGTTCTCTGAACTATTGCCCAAAACCTGAAAATTCTCTTAAGAGAAAAACCATGAATCTCACAGATAAAAAAACCCTTTGTTTGGTTGCGGCTGTACCACAGCGTATCCCCTGTAACCTAGCTTATTACTAATGGGAGCATTTATTATTTGACATAAGCTCCGGTCCTATTTTCAAGGAAAACATCTATGCTATGCGAGATAACCTGTCAAATATTTAATGCTCCCGGTAATAATTAAAGGAAATAAATTGCTAAAACATACGCCCGCCCAAAAATTCCCCTCTGAGCTGAAAAGGATGAAGTATGAAATCCAGGACCATGCCCTGGAGTTTGGGCTGGATTTCTTTCAGGTCATCTTCGAAGTCCTCGACTATCACGAGATCAATGAAATTGCAGCCTACAGCGGCTTTCCGCAGCGCTACCCCCACTGGTCCTTCGGGATGCAGTTTGAGGAAGTCGCTAAGAGCTATGCCTATGGGTTGTCAAAAATCTACGAAATGGTCATCAATAATGATCCCTGCTATGCCTACCTGCTCAAATGCAACAATTTGATTGACCAGAAGCTGGTCATGGCCCACGTTTACGGCCATTGCGATTTTTTCAAGAATAGCCTCTATTTCTCCCATACCAGCCGGAAGATGATGGATGAGATGGCCAATCATGCCACCCGGATTCAACGGTACGCAGACCGTTATGGAACCCAAGCAGTGGAAGCCTTCACCGACTGTTGCCTTTCTCTGGAGAACCTGATTGATCCACACGCCACTTTTATAAAAAGGCGTGATCAGGAGGGGCCGGGAGACCGTGCCTTTCTCTCTTCTTTGGGATCTGGCCATGAACATGAATCTTCTGGCTGCGGGCAAGATGTGGCTTCAGCCTGCAATTCTGCCGGATGCCCATCGAGTTCCGGAAGCTGCCAGAACGGGGAGGCCAAGGCGGAAGGGCAAGGGGTGGATCTCTTCGCTGACGATGAGGATGATGAAAGAATTCCGGACCGTCGGCTCCATAGCAAGGGGTATATGGACCGCTACATCAACCCGCCCGAGTTTCTCAGAGCCCGGGCCGAGGAGTTAAAGGCCAAGCGGAGGGAGAAGAAGCGTTTTCCGGAGACACCGGAGGCCGATGTTCTGCTCTTTTTGATCGAGAACGCCCCGCTGAAGAACTGGCAAAGGGATGTCCTTTCCGTTCTCCGCGAGGAGGCCTATTACTTTCTCCCTCAGGCCCAGACCAAGATCATGAACGAAGGCTGGGCCACTTACTGGCATTCCCGGATCATGACCGAAAAAGTTTTAAAGGATTCCGAGCTTGTCGATTACGCTGACCACCACTCCGGAACCCTGGGCGGCTCCAGGACGCATATCAATCCTTACAAGCTGGGGGTGGAATTATACCGGGAAATTGAAGAACGATGGAACAAGGGGAGATTCGGCAAAGAATACGACGAGTGCGACGATATAAGGGTCAGGGAAAACTGGGATCGGGAGGCAGGCCTGGGAAGGGAAAAGATATTTGAAGTGCGGCGTCTCTATAACGATTTAACTTTCATAGACACTTTTCTGACGGAAGAATTCTGCCGGAAGCAAAAGCTTTTCGTATATGCCAAAGATGAAGACAAGCAAGCCTGGGTGATCCAGAACCGGGAGTTTTCCCAGATTAAGAGGATGATTCTGGATAGCCTGACCAATATGGGCCATCCCATCATCAAGGTCCTGGACGCTAACTTCGAGAATCGGGGGGAACTCCTTCTGCTCCACCAACACGAAGGGCGGGACCTCAAGTTGGATTTTTCGCGGGATACCCTGGTCAACGTTTACCGCCTGTGGAAAAGACCCGTCCATGTGGAGACCGTAAAGGAAGGGAAAAAAGCACGGCTAACCTTCGACGGCCGGGAGCATCGGGAGAAGTCCCTGGATTAAACTATCGCCCCATTTATTTCCGATTTCATGTGCATTTTGGGGAGGCCTACGCAGGCCGTGAATTTCAATAAAAAACGCAGGTCGAGATTTTTTCACAGCCCCAGGAAAGGGCAGGGGATTTAAGAATGACTTCAAGAATGCCGATAAAGTTAACAAATTTGCTCGCCTCCCTCTTTCCCAATTGGGGAAGAAGGCAGGCCGAGAGAAAGAATAGGGATAGAGAAATGGTCAATGCCGAAAATATTCTCAGCCAGCTTCAAAATGGCCCATCAGGACGGGCAGGGGAGATTTTGGCCTCGGATGGAGACCTCCAGGTACGCCTGCAACTGGCCGATTGGGATCGGCTAGGCTGCCTGGTTGAGAAGCTGGAGATGAAATGCACGAACGGCCATCTCCTGAGGCTTGACCCCGTCCGTATCGAAAAGGAAATGACCTACCTCGGCGAACCCCTCCGGATCATCGAGTTGGAAAAATATTTTGGAAAAGCTATTTTGCGAAGCTTTCCACCCCGAATGGAAAATGGGACCGTCTCCTTCTTCGAAATGGTCCTCAATGACGCCGAGGGGCTATCGCTGACCCGACTGGCGTATGATCGCAGTCTCGGAAAGCGCTCCCCCATTCCCGTTCCCTTCACCCGAGAAACCCTGGAGCGCCTTCTCAGGGATCTGGTATATTTAGTTCCGGAAAATTAGAGCCTGCATTTCCCTTTTCTCGCCTTCCTCGCGTTATACTTCTATTGACGCACGAGTTCCTTTCCCATATACTCGACACAACCTTAAGCGGGGTTTTATCAAAAAGCTCCCGGCCACCAGTGATATAAGAGAATATGTCCGTAGCAGCCAAGGTAAGCCTTGCATGCCAAGCACCATATGAAAAGAGCCTCTTGAAAAAGTTGCGTGTTCTGTCATTCCCGCGAAAGCGGGAATCCAGAATTGTTTGAAAGACCTGGATTCCGGGTCGCACTTCGCCCTGAACACCATGCGGTGCAGGGCTTCGCTTGCCCGGAATGACGATTTCCCTTTAGGCTGAGAGCATTGCAGGAGTCTCAAAAGAAAGGAGAATGAAATGCAGGCCAACATGTTAAAAAAGAAGCTTAAGAAAGGCCAGGTTTGTTTCGGTACTTTTATCCGGCTCGGCCCTGCAGCAGTTGAAATCCTCGGTCATGCCGGCTGGGATTTCGTGGTTATTGACATGGAGCACGGTGTCTTCGATTTTACCAATGTCGAGCATATGGTAAGAGCCGCTCGCTGCGCGGGCATTACCAGTCTGGTTCGGGTACCGGAGCCCAATCCTTCTTATATCATGCGGGTCGTCGATGCCGGAGCCGAGGGGGTCCAGATCCCCCAGGTGGATAGCGCTCAAATGGCCAAGCTTGTATCTCAGGCTGCCCGTTACTTTCCGGAAGGGAAGAGGGGGTTATGTAGTTACGTCCGGGCGGCAGGTTATTCGGCAATTCCGCCCGACGTGCATATGGCCACGTCCAATGACGAAGTTTTGACCGTGGTCCATATTGAAGGTGAGGCGGCTGCTTCACAGATAAAGGATATCGTGGAGACGCCCGGTATTGATGTCATTTTTTTGGGGCCATGGGATCTGTCTCAATCTCTCGGAGTTCCGGGTAAAACCAAGGACCCGCGGGTCATCGAGGTCATGGAAAAGGTGATCGCGGCCTGTAAGGGGAAGGGGATTATCTTAGGCACATTCGTCCGAGAAGTTGAAGATGCCAAACGATGGATTGACCTGGGAATTCAGTACATGATGCTCTCCACAGATGCAGGTCTCCTATTGCATTCCAGTAGAGAGAGGTTAGAAAAATTGCGGAAGATGGTGGCTTAACCGATGCTGGATCCGCCCTCGGGCCGCTTCTGGCTTATTTCGCGGGAGCCCTGGTAACCTTCGCCGTCCTCTATGTAGTAGCCGGCGGTGTGCTGGCGCTGGCGGTATTGCGATATTGGTGGGTAGGAAGAAAGTAGGCACAGCTGATGCCTACGAGTAACCTCTAACAAGTAACGAGTAAATAGGAACGAGCAACGCGGCGCGCATTACTAATGAGTCCATAATAGTCTAAACATCATTGGTTGGAGAACCTTTCCTTTTGAAAGCCTCGAACTGGACTCCGGCTTTCGCCGGAGAGACGAACATTAGAAAGGCATGGTTCTTTGTCGTCATTCCGGCGGAAGCCGGAATCCAGGATGATTTAAAAAAGATGAAATCCGTGTCTAGACAATTTTGGCCTCATTAGGAATTCAAGGGGACTTTTTAGGGGATGGGGAGGGAGTCTGTTTCCTGCACTGTTCTACGATTTTATCCAGTCCACAAAGTTTCAAAACCGCATCATCATCCGCCAACTTTTTGGGGACAATTACGGTGATACCAAACTGTTCCTTTAACAAATTCAAATCAGCAGCGTAATCTCCGTCCTCACCGGAAGCAGGTAGCGGCTTGTGAATTTCGATCTTGTTATTATTCAAATATTTGATTATCTGGGGCAGGTGACTTATTCCGATGGTGAATAATGCCCGTTTACTTTTGATGTTACTATGTTGAAACTCTTCGTCGACAACTCCTGGTATTTTCTGGAGCATCGCGGCTACTCTTTTTTCCTGCAGGTAGTCCAATCGTGATTTCAGGGGAAGAAAATCGCAAGAGGGCGTACCCTTTATTGGCAGCTTACAGATGGCATCATGGACAACATCGTAAAGAATTTTTTCTTCGATTTGCCTGGTCCTTAACCCATAGTTTTGTTTCAATAGCATCTCGGCATTTACATAAGTACGATTATCGGCGAGCCTTTTTTCGAGGTCTCCAAAATCTAACGATTTTGGTTCATCTGTCCTTTCCTCTGCCGGAGACCTGCTCAGCACCGCTTCCCCTGTCTTTTTCGTAAAGAAGCCTTCGGGCAATAGGAGTCTTAACCCTTCATTCAGGATTAGCCATTCCCCGATTTTATAGACTTCAGCCTGTACTTTTGAAGTATTGATTCCATTGGAACGGGTGATGGCGTCCCGGTGTTCCACTCCAATGATATAGAGCTGCTTGGAGCTTTCTCCATAGGATTGGTAGATGACTTCCCCGTACTCTTCGGGGATTTTGGACAAGTCTTGATTGGCTTGATTTCCTTTTGAAGAGGCTGAATTGGATTCCGCAAGAGATAGAGAAAAGCTTAGAAGGCAGAGGAGTAAGGCAAACGGCGATACCAGTATTTTGGCAAAAAAATTCCCTTTCCCATTTGAGAGGCTCAAATGGTTAAAAGGTCTTTCCTGTTCCTTGATGGCTATCATAAAGGCTACGATGCTTATTCGAGGATTGATGAAAATGAAAATAGCATCTACCTCGTCGAAAGTCAATGATCGCAGTCTCTTTTTTTTGAGGACTGACCGAATACCCCTCTTAAAACCCTTTTCCGTTGACCAGGAAAATTCTTTTTTTTATACTTTTTCAGTAAGAGCTTATCCTCAAATAAGCTGTCCCTTTTAAATCCCCCTTTGAAAAAGGGGGATATAGGGGGATTTGCTTCGGGATGCCTTGAGAAAATCCCCCTCACCTCCCTTTGAGACTGTGTCATAATTGGAAAAAGGAGCCGTCATCCCCGCGAAAGCGGGAATCCAGCCGCCATTTTATTCGTGATTTGGGCCCCCTGGATGCCCGTCTTTCGTTCGACCTGGAGGCTCTCGACAGGCGCGCGCATGACGAATTACGACACAGTCTCTTTACAAGGGAGGGTAAATTATTTAAGGATAAATCCTAAGTTCATCATGTGAATTTGACCCTCGATCTATTATGCAAAAAAGCCGAATTGTCATTACTTGTGCCAAGGGCGTCCCACCTTTTTTAAAAGAGGAAGTCATCTCTCTGGGTCTTCCGGTCATCTCTGAAACCATTGCCGGGGTTGAGACCGAAGGGACGATGCAGGACGCGATGAGGCTGAATCTCTGGCTGCGAACTGGCCAGCGGGTCCTTTTTCTGCTGAAGGAGTTGGAAACCCGAAACCCGGACGAACTTTACGCCGAAGTTTCCCGGATCGCCTGGGAAGATTACATTTCCCCAGACGAATATCTATGCGTGACTTCTGCCGTTGACAACCCTACCATTCGGGATACCCGGTTTGCCAATCAGAAATGCAAGGATGCGATCGTGGACCGCCTAAAGAAAAAATACGGCCGGCGCCCCGACTCCGGCCCCGAAAGAACCGGTGCGGTCATCGATCTCTACTGGAAGGGCGACCTGTGCCGGGTTTATCTGGACACTTCAGGGGAACCACTCTACCGACGCGGTTACAGGAAGATCCCCCTCCAAGCCCCCATGCAGGAGACCCTGGCTGCGGCGGTTATCCTGGCTTCCGGCTGGAAGGGCAACGGGAACTTCATCAACCCTATGTGCGGCAGCGGCACGCTGGCCATTGAGGCGGCCATGGTAGCCCTGGAGCGGGCTCCGGGCCTGCTCAGAAAGAATTATGGCTTTATGCACCTGAAAGGATTCAACGAATCCGCCTGGAAGGCCGTGCTCCAGGAGGCCAAAGCCCGAGTCAAAAAATCCTTTAACGGCAAGATTGTGGCGACGGATATAAGCTCGGAGGCAATTCGGGCAGCCCAGCAGAATGCTGCGGCTGCTGGCGTTGATTCCCTGATAGAGTTCGTCGCATGTGATTTTTCCGACACCCTCATACCGGAAGGCGGAGGGCTAGTTATTCTCAATCCCGAGTACGGTGAAAGGCTTGGAAAGATCGAGGAACTGAAGGCGATCTACAAGGGGATTGGAGATTTTTTCAAAAAGAAATGCCAGGGATACAGCGGCTATATCTTTACTGGCAACCTCGACCTGGCCAAGAAGGTGGGATTAAAGGCCCGAAAGAGGATCCCCTTTTTCAACAGCAATATAGAATGCCGGCTTCTGGAATACGACTTATACGAAGGAAGCCGGAAAACCTCAAAGGCTGAAACCCCGCCTGCTCCCCTCTGAGCGAGCACATTCAAGCTGCTAAGAAAATAGACCTGACCCTAAATCCACTCTCGCTTTCCCGGTACGCCTTAGTCTGCTTCTTCGCCGGGCGTCTTATCCGTGAAATCAAAGGGGACATTCGAATCAGGAGGTTCAGGCTCCTCTTGCAACTCAACCTTGTCATATAGATTTATAATTTTATATACTGCGGGTTTGTCATTTACCGTCTCAACAATGACATCAACAATATACCCAAATTTGAATGGATTTTCTCTCTCTAATAACATTCTGGCCTTTATTCCCTCGGTCCCAAAAATAACTTTGACTGGTTTTTTGGAAATACTTTCAATGATACCACGATCCCCGACTTGGCTTTTTACATCTTTCCGGGCCTGATACCAATAGAGAAGGACTTGTTGCTGAACACCTGTTAGAGGTTCGGTCAGAGCTTGGATTTCTCGCCTCGCGGCATTCTGGGCGGCATTGGCCTGTACGGAATTCAGAGTTAATGAGATCTGGACATTTCCTTTTATATCATTCTGGATAAATATTTGGGACCCGTTATCTTTCGCAATAGGCTCTACAATATCTCTCAAATTTTCATAATTATGTTTTGCAAGAAGCGGTTTAGTTTTAGAGTCTCCGAGTAGATAATCGTAGGCCATTTTGAGGTATCTTGAAAAAGAAATGATCGAATTAGCATAAACAATGTAAGAAATAACAGGTAGGGCAGGGGCTGACATGGCAATTAAATCTGCTACCACACTACCTGTTTTTATTTCTTTTATATAAAGGCGGATGTTGGCTTGGTCCGGAAAATCAGGCTGCTGACTTAAGTGCCTATTATATTCGTCTGCAAAGCTGTTAAAACTTCGGGTTAAATCCATTAATTCTATAGGGTGTCTATTTTCAATGCGGATTGTCAGCCTTGCTTCTTCATCCGGTCTTTTTCCTCCCCCACTTACCCTCAGTTTTCTAACGGGTCTTCCTTCTTCGTCAAATGGCATCAGGACACCTCTTTTATTTTCTGATTAGAAGAATTTATTGCCTCAACCCCCTCTTATTCTCCCTCGCCTCCCGCTGCGCCGTTGTAAACCGCTCGACATAGTTGACATTGGGCGGAACAGTGTAAACCTGACCGTATCTAGCCTTGACGATTTCCTCATTCAGCATCCGGCCATCGGAAAGGTAGATGTATCAGTTGATTTAGAGAAATCTAAGATATTTTTCATCTTCAAACTTCGCAAATGAACGGCTGGGTTTGAACCATACGATTTCCTCAGAATTATATTGAAGTATTCCAATTTTTAAGCCATTCCGAAGAAATTCAAATACCTTGCGGGGTTCTGTGTCTCCGCATTCAATAAAAAGTTTTTCTTTTAGCGATCCGACATCTACCTCATATCCTAAGAATGAGACTTCCTCTACAACCTTAATATCCTTTGAAATAAAAAAGTCTCTTAACCATCTTTTCATCCCTTTATGTTCGGCAGACTCAGTTCTTCCCTTCCCCTCCCCTTCTAAGGGTTCTCCTTCCCGAGGAGGGACGGAAATTAATTCCACAAAAAGCTCTAATCTACTCATTTTAATGGCCTCAAGCATCACCTCAACACAACGTCGATCTTCTGAGGTAGGGATTCTGTAACAGAAAAAGACTCTCAGAAATTGTTCGGGATCTCCTTTCTCGGTTTGGGCTAATATCTCGGTCAGAGGCAAGGGTTCTTCAGGAAATGGTCGATATTGGCCCCCAAGAGTAATTTCCCTTAGGTATGGATGGCGAAAATTAGCCGTCATTAGTCCTGACCTTCTGTTCCTTTCCCTGGAAATTGACCCAAAAGGTATCACCGTCGATGATCTTTAGGATCGTTGCCTTTTCCAGGGGTTGAGCGAAAGCGAGAAGGGCGAAGAGGAGCAAGAGGAGGAGAAAAGGCAACAGGGTTTTCAGCTTGCCCCAGCTCATGGGCGGATTCTATCAGAATGTGAGGGGATGTCAAGAAGGAATGAGAAGGAATGAGAAGGGAGATTTCGAGCGAAGGAGAAGCTCTAAAAGGTCTCCCCAAAATCCTTTCTACGTGGCTTGATTTTGTCGGGGTTAAGTCTTTTCCGCCCAACCCGATCTTCGTACAGCCAGAGGGGAAAGGGTAGAATTTTTTCCCTTGAAAAGGGGTCAATATGGCGAATCATTCCACCCCGTTGCCCCGGAAGAATGGAGTGAGGAAGCATAATTGGAATAGAATGGGGTAAAGATCCTAGCTCAAGTCCCGGGGTCGAAGATTGTCGTTTCTAGGAATTGGGAAATTCCTTCCTGCCTGTTTATGAATTCTTCCTAAATCGAGGGTCTGAATCGCAAGAACCTACCAGATAAAAATAATGGTCCATATAGGCAGCGACTCGGGATATCCTCATCAGGTTTCCGTACATTGCATTTCCAAGTTCATATTCGGGTGTATTGGTCTTAACAATTTTTTCACCAAAAATCTCACATGCCTCATATTTGTCAATAACAAAGCCATGGTCCTTATAAGAATACACAAGGTCCCTTGCGATTTTTTTAGGATCTTGCCTAAGATTACTCGAATGGGTTTTCAAAAGCCTTTCGGCGTACTGTGCCGCGGATTCGGCAACCCGTTCGTAGTAACCTAAATTAACTGGATCCAGGGATAAGTGAAGATATTTGGCAAACATATCTGATGCTTGAGGATATGCTTTAAGCAGATCCGATATGTGCTCTACGGAGCTTTTTAACCCCAATGCGGGAAGATTCTGTATTTGTGGATCGATTGGACCCAATTCACTCAAACTGCCCATATGAATTTCATCTGCGGCACAACAAATCAGTGTAGCAGCAGATTTTGCCTGTCGGGGAACTACGACCGCGAATTTATCCTTTGCATATTCTCTGCAGAGCTTCCCAATTAAATATGCTGACCCGATTACCCCACCCGTAGAATAAAGTATCAGCAAAATAGACTTTTGTTCCGCAAATGATGTTGCAGCAGAATAGATCTGGTCGGCGTCGCTTTTCACCATCTGTCCTTCGTCATGGATGATGAGAACATTGTACTCTTGTGAAATCGCATGCCGTGCTAATTCTTGCTTTAGGAATTTTCGTATCAAGTCATCTCGCGTTTTGGCGAAAGTTTCCGCAGCGGCAGGGGATAATGAATCTATTATTGATTTTATAATATCTTTTGGTTCAACTCTTTCGGCCTCTTTCTTCTCTTTAGAAATTCCCTCGGTTTGAGGGCACCCTGTATCTTCAGGATTTTTAGCGGTGTCTTCAATCATTGGCAAGCTCCTTTTCGAAAGGAAGTCAATAAAAACCCCATTCCTCTCCCTACAAGAAATGGGGTTTCATTTTCCAAGGGCCATACGGACCCCCTATGGGTTAAAGGTTGATGGTGTTTGGACGGCTACGGTTTCAAGGGCATGATATCAAACTGGGGAAAATTGTCAAGAGAAAGTGGGGCAAGCCTAGCGGGGAATCCCCTCTAACCCTCCTTATAGGCCGATCCTATGTGGCTTGATTTTGTCGAAGTCATGTCTTTTTCGGGTTCCCCGTTATTCCCTACACCCGAAGGGAAAAAGATGGACTTTTTGTTTTCAAAATGTTCCAACAAAGTCTTACAAATTACGCTCTCCGCCTTAAGCAAACCGTCCCTCTCTCTAGCCCCTCTGAATAGGGTTCTCTTGTCTTGATAGCTATGGATTCCACCCACCAAGCCCTCACCATCAAAATTCAGCCCCAGGCGAAGGTTTCCAATAGAAAGAGGCCAGCACCTCCACACTGCTTTTCTAGTCTAGGAACTTAGTAAACGTGGTGCTAACCTCCTGCCACCGCTTCGACTTGGAACGATCTACTACCATCGGAACCTTGCTCAACCTGTCGGGGCATCGCTGGAAGAACCATTTCTCTAGGTTCTCTAGTGCATTGTGGTAGTCCAAAGGAGAAAACGTTCTCGCTGCCCCCAATGTGATGTCCGGTATTTCCATGATGAATTGACGCGGTAAGCGAGTCATCCCCGATGGGATAACAGGAACGGTTGTCAAGTCCTCATCATTTGCAATAGTCTCCTCTATTTCAGATTTTGCATGCGTGATGGAGTTCCGTACGCGAATGAGCGAAGCAAGCCGCTGATAAACGGGGTGGGCGGTATTTATTTCGTATCGTCCCTCCGTTAACACAGGTACAAGTACGCTGAGTTTTTTCGGTAGAGACAAGGACATAAAGGCGTCTGCTACATCTTCTCCGTATCGCTGCGCTGCGAACTGGAGGAGTGAGTCATTAAGCTTGGATTCGAGGTAAGCGGCACAGGTCAGTACATAAGGAATAACGAGATGTTCCGGCTGCTGTTCGGACTTGTAGCGTTGCCGCAGCTTGTCAAGGACCCGCCCAATTGAAACGCTCTTAAAGATTAGACGAGCGTATTTGTATTTTTTGGATTTGCCATTCTCACTCATGCTGAGTGCTCGATTGACTGAGTATGTCAATTATTGAGTTCAAGAAGATTAAGAAACGATAATCGTTTGCACAGCACTTCATCTCTCTCCATCTTCCTGAACTTTTAGTCCCTGGAGGTCAATTCCGAGCCCCTGCAAAAGAATAAGAAAATATCTTTTGTATTTTGGGTCATCTCTCAATATCTCTTGGATAGCAATAAACGGGAGAACTTCCTTAGCTATTGCTTCAATCACGGGTCGGTAGGCTTCCGCAACTGTCTTTGCCGCTTCAATCTTCATATAGAAAGGAATTGCAATAATGTCGAAATCCAAAAGTATTCGCTCAACCGCCTCAAGAGCGCGAATTCCCTTTACAGGAGTAAAGTAACTGTTCAGGCGCTCATGGAAATTTTCTCTTTGTACGGTGTCTCTGCGAAGCTCCTTTAGCACCTTACTAACATTGACGCGTTTTTCCTCACTCACCGACGTACAAAATTGTTCACCAAACACGTTCTTTACCGTTTCTCTTAAATACTCGGGGAATTCTTTATATATGAAGCCCCTGATTCTATAACTCGTCTCATTGGTCAGTCTCTCGTGTGTGGTAACGAGAGCGGAAAACATATTAGCTTGGCGAATCAAGTCCGTTTGTTTTCCGGTTATTTTCCGTTGCTTAAATGCTTCCCAAGCGTACCAAAAAACCCCTAAAAGCGTTATTGCGAAAATGAATGTTTGGATCGCCAGCCAATCTATGTCTCCATTTTTTCCAAAAAATATTAAATAGAAAACCTTTTCTATCGGAGCCATATAGAATCCCTAGTAGTTACAGTCCACTCGTCTACTCCGGCCTCTTCAATCTGTATATCCCAACTGACTCACTGCCAATTCTACCCGCGGATATCGGATTCAGGAGATGATCTCCGGATGAAATCTACGATTTTCTTCAAGTCATGTCAACTGCAGATTTCAGACCCCACCTCTCTTTCAAGAAATGGGGTTTCATTTTCTTAGGGCCACAAACCACCTCCGGGTAAGGATGATGGTAAAGCCTACTGGCCGGAACTGTAGCAAATACCGGAGACGGTGTCAAGAGGGACGGGGTTTCCCTTTTTCCACCCCTTGGCCCTGCCTGGCCCAGAGACGGGGAAATACTCTTACAGGAAACCCCCTCTACCCCTCCCTAAAAGCCGATCATATCTGGCCTGATTTTGGGGAGGGCATGTCTTTTCCCGGTACTCTAACCTTTTCCCTTCCCGAACAAAAAACTGGACATTGAGCCCTCAAATCATTTAGGCTAATTTTCATCATAGGGCAGACCATCTTCAAACGGAGTCCCATAACAAGTCACCAGGGGGAAAGAGGTCAGGTCTTGAAATATCACTTTCAGTATAAGAGAAGGGCATATCAGTGCACGTTGTCTCTCCTGCAGCTGTAGCGCCGGGGAATCGTGGGAGAACCGGGACGTCCCTTCTTCCATTGAAGGGTTATCAACGGAGGAGAGTTACGGGTTGTAGTAGGTGGGAGGAAGGAGTTTTGGCATGGAGAAAGAGTAGACCCTATAAGATGCAGCCCAGTCTTAAACCGTCGCCAATGGCTCCGGCTATCCTTCCTATGCGCCAGCAATCTCCGGCCAGGTGGGTCTCAAACCCCTGTGCTTTTAGTAAAGGGTAAAGGCTGCATAACCAACCCCAGCCGGGATCATCTCTCGATGGCTGGCCAGAGCCGTGAGGGAATTCTCCAAGCGCCGGAAGCGTTAAGGCCGGCATCTCCGCACCCTTCCCTCCCTGGCGTGCGATCTCCTTTCATCTCAACGGAATTATTAAGGGTCTCATAATAGTCTAGACATTTTTTAGTCGTCATACCGGCAGGTTATAAGCCGGAGTCCAGAGGTTCTTAAAGGCCCTGGATGCCGGATTAAGGATCTCCGGCATGACGGATAAGAACGACATATGAATACTATTTTGAGACTGTTAGTAATTCCTTTTGGCACTTCTTGTGGAAAAAGATAAGAGTACGGGTGGGGGGAATAATGGGGAGGCAAAAAAATCAGTTTGAATGTGACCACAATATGTTATATTGTAGTTACATAGGAAAGAGTGTTGGATAAGGAGGTCATAGTGAAGCAAACGACCGTCAACATTCGCGAGCTCAAGAGCAGGTTGAGTCATTATCTGCGACTGGCCAAGGCTGGAGAGGTGGTGGAGATCATGGAGCGGGGGACCCCGATCGGCCGGATCATTCCCACGGCACTCCCGGTTCAAGACCGGATTGAGGCGATGGCCCAATCGGGCCTATTAGTCTGGAACAAGCGCAAACTCAAGCCCAAGGCGCCTGTAGCGCGGGTCCGGGGAAAACGGACCGTGGCAGAGCTCCTGATTGAGGACCGCGAATGATCGTCTATCTGGACGCGAGCGCGCTGGTCAAGCGGTATGTGGCCGAGGCGGGTTCTGCCGAGGTCGGAGGGCTCATCGGCGAGGCCGAAGCTGTCGGTACAGCCATCATCAGCAGGGCGGAAGTGGCCGCAGCGCTGGCCAAGGCTGTGCGCATGCGGCTTTTGCCTCGGGACGAGGCGGCTTCCGCCTTGGAGGCCTTCAACCGGGAGTGGGAAGATCTTGTCCGCCTCCAAATGACGGAAGTTCTCGTATCTCGCGCCGCGTCCCTTGCCTGGGATCACGGTTTGCGCGGGTACGACGCGGCCCACCTAGCGTCCGCCCTCTTCTGGCAAGATATGCTGGGCGCGCCGGTTACGGTGGCAAGCTACGATCGGCAACTCTGGGAGGCCGCGAAGGCGAATGGCCTTATTGCCTGGCCGGAGTCACTCCCCTGAATATTTTTGACATTCACTCGGCAGTCGTTGCCGACTGCCGGTGACGGGGGCCCGGCATAATTAAATAAGGGTTCGTTTCTTTCCCATTCCCAATTTTTCTGTCAGATCAGTTATTTGAGGAGAACGGGGTCTATTTTATTTGCATTTAAGGGGAGTACGTTCAAGCTGCTAAGAAAATAGACCTGCCCTAGAGAAACGAGTTTTGGCATGGAGAAAGAGTAGACCCTATAGGATGCAGCCAAGTCTTAAACCGTCACCAATGGCTCCGGCTATCCTTCCTATGCGCCAGCAATCTCCGGCCAGGTGGGTCTCAAACCTCTGTGCTTTTAGTAAAGGGTAAAGGCTGTTGTCTTGTTTGGTTCCTACCGCTAGAACGACAGTATCAGCTCTGATAAATTGCTCTTGGCTATCTTTGGTAGTTATAATAACTCCCTCTTTTTGGATTTTATCGCACCTTGCATTGGTGATAAAACTTATTGGAAGGGTATGAATTCTCATCAGAAGCCTGAGTCGGTCTCTAAACCCCATATCGCTCGCCAGTTCAGATAGTATTTCCGCTACGGTTACTTCTTTCCCCTTTTCAAACAAAAATTCCGCAGTCTCACATCCTATTGAGCCGCCGCCAATGACAAAAACCTTTTGACCGGCTTCAGCCCGACCTGCCAAAATATCGATAGCCGTAACTACATTCCCCTGGTTAACCCCGGGTAGCTCCGGGATAATGGGTTTCGCTCCAGTAGCCAGGATCACCACATCGGGCCCAAAGTTCCCAATCAGTTCAATGCTAGCTTCGGTATTCAGTTTGGTTGCAACCTTAAGCTTTTCAAGCTGGGTGGCGTAATAGTCTATCAGTGGTTCGATCCTGTCTCTTTTGTGAGGAGGGACCATGGCTAAACTCATCTGCCCGCCCAGATGGCCTTCCTTCTCAAAAAGGATAACCGTGTGACCCCTTAAAGCTAACACTCGTGCAGCCTCCATGCCAGCCGGTCCGGCGCCTATGATCGCTATCTTTCTAGTCTCCTTTGCCGGTTTTATTTCATATTCACGTTCTTGACCCACCGCCCCGTTTACTGCGCATGATATGGAAGTATTTTTTAAGTACCCTGCATCCATGCAGTAGTAGCAGGCAATACAGGGTCTGATAGCCTCGGGTCTTCCGGACAGCAAATGATTCGGCAGATCGGGATCAGTAAGCAAGCCTCTGCCCATGGCAATGATATCCGCCTTCCCGTCTCGGATCGCCTGTTCACCCACCTCGGGAGTTAGCCTGCCTACCGCAATGACTGGTACCGTGACCACTTTTTTTATTGCTTCGGATAAGGGAAGCAGTGCCCCAGGGGTTTCGGGAGAATTAACCAGAGAGCTTTTGCCATACCCCCACGCAGTTATGTGTATATAATCCACCCTATCATTGATTTTCTTCGCTATCGTTTGCGTATCCTCAAGAGTGAGGCCATCCTCTACACCATATTCCCGTCCGTTCAACCGGCATCCTACAATATAATTATTGCCGACGGCTTTCCGGACCGCTTCGATCACTTCGATCAGGATTCGCGACCGATTCTCTAAACTACCGCCGTATAAATCCTGCCGTTTGTTGGTAAAAGGGGAAAGAAACTCCGCCAGAAGGTATCCGTGAGCGGCGTGCACTTCAATGCCATCAAAACCGGCTTTCCTGGTGCGGGCGGCTGCCTGGGCGAAGAGATTTACAATCTCATGTATTTCTTCAATGGTTAATTCCTTCGGCATCTCACCCTGAGAGGAAGACCCTGAACTGAAGGGTATGGGGGAGGGCGCAACCGGCTGGAACCCGGTGAGCTTGGACTTACTCATTCTTCCCGATTGGTTCAGCTGAACTATGGCTCTGGCACCGTGCTTTTTGATTACCTTGACCAGCTCAGCCAGCCTGGGAAGAGGAAGGTCATTATCAATGGCGGGACGGTTTGAGGCATGAATGTTGCGATGAAAATCAACACCGACATTCTCTACAATGATTAAGCCCGCCCCCCCTTTAGCCCGGGCCTCATAATAGGCCATGGCCTGCTCAGTAAACAAACCATCTGGGGTAGCAAAAGCGGTGCCCATTGGCGCCATGGCAATTCGGTTTTTGACTGTCAAACTACCTATTCGAATGGGTTCAAATAACTTTCTAAAGGTCAATTCTTTATTCATTTTAGATCCACAATATTTCTGCCACATGGGCGACTTTTCTAAAATCCGGGTCGCCGGTCACGATAGCTGCTTTATATTCCACGGCAGAAGCGAGGGCAAAGCAGTCCGCATAGGAGATGCTAAACTGGGCTTTATATTCGGCAGCCTGGAATATTAGCTGATTCGGTATTGGTAAAACTCTAAAATTCAACCTCTCCATGTTGGCCAGAACTTCCATTTTCTTCTGGTCCCCAAATTCCCTCTTGGTGGTATATATGATTTCCCCAAGATTTATGGCATTTATATATTTTGGTGCTCCAGCCCTTTTTATTTCCTCCAGAAGGTGAAGGACCTTCTCATATCCTTTTTCTTTTTGAAAGAACTTCAAAAGGGCATGGCTATCAAAAACGAAGGGTCCCTTGGGCATCCTCACTCCTCCTTTTTCCGATCCCTGAGGAGCTTTTCCGCCAGGGAAGGTTTGGGAGGCAGAATCCCGCAAGCTGCACCAATGGGATCTTCGACGGGCGGAATAAGATAGACGATCCCCCCATATTCCATAATCTGTAATTCCGTCCCCGGTTCAATTCGATATTTTTTCCGGATCGCGGCAGGGATAACGATTTGGCCCTTTGCCAGAGTCTTAACCGTGGCCATCTTAGTTCAACCTCCGATAATTTGTGTTAAACTTTCCAGAAAATTGTATTACTAAATTGGAAAAATGTCAACTCCACCCCGCAACTTGAGTTGGAGGACGGTGTTGACTAGGTTGATGAACTCGTAAAAAGTCGCAATTCCATAGAATTCGTCATTCCGGCGAAAGCCGGAATCCAGTTATTTCAAGATGTTCTGGACCCCGGCTTTCGCCGGGGTGACGCTCCAAGAAACTTTTTACGGGATCATCAAGGTTGACTCGTGCAATTCTATTTTACGATGAAACCGTGGTGTGCCATCTCCCAAGGTCAATAACGAACCTCCTATTGTGGTTTGCACGCCTAAAATTTGCATGGTAAAAGAGATGGATCTTGAAAAATCAAAAAGGGGGGGCCTATGAAAAGCTTTCGCAGAGAATTATGGTTCGATATCCCCAGCCGCCGCGCATTTATCAATATCACCCCGAAAGTGGAAGAGTGTCTGAAGGAAAGCGGGGTGAAGGAGGGGCTTGTCCTCATCAACGCGATGCACATCACCGCATCGGTCTTCATCAACGATGATGAACCGGGGCTTCATCAAGATTATGATGAATGGCTGGAGAAACTTGCTCCGCACGAACCGATCTCAAAGTACCGACACAACCGTACCGGCGAAGACAATGGGGATGCCCATCTGAAGCGCCAGATCATGGGCCGGGAAGTAGTTGTGGCCATCACCGGGGGAAAGCTGGACTTTGGACCCTGGGAGCAGATTTTTTATGGCGAGTTTGATGGAAGAAGAAAAAGGCGGGTTCTGGTGAAAATTATTGGGGAGTGACAGTTTCAAGAATCAACGCCGCATAGCGAGGGGGGATTCTCCCAAGGCATCCCGAGTTAAATCCCCCTTTGTCCCCCTTTTTCAAAGGAGGATTTAAATAAGGATCCTAAGGTTACATTGCCATTGATTTTCAAACCATTCTTCTATATGATTTGTTCAGATATTTCCCCGGCCGCTTCCCCTGAGAAGCTCTGATCGACATTTACAGGAGCGTGTAGAGCAATGATCCGGGATGGGCAAACTCTCAGGCATTTTGAAGATGATCTTATGAAACGTACTCCTCAACCTTCTTTCCAGGAAGCTCTTCAATTATTTGAAGCCATGTGGAAAGAAGGAATCACCCTGGGAGTACTCCCTCTTTCCGACCCCCTGGACGGCATTGAAGCGGATATCGAACTCGCACGGATACTTAATTGTTCGAAGAACTCCTCGCCCGCATAGCCAAAGGCCTATCCCGGCACAGCCTACCGTACATGATTATCGGAGGTCAGGCAGTGCTGTTGTACGGTGAGCCCCGCCTGACCAAAGACATCGATATAACTGTTGGGGCCAATGTCGACCGCCTGGAAGAACTGCTTTCAATGGTGAAAGAACTCTCTTTGGACCCTCTCCCCGAAAATGTCCCGTCGTTCGTTCAGAAGACGATGGTTTTGCCTGTCCTTGAAAGGAATACAGGAATCCGGGTTGATTTCATCTTTTCGTTCACTCCCTATGAAACGCAGGCCATTGAGAGGGCGAAGAAAGTCCTGATTTACGGGCAGGAAATTAATTTTGCTTCGGTGGAGGATCTGATTATTCATAAGATATTTGCGGGACGCCCCCGGGACCTGGAGGATGTGAGGACCCTCCTCCTGAAAAACCCTGGAATCGATGTACCCTACATCAAGCTATGGCTGAATGAATTTGATGCCGCAGTGGAGGAGAAACGGTTCCTGGAAACCTTTGAAGGAATTCTCCGACACAATCTCTAAGCGGAAGAGGGATACTCCAAAAGCTATTTTGGGGGCCAGGCCGTCTGGTGAGGGCGACCCGCCGGATCGCCCCTACAAACGTCAATTCTTTTTTTTCTCCTTAAGATTTAGAGTACGTCTGACCAACTCCTTTTCGTGGTCGTAGTTGACGATCCGCTGCAGCATGATCTTCTGGGCCATGACCGGGCCGGCACCATGCCAGGTACCCACGCCGTGCATGCCCGCTGCCCAATTCTGTAATGCCTTGTGGACCTTCATGATATTTTCCGTCGGCTCATCGGAACCGAAGCTGTAAAACTCCTCAACATAATTTTTCACTTCAGGGTTTTTCAACTCCTTTAAAGAGGGCATGGTGACGATGAGCCCTCCCCCGATGTCCCCGGCCAAAGCCATCACCCTCCAGAAGGCGTTACAGATATTTAGCTTGGCTACGTTGCCCATCAATTCGTCCGGCAAAAACACTCCCGACCCCGGGGGTTCCTCCACTCCCTTCATGGCGGCAGCCAGACCGCAGGCCCGACCGGTCTCTCTCAGGACCACCATTTCGGCCAGCTGCTCATTGATATGGGGGACCTTCTCTAGCCCTTTATACTCCTGGATCAGTTTGGCTGCCCCGATGATCTGGTTCATGAAACCCACCTTACAGGTCCCACCGCAAGTCATACGATGGGTCCGGGCAAAACGAGTTACCAGCCTGGCGGAGTAAGGAGTTTCCCCGCAGTGAAAGACCCGTTCCCACGGAATGAAGACATTTTCGAAGATCACCATGGAGGTTTCCCGTTGGCCGAAGAGGGGATTGCCCAGTTCTTCAATGTCATCAGCCAGTTCTCTCTCTGCGGAGAAAGGGGAATACTGGCAGACATACGTGATCCCTTTCGCATCCGTGGGGGTGACGAAAGCGACGGCATAATCTGCTTCGTCCTTGGAGTGGGCTGACTGGGGTAACACCACCAGTTCATGGCTGGCGTATGCACCGCTGATGTTGATCTTCGCCCCGCGGACCACGATGCCACCTTTCTTCTTTTCCACAACCTTTAAGGAGAGGTGGGGGTCCGGCCATTCCAGCGTCTTTTGATTCCGCCTCCCCCGCGGTTCCGTGAGGGCCCCGGACACAGAGAGGTCTTCTTTCTGGACCCTTTTCAGGAAATCCAAAAAACGGGGGTGATATTCCGTGCCCAAATCTCTGTCCATCTCCCAGGTAGTGCTGGCCAGGGAATGGAAGGCGTCATAACCCACGCACCGGTAGGTGCAGGTTCCCAGCATCTCCGAGGTGAAAGTCCCCGTCTGAGCCTTTTTCACCAGGTCGTCGATGCTGGCGCTCAGGTAGGTGTAGCGATTGACCACCTCTCCGATTAAAGGAGAATAGACGGTCATGATATCTTTGTATTTCGGGTCCAGAGCCCAGGCGTAGCTGGCTTTGTTAGCCTCAACAACGGTTCGGGTATTTTTATTCTCCAGGATGTTTTCCACCCTTTTCCCGTTCATGAAGACCCGGGGTTTCATTCTTTTAATGCTTTTCTCATATTGTTCCGGAGTCATCAAGGCCATAGGTCATTCTCCATTAACCTGCTCTTTATTGCTTCCAATATCGAAATTTTCATACCATGCGGAGGAAGAGCTGTCAAACTTACTCAAATCCCCCTCACCCTTCGCCCTCTCCTCCGAGAGACTGTGTCATAATTCGTCATGCCAGCGCAGGCTGGCATCCAGGCGAGTTCGGCCATAGAAAAATATCGTGTTATTTCCGATAACTTATTCTTTTTCAAAATCCCTGGATTCCGGCTTTCGCCGGAATGACGGCCCTTTTCCCTCATTGCGACACAGTCTCCGAGCACGGGGGAGAGGGATGGGATGAGGGGTGTTAAAATGAAATTATCTCTCCGTCATTAGGGGTTTGAACCTGCGGGAATACCCCTGCCTGCTCCAGCCGGCTCTTCAACGCAGTACGAGTCAGAAGACAATGGTTAATGGCTTCCATATGGATGGCAATGACCTTGGCAGTTGGCCTCTCTTTACACACCTGCAAGACATCTTCCGCGTTCATGGTTATCCGGCCGCCCGTTAGGAAACTGGCTTCTCCCGCATAGAGGACCACGACATCCGGTTGATAGGTATGGAGGGCTTCTCTTACTTCCGGGCACCAAATCGTATCCCCGGCGATGTAGAGAGTGAGTTTCCTATCTGCTTTGAGGACGAAACCGGAGACCGTCCCCATCTTCTTCCCAATCTCGCCGGTACCATGCTGCCCCCCAGTCCGGAAGAATCGCAGCCCCTGCCAATCAGTTTCCATCTTGATAGGGTGCACTGAGGAGAACCCGGCCTGCCGGAAGGTGGCCTCATCTTCTACCTGGCAGAAGACTGGAAGGTGTTTGGGGAGCAAATCCCTGGCCCGTGCGTCCCAATGGTCGCGATGTACGTGGGTGACGAGAATGGCATTCAGTTGATCCAACAGACGCCGAAGCTCATCATCCGTAACCGGCATGCCGACCAGAGGAATCCGCCTCTGGTTTGTGGCATTCTGAACCGGATCCATGGCTCCTGCCGGGCTGAGCATAGGATCCACAAGAATTTTCAGACCCTTTATGGTCACTACAAAAGTGGCGTGCCGAAGAAGCTGGATGTGCATTTGTGCCCCCAAGGTACAGGCGAATCCGTAGAGTCTTAGGTTTGACCTTTTTTTCTTTTCTGATATGCGGCGATCTGCTTCGCGCGCTGCGGCTTATAGTGAACGGCTTAAATAAATTGACATGCCATTAGCTCTCATCGGCTCAAAATCTCGGCACAAAATCCCCCCTCCGCCCCCCTTTTTCAAAGGGGGGAACGGGGGGATTTACAGGGGTTGCCAAAACATGCAATGTCCATTCTTTTGCCGGGCACTATGGGTCCGGCCCACAGAATTGTCATTTTTATCCTAAAAGGAAGAAATGCCTTGGTCAACGGAAATTTGATGCTAACCGAGAGTTTGGAAGTTATTGACCTTGGCAAAAAACACGCTGTATACTGACAACCGTCTTGCCGTTTCAGAGGGAGGGCCGTTGGCGAGCGGCCCCTCCTTTCTGGATCTTGAACGGATCGAGGATATGATTTCTTCAGAGTTGGTCAATACGATTCTCCAGCGCTATTCGCTCTCTCCCAAGGGGACCCATGGCGTATCCCATTGGGCCCGGGTCTTGGAGAACGGGAGAACCCTGGCCCGGCGCACAGGCGCGAGAATCGAAGTCGTAGAACTCTTTGCCGTCTTCCATGACGCCAAAAGGGCCAACGAAGGCTGGGATTCGGAACATGGATATCGGGGGGCAGAATTTGCTGCCCAATTATGGGGGGCGAGCTTTAAACTTTCGCGCCGGGATTTTGACATGCTCTACGCTGCTTGCAGCGATCATGCCAAAGGAATCACCGCAGGGGACATTACCGTTCAAACTTGCTGGGATGCGGATCGACTGGATCTTGGCCGGGTTGGGATCATGCCTGACATTCAGTATTTATGCACGGATGCGGCCAAAGAATCGGGAATCATTGCCTGGGCCGAAAGGCGAAGCCGCGAGAGATTTATCCCTCCCCTGATCCAGGAGGAATGGGCTTTGAGGCTGGAGAAGAAATAAATCACACCCCGGAGAGCTTTCAGGACAAAGATATTAGTGGGACGCAGATAAACGCAGATTTGCAGAATTTTATGTAAAAAATCTTTTTCTGCGCCACTCTGCGAAAATCTGCGTCCTAATTTTATCTTGAGTTGGAGAGGATATGGGCGTATCGTACCAATGCATGCATGGCCCGGGCGGATTCGTCCTGGGTGGCAAAGAAAGGAATCCCGGCCTTTTTAAAAAGGTCGAGCGCCGGCCCGACGGCAACGCGGGGAATCATGTTCCCGATCATAGGCTTGTGATATTTCTGGGGCAGGGAAGATATGATCTCCGTGGCGTCCATCAACTCCCGGATCGAGGCCGGAGAGCGCAATTGCAATTCGAACATGAAAGGGATCATCATGCAGATCCCGTCGATGTAATCTAAACTCATGAGGATGTCGAGGACCCGGGCATACGTCATGGGACGGATATCGGAAGCTGTGTCCACCGGATTCAAAGGCCTCGGGGCGAAAGGCTGGAGAATTTTTGCTATCCGGTCTGAAGCTGAGGGGTCCAGTTGAGGGACGTCCAGCCCCCAGGCCACGCAGGCTTCCGCCATGGTCACACAGTATCCCCCTCCGCCAGAGATGATCGCCACCCGATTGTTCTTGGGAAGGGGCTGGCTGGCCAGCGTCACGGCCATATCGAAGGTATGCAAAGGGTCATAGCAGCGGATGAGACCTGCCTGCCGGCAGAGGGCTTCGAAAATTTTATCATTGCCGGCCATGGAGGCCGTGTGGGAAAGAGCGGCGCGTACCCCTACATCAAAACGACCGGCCTTGTAGACTAAGATGGGCTTTTTCTTGACCACTTCCCTGGCTATCCGGAAGAATCGCCCCGCATCCTGAAAGCCCTCGATATAGAGGATGATCGCCCGGGAGCTTTCGTCTCCCCCGAAATATTCTAAGTAATCCGAAACCTCCAGCATGGCCTGGTTGCCGCTGCTGATGAAACTATTGAAACCATATCCCTTGCCCCTTGCCAGAAGCATGAGGTAGTTGCCCAGGGTTCCGCTCTGGGAAATAAAAGTGATGGGACCCCGGATGGGGGCCTCATCAAAGGCCAAATTGAGACTGAGCGGCGAGCTCCAGAGACCCATGCAGTTGGGTCCTACCAGAGGGATCTTATTTCCCGAGGCGATATGCAAAATCTCGTCCTGAAGCTTTTTCCCCTCCCCACCGGTTTCGGCAAAGCCGGCTGAGATCACCACCGCTCCCCGTATACCATGGGCGATACATTCCTGCAAAGCTCCGGGCACCATTGCGGAAGGAAGGGTGATGACCGCCAGGTCCACATTCCGGGGGAGTTCAGAGATAGCGGCAAAACATTTCACGCCGCCGATCTCTTTTGCGCCGGGGTTGACAGGATAAACCATCCCCCGGTAGCCCGTATTCAGGGGTCGCACCACCATTCGATTGCCCCACTTCTGCATCTCCTGGGAGGCTCCGATAACGGCGATGGACTGGGGCATAAATATGGGATCGAGAAAATGGTTCGAATTCATGGCGTTTAGTACCCCTATAATGAACGGCCTAAATAAGCTGGCATCAGATGAGGTGTCATTGCGAACGAAGGGAAACAATCTTGCGTTTCGCGGGATTACCGCCTCGCTGCGCTCCTCGCAATGACTATTTTGATGGGTCGTTCACTATAAGAATATGACTTAAGGTTACCTTTCCCGACACTACCCCCTGACCCTAAACACTGACCCTGACGCTGCTTCAAAGATACTTCACCACCAGGTCACCCACTTCTTGAGTGGTATGACCCATCTCTCCTGCGGCTAAACTTTTTACATGTTTGGCTAAAACCTGCATGATGGCCTTTTCGACACGACTGGCCGCTTTCTTCTCCCCCAGGTGTTCCAGCATCATCTGGCAGGAGGCAATGGCGGCCAGGGGGTTGATGATGTTTTTCCCGGTGTATTTGGGGGCCGATCCACCCATGGGCTCGAACATGGATACGCCGCCGGGATCGGGATTAATGTTTCCCCCGGCCGCGATGCCCAGCCCTCCCTGAATCATGGCTCCCAGGTCAGTGACAATGTCCCCAAAGAGGTTGTCGGTCACGACCACATCGAACCATTCCGGGTTTTTGATCATCCACATGCAGAGGGCATCGATATGGGTATAGTCGGTTTTCACCTGCGGATAGTCTTTGGCCACCTCCTGGAACGCTCTTGCCCAGAGATCAGAGGCATAATTGAGCACATTGGTCTTGGCGGCCAGGGTCAGCTTTCGCTCCTTGTTTCGCTTCAGACAGAACTCAAAAGCATAGCGGAGGCAACGTTCCACTCCTTTACGGGTGTTGATCGATTCCTGGAGGGCCACTTCGTCGGGCGTACCCTTTTTCAGGAACCCCCCTGCGCCCGTATAGAGGCCTTCGGTATTCTCCCGGATGATCACCAAGTCAATGTGCTCAGGTCTTTTGTCTTTGAGAGGGGTATCCACGCCCGGATAGAGCTTTACCGGCCGGAGGTTGATGTACTGGTCGAGAGTAAAGCGCAGCCGGAGGAGAATTCCCTGTTCCAGGACTCCGGACTTTACATCGGGATGGCCGATGGCCCCCAGGAAGATGGCGTGCACTTTTCTGAGTTCTCCGATGACTGAATCCGGAAGGGTCTCGCCAGTCTTCAGGTAGCGCTTGCCTCCCAGATCATAGAAGGTGAAATCAAGTTTGAAGTTCTCTTTCTCGGAAACGGCCCGCAGGACTTTCAACCCTTCGTTGACCACTTCGGGACCCGTTCCGTCTCCAGGGATGACAGCGATCTTGTAAGCCATAACATCTCCTTAATAGGGCCAAGGCTGTAGGGGCAGGCCCCCGTGCCTGCCCGATAAAAGGGCGGGCACAGGGGCGCGCCCGCACATTAACCTCTAGGCCCTTTTATTCGGTTTTCATTTTGAATTGCTTAACGTAGTTCATCAACCCTCCCGCCTCGATCAGTTGCTGCATGAAGGGGGGGATGGGCTGAGCTTGGTAGGTTTGCCCGGTAGTTACATTTTGAATGGTTCCCTTTTCACTATCGACCACCAGTTCATCGCCCTGATGGATCCCTCCCACGGCTTCAACGCTCTCCAGGATCGGGAGGCCCATGTTGAAAGAGTTGCGGTAGAAAATCCGGGCAAAGCTCTTGGCCACGACGCAGGAGATACCGGCGTGCTTGATGGCCAGGGGGGCATGCTCCCGGGAGGAGCCGCACCCGAAGTTGTCCTCGGCCACGATAATATCGCCGGGCTGAATCTTTTCGAGAAATTTTGGATCGACGTCTTCCATGAGATGGGAGGCCATCTCCTTAGGATCGGTGGTGTTGAGATAACGGGCGGGAATAACGGCATCCGTGTCAACGTTGGACCCGAATTTCCAGGCCCTGCCTTTATAAATCATAAGTCCTCCTAACTACCTTTCAGCCACAGGGGTCACAGAGATCATAGAGTTAAGACACTTTTCAATTAAGAAGGCGTCTTTGCAAAATTCCATATTCGAAGCACCAATCCACCCAGGCGGGTGCGTTCTGGAATTTGATTTAAGATTTATTTTTACTTCCTCTGTGTGCTGTGTACTACTAACGTTCAGACTCTCTAAATTTTGTAAAGAAGATCCATTTTGGAAACCCACCTCTGAAATCCCCCCCAACCCCCCTTTGGTAAAGGGGGGCAGGGGGGATTTCTGGAGGGCGCTACCCCATGGTAACTTATTTGGTTGCGGCTGTGCCGCGCTGTGTCCTCTGTGACTTCATTTTTTTATTCCGCATTCCGCATTCCGAATTCCGCACTCCGCATTATTTAAGTTACCCCCAGCTCTTCCGGGCTTCCGATCCTTCCCAGGACGGCCGAAGCAGCGGCTACTGCCGGGTTGGCCAGGTAGACTTCACTTTCCGGATGTCCCATCCGTCCCACGAAGTTGCGGTTGGTGGTGGACACGGCCCGTTCTCCTTTGGCCAGGATGCCCATGTATCCTCCCAGGCAGGGTCCGCAGGTGGGGGTGCTGATCACGGCATGGGCGTCCAGGAAAATTTCAAAAAGGCCTTCCTTCATGGCCTGACGGTAGATTTCCTGGGTCGCCGGGATGATGATCAACCGCACAAAGGGGGCGCGTTTCCTCCCTTTGAGCACCCGCGCGGCAGCTCGCATATCTTCCAGGCGCCCGTTGGTGCAGGAGCCGATGACCGCTTGATCGATGGGGACATTCCCCGCGGCGCTGACCGGCTTCACATTCGAGGGTAGGTGAGGGAAAGCCACCTGGGGTTCAATCCGGGTCACGTCGATATCCAGGACCTGGCCGTATTTGGCCTCCCCGTCGCTATTGAAGAATTTATAGGAACGTTTGGCCCGGCTTTGCACGTACTCTTTGGTCACTTTATCCGGGGCGATAATCCCGTTCTTTCCCCCCGCCTCGATGGCCATGTTGGCCATGGTGAGCCGGCTGTCCATGGAGAGGTTCGCAATGGCCTCGCCGGTAAATTCCATAGACTTGTATAGCGCCCCATCCACCCCAATCTGGCCGATGGTGTAGAGGATCAAATCCTTCCCGTCCACCCAGGGACGCCGCTTGCCATGGTAGACGATCTTGAGGGTTTCGGGGACCCGGAACCAGGCCTCTCCGGTAATCATAGCCGCCGCCATATCCGTTGAGCCGACGCCGGTCGAGAAGGCTCCCAGCGCCCCATAGGTGCAGGTGTGGCTGTCGGCTCCGACCACGAGATCCCCCGGAAGAACCAGCCCCTGTTCCGGGAGGAGGGCGTGCTCGATGCCCATCTCTCCGACTTCAAAATAATGGGGGAGCTGAAACTCCTGGGCGAACTGGCGCAAGAGCTGGCATTGCTGGGCGGATTTAATATCTTTATTCGGAACGAAGTGGTCGGGAACCATGACGATCTTATCCGGGTCGAAGACCTTGGTGGCGCCGATGCGACGCATTTCTTCGATGGCAATGGGAGCGGTGATGTCATTGCCCAGAACGAGGTCCACATGGGAATTGATCAATTGACCGGGTTCCACTTCCTTAAGGCCGGCATGCTCGGCCAGAATCTTTTCACTGATGGTCATGGGTCGAATCATCCTGAGACTCCTTTGATACGCTTCTGGTATTCCAGTTTATTCAATCCGTTCACTAAGGCTTTGGATGCGGCCATGATGATGTCGGTGTGGGCCCCCTGGCCCGTCA